>Ga0315298_1001060_pt1 | contig 52126 bp, 51 predicted proteins | sample WHS_1_MG_FD_203077 | JGI IMG/M metagenome (GOLD analysis project Ga0315298, IMG submission 203077) | Extremophilic microbial mat communities from Washburn Hot Springs, YNP, Wyoming, USA - WHS_1_MG | ecosystem: Environmental > Aquatic > Thermal springs > Hot (42-90C) | place: USA: Wyoming... | reverse complement strand
GAAACCCTTCACACTTTCTTTCTGAACGACCAGAAAGTAAAACCTCATGTTCACTTTCTTTTGAACGGCCAAAAGAAAGTGAACCGAAAGAAAAGCCGTCGGCGTTGCTTTATCGGCCGATTCTTTTTCTATACCAATAGTGTTAACCTTAATACTTTAAAAATAACTTCTCCTTCTTGTAATATGGATTTTTCATCTGGACTTCCTGTCCAGATTCAAAATCCCCGCTGGAATCCGTTCCAGCGTTGTAAACTTTTCTTTTATGTAATAGCGGTTAACACGCTTTATCTATAACCAATACTTTCTATAAACACAAATTACTATATCCGTGTCGCAACGCCGAGTATTTACTAAGCCTTTGTTCCAAGACTGTCTATAATAAAAGCCGAGGACGTTGTTCAAATCCCCCTTATTAAAGGGGGTAAGGGGGTTGTCCTCGTTACACCCCTTTGCCTGTTGATTTTATCAAAAATTAGCATTTTGGCAAAAACAGGCATATTCTAACTTCTTTAACAGCAATATGTTAGAAAACGCTATTTTGTAAGTTTTTATGAAAAATTCATAAAATCAACAGGCAACCCTCGCGGTGTCGGATTTTTCTTCTTTTTATTTTTTTACCTTCTCTACATAATCCCCGCTGTGGTCTATGCCAGCTATGGTCATTGTCATCATCTTTCCGTCGACCCCACCTGTCATTTCGATTCTAACTCCTTCGCTACACTCCTGAGAAATCTTTCCCCGCTCCGTCCCTCCATCCTCTCTCAAGATTCCTCAAAAGCACAATCAAAAGCCACAATCGGAATGACACGCCATACCCGTTGTTTTCCGTGCCCTTCGCTTAAGCAAGACCTGAAGGACGGAAAGATGATGACAATGGCCTATACTCCCTCCACAGCGGGGTTTTTGCATGGTTTATAATGTCTTAGTATCGGGAAATTGATGCAAACACAATATTTCCAAGCCTTATTTGATATTTACAGCCTTTTTTTCTATAATTAAACTGTTATGTAGTGTAATTAAGATTATGAGGTAAGAAAATATGAAGGGTTATTTTTCAAGATTTATTTTGCTCTCTGTTTTTCTTTTGTTGGCTTGTAAAAACTATGCATTAAACACAAACTCTCTACTAAGAGGCTATCGAATACAGGAAACCGAACTTAAAGAATGGATAAAGGATTGTACTATTAAAAACACACCGGAAGAAATTGATAAATGGTTAAAAATATCTCCGGAGAGCTTTAAAAATGTAGATCTTTGTAAGGCTTACTATAATGCGGGGCTTGATTTCTACAATGAAAAGAATAAAATGCTTGCCCTTCAGGTTTTCTTGAAAGGATTTTCAATTTACACAGAAAGCCCTTACAAAAAGGACTGTGCTTTTTATGCAGCAAAAATATTTTACCAGATAAACAACAAAGAAAGTGCCCTGCACTACATAAACCGTGCTATAGATATTGGGAAAGAAGTTGCAAAACCCGAACCTTCTTTTACTGAAGAGGCCATTCAACTAAAAAGGCGCATAAGATGGGATTATATTTCAAGCTATGAAGGCATTCCCGATGATAGCGTTAGCGATATTGCCTTTGATGGGGATGACATATGGATAAGCATGTGGACAGGTGGGGTGGCGAGGTTTACAAGAAGCTCTAGAAAACTTACCATTTTTTTTACAAAAAAAGGAGGGCTCGAATCTCCACACACGCGTTGCATTCAGATATCAGGAAATAGGGTCTGGATTGGAACATATGCTGGACTTTTCTATTACGACAAAAAGATCGGAAAGTTTTTTAGAGAAAAAGGAAACCTCGGTAAAGTTACAATAAAAAAGCTAAGGCTTATAGACAAAATCCTTTATGCCGCTACATTGGGACGCGGGCTTTATCTCTATGACAATAATTCGGGTAAATGGAAAAATATCTTTAGTGGAGCCTTACATGTTACAGATGTATTGAAGGAAAATGGAGGTCTCTACATAGCCACCCTTGACAAAGGTCTCTTTTTTTATAGCAAAGGCAAATTTGAAAACATATTGCGAGATGTCTCGGCAAAAACTCTTTGCTATGTTGACAACAAACTCTGGGTAGGCACTCATGGTAAGGGAATTTTTGTCCTCGACTTAAAGGGAAAGATTGAGCAAAAATATTCTTCAGAGAGTGGCTTGACATCAGATTACATAGAAGTTATTAGAAATATAAAAAACACAATCGTTATAGGAACTCTTGGTGGTGGGGCTAACTTTTATATGCCTAAAAAAAATAGCTGGGCTTATCTTAATATTTTAACTGGCTTACCAAGTAATGATGTAGTCTGCATTAACTTTGAAAAGAATCATATATGGTTTGGAACTCTCTCCGGGGGAATTGGCATTCTTCTTACAGAAGACTTTGAAGATATATAAGAAGGTAAAAAATGAAGCTTGCATCAAAAGAGGATATATATAGAATTGATAAAACCTGCGAAGAAAAATACGGCATCCCAACTCTTATTTTAATGGAAAATGCCGGAGAAGCTCTCTTTAACGCAGTAAAAAAGTATATTCCAGAATATGAGAGTAAAAACTATTGTGTTTTTTGCGGTGCCGGGAATAATGGAGGTGACGGGGCTGTTTTAGCACGAAAACTCTTTGTGAAAGGCTTTTCCGTTACTGTAGTAATGCTTGACGATATTAATAATGCAAAAGGTGATGCCCTTATAAATTTTAATATCATTCAAAAGCTTGGTGTGCCTTTTATTGCCTCTATAAATAGCCTTAATAAAATAAAAAAGATTGTTCAAGAATCGGATGTTATAATCGATGCTATTTTTGGTATTGGATTTCATGGAGAAATTGAAGGGTTAAAAGCTTCTATAGTAGATATTATTAATTCTTCTGGAAAGGTTATAATTTCTGCCGATATACCCTCCGGAATAAGTGCCGATGGAAAAGTTTCATCACATGCCATAAAGGCTAATTATACTGTAACCTTTGGACTTCCAAAAATTGGTATGATCGACTATCCTGCAAGAAATCTTACAGGAAAGCTTATTACTGCTTCTATAAATATTCCTTTTTTTATTCTTGAGGACCCAAACATAAAAGACGAATTGATTACACAAAAAACCATTTCTAAAATATATCGTCCAAGAGAAAGAAACTCACATAAAGGAAGCTATGGCCATCTACTTATCATAGGAGGAAGCCAGGGAAAAGATGGAACTTCTGCAATGTCAGGTGCAGTCATACTGGCCGGTAGAGCAGCTTTAAGAGCAGGTTGCGGTCTTCTTACGCTGGCAATTCCAGAAAAAATTTCTTTGCCGATTCAAAAAAACTTTCCAGAAGCAATCGTCTTTAAACTTAATGATAAAGAAAAGCATCTTTCTATAAATGAAATGCTGGATTTGATTAATAAAAGAAAGATAAAAAATATTCTGATAGGCAATGGTTTTGGAGTTGGAGATTTCCAAAAGGAAATAGTGGAAGAAATTTTAAAACTAAAAAATATAGATCTGATAGTTATAGATGCAGATGGTCTTAACATTCTTTCACGCTATAGAGAGCTCATGAAAGGGTTGTATAGAAAAAAAGGAAAAATAATTCTAACCCCTCACATAGGGGAAATGTCCCGCCTTATAGAGAAAGATACAGAATGGGTCAAAGAGAACAAAAAATCTTCGGCTTTGCAATTGGCGACGGAATTAGGTTGTATAGTTGTATTAAAAGATGCGGTATCAGTTATTGCCTTACCGAATGGAAAAACCTTCTGGAATGATAGTGGTAGCTCAAGCCTTGCAAAGGGTGGAAGTGGAGATGTGCTCGCAGGTTTAATCTCCGGCCTTGGAAGTTCGGGATATTCGTCAGTAGAAGCGTGCATAATGGGAACCCACCTGCTTGGCAGGGCTGGAGAAATTTATGAAGAAAAATTTGGAGCAGAGTCTGCTTTATCTTCAGACATTATAAATATCCTGCCCAATGTATTTAAAGAAATTTACTCGTCAAGCCCTAAAACATTTTGAATTTTTTCATAAGCCTTGCTCTTGTATCTATAGAATTGAGATCGTGTTTCCTCGTTTAAAATTTCTGCAGAACCAATAAGGGCATTTATCTCATCAATCACTACATTATAACCCTCAACCATATCCTTTGTAGATTGAAGTTCCTTCTCTTTTATAGCTCTGTCATCAAGAAGCTTTTGAAGAGAATTTTTTGAACGCCTTGCAGAAGAAGCCATATCCCTGCACATAGAAATTACATAATCCCTATCAAAAATTCCGGCATAGAACCCATCAGCTAAAAGACCTGTTGAAATATGAATAAAATAAACATTCTGTCCACCAAGAATTCCAATGGTTTCCAGTGAACCATCTTCTGAAAAAAGAAATTGAACGGAGAACGATATCAAAATAATAAAAAATATCTTCTTCACAAACACCTCCTTAGTCATTCATTTTAATTTAAAGCCCTTTTAGAGTCAATCCATCTTTGACTTTTAAGGCCTTCTTTATTAAAATTTATAAAAACTGAGACGAGGTATAAAATGACCAGATTTATAAATCCAGCAAGCGCACCAAAACCAGTGGGGCCATACTCCAGTGCTTGCCTTCTTGAAAATGGTTTTCTTTTTCTCTCCGGACAGATAGGATTAAACCCGAAAACAGGAGAGATGGCAGGCAATACTATTTCTGAACAGACCACGCAAATTCTTAATAACATTAAAAACATACTTACAGAAATGTCTTATTCAATAAACGATATAATAAAAGTGGTGGTTTATCTTAAAGACATCTCAAAATTTTCGGAATTTAATAATCTCTATGAAAAATTCCTTGGAAATCATAAACCTATTCGCACCACAGTAGAGGTTTCCAATCTTCCTAAAGATGCTCTTATAGAAATTGAAGTCACATGTTTTCACCAAAAATAAAAAAAGAGGAGATCATGGAATTTTTCGAGCTCGTAAAAAAAAGGCGAAGTGTAAGAAGCTATCTTCCACAAGCGGTAGAAAAAGAAAAAATAGTTCGATGTATTGAAGCAGCAAGGCTTGCCCCTTCTGCCTGTAATTCCCAGCCATGGAAATTTATTGTTGTGGATAACCCAGAGTTGAAAAGTAAAATAGCTAAAGCAACCTGTGACAAAATATTATCTTTTAACCATTTTTCTTTTCAGGCTCCGGTAATTGTAGCTGTTGTTACAGAAAAAGCAAATCTTTCAGCAACATTGGGTAGAGTAATAAAGAAAATACCTTATCAGTACATTGACACAGGAATAGCAGTGGAGCATTTCTGCTTACAGGCAACAGAGGAAGGATTAGGAAGCTGTATTTTAGGATGGTTTAATGAAAAGGCCGTAAAAAAAATTCTAAAAATTCCTTTTAATAAAAAGGTAACATTGCTTATCACTGTGGGCTACCCGGAAAAAGATGAAATTGTTGAAAAGAATAGAAAACCTGTAGAAGATATTTTAAGCTTTAATTCATATTAATACCAGGAATATATTTATGAATCATGAATCAAACAAAATACTATCAAAATTCATTCGCCGTGCTTTCTGGATGAATAATCCAAACTCTAATGAATTTAAGCTTTATTTTCTTGAAATGGTTACAGAACTTCGCAGAAATTCTGGAAGGCAATTTAACGCAGATATAACGCTGGAAGATGTAAAAAGAACCTTAACAAGCCTTACCGACAAATATCCAATTCTAAAGAATATTTCCCTTAATACCATATTTAAAACAATAAACACCATGGAAAGTGTTTCAAAAGCCGGGGACCTTTTCACAATTGCCTCTGCTGTTTCGACATCCTTTCTCTCAATTGGCATGCTTTTCCTCGGACCCTTACCATATCTCCTTTTGAAAGTTTTTGCTCCAAATCGCCTTAAGTGTGGAGTAATCATGGGGCTTGGTGGATTAATATGCATAGAGATTTATAACATACAGGATTATGAGGAAATAAAGATAACAGGGCTTAAAAGAAGAAAGGAAATATCCATATCAACTATGATTTCTGGAATTCTTTTAATTTTAAACACTATCTTTATCTTCTACCCGGGGCTCACCTTTTTTTATAAAACCTCACTAATATTTACCAGCTTCTTTATACTGGCTTTTTTTATTGCCAGCCTTGGTTTTGACATATGGAAGTCTAAAAGATTTATAAAAAAAATATCTCCGAACGGAACGCAATTTAATTTTAAAGTTGGAGAAAGCGAGGATCTTGAAACCAATTTTAAACTTGATGTTGAAGAGTCAAGATTTCTCTATAGTATTCTTCTAAATTTGATTGAAAGCAACATAGAGTCAACCCAAAATTCCAGAATAAAGGGTAATAAAAGAATATGGCTTGACCACTGGAAAACCCAGAGAGAAGCCGAAATAGGAGTATCTTTAGTTTCCGATAAAGCCATAATTGATTCAACAATCTTTGGAGAATTTCAAAAGCTTTCTCGAATGAAACGCTTCTTAATGTATATGGAATGTGCTTTGTTTATACCTTTTTCTTCTGTTTCTGATTTAAGACTTTCTATTCCAGAAAAGGGGAAATTTTTCTCCAATAAGGACTTAGAATCTTTATCAAAACAAATGAATATAAATATTTCCCCTAAAACCATACAGCAATCGTTTTATTCAGCATTGAATTCTATTGGAAGCATAAGTGTAATATCAAAAATAGTTGAAAGCCTATTTAAAATAGGCTCACTTACAACACCCATAATAATCCAGCCATACTCCTCGCTCCTCAAAGCTTCTGTTCTAACTTCTTTAAGATTAAAAAAAGGCAGGGGCGATCTATTGCCACCCGAAAACACTTTTTTCCTGGGAGGTGGGATATTGTTATCTCCTGATATGGATAATTTTATAATTCAATTTTCAGAACAATCTTCAGAATTTACTCTATTTCAATTATCGAGGATTGATGCCTTTGTTAATGTATACTCAAAAGAAACAAAAAATAAAATAGCCGTAGCTCTTCTTAAAAGAGCTACAAATTTAAGAAATAATTTTATAAAACATTATAATCTTAAAGCACGGGGAAAAGAAGAAATTAAGAAGTCCATTCATTACCTTGAAGTATTTATTCGAAGGATGGAAATAATTCTTAAAAAATAAAAGGAAGATGTCCAAAAGGTAGAACAATTGGTTATTTTACAACTGGTCACCCTTCATTCAGTTCAGGGTGACCTGTAAAAACAAAGGCTCTGTCTAAATCCCCAAACCAGCGCCAAAATCTATATATCAATCAACCTACTTAATCTCCACATGACTCCAAGCGTATGAACCTTTGTAGTATATGTAGTAATATCCATCACTCTTTTTTGCAGGCAAACTTCCCGCAGCCACATACTTATTTTTTATGTCCACATCATTAATCGTCAATGCATCAAGGTTCCACGAATTTATGTAGCTCGGTATGTTTGATATCTTCCAGTACTTTTCTCCCGCTCCATCAAATGTAAATGGGGCGGTTACCTCCGTGTATTGTACACTTGACGTACTGCTTGTAGTACTACTAACAGCGGACGAAGCAACACTGCTTGCTTTGCTTGAACTTATAGCAGACGATACAGCACTCGAACGGCTTGAAGTTACTGACGATGCAGTACTTGAATTAATAGAGCTAGTAGAAGAAGCAACAGCACTACTATTTTTGCTGGATACCACAGAAGAAGCAGATGATTTTATTGAACTTACAGAAGATGTGGTACTGGAAACACTTGAAACAGCGGAAGATGCCTTGCTAGAAGATATACTGCTGGTAGAAGAACTTGCTCCAGAAGGTTCTTTCCCGAACACAAGCTTTCCACCACAATAAATAGGTATATTGGTCGCCACAACATAAGTATTTGATACAAGCCCTATTCTTGACCAGTCGTTAGATGAGTCTATAACAGCATCCCAGTTTTTAAAGTGAACTGCAAAGCTCAAGACAAACTCTCTTTTTGGCAACACATCAAAATTTTTCCAGCTCATTTCATAGTAGTAAACATTATTTAGCCCCGAGCATGCCGTTAAGGATGATATAACTATTGACTTAGAATCATCTTGATAAACATCAAGAACCAGATCAGAGGGACTTACCCCTGCCTGTACGGCTTCCGAAAGATCCATATAGTAACGGGCAGAAATGTTAGTTCCTTTGAAATAATCATCATTAGACAATGCAAGCTTTACCTGGGTTTTCGAAGAGATATCCATCTCAACCATTCCCTTCATTATAAGCCGTGGGACCGCATTTGTAAGTGGTTCCCGCGTCGGTGCAAACTGTGGGGCAAGATATGGTTTAAATGCATTATACTTATTCGTCTCGAGTGTAACCCAATCGCTTTTTACAATGCCTCCCGTATCACCAGAATCAGCATTCCAGCACCAGATTGTAAAGTGCAGATTTGAAAGGTATGGAAGAAATTTTTTAAACCATTGATATGCAATAGCTCTCTCGGTTGTTCCCGTCGTTTCTGGATTAATCAGGGTTTCTTCTTTTATGCCAATTTCGCCTATATAGAGATGCGCTATATTCTCCTTCTTTATAAAGTAGAAGTGCTTATCCCACACATCCGGTAAGTTGTTTGGAAAATTCGCGTCATGGAACCAGGGCTGATCTGCCACTTCAGGACCATACTCATGAACAGAGAGAAGGAGCTGGCTTTTGGGTACATTTGCTATTGGGCGCAATTTGTAGTTCATATGGTTTCCACCCCACCAGTAGTTATCCGCATTTGTCTGGGAATTACTTACTTCCTGAACTCCCTGTATGACTATGTTCAAATTTGGGTTCGCCTGCAAAATCGCCTTTGCACATCGATCCGCAGCAGCAGCCCAGTCAGTTATACCATAACCCGGAACATCATAACCCCAGCTTGCAGGTGGCTTCATGCCAAGACCGACAAGCCCTCCATGAGGTTCATTCTTAATATCCACGGCTACTATAGTAGGATCGTTAATATAGCGATTTACTATCGTAATCCAATCGGAAATCCATTGCTCCTCAGGAAAATCCGAGCGATACCACAGAGTCTCTTCCATATATCCGTCCGGTTTAAGGGAATGATTGTCAAGTATAATCCGAAGGCCAAGTCGTCCTGCTTCCTCTATTATTTTATCCATCACCTGAATAGAGGAAAGCCCTTCCAGATCAAGATTCATACCCCATTCTTTGGTATAGGGATCTTGGACCCAGGCACTAATGGTCATATTCTTTGGGGAGCCTGTCAAAACCGCATTACACCAGGGTAACCGAATACAGTTAAAGCCCAGATCCTTCATCTGCTTCAGCATTGAGCGATAATCACGTGCCCAGAGGCCATGCGGACAGAGAGCACTGGTTTCAAAACCAAACCAGTTCACCCCTGTAAGTCGATTAGAACTAAGGTCAAAAAGAGCCGCTCGCTGAACTGTTGAAGTTTGAAATGTACCCTCAGACGAAGATCCATTAATATTGTGAATTGAACAGGAAACAATAAAGCTCATTAATACGCTAAACATAGCTGTAACAATAAGGGAAAGATATTTAAACCTTCTATCTTTCATAAAATTCTCCTTATAGCTATATTTAAGACAATAGAAGTAAAGAAATACTAATTTTTAGGTGGGGGAAAAATATAACCCTACCCATTCCTACATTTTAATTATAAATCAATTCCCTATTATATTGTACCGTACTTAGAGTACTATTTTAATGCTACCTATGGTAGGATTTTTTAATATTTTGTAAAACTTCTATTAAATTTTGGTATAGTGTTATAATAATTATACTCAGAATGGAGGGAAAATGCCAGAGTTTAAGGTTAAATCCAAATTTGAGCCCTCGGGGGATCAGCCACTGGCTATAGAACAAATTTCGGAAAATTTTTTAAAGGGTATTAAACATCAAACCCTTCTTGGAGTAACAGGAAGTGGAAAGACCTTTACAATGGCGCAAGTAATTCAGAATCTTCAACTACCTACACTTGTTATGTCACATAACAAAACTCTTGCAGCACAGCTGTTCAGAGAATTTAAAGACTTTTTCCCGGATAATGCTGTTGAGTATTTTGTCTCATACTATGATTATTACCAGCCAGAAGCCTATGTTCCTCAAAAAGATCTATATATAGAAAAAGATGCCCAGATAAATGATGAGATAGATAGAATGCGCATCTCGGCTGTAGCTTCACTTATGGATAGAAAGGATGTAATAATAGTAGCTTCAGTTTCCTGCATATATGGCCTTGGTGCACCTACTGATTATAAAGAGCTTATGCTTTTATTAAAAAAGGGGGAATTAATCAGCCGTGAAGAGGTGATGCGTCATCTCATAAGAATTCAATATGAAAGAAGTGAATTTGATCTTACACGTGCTGCCTTTAGGGCTAAAGGCGACATTATAGACATTCACCCTGCTTATTCGAGGGAAGTAATAAGAATAGAGTTCTTTGGTGATGAAATAGAGGCTATAAAAAGGCTTAATTTTCTTACAGGAAAGCTAATAGAACCTCTGGACAGAATTGTAATCTATCCCGCCAAACTCTTCCTTACAACAGATGAAAAAATGAAGATAGCCCTTGAATCTATTGAGGAAGAATTAAACGAGAGGCTTAAAGAGCTTAAAGCCCAGGGGAAGGAAATAGAAGCCTATAGACTTGAATCCCGTACCAGGTATGACATCGAAATGATGAGAGAAATGGGATTTTGCAGCGGGATTGAAAATTATTCCCGCCATCTTTCTTTCAGAAAACCTGGCGAAAGGCCTTTTGTTCTGCTTGACTATTTTCCTGAACATTTCTTAACAATACTGGATGAATCACACCAGACCATACCACAGATTGGTGGAATGTACAATGGTGATCGCTCAAGAAAGCAAACTCTTGTGGATTTTGGTTTTCGCCTTCCTTCTGCTCTTGATAATCGTCCCCTGCGGTTTGACGAATTTGAAAGTCTTCTGGACAAAGTTCTCTATGTGTCTGCAACACCCGCTGAGTACGAACTTAAAAAAAGTGAGGCTATTGTAGAACAGATTATAAGACCAACGGGGCTTGTGGATCCTGAAATAGAAGTTAGAAAAACAGAAGGCCAGATAGAAGATATTATGCTTGAAGTGCAAAATAGAATAAAGGCAGGAGAAAGGAGCATAATAACAACTCTTACAAAAAAAATGGCGGAAGACCTTGCATCATACTTAAGAGAAAACAACCTTAAAGTGGCTTATCTACACTCTGAGATTGAAACTATCGAAAGGGTAGAAATACTTAAAAAATTAAGGCTTGGTGTTTTTGATGTTATAGTTGGGATTAATCTGTTAAGAGAGGGTATAGATTTACCCGAAGTTTCCCTTGTTGTAATTCTTGATGCCGACAAAATGGGATTTCTCCGTTCTTCAAGATCTCTTGTGCAAATAATTGGAAGAAGCGCAAGGCATGTAAATGGAAAGGTTATTATGTATGCCGATACAATTACCGATGCTATGAAAGAAGCTATAGCCGAAACAAACCGCAGAAGAAAAATTCAGATGGAATACAATAAAAAACACAATATAACCCCAAAGACAATTCAAAAGGAAATTACAGATATTCTTGAAAGAAAGGAAAAGCAGATTGAAGAAGAAGTGGATCGAATAGTTGAATACAAGCGAAAGTACCCAGAAAAGGCAAGGCTTATTAAAGAACTGGAAAAACTGATGTTTAGTTATGCTGAAAACCTTGAATTTGAAAAAGCAGCCCGCGTAAGAGATGAGATTACGGAATTAAACAGGGAAAAGGAAAAAGTAGAAACATGATGAGATATCTATTTTATTCTTTCTTCAAAAACCTCCAGAGCCCTTTTAGCTATGTCGTCCATATCATAGTACCTATACTCCGCAAGCCTGCCAAGAAGTATAAGGTTTTTAAAATCCTTGCTGGACTCAAGATATTTGCAATAAGTCTCCTGTCCCGACTTATCAAACAAAGGGTAGGAAGGTATTCTTCCCTTTCTATAATCTAAGGAATACTCTTTTGCTATAGTTGTTTTCTTTACATCCACAGGATGTATATGCTTGAACTCTGTTATTCTTGTAAACTCATAATCATTTGGATAGTTTACAACTGCTACTTCCTGAAAGTATTCCTTGTTTAAAGTTTCAAGTTTAAACTCAAGGCTCCTATAAGGAAGCTTGCCAAATCTATAATCAAAAAGTTCATCAATCATCCCTGTATATATAAGCCTTCCTTTAAATTCATTTCCATCAAAGTATATTTTTTTATTTTTAAGATCTATTTTAATCAACTTAGAATGATGCGTTTTTAGAAGAATCTTCATTTTTGAATTATGAAGCATTTGCTCAAACATTTTTGAGTATCCTTCCAGAGGCACAGCCTGATACTTATCAGTAAAATATCCATCTTCCCTTGTTATGCATAAAGGAACCCTTGCAGTAACAGAAGAATCTATCTCCTCAGGCTTTCTCCCCCATTGCTTGATAGTGTAATTAAGAAAAATTTTTTCATATACAAAGTTTGATAAAGCCTTAAGATCCGTATCCAGAGATTTTCTAAGCTCAAGCACTGGTATTTTATCCCCATAATTAAATTCTTTAAGCAACTTTGATTCTATTCTTTTTGCAATAGTCTCTGGAAAAGCAAGTCGAAGTGAATTTAAGTTAAATGGAATAGGAATCTTTTTTCCATCCACAAAAGCCATCACTTTATGATGATAAACCCGCCATTCTGTAAAATTTGAAAGATACTCAAAAACTTCTTTGCTATCTGTATGGAACAAATGGGGTCCATACTTATGGATTATTATTCCATTATTATCACTGTAATCGTAACAGTTACCACCAGTGTTACTTCTTTGTTCTATCAACAATATTTCCTTGTTTAAACTTGAGGCAATTCTTTCTGCTATAACGGAACCGGCAAGGCCGGCACCTATGATTATATAGTTAAACAAAGTTGGCTCCTTTATTTATTGCATTTCTATAATATATAGAAAGAAAGAAAACAAAACTTTCCACAACTATAGAGGCAATACCGGTCCCTATATAAGAAAAGAAATAGGATAATAATAATATAACAAAGGCTCCTGATAAACCAACAATCATATATATTCGCGAGAAGGTTTGAGGTTTTCCTATTACCACAAAGTTTTGCATGTAAAGAACAGAAATCTGGTTAAAAAAAAGCGCCAGGAGTAGAAGATTTAAGCAAAGTCTTATCTCGGTATTGATAGGTTTTCCTGTAAAAAATAGTACAATGAATGGCGCGAACATATAGCCGAGCAGAACAATAGCTGCACCCCAAATGAAACCTCCCACTGATAAGTACTTAAAAACTTTAAGAAAAGAGCTTTTGCTCTTTGTGTATAAATAAGAAAGCCTTGGATAAATTGCATTTGCAAAAATCCCTAACGGTATTCCAAGCAGGTTTGTGATTTTCTCTGCGATTGCATAGTAACCTACGATAGTATTGTTTGTAAAAATACCAAGCACGAAAACACGAGTGTTAGTGTAAAGACTTAAAAATAGCTGTGAAAGAAATATATGCCACCCATTTTTAAATTGAAAAATAATTTCTGTTAATGTTGGAATCTTAAATCTAATCTTGAAAGTATGAAACGCAATACCTAGCCCCAGAATTCCTGCGACAAAAATACCTATAGAATTTAATAAAGGCACATATACATAGTCGGAAGGTCTTCTTATAAAAATAAAAATTAATACCAAGAAAAAAAACCTTGATATAGAAACAAGAATAGTAGAAAACTTCATTTTTTCCATCCCCTGAAAAAACCAATCGGGGAAAAGCATGCATCCTACCACATATCCATAATTGATTAAAAATACAGTGAGCTCTTTATAAAAATTCTTAAAAGAAAAAACAATAGTTAAATACAAAAAGAAAGAAAATATACAAAGTATAAATTTGGCCATGATTACCGATGAGAAAATTCCACTAATCTCCTCTTTGTTGTTTTGATTCATAGAAATTTCTCGCACAGCCGTCATATGAAAACCATATCCAACAATAGTTCCAAAGTATAAAACAAAACTCTGCGAGAATGTAATCAATCCCCACTTTTCTATACCAATAACTCTGATAAGATATGGTATGGTTACCATTGTAACAAGCTTTTCCACAATTTGTAAAACGGATAACCATGTAAAATTACTTAAGACTCTTCTTGATCCATCTTTCTGTAAAAAACTAAAAATTTTTCTCCTATAAACAGAAAACATCTTCTTCTCTAAATTATCCAATTGGTTTTTAAACAAAGTTACATAGCTTTTTTCATCTTTTTAATTTTATCAATTACTTTACTGAAATTTTTCTCAACATTATATATCTCTTCAAATTTTTTAAATAGTGGTTGAAAATCAAGTTTATTTTTCAAAGCCTCTATGCACAATTCGGCAAATTTTCTTGGATCATCAGTTGAAAAAGACACATCTTCTTTCGTGAAGGAATTTCTAAAAGATATAAACAGGATAAAAGGATGAAAAAAATATTTCTTCTTAGAGTAGATATAAAAACCATCAGATACTTTTTTCAACTCTTTCACAAAAGAAGAATATCTTTCAGGGTCAAACCTTGATTTAGAACATGGTACTATAACATAAACTTTCAATCCTTGCTCTTTAAGCAGTTTTAATATACAAAACCAGGAGACTTGTTCAGGTCTCCTTTTATATTCTAAATCTTGCGCAATAATAAGAGCTTTTTTAAGCATACATTTTCCTCTTTCCTAGAACAACTTTTATATTTTACCTCTTTTTTCCCCCACAAATAAGTACTTTCGCTGCATTTTGAGTCCTGTTTTTTGATAGATAATCCAAGTGCTTACTGTAATATAATTATACACTGGGGGCTGAAAAATAACAAAAATGGGAAATTACTAAATTTTTGATTTTTTATTGCAAATTTGTTTTTCAATAATTATAATTTTCCCATTCAAATTAATTGAAGCTTGACAAATAACGGAGCTGAGAATTAAGAAGCTGGAGGAAGATAAATATGCGAAAAATATTAGCCCAGATTTACAAGGCTCTTGCCAAAGCTTTTTCAGGATATGGGATTGGAAGTTTTTATCCCATTAAAGTAATTAGAAACTTTATACTTCCATATTTAACATCCGGTCCTCTTGACATTCTAGAACATAAGATGTTCATAGACGCAAAGGATTCTCTTTCACTATCGACTCATGGGATTTATGAACCACTAGAAACAGAGATTGCGAGAAAGGAAATTAAGGAAGGTAATGTTGTTATAGATGTAGGAGCCAACATTGGATACTATACATTAATTTTTGCAAAACTCGTGGGTGAAGAAGGCAAGGTTTTTGCATTCGAACCTGCACCAGAAAACTTCGCTTTACTCAAAAAAAATGTAGAGATAAATGGTTATAAGAATGTTGTATTGATACAAAAAGCTGTCTCAAATAAAACCGGAAGAATCAGGTTATATTTATCGGAAGTAGAGGGAACCACCCATAAAATATATGATTCGCACGATGGCCGCAAATCCATTGAGATTGAAGCTATAAGCCTGGATGATTATTTTGAAGACTACAATGGAGAAATTAACTTTATTAAAATTGACGCTGAAGGTTCAGAAGCCAGTGTGTTTCAAGGAATGCAAAATTTACTGGAGAAGAATAAGGGTGTAAAAATCACTACAGAGTTTTTCCCATCTGCTCTAAAAGAATCTGGCATTGAACCAGGGGAATACCTGGATTTACTCTTGAAATATGGCTTCAAATTGTATGACATAAATGAAAGAAGGAAAAGAGTAGAACCACTTAATACCCCCGAACTAATTAAAGCTCTCAGTCTTAAAAAAGTTACCACAAGCTTATTATGTCTGAGAGAAGCATAAGGTGTCTAATTTATCTTCTAATATCCCCAAATCCTCACAATTAGATTGGAAACAAGCATTTATTGAAATAAGAATAAAAAAAGATTTTTGTTATAATAAATGGCAAGCAAAAAAAGAGGAAAAAGTTATTAACTTTTGAAAAATAAAGTTAACAGGAATTAAGGAAGACAGGAATATAAAACATCATAATAAGTAGAGATGAGATAATTGTCCAAAAATAGACAGAATAAAAAGGTACAATTATAATTATATGTATAAATAAAAAAATAAGAAATTAGATTCAAAATAACAAGTGGAAAATTGCTGAGCAAGATTCTTTAGGATGGGATTTTGTTTTTAGAAGATATGAAAATAAGATATATTCCTCTTTATCCGTTCTTTCAAGATAGGGGTGGAGCCAGGCGACATGCTTTTGAGGTAACACGAATCCTAAGAACGCATGGTCACGAGGTAGAGTCACTTGACTGGAGTGCAGAAGAAATTGATTTTTCGGTACTAATTGTTTTTGGTTTTTTCATTCATAATCCCGATATTATCATTCATTGTCACTCTAAAGGTGTAAAAATTGTGCTTATACCCCTTTTCGATCCAATGTATAATAAATTTTCCTACAGATTAACTTATAAAATTGGCAGGCTCTTTCCCTTGCAGAACACGGCAAAAATACGCAAAACTATTCTAGATTATTCAGATGTTATTATTGCCAATAATGAAAAAGAAAAGCATGATATTCATAGCATATTTAAGGTTCCTTTGAATAAAATAATTGTTAATCATGTAGGAATTCCAGGATACATGTATGAAAAAAACAAATCCATTTTTTTTGATATGTTTTATAAAAAGTACGGAATCAAAGACTTTGTTTTCTACCCTTCCGCTGCAATTTCAAAAAGAAAAAATCAAATCACACTTATAAAAGCATTAAAAAATACAGGAATAAAGCTGGCACTTACGGGCTGTGACAGCATTGACCCCAGAGTAAAAAAAGAATTCGAACAACTTACTGAAAACAATAAGAACATTCTATGCTTGGGTTCTCTAAGTGTCGACATGCTAATTTCTGCATACAAATGTGCTAAAGTAATGGCTTGTGTTTCCTTAGCTGAAACAGCAGGTGCTATTAACCTCGAGGCGGGATTTTTTGGCTGTAATCTCGTTGTAGGGGACAATCCTGTATTCAGGGAATATTTAAAAGACTATGCGATATATGTAAATAGCAGAAATCCGAAAAGTATAAGAAAAGGAATAGAAATAGCTCTTTCAAAAGAAAAAAATCCAGAATTGAGTAATTTTATATATAAGACTTACTCCTGGGATAATTATGTTCAAAATCTATTAAAAGTAATCGAGTAGTTTAAAAATTTTCTATTTCCCGATACACACAGCATGTAAATCGGGAGCTGGAAAATATTTCAGTTAAATCCTGTGGAGTATTTAACAATACAAAATAACCTGAGAGGATACTTTATGAAAATAGCTATTCCTGTTTTTCACTTTCACAAAAAAGGTGGTATTGAACGGCATATATGGGAATTGGTATCCCAATGGGAAAAAGAAAACGAAATTCATATATTTGCAAGCAGATGGGATGAAACTTCTTTCAAGAATGTATTTTTTCACAAAGTCCCAGTTATTGAAAAACCAGAATTTCTAAAGGGTTTGTCTTTTCTTATAAATAATAGCCGAATGCTAAAAAGGGGAAAATTTGATGTGATTATCAATGATGGATGCGGTACTACTTTTGTTCAGGATATTATAATTACCGAAAGTGTTCACAAAGCCTGGGCGGAAGAATTTAAGAAAAAAGGACTGAAAAAGCTTTTTTTAAATCCGAATCACTACATCACACTTTTTGTTGAAAAGTTTAATTATACGAGGAGAAGATACAAAAAAATTATTTGTATATCTCGTTTTATTCAGGAACAATTAATAAAATACCATGGAATTCCAATAGAAGATACTGTGGTAATAAATCATGGAGTTAACTTAGAAGAATTCTCTCCCTTACACAGGCAAAAATTCTATAAAGAAAAAAGAAAGCAGTTTGGTTTTTCTGATAAAGATTTTGTAATTTTGTTTGTTGGTCATGAGTTAAAAAGAAAAGGCTTATACTACATTTTCAAAGCTCTGGAACTACTGAAAGATGAACGCTTCAAGCTATTAATAGTAGGTGCCCCAAAAAGTCATGAGGTGAGAAAATTTAAAAAAATTGCCTCCAAAATGAAAATTATTTCGCAGATATTTTTCACCGGCATTTCAAAGAATGTCAGCGAATTCTATGCCATGGCAGATGTATTTGTTTTCCCGAGTGTATTTGATGCATTTGCAATGGTTGTACTGGAGGCAATGGCTAGCGGATTACCTGTAATCACCTGCCCTACTGTTGGTGCTTCTGAGCTTATTGAAAACAAAAAAGACGGAATTATCTTAAGATCTTATGACGATGTAAGCGGATTGGTAGATAATCTAAAATTTTTATCTCAAAATACGGACATACTAAAAAAAATTGGTAAAAACGCACGACTTAAAGCAGAAAAATATAGCTGGGATAGAATTGCAAAAGAAACATTTGAACTTCTGGTAGATGTTTGTAAGAAGAAAGTAAATTTATCATAGCCTGTCGAAAAATATCTAATTAATTAGAATCAAACAGTCAGCTCGAACATCCATAGAAAATGGCACATTATTTGCTAAAGAATAATTGCTTATAGTTTCTGTCTGTTGAAAAAATTCCTGTTAAAAAATAAACTTTTTTAAAGGTACTGGTTTGGCTTTTATAAATTTTATTTTGGTAAAAGGAAGGTAAATTATGCAAAGCAGAATATATATTATTAAAAAAATATCTTTACTTTTTCTTGCTCTTACATTCAATTCCCTGTGGTCAGCCAATATTAAAATAAATGTAAAAGACAAAAGCAAACCAGTAATTGATGCCACTGTAGTTTTACTGGAAAAAAGGTTAGAGTTGAAAACGGGGGAAGATGGGAAGGTAATATTTCAAAACATCGAAGCTGGAAAATATACCCTTGTGGTTGCAAATGCCGGGTATGAAAAATTTAGTAAAGAAATTGTCGTTGAGGAAAAAGATATAGAACTTAATGTAGAGCTTAAGAGGGTAAGTGTCTCTCTTGGGGAAATAACTGTTGAAGAAAAAAGGGAAAAAGGAAAGGTTCCGGCTGCAAAAAAGATAACTGGTGATGAAATAAAAAATGCTTCCCAAACTTTTATGAACGATGCAATAAAAGCAGTGCAATCTATGCCAGGGGTAGGAACAAGTGGTTTTATGTTTGATGCAAACATGTATATACAGGGTGGAGACTGGTATGAAAATATTTTGTTTCTTGATGGTATTGTTTTAATCAATCCCTACAAATGGGGCGGGAGAATAAGTATGTTCAACCCTAATTGGATTGATACGATTGAACTTTACACTGCTGGTTATCCAGCATATCTAGCGCAGGGACTTTCCGGGATACTTGTCGCAAAGATTAAAGAAGGAAACAAGGAAAAGCTTAAGGGCTATTTTGACCTCTCTTCTGCTACAAGTGAAATTGGACTTAATGGACCAATAGGAAGTAATGCAACCTTTTACTTTAACATAAGAAGAACATATTATGAGCTATTTGCCCCACTATTTATGAATATAAACGAAGGGGTACAACTTCCCCATCTTACAGATGGGATTTTAAAATTTACCTTTACTCCCACAATAGATGATAAGATAAGTGTTTTTCTTTATGGAAGTGAAGAAGGCATGAGATGGAAGCTAACCGGGGATGTTGAAAGTGGTGAACCATATTACAAAGGCGAATTTTTCTATGCTCAACCCCAAATAATCTTCGGCACAAGATACGACAGAAGGCTTACGGAAAAGGATTCTATGGATATTGTGTTAGGTTGCTCTTTTTTTAGTAGTTTGGGAAAATTTGATGGAGGTCCTGTGGGAATAAGTGAGTGGGATGGAAAAATGTTAAATGTTGAAGGATTGTTAAATTTTTACATAAACTCTTTTGATAGCCATAAGATTCAATCCGGAATCGCTGCCATCTTACCCTATATGATAGAATATAAGGAAAAGAGTTATTTCTATGCACTTGATTCAGGCGGTAACTGGACAAATGTATATAGCTATGAAGAAACCCTATCTAATTACTTAATCCCTTATTACGCTGGATATGTAATGGATGATTGGGAGTTTATAAAGTCTTTTATTCTTGAAGCTGGAGCAAGATTGGAATATTACAGGCCAACAGGAGAATTTGTCATAGATCCTGTTGGAGGACTAAAATGGGAAATTAATGAGGATACTTCAATTTATGTAAGAGGATGCAGGTATAACCGCTTTCCATTCAATTATTACGAAATCAGTGAAAAGTATGGTAATCCGAAATTACAGTCTGAAAAGGCCTACCATGGATTGGTTGGCACAGAATATGATAAAGAAGCATATCTTGTAAGGATAGAGGGATTTTATAAGTGGTATTACGATCTTGTATTTAATGACAATGATAAGAATTTTAATAATGATGGCTTTAGAGAGGTTTTTGGAGGTGCTTTATATTTACAGAAAAAGAAGGAAAAGAATGACTTCTGGAATGGATGGATAAGCTATACTTATGTGCACGGAATTGAGAAGGTTACAAATTTAGGCACCATTGATCCAGCCTTCCCTCCTCAGTTACCAATTGATGAATGGTATGTGCCATATTTTTTAAGAGAACACACCCTCTCGATTAATCTTGAGCTTATTAACAAACTTAAGTTTAATAATCCCTGGATAGATTGGTTGTATAACTGGAGCATAAACTTTGACTTTAAATTAATGAGCGGAAGGCCTTATACACCAATTACAAATTTTATTGCGCAGGAAATCCCTGGTGCAGGTACACAATACTACTTCTTCTATGGAAAGTACAATAGTGAATATACCCCTCTCTATCATAAGCTTGATGTAAAAATCACAATGCCTGGAAGCCTTTTTGACTTTTTAAAGCTTTTTGGTTTACAGTTTGAGTCAAGCAGCTATGTTTCTTTTATTAACATCTATAATAATGAAAATATTTATGACTATAGCTACACTGTAAAAGCCGGGAAGCTTGAAAAGGTAGGAGTAAAGGATTTTGGCTTTATGGCGCTTGGTGGATTTAAAATAGAATTTTAATGTACTCCTTTTTAATTTTGAGAATAGGAAAATATAAAATACAAATGGAGGCAATATGTTCAGTAGGACTTTAGTAATGCTTTTACTTTTGAGTAGCCTTGTTTTTGGAGAGACAAATTCCGTTGAAACAAATCCTGCCCCTTCTTCAATCCAGCAGGTTATAGAAAAAAAGCCGTCATTAGGTTTTGTTGACTCATTCCTTGAGTTTAATAGAATGGGTGGGATTTTTATGTATCCACTTTACTTGCTTTCTATAATTGGGGTTGCCTATGTTTTAGAAAGATTTTTCTTTTATAATTTCAAGAGAAAACTCTTTGACGAAAAACTTATGGAGGAATGTAAAAATATAGGAATCAGTTTAAAAGACCTAAAAGATAAAATACAGAATTCGGCAACAAGGATGGGCGATGTGTTAAGGGAAATATTAAGGCTTTCAAAGAAGAGAAGGACCGTTGAAGAACTTGATAAGGTGCTGGAAATGGAAATAAATGAACAAATAGGTGAACTACAGATGGGCTTCACGATGATTACAGCAATAATAAGCCTTGCTCCACTCATTGGTTTTCTCGGAACAGTATCGGGTATGATTTCTGCATTTAAATCAATCTACCAGGCGGATCAAGTTTCTGTTACCCTTGTTGCAAAAGGAATCTATGAAGCCCTGATAACCACAGAGGTTGGTCTTATCATTGCGATTGTTGTGAATTTCTTTTACAGTATATTTTTACAGAAGGTTGAAAGATTCACCCGGACAACCGTTGAAGCTGGAGAGAATCTTATAGAAAGGATAGTAGAAAATGAAGATTAAGGGCAAAAGAATTGAAGCCGAAATACCTACAGCAAGCCAATCTGATATAGCTTTTTTACTTATTATATTTTTTCTTCTAACAGCTTCCTTTACTGTAAAGAGTGGTATAAGTCTTCTTTATCCAGAAAAAAATGCCCTCCCGAAAGAGGTATATTTAAAAGAAATTGGGAACATAAAAATTACAAAGGATAAGATTTATATTGGTAACAAAGCTATTGAAGAAAAGCTTATACAAAAGGCTTTAGAAAAATTTGATTATAACAAAATTATTATCAATATAGAAAAGGAAGTAAAATATGGAAGGGTTGTAAAAATTCTTGGCTATTTGCATGGGAAAAACACCGAAATTTCATTGAGGGTAATAGAATGAAACTTCCAGCCACAAGATTAAAACCATATCTATCCGTTGTAGCAATGGGAGACATTGCCTTTCTGCTACTTATTTTCTTTCTTGTAACAAGTGCTCTTGATCAGAGCAGAAAACTTGAGATTGAAATTCCTTCAGCTAAAAATATCACAAGAATTCCGCAAGAGGAAATTTTTAATATTTTTTTCGAAAGAGATGGAAAAATTTATTATAAAGGCAAAGAAAGAAATATTTTTGAACTTCAGTTTTTATACTTAAGACACGCTTCAATTTTTAAAAAGCCTATCGTTCAGCTTGTGGCTGATAAAGATATAAATTTTGGAAGAGTAAATGAGGTCATAGAAGTTTTAAGAAAAAACTCAAAAATTAATATTGCTTTTTCCTGCAGGGAGGAAAAAGAATGAGAAGAATGAGATTCTGGATTTTAATTTCTATTTTTCTACATCTATGTGTGGCTATCTTTTTTTCCCTTAAGATAATTCCATCGGAAAAAAGATATATAGACCTCTCATATCTTACAATAACTAACTTTAAAGAAAGAAAGGAAAACACCGTAATAACAATAAAAAAAGAAGGAGATATAAAGCCTGTAGAAAAAAAAGCTGATGAAACCAATATTGTTGAAAATACTCAGGATGAATTTTTTGATCCAGATAAATTTATCCCTTTTTATCTTGTTGAAGAGTTGCCTGTTCCACTTACAAAGATTTCTCCTGCATATCCAGAAGAGGCAAGGAGGCTTGGCATTGAAGGAGCGGTAGTTTTAAAGATTTACATAAACGAGAAAGGTGAAGTTGAAGATGTGGAGGTTATAAAGTCGCCAAGCAATTTACTGTCCATTGTTTCAAAAAAGACTATTCTAGGAGTAAAGTTTAAGCCAGCAAAGGTTTCGGGTAAAACTGTTCCTGTTTGCATAGAGCTTACCTTGAGGTTTAAGTTAAGCGGATAGGTTTTATAAGTCATCTGGTAAAATTTTCAACTTTTCTTATAATTCTAATTGCCCATACCATGTTTTTCCTCTAAAGAATCTTTTCAGCAGAATTGTTGATAATCATTTTAAAAAAATATTTTCCAAAGCAAGAAAAAGATTTATAATATAACACCAAAAGTTCTTACAGGAGGGTTTAACTATGTCGGAAAAAACAAAACTTGGAGCAAAAGGCTTTTTGTATCCGATGCCCATAGTGCTTATAGGTGCCGATGTGGACGGCAGAGCTAATTTTACAACAATTGCTTATTGTGCCATTGTACAACAGAAACCCGCAATGATTGCAGTTTCCCTCTATAAAGAACACCACACCTGCAAAGGTATAAGAAAAAACAAAACCTTTAGCGTAAATATTCCATCAGAAAAGCTTGTGGTTCAAACTGACCATTGTGGGCTGGTATCCGGAAAAAATACCGATAAATCGAAAGTCTTTAAGGTTTTTTATGGTAAACTAAAAACAGCCCCTATGATTTTTGAATGTCCTATAAATCTTGAATGTGCTCTTGTCAAAACAGTAAAACTTGATGAGGAGGATTTATTCGTAGGCTTGATAAAGGAAAGCTACGCAGAAGATAGGTTCTTGACAAATGGAGTTCCAGACATTAAAAAAATCCGCCCACTGGTTTATGCTACAAAAACCTCCTCATACTTTAGCATAGGAAGATTTGTTGCAAAGGCATATGAGATAGGGAAGAAATATAAAAAGTAACCATGGAGTTATTTTTTAACGCTCTTTAATTTTTCTTTCATCTTAGTTGCGAGCACCAGAGGAGCATTATTAACAAGGCGAAACTTTAAGACTTCATCAAATTGCTTTAAAGCCTCGTCGTATTTTTGCTGCTTGTACTTTATATAACCAAGCTCATAATTCGCCCACGCACGTGCCTCATTATATTCTTCATTATCATTGGTAAATATCTTTGTAACTGCCAAGTAGTAATAAGTAGCGGCATCATAATCATAGTTGCTGTATCTTTCTGCACCAAGCTCCATCACTTTCTTTGGAGTCATCCTTCCTAATTCTTCTTCTTTCACCAGATTACCAGAACTAGAGCATCCTACTATTGCGATAGTTAAAAGAACAGAAAACCCTAATAAAATCCTCTTCATATATTTCACCTTTTCCACATAAGATTGAAAGCTTAATATTTTAAGCTTTATTACAGAAAATATCAAAAAACCGTTATTTCTTTCTATCCCTTTTTTTGATTGCCTGTTCCAGATGAGAATAGATTATTTCCTGATTTCTTGTAGTGTAGTGCAGCGCAAGTTCTAACTCTTTAACAGCTTCCCTGTAATTCTCATTATTGAAATATGCCCAGCCAAGACTATCTCTATAAGCCGCTGATTTTGGATTAAGTGCAACAGCCTTTCTGCACTCTGTAAGGGCTTCGGTAAGATTTATTCCAAGCTCAAGATAAGTATATCCAAGGTTATTATGTGCGCTTGCATTATTAGGATCAAATTGTATGGCTTTCTTAAAATTAAAAATAGCAAGATCATATTTTTTGCTTAGATAATAAACATAACCCAGAGCAGAAAAAGACATTGAACTTTCTGGATTTATTTCAAGTGCTTTTTTAAAACTCTTCTCGGCTTTTGAATATTCCCCAAGTTCTGTATAGATATATCCAAGAAGCATATTTGTCTGTATCAATTGGATTAAAGAAAGCTCTGCAGAATCGTTAATTTCTCTTAGATAGTGAATAGCCCTCTCATAATCGTTACTATTTGCATAGCAAACTCCAAGGTAGTAAGAAATTACATCGGAATTTCCATGCTCCTCTTCAAGCTTAAGTAGATCTTCAATTGCAGGACCAAATTTACCTTTAGATATAAAATGATTATAAATAGCATCCAGATTACTTTTAAGATTTGCTTTTTTTTTCATCTTTTATCCAACTTTACCTTAAATAGATGCAGAAGTTCCTTTTCGATTCTGAAACAAGCTTGTATATCGTATAAATTCGACTTGAGCTATTATAGCTATTTCAAAGGGAAAAACTTAGTTTTCATTACTTATTATATCTGGTAACTCTTCCCTTTTCCAATTCTTCAAATACAGAAGGCTTATCCCATTTTGTAGATGTAATTCCTTTCTGAGCTACTTCTTTTACATAATTAAGATATGGTCCGCTTGTAACCCTGAGAAGGTATACAAAAGAAGCCTTATCACCTATCTTTCCAAGAGCCTCACAAAGATCAGAAACAAGCCCGTTGTCTCTTGCCCCTTCAAGCTCACTATGCATAATTTCTAAAACTTCTCTCTTTCTCGCTGTTTCTCCAAGAAGCCCTAGAGCCTGGGCGGCGGCTCTCTTTACAGTCGTATCGGTTTCTCTTCTAAGCATAAGGGCTAGATAAATAGATGCTTTTTCATCACCGGTTGCAGCAAGGGCTTTTGCAGCCATAATTCTAATTCTCCAGTTGCGTACCTCTCTTCCACCCGGAAGAACTCGCACTGTTTCCAGTTCTTCGAGCAAGGCATTAAGCCATTCTTTGGCATTTAATTCACCAAGCCTTCTTAAGGCTTTTATCCTTATTTCATCGTCTGCAGGATCTGTAGAACGAATAACATCTATCAAAGCAGGAATTCCGTCTGGACCAACAGAATCCACTGCCTGCGCAGTTATATTGGTTACTTCAGAAAAAGCATTAACGTATAAAACAACAAACGCAAACATAAAAAATAATTTTTTCATAGCTAACTCCCCACTTACTATTTTTCAAATAACAATACAGGCTATCATTATTTTGATTCATTTTGTATGTTTGTCAAGTTTTCAGCCATTATTGTAACGGAAACAAGAAGCTATAACTTAAATAATTAATGCTGTCGGCTGAGGTTCTATCTTATCATTCTTCTTATTAGTCCTATCTTCAACCTTTTTGTCTTCATCTATCAATATGAGTTTCAAAACACCCTCTATTTTTTCTACATAGAATATGGTCAAATCCTTAAGAATTTGCTCGGGCATTTCTTTGATATCCTTTTCGTTCTTCTTCGGTATTATAACATTAAAAATACCACCTCGTTTTGCCGCCAGTAATTTTTCTCTAAGCCCACCTATGGGCAAAACATCGCCCTTTAGAGTAATTTCACCTGTCATTGCATAATCATTTCTTGCCTTTTTCCCGGAGAAAGTGGATATTATGGAGCTAATCATTGTTACACCGGCAGAAGGACCGTCCTTTGGTATTGCTCCCTCAGGTACATGAATATGAAGGTCATTATTCCTGAATTTTGCCGGATCTATCCCATACTGCTCCGCTACGGATTTTGCATACGAAAAAGCTATTTTTGCAGATTCTTGCATAACCTCCCCAAGCTGCCCCGTTAATATTAACTCTCCCTTACCTTTAAAAATAGAGCTTTCTATATACAAAACATCACCACCATTTTCTGTCCAGGCAAGTCCGGCTATTACACCAATGCGCGGCTCCTTTTGCATACTTGTAAAGTCAAACTTTCTTACCCCAAGATAGTTTTCCAGCTTTTTTGGATTAACAGAGATGTTACTCATGTCCTTTTTCACCTTCTCACGAGCAATCTTACGTATAACCTTTCCAACATGACGTTCAAGATTTCTGACCCCTGCCTCTTTTGTATAGTAGCGAATTATGTCAAGAATTGCTTCATCCGTAAATTTAATCTTAATATTTGTAAGTCCATTTTCATTTATCTGTTTTGGTATCAAAAACTTTTTGGTTATTTCTTTCTTTTCGAGCTCTGTATAACCAGGAATTTCTATGATTTCCATTCTATCCATCAATGGAACAGGTATATTGTAAAGATTATTTGCTGTTGTGATAAAAAACACATAAGATAAATCAAAATCCAGAGCGAGATAGTGATCATTAAAAGAATTATTTTGTTCTGGATCCAGAACTTCAAGTAAAGCAGAACTTGGGTCTCCACGAAAATCCATACTCATTTTGTCTATTTCATCCATAAGGAAAACAGGATTCATAGAACCTGCTTTTTTCATCATCTGAATAATTTTACCCGGCAGAGCACCTACATAGGTACGTCTATGCCCTCGTATTTCCGCTTCATCCCGTACACCACCAAGGGAAACCCTCACAAAGTTTCTATTCAGAGCATGGGCAACCGATTTTGCAAGAGATGTTTTCCCCGTTCCGGGGGGGCCAACAAGACATATTATTGGACCTTTAGATTTCGGATTAAGCTGTCTAATAGCAATAAAATCTATAATTCTTTCCTTGGCTTCTTTTAATCCATAATGCTCTCTTTCTAAGATTTCCTCCGCTAATTTTAAATCTTTATTATCATTTGTATATATTCCCCAGGGAAGATCAACAAGCCATTCTATATAGTTGTAAAGCACGGTATATTCCGGCGACAGATTTGGAATCTTAGAAAGTCTTTCAAGCTCACTATTGAATTTTTCCTTTACAGCCTCTGGCATTTCCTTGTTTTTAGCCCTATTCTTAAGCTCTATAACACTTTCATCAAGAGCCTCACCCTCATCAAGCTCTTTTCTTATTTCCTTCAGCTGCTCGTTCAGGAAATACTTTTTCTGCATCTTTTCCATTCTTTCCTGAACACGCTTGTTAATGTCATCCTCTATTTTAAGCACATCAATTTCCTTATGAACAAGGGCAAGTGTTTTTGTTAGCCTTTCATTAACATTGTTTTCTTCAAGTATAGCCTGTTTATCAGGTACCTGAGACGGTATGTTTGCCATTATGGCATCTACCAGTTTTTCGCCATCATCAATAGACATTATAGAGGCAGCTGTCTCTTTTGGAATTTTTGGATTCAAAGAAATGTAATCAACAAATTTATCTTTAAGACTTCGAATTAAAGCCTCAAGCTCTGTATTATTCTGCACAATACTCTCAAGCTCTTCAACCTCTGCAAGGTAAAACCCCTCTTCCTGTAAATATTTTGTGACCTTCGCCCTTTTTATACCCTCGACAAGGATTCTAACCATCCCGTTAGGCATGTTTATAAGCTCAAGAATTGTAGATATACAGCCTATTTCATATATATCCTGGTTAGTAGGATTTTCCACATCCTTGCTTTTCTGGGCCGAAAGAAAAAGAGACAAATTATTTTCAAAGGCATGCATAACAGCTTTTACAGAGGTGTTCCGTCCAATTATAAGTGGTACCACCATATACGGAAATATTACTATTCCACGCAATGGTATTAAAGGGAACTTTTCTTTTTTCTTAATTTCCATATGTGAATTGTCTCCCATATTCATCCCTCTCAAGCTATTTTTGGTTCACTCTTCTTTAGAACCACTTCTTTATCTATAATGCAGCTTTTAATACCCTTTTTTGAGGGAATTTCAAACATAATGTCAAGCATTATTTCCTCAAGAACAGCACGAAGCCCACGAGCACCAGTTTTCTTTTCTTTTGTCTTTTTTATAATTTCCGAGATAGCGTCTTCAGTAAATGAGAGTTCAACATTCTCCATCTCCATCAGTTTCTGGTATTGCTTGATAATAGCATTCTTTGGCTCTGTTAATATTTTTCGTAACTCTTCTTCACTCAGTTCATTCAAAACTGCCACCACCGGAAGCCTTCCAACTAATTCTGGTATAAGACCATATTTAATGAAATCGTGTGGAATTACTTCCTGAAGAATATTTTCTTCCTTTACTCCATAGTTTACATAGCGGCTTTTAAAACCTACCTCTTTCTTTCCAAGTCGGGTTTTAATAATATCCTCAAGCCCTACAAAAGCCCCACCTACTATGAAGAGTATATTCTGGGTGTTAACCATTAAGTTGTGTTGCTGAGGATGTTTTCTCCCCCCATATGCTGGAACAGAGGCATCTGTTCCTTCTATGAGTTTTAGAAGAGCCTGTTGCACACCTTCACCGGATACATCCCTCGTTATCGAAACATTTTCGCTTTTCCGTGATATTTTATCAATTTCATCGATATAAACAATTCCTATCTCTGCTCTCTTTACATATTCATCAACATCCTTTGATTCTGGATCAAAAAAACCACCAGCGGCATTCTGTATAAGCCTTAAAAGCACATTTTCCACATCATCACCAACATAGCCCGCTTCTGTAAGTGTTGTAGCATCTGCAATAGCAAAGGGAACATCCAGAAGACGGGATAGCGTTCTTGCAAGAAGGGTTTTGCCACTGCCCGTAGGTCCAACAAGGATTATATTGCTTTTTTCAAGTTCCACATCATCACTTTCATCAATAAAAGAGTTTGAGAATATTCTTTTATAATGATTATAAACAGCCACTGATAATATCTTCTTTGCTGTTTCCTGGCCAATCACATACTGATCAAGAAACTGCTTAATCTTTGCAGGAGTTGGCAATTTTCTTAGCGAATTCTTTGCAGAATTCTTGCTCTCCAGATGAAGTGCCTGATATGAATTATACAAACAGGTATCACAAATATAAACATCGCCCTGCCCCTTTATCATCCGGAAAACCTCTGTCGATAAAGCCCCGCAAAAGCTACACTTAACCACCTTTTTGTATTTATGTATACCAGCATCATTATCCTGATTTACACTCATAAATTACTTCCTTTTCTGTATAATTTCGTCAACTATGCCGTATTTCTTTGCTTCTTCAGCAGACATAAAGAAATCTCTGTCTGTATCGGTTTCTATTTTTTCAATGGGCTGCCCTGTATGTTTAACAAGTATATTATCAAGCATTGCCTTTGTTCTTAACATTTCCTCTGCCTGAATTTTTATATCCTTCGCCTGCCCCTGTGTACCACCTGATGGCTGATGTATCATTATTCTTGAATGTGGCAGGGAAAACCTCTTTCCAGGTTTACCAGCCGCAAGTAGTATTGCCCCCATTGAAGAGGCCTCGCCAATGCAAATTGTGGAAATATCACATTTTATGTACTGCATCGTATCATATATGGCAAGCCCTGCTGTAACAATACCTCCAGGGGAATTAATATATAGGCTTATGTCTCTTTCAGGATCCTCCGCTTCAAGAAACAAAAGCTGAGCTATAACCAGATTTGCAACATCATCATCAATAGCAGTGCCAAGAAAAACTATCCTGTCTTTTAAAAGTCGTGAGTAAATATCATACGCCCTTTCCCCACGATTACTTTGCTCAATAACCATTGGTATCAACATTTTCTTCTCCTGTAATTTTTTAGATATTGAATAATTCTCATATTAAAACCACTTTACTTATATATTATACATCATCTTCTATTTAATTACCACAAGAGTAAAATTCAAGCAGTGATCCAACAATAAACGACTATAGCTATTAAAATATAGCTATTTTAAGAATAGAAGTAAAGCAAATTATGATTTTAACCCACATAATTTGTAAGGTCGTTCAATCCTTCAATGCGAACAGTAATTCTATCTCCTTTTACCATAGGTCCTATGCCCTCTGGTGTCCCCGTAGCAATAAGATCTCCGGGGTAGAGAGTCATCACATGGCTTATAAAGCTAATCAGCTCCGATACTCCGAAAATCATATCGGATGTTGAAGCATCTTGCTTTACCTCATCATTAAGGATTGCCTGAATTCTAAGATTTTCTGGATTTTCAATTTCGGTTTCTATAAAAGGACCAAATGGAGAAAATGTATCAAAGCCTTTTGCCCTTGTCCACTGTCCATCCTTTGCCTGCAGATCTCTTGCTGTAACATCATTAAAAGCCGTATATCCAAGTATATATTCCTTTGCTTCTTCCTTTCTTACTTTTTTTGCAGTCTTTTTTATTACAACTCCTAATTCCGCCTCATAATCAAGTCTTTTGACAGAATCGGGATAAACAATAGTACCAAGATGCGGAATTACACTGGATGGTGGCTTAAGAAAGATAAGAGGCTCTTCAGGTAACTTATTCTTTAATTCTTCAGCGTGAAAGCGATAATTTAATCCTACCGCAACTATCTTTGAAGGCCTTACAGGAACGCCTATTTTAAGGTCCTTCAATTCATATTCCTCAATCTCACGCTTTTCTATCAGATTATTTATGCTTCTGACCATATCATTGTAGACCAAACCATAAAAACCATCCGCTTCCGTTTCCCTATAGAAAAAACCACATTTCATAAAAACTCCAGTATTAAGGATCTTTAAGATATCCTAGAAAGGTTCTCTTGCAGCTTTACCTGTTTCAAGGATTAAACTTGAAACATATTTATCTATTTTTTCCATATTTTCGCGGGATATTTCCTCATACTTTATACCTATAACATTGCCATTAACACTTCGCACAATTCCCCAGAAATCCACCTCTTCACTCGCAGAATCTGGAATTCTGAACACAATCCTTACCAGATCCCCCACCACGAAAATCTGGCGCACCTCCATTGCTATTCCACCCGTAGATATATCAACAATGTGTCCTTCCCCCTGAGAATTTTTCAAGACATAGTTCGCTTTGATATTAACAGCAATTCGGGTAGGACGGAGAGGCATAGATTCCTCCTTGGAATATTTTGCAAAAAAATTTACCCATTTTTTTTATTTAAACAATCCAACTTCCATTTCCTTATCTTCCCCCGAAGCAAGCTCTTTAATATTCTTCACCTCATAAACCTTTCTTTCAATCTCAGAAAGTCGGGCTTCAAGCTTTTTTGAAAGTCGCATACCTTCTTCATAAAGGCTTAGAGCATCCTCAAGTTGAACCCCTTCCTCAAGCTTTTGAACAATCTCCTCAAGCCTTTTCATATCTTCTTCAAAACTATGCCCCGCCTTTTCTAATTTTTTTGACATAAAAACCCCTTTCAAGAACACATCACTCTACCCTTATGATTATATAACACACATTGGAAAAAATAAAGAAAAATTTATTTTTTTAAGCAATCCCCCTGCATTCTCTCACTTCAAGTTAATCTTTTTAAAATCCGAAAAATAGAAAACTTAATAAAAACAGGTTAGAATATAATACTGAAAAACTTAAGGAGTAAAAAATGAAAAAATTCCTTGTCTCTATTTTAATGTTATCACTAACTGTACTTGTTTTTACCGAGGATCAGGTTGCTATACTATGTTATCACACATTTATCAACAACTGTAGCGGGCCATATAACTTTTCCACAGACGAATTTAAGAGACATATTCAGGAATTAAAAAACCTTGGCTATTGTTTTGTTAGCTGGGAACAAATTTTAAGTAATCAGGTAAAAGGCAACAGTAATATTCTTATAACCATTGATGACGGAAATCGAACTATAAAAAATATTTATGAAAATGTGCTCAAGGAAAATAATATAAAGCCAATTCTTTTTATTTATCCTAATATAATTGGTAAAGTTTTCTATGCACTAAAATACGATGACCTGCACAACTTTTACCAGCAAGGCTTTACAATAGGAGCCCATGGGTACTATCATCTCTACCTTACCCATAAATTTTTCGTTGAGAACCCCGATGGATTTAAAAAAGAAATATTCTTAAGCAAGTGCAAACTTGAAAAAAGGCTTTCAACAGAAATAAATGTTTTTGGTTATCCTTTTGGAATACACCCGCCAATTGCAGAAGAATATGTAAAAAAAGCAGGATATAAGTACGCCTTTACAGTCGATCAGGGATTTGTAAAAATTCCGCTGGAATTAAATTCAAATCCTTACTCGCTCCCCCGCTTTCTGGTTACGCATTATAGCTGGAAGAAAATATTGAATATACTCAAAAACCATATAAAGAGTCCCATTCAAGCCTTTAAAAGAGGGAAGTATGAAAACTGTTAGAATAGCAATCTGTCAATATAACTTCACTGTAGGAGATATTAGGGGCAATTTAGAAAAGATAAAAAAAGGAATTGAAAAATCTTTAAAAGAAGAATCGGATATTGTTGTGTTTCCAGAATTATCTATCACGGGTTATCCTCCAGAGGATCTTATCTTTAAGCCACAGTTTATAGAGGACTGTCAGAAAGCTATGAAGGATCTAATAAAGTTTTCTTACGATAAAGATATACTGATTATAGCGGGGTTCATTCATAAGCTTAATGAAAAAGATGATATATATAACTCAGCAGCGGTTATATACAAAGGCAAGTTATATGATGTATATAACAAAATCTTCCTTCCCAATTATGGAGTTTTTGATGAGAAGAGATACTTCAGCGCAGGAAACACTATCCCCGTTTACTATTATAGAGGAATAAGATTTGGTGTAAATATATGCGAGGATATATGGTATCCCACGGGACCTCTTCATTTTCAAACATTGATTGGCGATGCAGAGCTAATAATAAACATCAGCGCATCCCCATTTCATTCCGGAAAGCAATCTTATAGAGAACGCATGTACAGTACCAGAGCTGGTGATGAATCGGTTATCCTTGTTAATTGTAATCTTGTTGGAGGACAGGATGAGCTTGTTTTTGATGGCTGTTCCACAATATACAATGAAAATGGTGAGCTTATCGGGCGGCTGAAAGCCTTTGAAGAGGACTTTTCTGTCTTCGATATTTCCACGAAATCGGTATTCAGAAAAAGACTTAAGGATATTAGAAGAAAACAGGAAAAGGATATATTGAAAAGCCCTTTTATTCACAATGATATAGTTATAGAAGAGAGTGAAAAGGCTAAAGAGAAATTAAAAATGGTAAATTTTTCCATAGATAATTTACCTGATGAAATTGAATCAATTTACAAAGCACTCGTCCTTGGAACAAGAGATTATATTGAAAAAAATCACTTTCAAAATACAATTGTGGCAGTAAGCGGGGGAATTGATTCTGCCCTTGTTGCAACCATAGCGGTAGATGCCATTGGTAAAGAAAGAGTGAAGGCTATTTTCTTGCCATCTCGCTTTTCTGCTGATATAAGCAGGGAGGATGCAGCTATTCTGTGCAAAAATCTTGGAATTGAACTGCTTGAAATTTCCATACAGAATATCTTTGAATCATATCTCGCCTTACTGGATCCGGTATTTAAAGATGCACCAGCCGGAGTAGCAGAAGAAAATCTCCAGTCAAGAATCAGGGGGAATATAGTAATGGCTCTTTCGAACAAGTTTGGCTATCTTGTTCTTACAACTGGAAACAAAAGTGAAATGAGTACAGGCTATGCAACCCTTTATGGAGATATGGCGGGAGGTTTTGCTGTAATCAAGGATGTTTTAAAAACAACTGTTTATAAACTTGTAGAGTTCAGAAACAAGCAAAGCCAGGTAATTCCAGAAAGAATAATAAAAAGAGCTCCATCTGCCGAGCTAAGGGAAAATCAGAAAGATTCCGACACGCTGCCTGAATATGAAATTCTTGATAAAATTATAGAAGCTTATGTAGAGGAAGATAAATCTTTTGAAGAAATATTAGAAGAAATCAACGATAAACAGATTGTAAGGAAGGTTCTTTTAATGATTGATTCAAGTGAATACAAGAGGCGACAAGCCCCTCCCGGGATAAAAATTACCCCCAGGGCTTTTGGAAGGGATAGAAGAATGCCCATTACTAATGGATATCACTTATAGAAAAAGGTTTAAGGTTCAGTTACATCCTTTAAAGCTACCCTGCTCCCATTTCTAAACACAATAAGAAAAGCAATCAATACCAGGACAGAGATTATTCCCGGTACCATCCAGAAAGAAAAATAATTCGTGCCCACATCATTTACCCCCCTAAAAACGTCCATTGTTTTACCAGCAAGAAAACTACCAAAGAAATTTCCAAATCCTGCGTTAATAATAGAAAAAAGTTGGTGAACCCCTGTCCTTGCTTTTTTTGTGCAATGGCTGTCAAGAAATATAGTAACTGAAGCAAAAAATAAAGTATAAGCTATTCCATGAAACGAAATACCAAGCAAAAGAAATGGCAGAAAATTCCCCATAGAAAACAAGAAGAATCGAAACATTTCAAGAATAATTCCAGTTGCTATTACACTCTTAAAACCCTTCTTGCTTAAAATAAAACCGAGCAAGCCCATTGCAAAAAGCTCCGGTATTTGTCCAATACTCATAAGTGGCATTAAACTTGACTCAGAAAAACCCATCGACCGCAAAAATGGAGCTATCCCGAAATAATAATATCTATCCACTATCGTTATAAAAAAGCTAAATATACTTATAAAAATTACAGGGAATTTTTTAAATACCTCAACTGACTCAACTGGAATTAATTTTTTAGATAACTCGGAATGTGCATGAGAAAGCGGCAGGGTAAAGCCATATAATCCAAGTATTATAGAGCAATATACAGAAAGTTTTAAAGCCTCCGGAAGCCTTTCCAATACAACAGAAGAACCACTACTCCTCAGCCAGAAAAAACCTAAAATCCAGGCAACTGCTATCCAGCCGATAGTCCCCCATATTCTTATACTACCATAGCTTTTTTTAGAATCCGGAAGATGATGAAATATAATGGCATTAAGAAGACCGAAGGTTGGGCCGGAGATTAAATAATAGACTAAAAGAAGTAATAACACTGTTAAATAGTCCTTTTGCCCTATAAGTATCCACATAACAAAGCCACTCAGAACAAAGCAAATAGAATAAAGCCTTTCTGAGTGAATAACCCTATCGGCTATAAAGGCTCCAATAAGAGGAGAGACAAAAGCAGAAAGAGAGGATAAGCCTATTATAAAGCCCGCCTGTGTGCCTGAAAAATGAAGATAATTAATAAGGTACAGACTTATAATCGGGGTTATAGCCCCATATATGAAGAATTGAAGGAAAACAAGAATGGATAATCGTATTTTCATAAAAAATAGCTTCTTCTCTGCCGGAAGCTTCCTCCTAAAGGAAGTAGTATAGTATGTATTATATTTTTTAGTCAAATTTAATAAACCTTTTATCTGTCAAGGAAATTAAAAATGTCTTCTTTTTTAAAAAGGCGACGATTCGAATCGTCGCCTTTTCTGAATATCCTATCAAAAATTTGACAAAAATTTGGAATTAATTTAAATTTTTAATTAGTATAATTTTAGAATTAATAAAAATTATGTAAATAAGACGAATTTAAAGGGTTGAGATAAAAAAGATTTGTGAGGGACTTCAAAATGAATACCAAAAGTAAGGATGATATTAAAGAGTACTTAAAGAGACACAATGTAAAACCAACTTTAATAAGAATAAAGGTATTAGAATATTTATGGAGCACAAAAGAACATCCCGATGCAGATAGGATTTATAACGAAATTTTAAATTATATTCCCACTCTTTCTCGAGCAAGTATCTATAATACATTAAAACTCTTTGTAGAAAAGAGATTAGTACTGGAGATAAAGATTGAGGGCTCTCAGGTAAGATACGATGGAAATATAGATAGGCATGCCCACTTTAAGTGCATAAAATGTGGCAAGTTGTTGGATGTTGAAATTGATAACAAAGTATTTTTCCCTTCATTGAAGGAAGGTAAGATTCTACAGGAACATATTTATATTCTTGGTATTTGTAATGATTGTTTAAAGAAGAAAAGTTCATAAACTTTAATTTATAGACCTAAGGAGGTATAAAATGGCTATAAAAATGGGAATTTACAAGTGTAAAGTTTGTGGCAATGTGGTTGAAGTTTTTGTAGAGGGCGATGGAGAACTCGTTTGCTGTGGACAACCTATGGCTTTTATGGATGAAAAGAACAGAGAAGGTGCAGGTGAAAAACATCTACCTGTAGTGGAAAAAAACGGGAATGGCATTCTTGTGAAAGTTGGCTCTGTGCCACATCCAATGGAACCAACTCACTGGATACAATTCATTGAAGTTATAACAAAGGATGGTTATGTATTAAGAAAAGATCTTACTCCAAATGATAAACCTGAAGCATACTTTGATGTTGCCCAGGAGAAAGTTTCTCTTGTAAGGGAATTTTGCAATATTCATGGACTTTGGGCTACAAAATAGGAGGACTTTATGAGTGCAGTAAAAGATAAACTCATCGAAATGTTAAACAGGGCTTTAGAGCTTGAGCATGCAGCAAGAATTCAGTATTTAGCTCATGCTGAGCTGGTCAAAGGATTAAACTCAGAACCAATAGTTGAAAGACTTAAAGAAATAGCTTCTGACGAACAAAAACATGAGGAGATTTTTAGAACTCTTATAGGTGCATATCTTGATGGAAAACCATCTATGAAAATTGAAAAGACCTATGAGGCCGATAAGATTGAAAAAATTCTTGAAGTCAATCTCAAGGGTGAAAAAGATGCTATTGACTACTACAGACAGATTCACAGGTTTATTGTTGAGAACAAAGGTGAATTTCCTTATGAGTTTGAAAGGCTTGAGCATCAGGTCAGACATGTGATTATGGATGAAGAAGAACATGTGGTAGAATTATCAAATTTAATTGGCAAATAAGATTAATCGGAGGATAAAATATGGCAAGTGTAAAAGGAACACAAACGGAGAAAAATCTTCTGGCAGCCTTTGCAGGTGAATCACAGGCAAGAACCAGATATACATTCTTTTCCTCGGTAGCAAAGAAGGAAGGATATGAGCAGATATCGGCTATATTTATGGAGACTGCTGAAAATGAAAAGGAGCATGCAAAAAGATTCTTTAGCTATCTTGAAGGTGGAATGGTAGAGATACAGGCTGCCTATCCTGCAGGAATAACAGGCAATACTCTCCAGAATCTAAAGGCTGCCGCTGCTGGTGAAAACGAAGAGCATACAAAGCTATATCCATCTGCTGCAGACACTGCAGAAAAAGAAGGTTTTAAAGAAATAGCAACACTTTTCAGAAATATTGCAAAGGTAGAAGTAGAACATGAAAAGCGCTACTTAAAGCTTGCTGAAAACATCGAAAAGAATCAAGTTTTTAAAAGACCAACTGTAGTAAGATGGAAATGCAGGAACTGTGGATATGTTCATGAAGGGCCTGAAGCACCAGAAAAATGTCCATCTTGCTTACATCCAAAGGCATACTTTGCATTAAAGGAAGAGAATTATTAGTGGATAATTTGCAGGCTATCCAGAGATTAAAAGGCTCTGGATGGTCTGCAATTTTAACTTTATTAGTGGAGGAAAGTTATGTTTAAAGTTAATGAAGGATGGTTAGACAGAGTAATAAGGCTTATTTTAGGAATAGTTCTTATTATCATCGGGCTATACCTAAGTGGTGCTTTAAAGATTGTGCTTATTATTCTTGGGATCATTGGGATTATTACCGGTCTTACGGGTTTTTGTGGGCTGTATGCATTATTCGGCATAAATACCTGCGGGCTACCCAAAAAGAAAGGATAAAGGCTAAAGACTGCTCACCAGAAAGAAAAAACCTTTCTGGTGAGCTAAACTTTTTTCTAAAAATCAAATTTAATTTCAAGCTAACATTCAAGGATTAAATTCAGATAAATTGATTTTTAATTACTTTTCTATTATAATATTTTGATAAGTTAACATTTCTTTAAGAGTTAACTAACTTTAATTTTTAAAAGTTAGATTTTGTTTCTTAAGTATAAGAAAAATTCAAAAATGCCTTTGAGGTATAATGTGAAAAATAATATACTCAAAAATGTTAGCAAACGGATAGATCTTTTTTTTCTCGGATTAGGTGTTTTTTTAACATCGCTTGTTATACTTATGCTTGAGTCTATCCTTAACAGGATGTTTGCAGCAACTTTCTGGTATCATTTTGCCTTCGTGGTTTTAACTATTGCACTTTTCGGGATTGGTGTAGGTGGTATTCTTGTCTACTTTATTCCAAAGTTTTTACTAAAGTTTACACCAATAATTGTTGCAATTCTCGCAATAATCTTTGCATTTACGCTACCGTGGGTTATAAGTGAAGTAAATAAAATTCCCCTTGTAATGAATTCTATAGCTACAGATCCAGTTCAGCAAAAGCTATTTAAAAGATTCTTTTTGCTTTTGGTTTTACCATTTTTTACTGGTGGAGTCATTTTTTCACTTATTTTTACAAATTTCAAAGAGAATATTAATACACTTTACTTTTTTGACCTTCTTGGTGGTGGACTTGGTGTTGTAGCAATGTTATTGTTTTTTCCAAATAATGGGCCTTTTGTGGTTATCTGGTTTTTGGGAATTGTGATGATAATTGCTTCTGCTCTTTTTGCATTTCGTTTTCACTGGATTTTAAGTATAATATTACTTATCTTTTTACCTGTTTATTTAACAACATACAAAAGCTTTAACAGAACAGAAATAAGAATAAGTTCTGAGAAAAAAGATATAAATGCAGTGGGAAAACCAATTTTAAAGACATGGGACAACTTTGGCTATGTTGTAATGGTAGAAAAAACTAACTCTTCAAAGTTTGTTACAGTAGATTTCACATGTTATACATACTTTTTTAACGCAAGAAAAAATCCAAAAGAATACCAGGCTATAACTCCATTTCACAATTACCCCTACATAATAAAAAATAAACCAGAAAATGTTGGCATTGTTGGAGTGGGTGCTGGTAAAGATGTTCTTGTAGCACTTGGTTTCGGTGCAAAGAATGTTTATGGTGCTGAGTTTAATACAACGGTCTATAACCTTTTTAAAAATTTTTATTCTAACGAATTCAAGCCAAGCGGGAGTTTTTCGAATGTCTATATTTTAAGGGAAGAAGGGAGATATTTTCTTAGGACATCCAAAATCCTGTATGATGTTTTGATATTTGACAATTCTATATCACAGGTCGCACTCTCATCGGGTTCTTTTACACTTGCAGAAAGCTATCTATTTACTGTAGAAGCAATGATGGATTACTACAAACACCTTAAAGATGGTGGGGTAGTCTACCTTAGTAATCCCCTTCCCCACATAAAAAGATTTACCTCTCTCTGGAAGGAAGCTTTCAAAAGAATGGGCATATCAAAGAGTTTCAAAAACTCAATAATAATATATGCCGAAGATTCTCCTTCTTACCCCAAATGTAAAATTCTGGTGAAAAAGGGTGGCTTTACCCCTGGTGAAGTATTAAAGATAAAAAACTATGCCTCTAAACTGGGACATAGAGCTGTTTACCTGCCAAACCATAACATAAAAAATGAAGTATATGATTTGGTTATGTCTGAAGATGTAAGAAAAATATACATCAAGAGTGAAGAGGATTTAAGACCTTCAACGGATGACTGGCCATTCTTTAGCCAGCATGTTAAGCCAGATGCTATCGATCTTAACAGAGAGTTAATGAACTTTAGATTTTATTATCCACAACCTTTCTTAATGCTTAAGAAAATAACTGAAACTGTAATTTTTTACAGCATTTTATTCTTGATTTTACCAATTCTTATCCTAAATATTGGTGGTATAAGAAAACTTCCAAATAAACTGGGAAGTATTCTTTACTTTGCTGCACTTGGGCTTGGTTTTATGCTTATTGAAAATGTGCTTATTCAAAAATACATACTGATTTTAGGACATCCAGCTTATTCATTTGCCATAGTGCTTGCCTCATTGCTTGTTTCAGCAGGAATTGGTAGTTTGCTTTCGGAGAGGATAAAGAATCCTTATAAAGCTTCACTTAGTGGCTGGTTGGGTATAATGGCAAGCGTTATAACATCATTCTTAATACTCTATTTCTTCAGTGATAGCATTATCGGGTTGAACTTTGGTTTAAGGACATTTCTCTCAATTATTTTGATAAGTATAAGCGGTTTCTTTATGGGAATGATGATGCCTTCTGGAATAAGGGCAATTTCTCGTTATGAGAAGGCAATTACATGGATGTGGGCAATAAACGGAATATTTTCAATTGTGGCAAACTTTGTAAGTATCTATTTATCTTTACTTTACGGGTTTAAGTTTATTCTTCTTGCTGGAATTATTGTTTATTCTATAGGAACATTCTTCTTTATCTTTAAGTTTAAGTTAAGGAGTGTAGAATAAAAAAAATTCTTTTTGTTATTTTTTTCTTATTCTCTCTTTTTACTCATTTTTATGGGAAAAATGATGTTTTTGTTGTATCCGTAGGGGATAAAAATTCTTTTAAAACTTTAGTGTGGATATTTTCTGGTTTTATAAACCAGAGGGATAGTTATAAACAACATCCATCTAATATTATTAAGTTCTGGCAGCTTGAAAAATGGAGCAGGGAAAATGAAATTCTATTTCTTATCGTAGCAGCTACAAACTTTATTTATCCCCTTTACGATAGTGAGGGAAATTTATCTGACTGGATTGTAAGGCTTGATAATTTAAGGAAAAATTTAGCTGGAGAAAAAGAATATTTTATAGGTATCTCAACTGGTGTTGAAGGGGCTATAAAATTTTCATATTTTTATAAAAAAGCGAGTATTATTGCACTTTCTGGAACTTTTGACTACAATTCTCTTGATAAAAGTAGTGGTGAATACAAAATTCACCTAAAGGAATTCGGGTATAACATAGAAAGGTGGAACAAAGAAAATCCACTAAATATTTTAAGTGAATTTCAAAATGCCACACTTTATTTATTCTGTGAAAAAAATTCAATCTATTCAAAAGAGCAAAAGATAGTTCTTAATGCAAATCTAACCAATCTGACAATAAAGACAGTTATCCTTGATGAGGAAAACACATACCACAACTGGCAATTCTGGGCTAACGAAAAGGTGCTAAGTAATATCAAAACTATTATAAATTAACCAAAATGCTTCATTCCCATAGAAAGCAGTATATAAATAAAAAACGGAACTCCAATGAGTGAAGAAATTACCCCAACAGGCAGAATTGTGCCGGGGATTAAATTTCTGGATAAAAATATAGAAATACTTATAATTAAAAAACCAAGCAACAGAAGGAAAAATACAATATTCTCTTTGCTGCGAGAAAATATCATCCTTGCTATATGAGGAATTATAAGCCCTATAAATCCTATCATTCCCGATAAACTCACTGAAATTGAAGTTAAAAAAGCTACGATAATAAACCCCAATACCTTTAGCTTATTTGTTTCAACACCTACAGTTAATGCCATCTCTTCTCCGGATTGATAAATAAACAACTCTTTTTTGAAAACTACACAGTAGAAAAATATCATTAGAAAAGCTAAAAATAGCAATGCCATTTCATTAAAGGTTAAGTATTCAAAATTACCCATTATCCATCTTACTGAAGAGTAAAAATCATTGGGCAGTAAAAAAGACTGAAAAAGAATTATTAAAGATGAAAAAAAAGAGTTAAATGCCACGCCAAGAAGTATTGCGACAACAACAGAAAAAAACTTTTTTCTAATACTTAAAATTATTATAAGGATAATAACAAGAATTCCGGTAAAAATAGCACAAACAGACCTGAACACAAACAGAGGTGAAAGGTTAAAAAAGACTGCCATTGTAGCCCCAAAACATGAAGCCCCGGAAACACCTATCAAATAAGGTTCTGCAAGAGGATTGGCAAGTAAAATCTGTAATATATACCCCCCAGCGAAAGGATAGAGGAAACTAAAAAACCCTGTAAAATCACATTTAACCTGAGAAAAAAATTTTTCCCTGGAATATCAAATCCGTACCCCCACAGTAGATAGCCCGTTGAAACAAAAATTATCATAATAGATAAAATTAACGATTTTATTTTCATAAAAATCCTGAAATTTTTCTTTTTATTACATTGACATTTTTATACTTTTTTTTCTATAATAGTATGGGGTTTTTATCATTTTATAAACAATTAATGAAACTGGCTAAAAAGTAGCTTTATTTTTATAATAGAATAATGAGTTATTTATGGTCAAATTTTTAAACAAGAAGTTTTTTATTGCTTTTTTTATTTTTGGGGGATTTTTCTCTTTAATTCTTAGTTTTTTTTTCTGGAAGTAAACCCCTTCTTATTCTTCTAAAAGTCATTTTGAGTGCTCTGTTTTTTGGAAGTCTTGGACTGTGCATTGATCTATTTCTCATTAAAAGTTTAGGAGAAGAAGAATATGAAAAAATTTTTTCTTCCGAAAAAGATATTAAATCGGATGCACCTAAAGGAATTGATATAGTTGACAATATTACTGATGAAGAAAAAGCTCATTATGAAGACATTATCAAGAAAGATATTGAAAAAGAAAGCATTGAAGAAAATAAACCAGAAAAGAAGTTTGACTTTTTTGAAAAGGATACGGAGAAAATATCTGATGATAACGAACCAGAACCTTTATCAAAGCCTTCAATAAAAGAAGAAATATATAAGCCATTTGAGGAGACAGCTGAAAATGAAAAGGAGCATGCAAAAAGATTCTTTAGCTATCTTGAAGGTGGAATGGTAGAGATACAGGCTGCCTATCCTGCAGGAATAATAGGCAATACTCTCCAGAATCTAAAGGCTGCCGCTGCTGGTGAAAACGAATAGCATACAAAGCTATATCCATCTGCTGCAGACACTGCAGAAAAAGAAGGTTTTAAAGAAATAGCAACACTTTTCAGAAATATTGCAAAGGTAGAAGTAGAACATGAAAAGCGCTACTTAAAACTTGCTAAAAACATCGAAAAGAATCAAGTTTTTAAAAGACCAACTGTAGTAAGATGGAAATGCAGGAACTGTGGATATGTTCATGAGGGCACAGAGCCACCCGAGAAATGTCCATCCTGTTTACACCCAAAAGCCTATTTTGAAATTAAGGAAGGAAACTATTAACAATATGGGGCTTATCCAGAAAATGGATAGCCCCACACCAATAAAGCCTTTTTATTTATTAGTAGAAGTCGCTGTATCCCTGCCCGCTTCTCTTCTTTTCTTTTCCTGTTGATAAAGATAAAGGTTCTCGGTAAGGTTTCTATTTTCTACATCCATCTTATGTTGTATCCTTGCTGTAATAATTCCCCATACTTCTTCGTCTTTTATATCTGTTGTAACTTCAGAATCTATAATATAAGGCGTGTATTCCATCTCTATTGAAGCAATATAAGTAACAAAATCCCCACCAATTTCATCGTTTGGTCTATAGATAACTATTGAATCAAAAACATAGTAAGGAATATCAAAGGGATATAAAGGCTCTCGCTTTAAAACCTTTGCAGAAATCCTGTCTGTAAAATTTGGATTAATATAAACCAGCTTTCTCCATCCTTCAAAGTAAAGCCATCCCATAAAATATTCCGTAATATTTTCATATCTATCTCTCAACCGAATAGCAAGCCCAAAGCGAAAATTCCTTCCATTAACCCATATTGATAGAGTCTTAATTTCAGAAGCATTTGGCATCACTCCATTCTCAGCATTGGCAAATTGCCCCTTTTCATCATATATCTTTATAGGGAAAGGTGGCTTTATTATAGCCATGCTATTGTTATTCCACTTTGGAAAATGAATGCGAGCTCCAAGCGTTGTACCAAATCTCTGGCTTAAAACAGGTTTGCAATAGCTATTCACGCGATTAGGGGTCATGTCTGCAGAGGCATTAAGCTCTATCTTCCAACCCTCAAGCATATAATCCTTGTATCCAATTACAACCTTCGGGCTTCCATCAATATTGGTAATATAACTATCCGCAGGCTCCGGATATTGTGCCTTTACATTTTCATCATATTTAGAAAAATCAATTAAAGTTCTCTTTATTACTCCATACATATTTTCAACCGCAATAATAAAAAGGAAAGCCATTAAAAAAGTATAAAATCTTTTCATATTCCCGCTCCTCTTTTTTTGTTATGGAATCTTATTTTAACAATCGGAATATTTTAAAATTGCATTACTTTTTGTTTGACATTTTATTTTTTGAAATAGATACTAATCTTGTGAATTTTTTTAGGAAAAAATCTTGATGCAAAATTTGAAAATTATTCTAATAACACTTGCTCTTTTATTTTTTCCTTTTCAGTTTCAGAGAAGAATAAAAAAAGAGTTAACACCCGGCCAATGCACCCTTCTCTTTACAGGAGATATTCACTTTCATCAGGTCATATCAAACACAATTGATAAAGGAATAGATCCTCTCTTGTATATGCACAAAATTTTAACTGAGCCAGATTATACAATTGGAAATCTAGAGACTGTAGTATCCCTTGGAGGAACAATCCAACCAAAGACTTATAATTTCAAAGCCCCTCCTTATATGCTAAAGTTTCTTACAAATGCGGGATTCGACATTCTTTCACTTGCCAATAATCATGCCATGGACTATGGAGCAGACGCAATGATTGAAATGCTTGACTGGTTGAATAAGTATGGACTGTTCTTTACAGGTGCAGGAACTAATATAAATCAGGCAGCAAAACCTATCTTAATAAAGAAAGACAATATTAAAATAGGCATACTATGTTTTGGATTTCAAAAACCACCGCAACTACAGGCTCTTTCTAATCGAGAAGGGACAGCGGGATTAGACTGGAATTACATTGAAGATAGTATTATCCAGCTTCGCCCCCTTGTTGATTTTTTAATACTCTTTATTCATTGGGGCTGGGAATACTTTGAAGTTCCCATTCCAGAACAAAAATACTATGGTCATAGATTTATAGATTCAGGAGCTGATCTTATAGTAGGACATCACCCTCATGTTATCGAGGGCATAGAGTTTTATAAAAAAGGAGTGATATTTTATAGCATTGGAAATTTTTTGTTTTATCAATGGAAAAAAGAAAAAGCCCGAACTGCAATTATAGTAAAGTGTGAAATAACTAAGACGGGCAATACTATTTTGCCTTCTTATTTTATCCTTCCGATATATCGCCTTTCAAATACACTGCAACCCATTATAGCCGGTGAACCCGAAAGAAAAGAAATTTTAGATCGCCTTCTCAATATATCCCGATTAAAAAAAAGTATGCAATGGGTACTAGAGGATATCACTCAAAATGGAATCACATGGTACAGATTAAAAGTGGAAGAGCCACAATAATTCTTCATTTTAACTTTTTTATCTCTTTGTATTGAATACACTCTTTTTTATATTTACAACAAGCACAGGCAGAATTATCCTTTCCAATTTGATAAAACATTCTTATAAAATAAATTAACGCCAATACAATAGAAATTGCAATGATGATTCCGCTTATTATCATCTGTAACATAAAGCCCTCCTAAAGAAGTAGCATCAGAATCTGCCTTGCTATAAAACTAAAAAGATAACCAATTCCAATTCCATAGGCAATAGAAAAAGCCGTCCACTTTATAGAATTGGTCTCCCGCATTATTGCTGATATCGTAGCAAGGCATGGAACATAAAGAAGGATAAAAACCAGAAATCCATAGGCAGAATAAGGAGTAACTCCATTAGCCTCCATTTTCTCCTTGAAAGAAATAGATTTATCGGCCTCTGCTCCATACAGAACAGAAAGTGTACTTACTACAATCTCTTTCCCAACAATTCCAGTAATAAGCGCAACTCCTTCCCTCCAGCCGAATCCAAGTGGCTTAACAATCGGCCCTATAAATTTTCCAATCCTTCCTATGTAACTATACTCCATCTGTTCGGTTGCTTTAAGATAAGAAATCCTTTGTGCAATATCTTCCTTTTCACCAGCACTTGTTTCTACATTCATTTGTAATTTCAGCTTTTCCACTTCTGGAGAAAAGCTTTTTAATCTCGGAAAATATCCCAGTGCCCATATAATTATTGCACCAACTAGAATAACCCCACCCATCTTTTTTAAGAAAAGAGAAGCCCGCTCCCACATATGCACAACAAGAGATTTAAGGGATGGTGTCCGATACGGAGGAAGTTCCATTACGAACGGAACAGATTTCTTTTTAAAGAAAAAGGCTTTTAGTATTTTTGCAGTGAAAATTGCCACAATAATACCAAGTATGTAAAGTGAAAAAATCACTGTACCAGCATATTCCTTAAAAAACATTCCTGTTATCAGCACATAAACTGGAAGGCGTGCCGAACAGCTCATAAAAGGATTAATCAGCACAGTTATTTTTCTATCATCTTCGTTCTCAAGGGTCCGAGCGGCCATAATGCCAGGGACATTACAGCCAATTCCCATGAATAGCGATATAAAGGATTTGCCATGAATACCCAGAAAATGCATCAATCGATCCATAATAAACGCCACCCTTGCCATATAGCCTGAATCTTCAAGAATAGCTATTACCAGAAAAAGAATCATGATTTGTGGAAGAAATACTAAAATTCCTCCCACCCCGCTTAATATACCATTAACAATAAGATCCCTGAGCATACCTTCCGACATGGCTGTCAAAATAAATCCACTAATTAGGTTTATAAAATAATGAATCCAGCCACTGAAAAACCCACCAACAGTAAAGGTAAGCTGGAAAGTCCCCCAGAGAATTAGTGCAAAAATAGGAAAACTCAAATATTTATTCAGCAATATGGAGTCAATTAATTCTGTTATATCAATTTTTGATATTTCCTGCTTTGGGAACTTAACACATTCACGGATAATACCAAGAATAAAACCAAGCCTTCTTTCCATAATTACAGAATCCACTTCGTTTTTATAAAGTGATTCTAATTGATTCTGTTTATTTCTTATTAAACTTTTTAACCCCTTAAGATTACTTTGTCCTTTTAATAACTTTATTACTTCTTCATCCCCACTTAAGAGTTGAATTGCCATCCATCTTGAATAATAAGCTCTAGAAACATCTGGAAAACACAAAAGTTGACACTCAAGCTCTTTGACAGCCTTTTCTATATCTTCTCCATAATTTATGTGTATGCGTTCTTCATTCTTTTGATGTGTAATCTCCCTCAGTAACCTATCAAGCATTTTCTTAATTCCAATTTCTTTTCTGGCAATTATAGGCAAAACAGGAATCTTCAATAGCTCTGATATTCTATCAAAATTAATATCTATCTTTTTCTGTAAGACCTCATCATACATATTTACAGCAATAATCATTTTGACATGGATATCGATTAACTGCGTGGTAAGATAAAGGCTTCTCTCAAGCGTTGTACCATCAATAATATTAAGAACTATATCTGGTTTTTCACTAATTATGTAATTACGCGTAATTACTTCTTCAATAGAATTAGGAGATAAACTATAAATACCAGGAAGATCAATGATTTCAAGCTCATGATTCTTATAATGAAAACGACCTTCTTTTCTTTCTACAGTTACTCCAGGCCAGTTTCCAACATGCTGCCTTGCCCCTGTAAGCAAATTAAAGAGCGTAGTTTTTCCACTATTTGGATTTCCAACTAAAGCTATTTTAATTTTCTTCATTGTTGCTCCCTTCTATTTTCTGAACATCACGGATTATAATAAACTTTGCCTCCGCTTTTCTTATACTAAGATTCATTCCCATAACACTAATTTCTACCGGATCACCAAGTGGAGCATCCCTTCGCATAAAAACTTCTTTTCCCTCCCGTATCCCAATCTCCATAAGTCTGCGGCGTAAAAACGGGTGATGCCTTACACCTACAATTATAGCCTTTTCCCCGGGTTTAAGTTCATCCAGAGTTTTCCAGGGACATTGGCCAAATCTTCTTCCGTGTCTTAATCTATGACATTTTCTTTCCCTCACATATTCCTCCTTTATAAATTGAATCACCCATTCAGTTGGTCTCTCTTTTTTGAAGAGAGATAATCCTGTATCCTTGAGATTGTTTCTTCCGAAAGATAATGTTCAATCCTGCATGCATCTGCCTCAGCATTTTTATCAGAAACACCAAGAATATTCTTTAAAAATCCCTTTAACATTGTATGCTTTCTAAAAATTATTTCTGCCTGCTTCATGCCAGATTTTGTAAGCTCAACATAACCATATCGTTCATGCTGAAGATAAGCCCTATCCTCTAATTCTTTAAGGGCATTAATAACAGAAGGCTTTGAAACAGACAGTTTCTGAGAAATATCTTTAACTCGAGCCACCTTTTTGTCCATAATCAAGATATAAATCGCCTCAAGATAATCCTCCAGACTCTGCGTCATATTATACCTCTCTAATAATGTTATATTATACTAACTATGATATAATAATTTAATATCTTCGTCAAGTCTTTGTTTTACATTTCACACTAATTCCTCCTTTTCCTGTTAGTCGAAAAGATTCCTCAGAAGAAAAACAAGGTGGAAATAATCGGAATGACAGGGAAAATGGAATATATTCATTTGACTAATTAATAGAGGTTTGGTATATTAGATTATAGAATAAAAGAAGGTTTTTATGGGAAATGTCCCTTCGGAAAAAGTAAAAAAGCTAATAAAGCTGAATGCTTATGAAAAATTTTTGTCAGATTTTGAAAGAATAGTTGCTGAAATAATTAATGAAAACATAAACATACTGAACTTTAGAGAGAATTTAAAAAGACTCATCAACAATATAATTAAAGAAGTATCGGGAAGCGAGTTATATTTTATTCAAATGCTTTCCTGTGTTGAACCCCCTTTTAAATTCACATCGCATTCTATAAATACCGCTATTTTTTCTTATATAATAGCAACGCAGCTAAGTATAGAACTAACAAGCATAAAAAAAATTATGCAGGCGGCTCTTCTTCATGACATAGGAAAGCTGGATTTTAGTGAGAAAATTAAGGAACTCTATATTTACAGAAGTGATGACAGAAACGATATTACAAAAAAGCACCCATTGTGGGGAAACAGAATTCTTCTCTATCATCTAAAAACAGAAACGGATGTAGCAGAACTTGTATTAAATCATCACGAAAGGAATGATGGCTCCGGTTACCCAAGAGGATTAACAGATAAAGAACTATCATTGAATGATGGGGTTTTGATTATTGCAAATTTGCTGGACAATATAATCAGTAAAACAAACTACGCGGGTTATGAGGCACTTTCAAAAAATATAGAAATTCTTTTATCCGAGCATAGTAATAAGATTTTTCCGGAAATAAAAAATGTTCTTCATGAGCTATTTACACTTAAAGAAGACAACAGAACACAGAGGAGACTAAAAATAAAAGCGAAGTGCATAATAGAAAATATACATACAAAATCTTATTATCCCTGTGAAATAACAAACATATCCTCTGGTGGTATTGAAATCTCCACTTCAACCGAATTGCATGATGCATTTGCATACAAGATAACATCAAGAATAACGGATAATCTATACATTAAAGACAAAGTATGCAAGGTTATCTGGAACAAACCATCTTCCGGAAAATTTATTTATGGCTTAAAGTTTGACTCTCCCAACGAAAATATTGTTTCAAAACTTGTAAATAATTTAGAATGAATTTAGCTTATCCTTTTACTGCCCCTGAAAGTATTCCTTTTACAAAGTATTTTTGAAGGAAAAGAAATACAAATAGAGGCAAAGCCATTGTTATAAATGCCCCGGCAGAAAGTATATGCCAGCCTGACTCTAATGAACCCTTAAGGCTTGCTAACTTTACTGTAAGCGGTGCTACATTCTGCGTTCCCCCAAGGACAACAAGGGCTACAAGCAAATCATTCCATACCCAGAGGAACTGAAAAATTGCAAGACTTGCAATGGCCGGTGTAGATAGTGGAATTATTATTCTGTAAAAAATTTGAAATCGATTTGCCCCATCAATCTGTGCAGATTCTATAAACTTCTCTTTAATAAGACAATTTTATCATTAATAATTCTTGCTTGCAATTTCTTCCATCTCCATTAATATTTCATCAAGACTTTCTGGATTCTGAACAAACCTTTTACAGGCATCCCAGAATCCTCCTTGATTCCCAACTGCCGGAGGCATAAGATCAGAAGCATCAAAAACAAAGATTCTTGCCTCCTGAAGCATTTTTGCAGATTTTCTGCTGATAGAATCGGGATAATTCTCCAGAGGAACATTCCTGTTTGGAGAAATAAAACCATTTTTTGCGGCAATCTCGTTTGCCTCTTTTGTAATCAGGAACCTTATTAACTTCTTAACTTCCGGTCTATCACTGAATACAACAACCACATCTGCACCTCCAACCCGGGGTTCCATATTCAGTTTTTATTGGAGGAAAAGGAAAGAAATCTATGCTCTCCCCGGGTTTTATATTGGATAATTCTGCTACCACAATACTACTTATAAAATCCCCCTCGTAATGAAGATAAGCCTTTGGAGGTTTTGTAAAAACCATAAACGCTGCATTTTGAAACTTTGTTGAGAGCGTTCCATCAATTCCACCACAAAGAAAATCTTTATTGCCAACAATATCATACCATTTAAGAAAAGCCTTTTTAATTTCAGAATGTGTCCATCGTATTTCATGGTATATCCATCTGTTATAAATCTCCGGTCCTGAATTATGAACAAGTATATTTTCTATCCAATCAGAAAGCGGCCAGCCTATGTCAGCACCAATCGACCAGGGTTTTTTGCCAGAAGAAGCTATTTTTTTGTAAGAGAAATCAGTTCATCCCAGTTACTTGGAACAAGCCAGCCATTTTTTTTAAACTCTTCAGGATTATACCATATTAAAGATTTATTTGCCGCTTTAATATAAATTCCAAAAAGCTTGCCACCATAACTGCCCATATCTATCCATAGTTTTGAGTAGTTTTTCCCCAGTTCATTTCTATCAATATAATTCAATTCCCTTAAAGTTCCTGCCTTTATTAATTCCTTCATTTTCGATGGATTTGGAAGAATTGCCATATCCGGAAGATTATTTGCCTTTAGCCTTGTTGTCAGAATTGCATCAAGATCACGTGTTGTTTCAAAGTCTATTTCTACACCCGCAGCCCCACACACCTTTTTAAAGGTTTCAAGTTCACTTCCTCCCCAGGTGCCTATGATTTTTAGTCTTCCTCCGCTTTTTTGGCAGGCAAAAAGAAAAAAGAGCGTGAAAATAAAGATAAAAAATTTCATCTTTCTCATATTATCCTCCCTATCTTATTTTTCGTATTTTCCAAAATTTTTTTATCAAAATAGTTATAAAGATTATAATTATAATACAAAAAATTAACAGTAATTCTCCTTTAATTGTCATTCCGATTTCTTCTCCTTGCCTCTCCCCTCCTCCAGAGGGGATGGAGGTGGGTTCTCCTGAGAAATCTTTCCCTGCTGCTTTTTGTAGGAAAAAGCAGGAGGAAACCTTCTTACTTTCTTTCTCAACGATGAGAAAGAAAGTAAGCAAAGCATGTCCCGAGCACTTCACTTCGTTCAGTACAGGCTCCGTCGAGGGAAAAGAGTCGCCGACACCGCTTTATCGGCCAATTATTACACCACAACATTTGTGGTTAGATTGTTACTTTTTCTTTGTCTCCAGCAACAAAGAAAAAGTAACCAAAAAGAAAATGCCGCCCTCTGCGGTTTTCTTTTATACTCATTCCTTATTCACTCTAAGTTGG
>Ga0315298_1001058_pt1 | contig 52190 bp, 46 predicted proteins | sample WHS_1_MG_FD_203077 | JGI IMG/M metagenome (GOLD analysis project Ga0315298, IMG submission 203077) | Extremophilic microbial mat communities from Washburn Hot Springs, YNP, Wyoming, USA - WHS_1_MG | ecosystem: Environmental > Aquatic > Thermal springs > Hot (42-90C) | place: USA: Wyoming... | reverse complement strand
GCACAGACTTTTTAAACTTTTCAGCGCCGTGAACAACCCGGTGTCCGATTGCGTTGATATCAGCAAGAGATTTAATCCCCGGAATACCAGTTTCGGGCGCTATAAGCCACCGGATAACATGGTCCAGCGCTGCCCGGTGGTCGCGCAGAGGAAGTGTTTGTTTGAGCGGCTTTTTACCGGATGCCACTAGTGTAATAATAGACTCGCTGCCTATTCGTTCTACCAATCCGCGCGCCTTTTGTTCGTCGAGGTTTTTCTCGATTTTTTCTAAGTCAGTGTCAATAACCTGAAATTTCAACGACGAACTCCCGCAGTTTAATACTAAAATATTCATACCTTTCTTACTTTTTCTGATTTTAGATTTCACAAAACCTTTCCCGACTAAACCAAAAACTTCTACCTGCTTCCGATTGTAAAAGCAAGGTTTCTACTATACTACCTTTTTAACTTATTTATTGAAATCATTTCAATATTAAAAGAAACGGTCAAGATATTTTGTAGTAATATTAGTATTATTAATCACGCTGATAAGGTCTAAAAAACAAATCTTTCCCTATAATTTGCCATAAACCTTTGCGAATCAACAAGAAAAACGCCTAAGTGGATAAAATCTTTTTTATCAGAATCAAACACGGAGCATAAGTCCGCTATGGTCAAATAACCTTTGTCTGCGGACAAAAAGTATTTCAAATATTGAAAAAGATCAGTAATAAAATTCAAAATATTTAACTAACAAACACTTATCTGTTCGTTTTTTAAATAAATTGCCTAAAAAGAAAAAAATGGCGACCCTAACGGGACTCGAACCCGTGTTACCGCCGTGAAAGGGCGGTGTCCTAGACCGCTAGACGATAGGGTCGCTGAAATTCAGCGCCAATTTGAACGTCTTACGACGCAATTGCCGCACATTAAAATCCGGATGGTGGGTTGGCAGGGGATCGAACCCTGGACCAACGGCTTAAAAGGCCGCTGCTCTACCGCTGAGCTACCAACCCAGCCTTTTAACACCCGCTTTAATCAGCAAGGTGAATTTATATTAACTCATTTTCTCCTGTAACGCAAATTATTTTTGCGGTTACAAAAAGTGCCGAAAATTTACTCAAATATTCTATATTTCGCAAGAAAAATTTTTTCTTTCTTGCCTTTTATTAAAAGTAAAGCGAATATTTTTGGTCTTGAAAGTACACTTTAAATTTTTGATTTGTTATGGCTGAAAAAGAAAAAACAGCGGCACCGATGGCGGAAGAATCCAGCGCATGGCTGGACTTCCTTGCATGGTTTGAAGTCAACAAGAAGAAATTGCTGATTGCAGCAATAGCACTTATTGGGGTGTGGATTATTTCGGTAATAATTATTCACGCCCAACGCGCCCGTGAGGAAGAGGCAAGCGAAGCCCTTGCGGCGCTGAGACCACCGCTGGGACAGCCGCTCGCAAACCCATATCCGGCAACCAAATACCTCGAAATAGCTGAAAAGTACAAAGGCACGGCAGCGGCTCCACGCGCATTACTCCTTGCTGCAACCACTTATTACATGGAAGGCAAATACGCCGAAGCCCAAAAAATTTACGAGCAGTTTTTAAAGGATTATCCTGATAATCTCTTTGCGCCACAGGCAGTTTATGGGATTGCCACTTGCCTTGAAGCCCAGGGCAAAGAAACAGAGGCTCTGGCGAAATACCAGGAAGTCATTACGCGATATTCCACAGAACCTTATGTATTTATACCTGCCAAAATGGCTTACGCCCGCCTAATGGAAAAACAGGGGAAGTTCGACCTTGCCTACAGCGCATACAACGACGTTATAAGAACCGATATTTATTCCAGCTGGGCTCAGGAAGCCATGAACAAAATGCATCTGCTTGAAAAGGCGCATCCGGAACTTGCGAAACCAAAAGTTACTCAGGCGCAAACTATCAATTTAACAAACCTTGTCAATGCTGCCACAAACAAAACAGCCTCTGTGACATCGACAACGAATAAGGTCGCTAATCAGCCAAAGACTACTAACCTGACAATAACCCTTAAAACCAACTCCCCGTTGCAATCCGCCCCGAAACCCAATCAGAATAAAAAATAACATTTAACCTGCTGTCTTCTGGGATGGTTTGAAATGTTATATAATCCGCGTTTCTTTATCGGATAAAACCGCATGGATCCCTATCTGGTCTGAGCGGCAGTTCGCCATCTGAAGACTTTTCCACTTGAGAAATCGTAATCTTTTAAATGCGGGGTTGTATCCTTTCTTTTCTGCGGCTTTTTGTATCGCCAATCCCTATCCCCAAAGACTTCCTTTAGCAAGCCGGCAAGTTCAGGGTCGTATTCTTTAAGTTCTTCCCTTGTATTTACATAATTATGGACAGAATCGTTTTCACGGTTGCAGTCGAACCACGACTGGACACCCTCCGCCCAATATTCAGACGGATTTGTCGCCGCATAGGTATTTGTCCATAAACCCTTGCTGATAGCGGAACGATATGCCTCAGTTAGTCTTTTTTCGAAAGTCGGGTCAACCTTCCTTAACCCAATCTCCTGAATCACATGACCAAATTCATGAATTAAAATATTTTCGGCTGCATAAGGATCTCCGGAGTATGAAAGCAGATTTTCTTCGCCGCAACTTACGGCAGGGCGTTTTCGAGTAGCGCCAAGTCCGCGCGCGCGTCTGTCCCAGTATTCCTTTGGTTTTAAATCCGAGTGTTCTGGTATGTCTGTCGTGTATTCATCTGCAGCCATTACAACAACGCGAACGCCTTCGCCGGCAATTGCCTCAATAATATCCCGTCTGTGTCCGATCATGTTCGTTAATATCCATGCTGCTTCCATAAGCGCGTAATCAGATACCTTCTCGGATGAAACCACTGGCAAACCGCCTGCATCGCAATATTTTTTATAAAAACCGGAGAGGTTCAGTTTTTTCGCAAGTTCCTCAGGCGGTTTAGTCACCTTAAAATGATTGATAGTGCCGGAATCTGATTTGCTTGAAGGATTTGTATTTACGGGTTCCCCCGTTTGTGCCGGATAAAAGGAAAACATGAACAACAAAATAAAACTAATCGTTATTACTCTGTGGGATAAAAGTTGGGGTTTACAGATTTTACTCATCGTAAAGGAGCTTATTGAATTCGTCTTTAGATATTTCATAAGGTAAAGCGCAGTTAGAACATAATGAATCGGAGTTTTCGCAGAAATTTTTAGTAATCTGAATCAGCCCCTGTTGCATAGCAGCTGATGATATTTCAAGGTTAACCCCGCTGCCAAAGAATCTCTTCCTTGCCAGTTTCAGTAATGCATTATCTTCGCCGGCTCTCCAGTTCAGGTAATAATTTATTACGCGTTTCTCGCATTCTAAATCGCGATTTTCCCGCGCCATTGCGAAAAGCCACGGAAGGACTACATTCATTGAAATATCGGTGGCGCGCTCATTTCCGATTAAAGGCTTCGGAGCGGATAACCTCTTTGATTTGATTGTGTAATGCCAGTTCCAGTAATTATCCTCCGGTGGTGTAAGCAATCGCAAAAAACTTTTCTCATAATCCTTCTCTTCTTTGCTGAACCACGCATGTAATTTATCAATGAATTGTTTATCGCTTAACCACCTTGCGCCGAGGGCAAGACGTCTCTGCGGATGATTTGCCGGGCGGATTCCATGAAACCGCCAGACCGGCCGCGGTAGTATATACTCGCTCAAAGCGCTTCGTTCCCGCCACCAGAAATCCCACAGTTGACGGACGTAACCGTCATTTTCTTCATCCACACGGGGCAGGTCGTCAGGAATCAGACCGGAAACCCCGAGCAACAAAGCCTCTGAGTAGGTGGCGTCCTGTAATCCGTTTTTTAGTTCTTTAATATACGGGTAAATCTCGCCTATGCACTGGAATGGCCAGATATTGTGCTTGTATCCTAAGGCGCGGAAAAGCCACTCGATAAGAGCCTGTTCCCATCCTGCATCCCGCGCCCTTGCTGTTAACTGAAAACTCTTCTGTTCGAGGCGATACAATGCCGCATGCTCGAGAAATAACTTAATCTTTTCATTACTCCATGTTTTAAAAACCCGGGCGCAAAGTCCTTCAGCAGTTACCGGTATATCCGTTCCGAGTTCAACCCCAACACTGTCCTCAAGCACGGCAAGCGGCGCTTCAAGGTATTCCTGCATGTGAAGCATCGGGATGTTATGAATTCCGGAACCTTTAGGCTCCGGTAATTCCCACACAACATGAAGGATCACGTTCCGGTAACAGGGATTTGATTCATGGGAGTGACTCCGCCAGTCAGACGGTTTCATATCAATTTCGATATCCCCCTGAACCGGTTTTTCTGTACCGATTTGAATTACTGCATCTTTGAAATCGGGTCCGCCTTCACAATTCCAGAAACCGGGATGCAGAATTCGCAACTTCTCGCCTGTGGTTGTCCTTAAAACAGCGCGTTTAATGCGTTGATTTTGCCAGATTGCTTGAAGGAATTTTTCCGAAGGCTTTTGTGGCGCATCCTGACATAGTAGATGCGGAAAAACCCGTTCTATTATGGATTTATATAAAACCCCGCAGGACATCTATTTTTGTTCTGGAAACGGATTATACCCAAATTTCTTTCCCGTTTCCAGACATTTTCCGAGAGATTTTACCCCTTCCGTGCAGGTTGGGTGCGAAAGCGACGCCGCGGCAACGCATGCACCTGTCGTAAGACAGCGTTGGATATCCCAGCCTTCGTGCAGTCCCAATAACACGCCTGCGCAAAATGCGTCGCCTGCACCGGCAGTCCCCGCAATGTATCCGCGTGGCAGATTGACCGAGCCCTGCCAGTATTCATTGCCATCCTTGTCGAGCGCGTAAGCCCCTTCCGGAAAGTGGATTACAACAAGTTCCTTTACACCATGCCTTAACAGAAATTCAGCCGCCGGACTCAAGTTTCCAATATTAAGTTTTCCGTCTGTTCCACGGATTATTAAGCCTGTTGTACGTCCAGCCTCCAGTTCATTAAAGATGCAATAATCAATGTATTTCAATGCCGGCAATACAATTTTCGGAAAACGGTCACTGTCCTCGCTAACTACATCTACGCTTGTGCGAATCCCAGCATCCTGAGCCTTTTTAAAAATTCCTGCCGCCTTTGTTCCGTATCTGGCATCCGGCTTGTCGAGAGCATCGAGCAAAAGAAGATATCCGAGGTGAAATATTTTCACGTTCAGTTTATCGAATTCAATATCAGCCCCGTCCCACAGGGCATTTGCGCCACGGTTGTGGAAAAATGTCCTCCTGCCGGTTTCCTTTTCTGTCATGACATCTGTATAGGATGTCGGTGCCTTATCTGTCTTATGGAGATATTTCGGATTTATCCCGAGTTTTTTGCAATCATCGAAGATCCGTTTTCCGAGTGGGTCGTTGCCGACAAGTCCCGCAGCCATTAACGGAAAATCAACTCCTAATTTCGCAAGGTCAACCAGAACATTATAAGGTGCGCCTCCTGTCCCCTGCGATTCCGAGAGAATATTTGCAAGATGTTCCGGATGTGGGTACAAATCAATTATCTTAACCTGGTCAACAATCCAGTTTCCGCCTGCTAATATACCTTTCCTCTGTTTTGCCTTTTGCATAGTTTTTTTATAACCTCCCCAAAAGAAATTGCAATTCTTAACGTGGATTCAGATTTTTATTTCCCTTAATTGTGTCTCCCTGTTTGTAACAAAATAATTTGGATTATAGACAATCCATTCCGGTCTTTTTATTACATATACCCCTTTTTATGTGCTATCTGTCGGAAATACAAATTTAAATTCCGAATGCCTCTCTGAGCATTTTTATGCTCTTTGGAACTGCTGTATCAGGGTTTTCTTTTCCTTCAAATTCAAGGGCGACATATCCCGAATAGTTAACTTTTGCGAGGATCTGCGCAATTCTCTTATAATCAAGGTCAAGCGTGTACCATTCGCCCCCGCCGTAATAGGTTTTTGCCTGTACATAAACGGTCTTTGGCGCAATCTTTTCGAGTTTATCGTATGGATTTTCAAGGAAATTACCAGTATCCATAAGGGCGCCAAGCCATTTGGATTTTATTGCGTTCAATATTCTTAACATACCTTCCGGAGTGCTTGTGAGTCCCCAGTGATTTTCAAGAGCCAGAACGACGCCGCATTTTTCCGCCTCCGGCAGGCATTTTTCAATGCATTCTATGCACCACTTAAAACCATCGTCTTCGGTGTAACCCGGCAGGATTGGTTCAACCCCGCGCGCCTTCATTAACTCGTCAAAATCTTTGATTGTATTCCAGCGTCCGGAATTTAAACGTATGCACGGTATTCCAAGTTCGTGAGCAATATTTATACACTTCAAGGTGTGTTCGACTTGCGCCTTTCTGACTTCAGGGTCAGGTTCCACAAAGTCCTGATGTATAGAAAGACAAACAAGTGATACCCCGTTTAAAAATGCATGCCGTTTTAACCTGCGGAGATAGGCGAGATGTTCCGCTGTGAGTGGCTCTTTTTCCGGTATATCCATCTGGCGGTGTAGAACATCAACACCGGCTACGCCGAGTTCGGACGCCTTTTCGATAACCGTTTCAATTGGCACCTTCGTTGTCCTGAAATGCCAGTAGGAATATGTGGCAATTGCCAGAGATACCCTGTTTTTTTGTGTCTGTTCCGCCGGCAAAGCAGTCCCTTCGGTCAATGGTAAAACCGATGCAAGTGCTGCATATTTTATAAACGACCGTCTCGTAGTTTTCATTTTCATTCCTCAAAAAGTTAAATTATTTTATCATAAACTTCCTCACAGAATTAGAAGTTTTAGATGATTCGGGGATATTTTTTGAGATATTTGCCAAATCGCCTATTGTCGTCCAGATTTCCGAACCCTCTGCCTGAATCGGTGTATGTTCGTTGATCCGTCCCTCGTTAAGCCACTGGATAATTTTTGTGCCGGCAACAGGACCGTAAACCCTGCTGTCGCCGCCGATAATTTTGTAAAGCTTATTGTAAATGATATGTTTTGTGTAATCAATTATCACCTTTTCGGCAAGTTCTGCCGGCGATTTTGCCTCCGGGTGTTCCTCCGCAGCCTGTTTAACCTGTTGCGCAAGTTCTGCAACTTTTGAAATAGTCTCGCCTATTTTGGTATCAGCAACCCTTGCAGTGCCAACCTGAAAATCTTTAATCATGTCCGCTGCAGCTTCGACCTTAGACGCTGCGGCTTCAAGCGCGCTTGTAAACTGAGTGGTTGAAGCCCCGAGGGTTTCATAACCATTGACCAGCCATTCAATCTTGCCATTGTTTGTATCGACAATGAGTCCATGAACAGGGATACTCGGACTTATAAGAGGGCTTTGCCTGATATATTGGGTTGCGTTTATCACATTTTGTCTTTCGCTTGCGAAAAGCCCGAAAAACTCCACGATGTTATCCGGCAGTTTAACTCGATCGACACCGAGCAATTTAAATTTCTCCGTAAGTGAAAGGACGGTTGTCTTACCTACGGCACAATCTGTATGTCCGATAATCAATATTTCTTTCCCGCCTTTAACGGCGCATGCCAGCGCAATTGAACGCGTGGTGCTGCTGAATGGACCGGTAATAATGTTTCCCGCATTCCGCAACCAGATGAACTGATCCTCGGGAATTCCGAGAACTTCAGGAAAAAGTTTGTTCAGCCGCGGGTCAATACAGGTTAGCGCAACGACTGGCATCGAGTCCCTGTATTGTTGCGCGTCAATCTGAAGTGATTTTACAGGCGCAATCGCTTCTTTATTAGCCTTAATGATAGCCTCTAATAATCTCATCAGTATTTATTGAGACGCGGGTGGTTGCTGGCTTGTTGGTTTTTGTTCAGGTTTTAAATCCGCTTCTGTTGCCTTCTTAAGGGCAGGTACTTGTTCAATCAATTTTTCGAGTTTAATACCAGTCAGACTCTCTACCACAGGCGGCAACTGGGCAAGTATCTGGGCGACATCGGCAGTAACCTTGCTTGCGCCTCCTCCTGAATTGTTTCCCATATTAATAATAACAATCTTCTCGGTCTTTGATAGAGGTTCTGCAATCTTACCTGCGATCTCCGGCAGGACTTTAATAATCATTTCTATAACAGCGGCTTCATTATATTGTTTGAACGCCTCTGCCTTGACACGCATAGCCTCGGCTGTGGCTCTTCCTTGAGCCTCAATCACAGCCGCTTCCGCAAGACCACGCGCCTTCAGAGCCTCCGCTTCCGCCACACCGATTGCCTTTGTTACTTCGGCATTTGCAAGACCCTGAGCCTTTGTAACTTCTGCGCTTGCAAAGCCGGTTGCCTTTGTGGCATTAGCTGCGCCGTTTGCCTCTGTCTCCAACTGGTATTTCTTTGCATTCGCGAGGGTTTCGACTTTATAACGTTCTGCCTCGGCGGGTTTCTGAACTGTAGCCTGAAGTTCCTTTTCTTTCCTGCGGATTTCCTGTTCCTGAAGCTCAATCTGCTTCTGTTTTTCGATAATGCTGACTTGAACTTCCTCGGCTTTTACCAGTTGTCCTGTCTTGAATTTCTGTAAATCGTATGCGAGATCTGCCTCTGCCTTTTTCTGATTGACCGCCGCCTGATACATCGCGACGTTAATCTGATAATCTCGCTGCGCTTCAGCAATCTTGGTTTCGGCGGCATATTTTGCCTCCTGTCCTGCCTGCTGAGCCTGCGCGCTCTTGATTATTGCATCCCTATCCGCTTCAGCCTGCGCAATCTGCGCATCTCTCTTAACCTGCGCAATTCTCGGTTTCCCCAGCGCATCAAGATAACCCTGATTATCACGAATATCGCGGATTGTAAAACTGACAATTGCAAGCCCCATGTTCGCCATGTCACCAGCGGCAACTTCCTGCACCTTTGCGGCAAATGCATCCCGGTTCTGGTAGATCTCCTCAACACTTAATGTGCCGAGAATAGCGCGTAGATGACCTTCAAGCGTCTGCGTCGCAATGCTTTTAATTTCGTCTTTCCCCTTGCTGAGAAATTGTTCAGCCGCTGTGGCAATCGAAATGTCGTCGCCCTTAACCTTAATCTGAGCAACTCCGTCAACCTTTACCGGCACACCCTTACTTGTATAAACTTCAGGAGTCTGAACATCAATGGTGATTAACTCGAGAGATAGGATGTCAACCTTTTCTATAATCGGATATACAAATGTGCCGCCACCCTTGACAATCCTGAAACCACGGACGCGTTCAACGCCATCGGCATCAATATACCTATGCTTCCGACCCGAAACTATCAGCACCTCGTTCGGACCTACCTTGGTATATCTGCTTAAGACAATTGCAATAGCAAGGATAATTACAACCACGATAATAATCCCTGCTATTATAGCCAGTCCCGAACCCAACGCTCCGCTTTGAGCAAGTAATATGTTCATTTTTAGCCTTAATTCTGTTTTTCGTATTTTACGTAAAACTGTGTTCCGACAATCCGTGTTATTTTGACAAGACTGCCGGAAGGCACAGCAAGCCCGGTTTCTTCCCGCGCCGGCGCATTATAACGCGTTCCGCCGTGGACATACGCAATCTCTCCCGTCCCGTTTTCAGGAATCGGAGTTATAACGGTTGCAATCTGTCCGACAAGTTCCCCCACATGCGATTCGCTCGAACTTTGCGTATGACGGAAAAGACCCCTCAAAATAAAAAGCACAAAGTTTGCAACCAGAAATGCAGCAACAATCGCCAGCGGCGCGCTGATATATGATTCTTTAGCCCATGAAAATTGCTGAAATATTATCCCGAATCCGCCGAATGCAGTAACAAATGAAGCAATCACAACAGGACTGAATGCAGAAATCCCGACGCCATCACTTGTGTCTGCCCCTGCCTCAGCATGTCCTCCGCTGCCAATATCGGCATCATGCCCTCCGACAATGTGCCCCATGATGGCGCATGCGACCATAAACAGAAAACCGGCTATGAGGCAGACTAAATATATAAATGTTGTCATGAGTGCACAATCAAATCGTTTTTAATAGTATAAAATCTGCCGTCCAAATCAAGGATTATTTTTAAGATAAAGAAAGTTTTTCGCCCCCGGAAAATACAGAATCCGGGCAAAATTTAATAGCTTATTAGAAATGATTATGTTTTAATTTAAAATATAACATATCATCATATCTTGATTTTTTGATATTTTCAGTTATAATATGCCTGATTATTTAAATGAATAGCAGCAGGTTTTCCAGAGTTTTTGAAAGACTGAATGAAATCGCCCGCCGCAGGATTATGATCCTCGATGGCGCTATGGGGACGATGATTCAGTCTTTTCATTTTTCTGAATCCGATTTCCGCGGAGAACAGTTTAAAAACTGGACAAAAGATTTGAAGGGAAATAACGATGTTTTAAATCTTACACAACCGGAAGCGATTAAGTCTATCCACCTTCAATATCTTGAAGCAGGCGCTGATATTATTGAAACAAACACATTTAATTCAAACCGCATCTCACTTTCAGACTACGGGATGGAATCGCTTGCTTATGAAATCAGCAGGGCAGGCGCCCGGATTGCCCGAAGCAGCGCCGACGAGTTCATGCTTAAAAACCCGGGGAGTGTCTGCTTTGTAGCAGGGTCAATGGGGCCGACAAATAAGACAGCCTCAATTTCCCCGGATGTCCAGAACCCGGCTTACCGCGCTATTACATACGATGAGCTCGTTGAAACTTATTACGAGTCGGCAAAAGGTCTTGTTGATGGCGGGGTTGATATCCTGCTTGTTGAAACCGTATTTGACACTTTAAACGCAAAGGCAGCGTTATTTGCCATCCAGAAACTCTCCGACGAAATAGGGGAAAAACTCCCCATAATGCTCTCTTTTACAATAAGCGATAAAAGCGGGCGATTGTTATCCGGGCAAACTGTGGAGGCTTTCTGGAATTCTGTTTCCCATGTTGACCTTTTTTCCATCGGTATGAACTGCGGACTTGGCGCAAAACAAATGCGCCAGTACATCGAAGAACTCTCTGAAATTGTTCCTATTTACGTCAGTTGTTATCCGAACGCAGGTTTGCCGAACGCATTCGGCGGATTTGATGAGTCGCCATCGAAGATGGCAGATGAGCTCGAGGATTTCGCAAAGTTCGGATGGATTAATATTGTCGGGGGCTGTTGCGGAACAACGCCGGCGCATATTATGGAAATTGCGCAACGGATGAGAAAATATTCCCCGCGTGTCCCACCGAAGGTAGAACCATGTCTGCGACTAAGCGGACTTGAGGCGCTTAATATCCGCGAGGGCATCAATTTTATAAACATTGGCGAGCGGACAAATGTTGCAGGTTCTCCGAAATTCGCCAAACACATTCAGGCTGGCGAATACGAAAGTGCCCTTGCGATTGCCCGGCAGCAGGTGGAAAATGGCGCCCAGATTATTGATGTTAACATGGATGCCCCAATGCTCGACGCTGTTAAGGAAATGACGCATTTTCTGAATCTTGTGGCGTCCGAACCGGAAATTGCCAAGGTGCCTGTGATGATTGATTCTTCCAAATGGGAGGTTATCGAAGCTGGATTAAAATGTCTTCAGGGCAAGGGAATCGTAAATTCAATCTCGCTAAAAGAGGGTGAGGAAAAGTTTATTGAATATGCTCGGAAAATCCGCAGACTCGGCGCTGCGGTAGTTGTAATGGCTTTTGATGAAGAAGGACAGGCTACCACTTATGAGCGAAAGATACAGGTCTGCAAACGCGCATACGATATTCTCGTTAACAAGGTTGGGTTTCCCCCGCACGACATTATATTTGATCCAAATGTCCTGACGATAGCGACCGGCTTCGAGGAACACAACAATTTTGCTGTAGATTTCATAAGGGCGACAAAGTGGATAAAGGAGAACCTGCCCGGTGCAAAGGTAAGTGGTGGAATAAGCAACCTGTCTTTCAGTTTTCGCGGAAATAACGCTGTCCGCGAGGCGATGCACAGCGTATTTCTTTATCATGCAATTAAAGCCGGTCTGGACATGGGCATTGTCAATGCTGGCATGCTTGCCGTCTATGAAGATATTCCTGCCGATTTGCGTGAACTTGTTGAAGACGTCGTTTTAAACCGCAGACCGGATGCCACCGAAAGGCTCATCAGATTTGCAGAAAAATTTAAAGAAAAGAAAACCGAAGAGACTACCGAACTGGCATGGAGAAATTACCCTGTTGAAAAACGGCTCGAGCATGCCCTTGTCCACGGAATCACCGATTTCATTGAACAAGATGTTACAAAGGCGCTCGAAAAATACGGCAAACCGCTCGATGTGATTGAAGGACCGCTGATGGCTGGAATGCGGGTTGTGGGCGATTTGTTCGGTGAAGGAAAAATGTTTCTTCCACAGGTCGTAAAATCCGCGCGCGTCATGAAAAAGGCTGTGGCGGTCCTGACTCCGTATCTTGAGAAAGAGAAAAAATCCGGCTCAGGTTCGCAGGGTAAAATCCTGCTTGCAACCGTCAAGGGCGATGTTCATGACATTGGCAAAAACATTGTTGCTTCGGTTCTTGCTTGCAATAATTACGAGGTTATTGACCTCGGCGTTATGGTGCCATGCGAGAAGATCCTTGAATCCGCCATTGAAAATAAAGTCGATGTAATTGGTCTAAGCGGACTTATCACCCCATCCCTTGATGAAATGATTCATGTGGCAAAGGAGATGGAGCGACATGATTTTAAACTCCCGCTACTAATAGGCGGAGCCACAACAAGCAAGCTTCATACTGCGGTAAAAATTGCTCCATGTTATAAAAATCCTGTGGTTTATGTGCCGGACGCCTCGCGCGTTGCGCCGGTTCTTAATAATCTTCTTAATCCGGCTACACGCGAGAAATTTGCAAACCAGATAAAAACCGAATACGAGAAAGTCTGCCTACAATACCAGACATCGCAGCAGAAACTGCTATCACTCGAAGAGGCACGCAGACGTGCCCCGAAACTCGATTATTCGGATATCCCTGAACCTTCATTCATCGGCGTCAGAAGACTCTCTACAGACGACCACGATATTAAACGCGGCGCAATTAAAATCACTATTTCCGAACTTGCTGCCTACATAGACTGGTCGCCGTTTTTCCACGCATGGGAGTTGCGGGGACGCTATCCTGCGATACTAGAAGATGAAAAATACGGGAACGAGGCAAAGAAACTTTTCAGTGATGCCCAGGTTTTGCTCCGGGAGATTGAAGAGCGGAATCTGATAGTGGCAAAAGGTGTCTATGGATTTTTCCCGGCAAATTCCTGCGGCGACGATATTGTTGTTTACAGCGATAAAAATAAATCCTCTGTCCTGTGCAAATTCTTTTTCCTCCGCCAGCAGATGGAGAAACCGCAAGACCAGTATAACCTGTGTCTTGCCGATTTTATTGCCCCAGAAAACAGCGGAAAGATTGATTATATCGGCGCATTTGCGGTAACTGCTGGACACGGAGTAAAAGAGATCGTGGAAAAATTCAGGGCTGATAACGACGATTATAAGGCAATACTCATAGAGGCAATTGCCGACCGCCTTGCTGAAGCGTTTGCGGAGTATCTTCACAAGCGGGCGCGAATCGAGTGGGGCTATGGAAAAGACGAAAATCTCTCTGTGCAAGACCTTATAAGAGAAAAATATCGGGGAATAAGACCTGCTTTTGGTTATCCAGCATGTCCCGACCATTCGGAGAAAATAACGCTGTGGCGACTCCTGAATGTAGAGGAAAATGCTGATATCAGACTTACGCAATCATGCGCTATGATTCCTGCGGCAAGCGTCAGCGGACTCTATTTTGCGCATCCGCAGGCAAAGTACTTTGCAATTGGCAAAATTGGGAAAGACCAACTTATTGATTATCAGAAAAGAAAGGGATTGCCATTGTCGGAGATTGAGAAATGGCTCGCGCCGGTTATCAAAGAGGGCGATGGGCAAAATTAATAGTCTGCCATTGAGGTTAAACATCTGTCTATCCGTCAAAAACTTCTGTAAGTTATTTTTTGACCTGTATTCAGAAACCGGATATTCTTTTCCGGATTGATATCAGGCTTATTGGAACTCCCATTCTTAGAATAGATTAAAATTCTTGGACAGAGACAATTTTATATATAAACTTAATAAAAATCAGTTTTTATGGCATTAGCTGATAAAGTTAAACTTGCAGGGGTTGTCGGGGCAGGTGGCGGCGGTTTTCCCACCCACGTAAAACTTCTTGCAAAAGCCGATACGGTGATTGCAAACGGCGCAGAGTGTGAACCACTCCTGCACAAAGACGCCGTTGTCATAGAAAATTTTGCCCGGGAACTTTATGAAGGCTTAAAACTAATGATGGATGCTACAGGCGCATCTCGTGGTTATATTGCAATTAAAAACAAAAACAAGCATGCCATCGAGGCTGCTGAGAAATTTTGTAAAGACGATTCAATACAGGTTTTTATTCTTGGCGATTATTATCCTGCAGGCGACGAATTCGACCTTGTTTATACAATTACTGGACGGTTAATCCCTCCTGCTGGCATCCCAATTCAGGTCGGGGTTGTAGTTAACAACGTTGAGACTATCGTCAATATAAAAAACGCAAACGAAGACAAACCGGTTATCAGGAAGTTTATTACAGTTGGTGGCGCGGTCAAAAAACCAGTAACACTCAATGTCCCAATAGGCATTTCATTCAGAAAGTGTGTCGAATATGCCGGCGGATTTTCAACGGACGAACCCGTCCTATTTGTCGGGGGACTGATGATGGGACAGGTTACAGAAAACCTCGATGCCCCTGTAACAAAAACCACCACAGGCGTTGTTGTCCTGCCGCGTTCTCACATTGTCTCGCAGCGACGGCTTATACCGGTTCCGCAGATGGACAAAATTGGAAAGTCCGCGTGTGACCAATGCCGTTATTGCACCGAATATTGTCCACGATATCTTCTCGGATATCCGGTTGAACCTCATCAGGTCATGCGAAGTCTTGCATTTACACAAACCGGCGAGGCTTACTGGAACCAATTCGCCGCATTGTGTTGCGGATGTAACTTGTGCACACTCTTTTCTTGTCCTGAAATGTTGTTCCCGAAAGAGGCTTGTGATAGCGCCAAAGATGCATTACGAAAGAGCGGATTCAAGTGGGATAAGAAAATCGAACTTAAACCGCATCCGATGCGCGAAGGCAGACGCGTCCCGGTGAAAAAACTTGCAAAACGTCTCCATGTTGAAGAATACGATCTGCCCGCGCCGTGGGTTGGCGAGGTTCCTGAACCTGATACCATTACGCTCCCGTTAAAGCAATCGGCAGGCTCTCCTTGCAAACCGCTTGTAAGGGTGAATGATAAAGTCTATAAAGGTCAGAAGATTGGCGAACCGCCTGAAAATGCGCTCGGCGCAATCCTTCATTCGCCTATGGACGGGAAGGTCGTGCTCGTTGACGATTCAAAAATAGTCATCGAAAAGTCCTGAAATATAGTGAAAGGTTTTTATGAGTGAAAAATCGTTAGGATTAATTGAACTTTCGAGTGTTGCGGCAGGATTCCTTGCCGCAGATACAATGCTCAAGGCGGGAAATGTTCACCTCCTGCTCTCAAGGTCAATTTGTTCCGGAAAATACATGGTTCTTATTGGCGGACCGACCGCAGCGGTTGAAAGCGCCGTCCGCGCAGGTGCAGAGGTTGCCGGCGGTTGTCTTATTGACCAGTTTTATATCCCGAACGTACATCCGGATGTAATCACGGCAATCGGCAGAACACAACCACTTGTTGAAACCAATGGCGCGCTGGGGATACTTGAATCTTTCAATGTAGCATCTCTGTTATTGGCGGCTGACGCAGCGGCAAAGGCGGCTGCAGTAACGCTGCTTGAAATCCGTCTGGCTATGGCGCTTGGCGGAAAGGCGTTCTGCACAATGGTCGGAGATGTCGGCTCTGTTCAGACATCCGTTGCGGCAGGCAGAAAAATCCTCGCCGATGCAGGCGTCCTTGTTAACGCCGTAGTTATCTCCCGTCCACACCCGGATGTTTATAAAGAAATTATATAGCGCTTTGAGGTGTCATCGCGTGAACCGGCACCGCCGAAATTTTAAACATCTCATTCAATGTATTTTAATTTTGGCATTTATTGTTACTGGTGTTTCTGTAATTGCCCAGCCATTTAAATATTCAACCCCGGAAGACGACCCTGACGACCTGTCAGTCTGGCCTAATAAGACCAGCCGTTCAAACAGCGACGCGTGGTTGGCTGAAAACCATGACAAAATCCGCCGGATTGCATGGGACCGTGGCTGATTTACTGGCGGCAGAATTTTCCGGGATTGAACAATTGCCAGAAAGATGATGAAGGTAAACCAATGAAAAACTGGTGGGTGTTTTTGTTTTGCTAAAATTTAACAGGATAATATTTTATTTAAGATGATGATAAAATCCGGAACATCTGTAATTTTACTGACAACTTTGATTGCCTGCGTATTCTTCGCCGCATGCAGCAAGAATACAACGCAGTCTCAGGAACAGCCGCGTCAGAGGGAAACCACGGGTCATCTCGACCATGCGCAACCAAAATTGCCGCAGATTAAACTCTGGCTTAAAGACAAGGAAATCCTCGCTGAGGTCGCTACAACGCCTGAACAGTTAATGACCGGCATGATGTTCAGAAAGGAGATTGGTGAAAACGAGGGCATGCTTTTTGTTTTTCAATATCCGCACCGCGCCTCGTTTTATATGAAAAACACGTATGTCCCGCTTTCAATAGCATATATAAACCCCGAAGGTGTAATAATGGAAATTTATGACCTTGAACCATTGAATGAAAAATCTGTAACTGCAACAAACGATAATATCCAATTCGCGCTTGAGGTAAAACAAGGCTGGTTTAAGAAGAATAATATTACCCCCGGAACAGTGATAAAAACCCCGCGAGGTTCTCTATTGCAAACGTTTTTTAACAAATAACTGGAGTTTATCTTTGTAAAAAATAAGAACTTTTAAATTGCAGGAACTGGGGTTTAGTTTAAATCCGGTTCGAAAAAATTATTGCCAATCACTTTATGAAAGTTTTTTAATCTTATCTATGAACGCAAGTTTAAAAGTTATATCATTTTTGTCTGCAGTGTTCCTTCCATTCCTGAGTTACGGGCAAAGCTGGACAGTGGTTTCTCCCGAAGGAAATGTGCGCGCTGTTATAAAATATGATGATAAATCTGAATCCGTCAGCCTGGCGTATTATATAGAAATTCTTTCCGGTGGTTCATGGAACAGGATTATTAACGAATCGCCTCTTGGTATAAAGCTTGATGACCGGGAATTTGTTAAGTCATTAATATTTGTTTCTGCCACGGAGCAAAAAGATTTTGCAGATAGTTATGAATTGCCCCGCGGTAAAAAGAAATATAGAACCATTAAATGGAGGGAACTTACAGTTTCATTTAAAAACCCTAATCAAAACCAGATAAACCTTACTTTTCGAGTTTTTAAAGATGGCGTTGCGTTCAGATACATTATTCCTGATAATGACAATAAACCGCACAGACTCGACTATGAACTAACTGGGTTTGCAATCCCCCAGAATGCCCGTCTCTGGATGCATCCGAACGATAAAGTCACAATGTATAGCCCCGCTTACGAAACCTATTATGAAAACGGTGTTCCTATTACTGCAACCTCTCCCACAGGAAACGGATGGGCATTCCCAGTGTTATTTAATGTTAACGGATTATTCTGGGGACTGATTACGGAAGCGTCTGTCCAGCCGGATTTCTGTGGCTGCAGATTATCAGATTCAGCCACAAATAATGTGTTTTATATCCGTGTCCCTGACCCGGCAGAGGGGAATCACACTGGCGATATTCATCCAGTTTCTACTCTCCCGTGGACAATGCCGTGGAGAGTTATAATTCTGGGCGATGGTTTGGCGCCGATTGTTGAGTCAACGCTTGTTGAGGATTTAAACCCGCCGTCCATAATTAAAAACGCTGACTGGATTAAACCCGGTAGGGCAGCATGGAGTTGGTGGTCAGACCCGATGAGTCCTCAGGATGCAGGAAAACAGATGAAGTTTATTGATTTTGCCGCAGAGATGGGATGGGAATATATCCTCGTGGATGCTAACTGGACTATTATGGACAACGGAAATATTCACGATGTGATCAGATATGCAAAGAAAAAAGGCGTCGGCGTATGGCTCTGGTACAACAGCGGTGGTCCTCATAATCTCGTAACAGAAAAACCGCGCGATTGCCTGACATATCAAAATGTCAGGCGTTATGAATTTGAATTATTGAAAAAATGGGGAGTTAAAGGGGTAAAGGTGGACTTCTTTCAGAGTGATAAACAGAATGTGATCGGTCTTTACCATGATATTCTGAAGGATGCCGCTGACTTCAATATAATGGTTAATTTTCATGGCTGTACATTGCCGCGGGGCTGGAGTAGAACCTATCCGCACCTTCTTTCTATGGAAGCGGTAAAAGGCGAAGAATGTTATATGTTTGACGAAAAGTTTCCCGACCTTGCGCCGGTTCAAAACACGATTACACCATTCACAAGAAATGTCGTAGGACCTATGGATTACACGCCGGTCGGATTCTCATTCCAGAAATTCCGTCGCAAAACTACATATTGTCATGAACTTGCTCTGTCTGTCCTTTTTGAGTGCGGTATCATACATTTTGCAGATAAACCAGAGGCATACATGAATTTGCCAAAACCGGTTAAAGATTTTCTGAAGATCGTTCCAGCTGCATGGGATGATACAAAATTTGTTGATGGATACCCAGGCAAATACGTTGTTTTGGCGCGAAAGGGCGGAAACAGGTGGTTCGTTGCAGGAATAAACGGAACAACAGAGAAAATGGAAAAAACGCTGGACTTAAAATCAATTATAGGCGGCAAAAACTTAAAATGCCGTCTGATCCAGGATAACAATCAGGGGAACGGATTTTCTACGGAAAATATTAAGGATATCTCAACCGGAAAGTTAAGCGTAACCATGTTGCCTTACGGAGGGTTTGTCGCAATTCTTGAGTAAAAACATCTTATTGCGGTAACAACCTTTATATAGGCTGTTTAAAGAATTTAAAATATTATCCTTTTTAAACTGTATATCAGTAGTAAATTTAAGTATGCCTGTTTTTAGCCGGAAAATGAGAAGATGGCTTATTGCCTTAACTTTATTAAGCGCAATTCTTCTGCTTGTTATCGGACAGACCTTTTTGAAATCTTCTCTCGCAGGCAAAATGTATATAATCTATTGGAGCGTATGTATGTTTTTCACAGTTCTGGCTATGTATCTTGCCCTTTTGGAAGTGAAATACATTAATACAGAATCAAGAAAGGAATTCAGAGACCTGCTTGAAAACACACTTGATGAAATCCGTAAGAACTACGACGAGAAAATAAAGGAGGAAATAAGACCCGATAAACAAAAAAATGAAAAACCTTAGGCATAAGTTTAACGCAGACATGAGTTTAAAACTACGGAGGTTATCCGGATTAAGGATACACAAAACAAAAGACAATTCGTGTTTCTTGAAAAATCTATGGTATAAAATTAGTATTACAGTTGTTGACAAAAAACGGTATTTGCCACAAATAGTTGAGACTTGTAGTATATTTATAGCATTATAACAGAATCGTTTTTCAATAAGTGAATGAATGAATGGAAGATAACAGCCCGGTCGCACACGTGTCAGTCGTGTGGGAATGCCTTTAAGGACAAAGAGGTGTACCACACCTTTTTGTTCGAGAAAAAGTCTGAACTTGTCCGTTTTGATATCTGCGACGCGTGCTGGAGAAATCAGGGATCGTCGGAATCCTCTTTGCCTGTCGGGTTTGACAAAAAGGGTTTTATATCTTACTGGCAGGGAGTCTATGAAGTGCCGCCTCCACCTCCGCCTGAACCTATCAGGAAAGAAACCGCAGAGACTATGCTGCGGAAACTCATAGAACTGAATAATCCGGAACACCTTGACGCAATTTTCATACTCGCTGTAATGCTCGAGAGGAAAAAACTGCTCAAAATCAAAAAAGAGTTCAACGAAAACGGCAAACGGATTTTTGTCTACGAACATGTTAAAACCGGCGATGTTTTTACCATAGCAGACCCGGAGCTTGATTTTGAGAAACTTGGCGAAGTGCAGAATAAAGTTGCGCGCCTACTCGAGCATGGTCTTGAAGAACAGACCGGTAAAACTGAACAAAATTCAGCGCAAAATACTGCGTCTGAGACCGTCGCAAACCAGCCGGCAGATTTGAGTCCAACGGATAACAGCACTCAACAGGAGCAAAAGGTCGAAGGGTCCGAAAAAGAAGCAACTTTTGCCCCTGCTGCAAACAATTAGATAGTTGTGTGTTCAAAATTTAAAAATTTAGAGAAAGCAATTGGCTACCGCTTTAAATCCGAAGCCCTTTTGCGGCTTGCGCTGACGCATCCTTCGTCCACAAATGTCCCAAATTCTATAGATAACTATCAAAGACTTGAATTTCTCGGCGATGCCGTTATTGGACTCATAGTAACTTACGAGTTGTATAATCTGTTTCCTGATAAAGATGAGGGATTTTTGTCGAGTACGCGCGCCAAATTTATCAACGGACACATCCTCGCCTGTTGCGCCAGAAAGATTAATCTTGGCGAATATTTAATCGTATCATCAGCCGAAGGTGAAGCTGGTTTGCGAAACAGGGAATCCTCGCTTGCCGACGCCTTCGAAGCGCTAATAGGCGCAATCTATCTTGACGGTGGTTTCAAAAATGCTCGGCGCGTTCTGCTCAAATGTCTTAGTAATGTGGAATCTGAAATAAGGGATTATTCGGTCAACAATCCAAAAGGACATTTACAGGAAATTTTGCAGGCAGATTCACAGGAACCGCCAAAATATAAAATTTTAAACACAACCGGACCTGACCATGCGCGGGTCTTTGAATGCGCTGTCATACATAAAGGGAAAACTCTCGGAATTGGAACAGGCGGAAGTAAAAAAGCGGCTGAAACTAATGCCGCCATTGCCGCTCTGGAATTGCTTAAAAACAGCGGCGAAGAACGGGCAAAAAAGGCGCTCGAGTTTTCTGAAAAAAGTTTTATTGAAAAAATAAAACAAAAGACAAAATGACATCAGCAGGAGGCAATACAACAATAGCAGAAAAAAAAGGGTTGCTTAAACCGGGGGAGGTCATCGCCCTTGTTTGCCTTGTTGTCGCCTTTTTAGACCAGATAAGTAAACTCGCTGTTGTTGAACTACTTTCGCTTCATGAAGACCGCGTTATAATCGACGGTTTCTTTAAACTTGTCTACTGGGGAAATACCGGCGCCGCATGGAGTCTTTTCCGCGATAAAAACGGAATACTCGCCGTGCTTTCTCTTATAGCGTTTTTTTTCCTGATTGCCATCAGAAATAAGTTTGAAACAAAAACCCTTATGGGGCAAGTCGCTATGGGGATGATTTTCGGTGGCATTGTTGGCAATATTACCGATAGAATTATCCGCGGTCATGTTGTGGATTTTCTTTATTTTTACATCATTCAGCGCAGCGGAAATGAAATTGGTTTTCCGGCGTTCAATATTGCAGACCTTTGCATCTGCATCGGCGTGGCAATCATGGTTTTCCTCATCGTCTCAAAGAAAAAGGAGGGTGAAATCCCTGTAGTCCAGTGTCTTAATGTTCAGGTCGAGACGCAGTCGGAAAACAGCGTTGAATATAATGCCGGAAAAATCGACCGGGAAGGAATTCCTGATACGCCTTCAACAGAGATTTCGCCAGAGAATCAAAACAGGAAAAACTAAGTCAAAATGAGCGGCGAGAGGTTCGAAAAATTTATCATCGAAGAGTCCTTGCCGGGCGAAAGACTCGATAAATACATTGCATCCAAATTTCCTGATATTTCACGCGTTACAATCCAGAGGTTAATCTCCGAAGGTCACATCACTGTAAATAAACAGACCGTAAAACCCACATATCATCCCCGCAAGGGAGATGTTGTTGAAATTACATTTCCTGTTGCTCGTTCTGCCGATATTGTTCCGCAGGAAATTCCTTTAAAGATTATTTACGAGGACGATGATATACTTGTGCTGAACAAACAGCCGGGGATTGTTGTGCATCCCGGTTCAGGAGTTCCTGACCATACGCTTGTTAATGCTCTGCTCCATCATTGTGGAAGCAGCCTCAGCGGTATCGGTGGTGTTGCCAGACCGGGTATTGTTCACAGACTTGACCGTGACACAAGCGGTGTAATGGTCGTAGCAAAAAACGATTTTGCTCACATGGCTCTTGCCGAACAATTCGCAAAACGCAGAGTATTTAAAGTTTATCATGCGATTGTGTGCGGTCATCTCGAACAAAAAAGCGGAGAGATTGAAACTTATATTGCCCGGGACGAGACACATCGCCATAGAATGACAGTGGCAAGCATGTATCATAAAAACAGCCGTCCGGCAAAAACTTCATATAATGTTCTCGAGGAAATGTTCGAAACCTCGCTTGTCGAAGTCGTAATCCACACAGGCAGAACCCATCAGATACGCGTCCATTTTCAACACCTCGGTCACCCCGTATTCGGCGACCCTATTTACGGTGTAAAGACAAATAAAAAATTGTATCAGTTAACAGGCTTTAAACCTGAGAGATTGTTATTGCATGCGAGGAGGCTTGATTTCATCCATCCCAGAACAATGGAAATGGAATCTTTTGAAGCCGACTGGCCTAACGATTTCCGCGCTGCATTACGAGTTCTACGACAACTTGCAAAAAACAGCGAAAAAAAACTCAGTTAATTCAACTGATTAAATCAATGTATTCTAACAATTGATGCAACGGGATTTTCCCTTCGCCATAATTTGCGCGGATTTATTGAATAGAACGAAATTTTAAGTAAATTGTAATGCGACGATAATTGATGCCTGAAATTTAAAACAGGCAAAATCCCGCCTCGATGTGGGAAGATATAAATTATGCGTTGGTCAATAAAAATAGCCCGGATAGCGGGGATTGATGTAAAAATCCATATTACTTTTATTCTTTTTATAATATGGATATGGTTTACGTATTATAATTCGGGTGGCGCAAAAGCGGCATTTGACGGCGTGGTATTTGTCCTTGCTCTTTTCGGATGCGTACTGCTTCACGAGTTTGGTCATGCGTTAGCTGCGCGCACGTTCGGAATCCGCACCCCTGATATCACTCTGCTACCAATCGGTGGTGTCGCAAGGATGCTCAGAATCCCGGACAAACCGCATGAGGAACTTATAATGGCTATTGCCGGTCCGGCAGTAAACTTTTTAATAGCAGGCGTCCTGATTTTTATACTCGGAAGTAAGATTGACCTGGGATACATCGAAAATCTCGATAAACCAGGTATCGAACTTCTTGGAAAACTTGCAACAGTGAACATAATGCTTGCTATGTTCAATTTAATCCCGGCTTTTCCTATGGATGGCGGCAGAGTACTGCGCGCTGTCCTTGCAATGTTAATGGACTATACAAAAGCAACAAAGATAGCAGCTGGAATTGGTCAGGGACTCGCCTTCCTCTTCGCGTTAATCGGATTATTCTTCAATCCAATGTTGATTTTCATCGCTTTGTTTGTTTATTTAGGCGCAGCGCAAGAGGCTTCTATGGTTCAGGCAAAGAGTTTTTCCACCGATATGCTTGTTTCTGAGGCAATGATGACCCGTCTTATGACCCTTCCGCAGCATGCAACCATAAAAGACGCGGTAGAGGCGCTCCTGAGAACCTCGCAACACGAATTTCCTGTTCTCGATGAATATGGCAGGGTGCTTGGTGTATTAACGCGGGACGACATGATTACCGCACTAAAAAATGGCACGGAATATGCTCCTGTCGTTGATTATATGCGTACAAATTTGCCATACGTAATGCCGTATGAGCCTTTCGAAGAGGCTTATCGCAAGATGCATGAATTTAGTTCTCCAGCAGTGGTGGTTGTGGACTATGATGGCAGATTTGTTGGACTGGTTACACCGGAGAATATTGCTGAGTTATTTATGGTCAGATCACTTAAGCCGGATTTTAAACGCCAGCAGTGGTAAAAATTATTTTTTAAGTAATAATTAATCCGGTTAAAGTTCAATACGTAGTGTGAAATCTATATTTACAATCTTTTGAGGTTTATTGCTTAGTTTTTATTAGGGTTCAGTTGGCTTTTATGGTGAAAGTATCGCGGAAATATTCAGCGGGGATAACAATCTCGAATAATTTAAGGTCATTATGCAGGGGATTGATTTTAATTGCTCTGTTTGTTGACCTTTATCTGGTTTTTATCGGTATCACAGGAGAGTCTGTTGTTGGTTGTGGTCCAAATTCAGGTTGCGATGTGGTAATGCAGAGCAAGTGGTCAAAGTTTATCGGAATTCCGGTTAGCCTTTTTGCATTGCCTGTCTATATTGCTCTAACATATTACGTCGGAAAATTAAAGGGTCATTACGAAGCTTCCGAGCAGAGACGCGCATGGCGAGCGACTATTAGTCTTGCTGTTTTACTTGTCGGCGCTGGTATATGGTTTACAATTTTGCAGTTTTTCGTAATTAAAGCGATTTGTCCGTTTTGCATGGTAGCGCATGTTTGTGGTATTACAGCAGGTATTATTTTGCTACTTAATGTCCCGTTAATGGAGACACCCAAAGGCTCAGGACGTGAAAAAATTGTCTATGTTTCTCCCAAAAGGTTTAAAAGACGGGTTATTCCTGCCGTTGGATTGCTTGTGATTTTTATATTATCGCAGATCTTCTCAAGCCCTGAAACCCACGTGATAAAATCAATTACGCCTCCACAGGCGGCAAATACCTCAACAAACGCTCAAACATCATTAACGTCAGGTCAAAGCAAGGTCTTAACCAACATCACATTCACTTCCGGCAATGTTCAGCCGATTAATAATCAGAACAATAATCAGCAAAATCCATCTCAGACAACGCCTCCTAATGTGGTCTCCATTCTCCGTCCTGACAACGCAAAGACTAACAGCGGTAAAATTTACAGGATTAACATTGCAGGGGCAGAGTTTGAGTTTGACCTTGAAGAAGTTCCCTACATTGGTTCAGTGGATGCCCCGACAAAAATATTGAGTTTGTTCGATTACACATGTCATTACTGCCGCGAGATGCATCATCATCTGATGACAATTGCTAATGTTTATACAAATAAAATCGGGATAATCAACCTCCCGATGCCGCTTGACGCAGTGTGCAATCCTATAATGCCAAGGACACCTAAGGCTCATCAGAACGCGTGTGAATATGCAAAAATTGGACTGGCAGTCTGGCGGGCTAATAGATCCCTTTACCCGCAATTTGAATCTTATGTATTTACAGGTTCAGAAGCGCCGACAATCGAAAATGTAAGAATTTACGCATCAAATCTAATTGGCAGCGAGAATCTTTCAAAGGCATTGTCCGACCCATGGATTACCAATATGATTAAATTAAGCACAAGTATATTTGCTACAAACGCCGTTTATCTTGGACAAGGGCAGATGCCACAGGTCATAATCGGGACAAATCTGATAAGCGGCTACGTCCAGAACGCGGGCGTTCTTGTTGAGCAACTCGAAAAACAATACAAAATATCGGGTTTAAAATAAATACAAAAACTGCTGATGTGGCTCATCATTAAAAAATTTACAAATTTCCCCTTGCTTTATTAAACAGATATAATAATTTTTTAAGTTATCTGAACGCCGCGGGTGCGGGTCGTTTAGATATATTAAAAAGTGAAACAAAACAAAAAAACAATCAACCTCTTGTCGTCTGTTAAAGACGACAGAGATTAAAGGACTTCAGCGGGCAAATTCTTTTGCCCGTAAATCGTCTATTGATTCGTGGTTGAGCAAACACAACAAAATCGTATGTTGAACATGAAAGAAGCTCTGGAGCAAAGCCAGGTTCGCTTTGCACCCGGAGAAATTGTTAAAGGAACAATAATCGAGGTTCGTCCCAAGGAAGTATTAGTTGACATCGGCTATAAAAGCGAAGGGGTCATTCCGCTTCAGGAATTCGACGATCCATCGAGCGTTAAGGCGGGTAATGAAATCGAGGTATTAATCGAACGTCTCGAAAACAAGGAAGGCATGGTCGTCCTTTCCTACGAAAAGGCAAAATTCAAGAAAAACTGGGAACGAATTTTGCAAATCGCAAATGAAGGCGCAAAGGTAACCGGAAAGATAAAGAGCGTCGTCAAAGGTGGTCTAATGGTTGATATCGGCGTGGAGGCATTCCTGCCGGCATCGCAGGTCGATATTATACCGCCAAAGAATCTCGAAGAATTAATTGGCAAAGTTTTCGAATTTAAGGTCGTTAAAGTCAGTCCGGAGCGGCAGAATGTTGTCCTTTCAAGGCGGGAACTGATTGAACAGGAACGCAATGAACGCCGTGCGAAGTTACTCGAAGAAATGCAGCCCGGCGATATCCGTAAAGGTATTGTTAAAAATATTACTGATTTCGGCGCGTTCATTGATCTGAACGGTCTTGATGGTTTGCTCCACATCACAGATATGAGCTGGGGACGTGTGAATCACCCGTCTGAAATCCTTCAGGTCGGACAGGAAGTTGACGTCGTCGTCCTGACTATCGACAAAGAAAAAGAACGGGTCAGCCTCGGTTTGAAACAAAAGACCCGTAATCCATGGGAAAACATTGAGGAGAAATATAAGGTCGGTCAGCGTGTCAAAGGCAAGGTCGTCAATCTTGTTCCTTACGGCGCGTTTGTTGAGCTTGAACCGGGCGTTGAAGGGCTAATCCATGTAACTGAACTTTCATGGACAAAACGCATTGCCAAACCGTCTGATGTTCTTAAGAAAGATCAGGAAGTCGAGGCGGTCGTCCTTGCAATTAACAAAGAAGAGCAGAAGATTTCACTCGGCATCCGTCAGCTCGAGGCTAATCCATGGGATAAAGTCCTTGAGAAATATCCGCCCGGAACACGTGTTAAGGGCAAGATTCGGAATCTTACCAGTTACGGCGCGTTCATTGAACTGGAAGAGGGCATTGACGGCATGATTCACGTCAGCGATATCTCATGGACTCGCAAGATTAATCACCCGAGCGAGGTTCTCAAGAAGGGCGAGGAAGTCGAAGGCGTTGTCCTTGAGGTTGACAAAGAGAACCAGAGAATTTCAATCGGTATTAAACAGCTCACCGAAGATCCATGGGAAAACATCGACAAGTATTATAAAGTGGGCGACCTTGTTACAGGTAAAGTTACAAAACTCGCCAGCTTTGGCGCATTTGTTGGTCTGCAACACGACATCGATGGTCTTGTCCATATCTCGCAGGTCAGCGAGGAACGCGTTGACAAGATTAAGAACGTGTTGAAAGTCGGTCAGGAGGTAACCGCACGTGTAATCAAGATTGACAAGGCAGAGCGGAGGATTGGTCTGTCAATCAAAGCCGCAAATTACACACCGGAACAGATTCAGGCAGAACAGAAACTACTCGATTCCCTCAAACCAGGCGAAGACCTCGTTGCCCTGCAGCATGCCTTTGAACAGGCAGACCAGGAAAAGCAAACAGAGGAAAAGGAAGAGGATAAACAGCAGGAACAGAAGTAGTTTAATCCATATTGAAAATAAAAAGCCGACCCCGATGTGGGTCGGCTTATTTTTTGTAAGTAATTCACAACTCATAAAAACGACAGACAGTCTTATCCTGAATCAATGTTCTTCCGGATACCATAAAGTTTGTGGACATAAACTTATTGATAATTTCTGAGGTAAATTTTAAAAAATACCCGATAAAATATTTATTCCGATCCGTCAAATTATGGATATGAGAGTTATTAGAAATATGAAAGCCGGTATTCTGGCATGCGGAATTTTATTCTGTTTAGCGGTAAATCTTTTTTCCGGAGAGCGGAATTACCGTTTCGACGGTTCAATTTCGCGGGAGGTTCTTGAAAATTACCTTTCACGGGCAGTAACTATGATGGACCTCTGCACGGGTGTTGGTAATGTTGATGACAACATCAGGTTCATGACAAACATCGGCGCAAAATTTGCAGGCAGGGCAATCTATGTCTGGGGTGGTGAGCAAAGGCTCGCCGATCCGAATTTTCTCAAAAAAGGCAAAGAAATAGCGGATAAAGTCCATAAAGCTGACCCGGACATTGTTTTGCAGGGCGGGGTTTTTGAATTTGTGAGCGAGACGGTTAATAAAGTTCCTGTGCCGGATTGGGTTTTCAGGGAATTCGGTCTGGAACCACAGCAGAGAAATTTCAACTACAGGGCAATGTTATTTCCAAATGTAAACCCGCAACCGGGACGCGGTTCAACGCCGGATATAACCCAACCCGAGACTAAAATGTGGTTTTTCTTTCTGTCTGCTTCATACATAGATATTGGCATGGAGGCACTCCATTTTGGTCAGATAGAGGTTGTTGGCGCCCGCGATAAACAGTTCAAAAACTGGGCAGACCTGATTCAGCGGGTTCGTAATTATGCAAAGAAAAAGGCGCGTCGCCATTATGTAATCTGCGATGCCCATGTTCCGAGTGGTGGAATTGTTATAGATGGAAAACTGTTGCTGGATTTTCATTCATTCCCGTTGCGTCCAAAAGAGGTGGGCGATTCACCTCAAAAGGCAGTCCTTGAAATGGGATTTTTCGATAGCATTTACGGACGCAGTAAAGGTGGTATAGCGCCATCCGGCTGGAAATGTGACCATCTGCCGTATCTCGTTGAATATGATAACTGGGGCGCGTCTAAAGCGGGAGGCAAACGAAGTCAAGACCCCAAACCAAATTATTGGGTATGGGGCTACGATGAAATGTCATGGTTTGCCAACCAGCCTGAAGATTACAGAAATTATTGGATCCGATATGCGTGGAATTGGGTAAGACAGCACGACACTAATGGTTTTGTTCAGATGCCCGGCAGCCGGGTTCTCCACGACGGTCCGCCAGACCCTTCGAATCCAACCAAGAAACTCTGGTGGTATTTCGCAAACACAAAAAGCCCGGCATGTCCAAACGGATTTAATCAGGAGGAAACTATAAAAGCAGTCTGGAAAGAAGATTCAAAATAAAATAAATAGACTCTTATTTGAGCCGGATTTTTTTAAAATGGATACCGAGGCGTTTGTGCGTTATACTATTTCTTCTATAAATGCGTGAGTATTTTCGGGAATTAGCTGAAAAAATTGAGACATTTGCCGTCGAGGTCATCTTTGAAGAAAAACCCGGCAAACGCGCAACTATTTTACGCTGGCTTTTATTTTGTTTGTCACAACTGTTCGAACTCGGTGTTAAACTTCGCCACTACCTTTATAAAGTCCGTATTTTAAGAGACACTACAATCGGTGTTCAGGTTATTGCAGTTGGGAATCTTACAGTGGGAGGGACGGGGAAAACCCCTGTTGTAGAAAAACTTGCGCGTGAATTACAATCGCAGGGCAGGACAGTGGCAATTCTCTCCCGCGGATATCGTTCCAAACCACCTCCCCTAATCAGACGGATACTCAATAAGCTCCTTCTGTTAGAGGACCATACACCACCACGTGTGGTCTCCGACGGAAAAAACCTGCTACTCGATTCTGAAAAAGCCGGCGATGAACCGTACATGCTTGCAAGCAATCTGAAAGATGTTGTGGTTCTGGTGGATAAGGACAGGGTTAAGGCTGGCAGATATGCTGTGGAGAAATTCGGTTGCGACACCCTTCTCCTCGACGACGGTTTTCAGTATTGGAAACTTCACGGCAGAAGGCTTGATATTGTTCTCATAGATTGCCAGCAGCCTTTCGGCAACGGATACCTTCTTCCACGCGGAACACTCCGTGAACCGCCGTCTCATCTTGCCCGCGCCGATGTTGTTTTCATTACAAAATGCGACGGGAACACAGACGCGCTAAGAAAACAAATCATGACAATAAATCCTAATGCCCTCATAATCGAATGCGTGCATGAACCTCTTTACTTCGTGGATGTATTCACAAATGAAAAATACGACCTCGGTATAATCAAGGGAAAAAAAATCGCCGCATTAAGTGGTATTGCGCAACCGGAGAGTTTCGAAAAAAGTCTGCAAAACCTTGGCGCTGAACTCGTCTACCGCCGCAGATTTGCAGACCACCACAGGTTTACTCAACAGGAAATCTTAAACACAATCAACCAGAGTAAGAAAAAACAGGCGGAGTATATTATAACCACGCAGAAAGACGCTGTAAGATTCCCGAAAATTGACCGTCGCGACATTCCAATTCTTTACATGCGTGTGGAAATAAAAATTATTCGCGGGGCTCGCGATTTTAACGAATGTGTCAGAAGAATCTGCATAAAATAAGGCGCAGAAATGGATATTTTACTCTATATTTTTACAAGTGTTCTGTTCCAGTTAATCAGGGTGTTGCCCCTGCGAATTGTGGCAAGAATCGGCAGAATGTTTGGTTTTATTGCTTATCTTGTTGATAAACGCCATCGCCGTGTGGCAATTAAAAATCTTTCAATGTGCTTCCCCGAAAAATCCCAATCGGAGATTAAGGATATTGCAAAGGAAAACTTCAGACGTATTGGCGAAAATTTTCTTTCTGCTGCCCGGACAATGACGATGACAAAGGAAGAACTTGCCCCTCATGTTGAATTTACCGGAACCGAAAAACTCTTACAAGCTGCACGCGAATCGGGAAATTCCAGCATTGTTGTCGCGATAGGTCATTTTGGCAATTTTGAACTTTACGCCCGATTCGGCGAATTTTCTGAAGGATTAAAATGCGCCACAACTTATAGAGCGCTGAATCAAAAGCGACTTAATGACTTTATACAGAGCCTTAGAGAACGATCCGGATGTCTCTATTTTGAACGACGTAAAGATGCAATGAAACTCCAGCAAACCATGCGTCAAGGGGGGATTGTACTTGGTCTTCTCGCAGACCAGCATGCAGGGGACAAAGGACTGCGGCTACCGTTTTTCGGAAAAGACTGCTCGGTAAGTATTGCCCCGGCAGTTTATGCCCTCCGTTATAAATGCCCGCTGTTTGTCGCAATCTGCTATAGAGTAGAAATCGGAAAATGGAAAATCGAAATCTACGGTCCCGTTCTGCTTTTTGAAAACGGCAAAAAACGTGAGATAGCAGAAATTTGCGTCGACATAAATCGGATTTACGAGCAGGCAATCCGACGTGACCCTGCTAACTGGTTCTGGGTTCACAACAGGTGGAAACCGCCACCGAAAAATCGTCAGAATCAACCGCAGATTCACGATAGTCCATCTTTGAATCATGGATAAAGAGATAATAAAACCCCGGAAAATCCTTGTCCGCGGAGTTAACTGGATTGGCGACGCTGTAATGAGTATGCCAGCCGTCCGCCAGTTGCGGAAGGCATTTCCGCAGGCAGAAATCCACCTCCTCGTCCAGGATAAACTTTCCGATATTTGGAAATCTAATCCTGATATTAATTCAGTAATCGAAATTTCGCCTTCGGATTCGCCTTTTGCTGTGGCAGGGTTAGTTAAAAAATATGATTTTGATATTGCTGTTATTTTTCCGAACTCATTCAGGTCTGCCATTGAAGCATGGCTTTCCGGTATTCCGAGGAGGGTCGGTTTCTCATTTGGATTGCGTTCAATGCTACTCACAGACCCAGTAAAACCGCCTCACAAATTTGTAAAAATTAAAAAACTAAGCAAATGGAAAATCAGACGTTTGATTTCTGAAAATAAAAATTCAACAATTGTTAATCTCTCTCCGCAGCATCACCATATTTACAATTATCTTTGTATAGTGGGGGCAATAGGAGCAAGTCAGGTCACCACAGAACCGGAAATTTTAGTTGATAAAAATCTGACTGAACTCACAGTAAACAAATTCGGGCTCGGAAGGATATCAGGCAGAAAGATCCTCGGATTAAACCCCGGTGCTGAGTATGGAATCGCCAAAAGATGGTTTCCTGAGAGATTTACAGAAGCCGCAGTTCAGATTTACAACAAAATTAAATGCGGCATATTGATTTTTGGCGGAAAAAAAGACGCTCAATATTGCGAACAAATTTCTGAGGCAATAAGAAATCTCATCAGCGAACCCGACTGTGTTATAAACCTTGCCGGGAAAACAAGTTTACTGGAACTTTGTTCCACATTAAAACTCTGTGATGTTGTCATAAGCAACGACACAGGTCCAGCTCATATCGCCGCAGCTGTCGGAACCAGTGTGGTCGCAATCTTTGCCAGCACATCTCCAGAACTAACAGCGCCGGGATTACCCGGCTCAGATAAACATATCATAATCCGTTCTACGGCGCCGTGCAGTCCATGTTTTCGCAGGGTTTGTCCGATAGATTTCAGATGCATGAATGAAATTTCAGTCGGACAGGTTGTCAGCGCCGCTCTCCTCTTATTTAACAGACCCAAATAAAACCCTGTGATTTAACTTCGGATTAAAATTTATATATTTGCTTAAAATTTTCTCCTATATGCGATAATCCGCAATGGTTTGTCAGTCTGGTAAATCTTCAGCATATCTGGCAATTTCATTAAAATCCAAGGTTGCAAATCCTGAGCGCCGTTCTTTGTAAACACTACATCGTCGGCAATATACACGCACATGTGAATTGCTTTATCCTCCCCTTCCACCAACAACAGCAAATCGCCAAATGTGTAATTTGTTTTTATCATTGAGTATTCAATATTAAGGACTTGCTGTATGTATTGGGGATCGTGGAATTTATTGTCAGGGACTTCATTAAAGAAATTCATTGCTGACCAGAAGCAATCTGGGTTTTTCTTCCCGGGCTCAACCCTCGGGTAAGTGTATAATCTTATACGCGCAAACGTTGGCAGGAAAAACGCCACATTAACAGACCTCCCATCAGGCAGTTTCGTCAGAGATTCCAAGAACGATTTCATTTCCCTTCCTCTTCCACCCTTTTCAAAGTATTTGACCACTGCATCGACATCTGTTTGCGGGGTTACACGCAGATTCATTAAAAGGGCTGGAACTTCGGACAATGCCCTTGCAACCCGGCGTTTTTCCTGTGTATTGCAAACATGTTCAAGTAACTGGTAATCATAAAACGTCACTGTATTCCCTTCTTTCCAAGATACTTTTCTGAATAAAAGTTGGTTTTCAGGAGAAAGTCCACTTTCTGCAAGCCACTTATCCAGTTCATTAACATCAATCCTGAACGGATTGTAATGGAAAAAGTTTTCAGGATATTGCCGTAAGACTGAATATATAGTTTTCCTTGCCTCCAGAGGTAGGTCTCTGACCGTCTGCGGAGAAGGAGAAATTACAACTCCCGGCGGTTCAATCCTCCATTTTGTCCTATCGAGGAGTTCTTTTTCCAGAACAGGGTCAAGATTGCAATCTTTAATTAATTTTTCAACCCCCTCCGGAGCATAGCCCTTGAACAACCATAGAATATCAGGTGGTTTGGTATCAATTTGCGGCAAGGTTTCTTCCGGTCTCTGGAGTTTAATGGTGGCATATTCCCAGTTTTGCCAGTCCCCCGGGAATTTATTCCCAGAGGTTGTTTTACCTTTACCATTATTCGCAAGCAAAACCTGAACCAAAAAAGCAACCGCAAACCCTAAAATAAATACAATAAAATAGCGCCAATCAAGTTTCCCGCTCGATTGCGTCGTTCTGACGCGTTTTTTATTCGACGTCCTCATTCTTCCCTCAAAACTAACAGGCGCAACATATTAAGCATTTTTCGTGCCTGTGACAACTAAAAATGAAAAACACCTCGCAAGATTAGATGGTCTTAAACAATGGCTGGTTACATTAAATATAATTATTTTTTCTATCTAAATTCAAATAAACTTGCATCCATTCACGGGGTTAAATAAAAGTTAAATGAAAAAGTCTATGAATATTTCTCAAAATAAAGATTTATCCGGACAATTTGATATAAACAATTATCTCGAAGCACGGACAAAAATAGTAAACAGTGCCCTAAACAAATATTTGCCTCCGCAAAACACTAAACCGCCCACTATCCACAAGGCAATGCGATATTCTTTGTTTAGCGGTGGCAAGAGGCTCCGTCCAATCCTTTGTCTGGCTGCAGCAGAAGCATGCGGAGGGACTATAGACCGGGCAATGCCACTTGCATGCGCCGTTGAATGCATTCATACCTATTCGTTAATCCATGATGATTTACCCGCAATGGACAATGACGATTACCGCCGCGGTAGGCTTACAAATCATAAGGTATTTGGCGAAGCAGTGGCAATATTGGCGGGCGATGCACTGCTGACTATTGCCTTCGAAATTGCCTCTAAGTTCAAGCCAACCCCACGATATCCGATGAATCAAATAATTTACGAAATTGCCTACGCCGCTGGTTCCAAGAAACTTATTGCCGGACAAGTCTGCGACATCGAGGCAGAGGGTAAAAAGGTTTCTGCAGACCATCTAAGATATATCCACGAGTGCAAAACCGCGGCTTTGTTGCAATGCTCAGTCCGTCTCGGGGGTATGAGTGCAAATTGCACGGAAAAACAGTTAAAAGCTCTTACAGATTTCGGATATTATGTTGGTCTGGCATTTCAGGTAATTGATGATATACTGGATGTTACCCAAACATCCGAAGAACTTGGGAAAACCGCAGGTAAAGACGCAAAAAGCGGCAAAGCCACATACCCATCCATTCTTGGACTGGAAAAATCCAGAGAAATTGCCGAAGACCTTACCAAACGTGCCTTTAGGTCCATCGAGATTTTCGGAAAAAAAGGGGTCGCGCTCAATGCCCTTGCCGAATACCTTCTTAAACGGCGAAAATAAAATTAGAAAATAAAATTACTATATCGTTATAGTTTTGAATCAAATCATTTTCAACATCACAGGGATATTGAAATTCTTAATATCTTTTAATATAATTTTGCCATGAACACGCATATCTGCATGATAAGCGCTGAACTTATGCCGAATATTATCGGCGCCCTCTTTGACCATGCAGATACAATCATTCCTGTCACTACGAATGAATCGGAGTGGATGGTAAACCTCCTGTGGAATTCACTATCGGCAACCGGCAATAAAATAGAAATCCGCGACCCCGTCAAAGTTGTCCCGTTTGATATGCGGGATTGTATGGGGGTTATGACGAAACTTGCGGATTCTTACCCACGCGCGTGTTTTAACTGGACAGGTGGGACAAAGGTCATGAGTTATGCTGCAAGGTCAACTGCCGAAAAAATGCGGGCAAGGGCAATCTATGTCCTTAACAACAGTAGAGAAATCCTGATGGAAGACTTCTCGACCAATAGATGCGAAAATTATGTTACAGATAGCACATCATTGGGGCTCAACATATTATCTCATCTTTATGCAGCAGGAAATACGGTAAAAGATGCCCGAACCCCGGAGGAATTTCAGAAAATTTACAGACCAGCTCCAGAACTCGTTGTCGCCGCAAATGCAATTGTTGATGCCACTCAATCTGAACGCCGTGACCTCTTTGGTCTTGCAAATGCAATTAATGAACCTTTCAGACCCCGCGCGTTGAATCCGCTATTCATTGAAGTCCTCAGAAGGGCTAAACTGATTCAGTCTGCGCGACGTGCCGGTGAGTATTTCCTTAATATTGAAACACTTATGCCGACCGCTATCATGGAATCTCCGCAGGAGGCAAACTCAAGATTCCTGAGGGCGTCATTTATCGAAGTATTTCTCTGGTCTCAAATTTCCACACGCACAGCGTTTGAGGAAGTTGGCTGGGGAATACAATTGAACCCTGGACAAACCGGCAAGTTCATGGAAGTGGATGTTTTGGTTGCGGGCGAGGGTAAACTTCTGGTTATTGAAGCAAAGTTAAACGTCGACCTTCAGGATCTTACAGACATTATCGAGGAACAAAACGCAAGATGTTTAAGAATCGCAGGCAGGTTCGGCAAATGGATTCTCTACATCCATAAGTTCAAAGGTGAATACATGGCGCAGGGTGATTCTGCACGGATTTTAAGTGCCGAGGCTCGTGCAAAAAACTTTGGCGGAATGCTCCTCTGGCATGACGACCTCGAACACCTGCCTGACAAAGTTTCCGAACTCCTGAATAATAACAAGGTGCTGATTTAAACATGGGTATAGAGAAAATTTTTTTAAAACGAGATTATTCATGATTCACGACTGCATTAAAAAGCAGAATGTTTTTTAAGGCGAATTAGAGGTAAGAATTATTTGTAAATCTTAAACCAGTGTAGCTTTTAGTTTTTCTGATTAATTAGACCATTTTTTTCAAAGCTATTAGATCTTACTATTTGAATATGCATTGTCCAATCCGTATCACGTACGCTGTGCCATGAAAAATAAACAATAAAAATTAGTCTGTGTCTTTTTGAATATGCAGTATTATGAATTCGAAAGTTTTGGATAATTTAGTTTGACTTATCACATAAATAGTAACAGACTTTAATCATAAAATAAAAACAACAAACGTGCGAGGATATTATGAAAGGAAATGAGAAAATTATTAATCTTCTGAATGTGCTTCTTGCGGAAGAACTAACGGCAATAAGTCAGTACATGGTACACTCCGAGATGTGCGCCAACTGGGGATATACCAAGCTTCATGAAGCAATTGAAAAACAGGCAAAGGATGAAATGGAACATGCCGAATGGCTGATTCAACGGATTTTGTTCCTTGAAGGAACGCCGAACTTACAGAAGTTAAACCAAATAAAAATTGGCAAGACAGTGCCTGAAATGCTCGCCAACGACGGCGAAGCCGAACTTAACGCTATCAGGATGTATAACAGCGCAATTACAGAGGCAAAAGAGTTAAAGGACAATGGCACGGCTGACCTATTGCTGAAAATCCTGAAAATGGAGGAAGGTCACCTCGACTTTGAGGAGACACAACAAGGTTTGATTGAACAGCTCGGATTGCAGAACTACTTGCAAACGAAAGTTTAATTATCGCTTAAGTCAAATAGATTGCGGTTTTTACGAAACTAAACGGGACAGATAAAAAATAGATTATTCCGTCCCGTTTTGATTTTTGTTCGGTTTTATGTTTAGGCTTATGTCTGCCTTAACTCATTCTTAAATGGAACGGGAATTGCAAAAACACCAAGGGACTAAATAAATTAAAGGGATAATACTTATATTCGGATTTTAAAATCCAAACATGGATAGATGCATTTTAGCCCGTGGACTTGTCTGCAATATTTCGTAAGTTGTCCAGAAATTTTATGCAGACTGAAAAGTCTTTTGTAAATTTCTTGAGTGTTAGAACTGCTGCATTGTGGCGCGTTTTGCGATGATTTCCTGCACAATCTGATCCGCAAGTTCGGGTTTTTCGACGAGCGCCTTTTGTGCGGATTCTTTGCCTTGCCCGATTAATTCTCCATGGAATTGAATCCACGAGCCCTTACGCTCAAGAACACCGTATTCAAGCCCGACATCAATGATATTGCCTTCTTTGTTGATACCCTGATTGAACAGGATTTCGAACTCGGCTTCGCCGAATGGCGGGGCAACCTTGTTTTTTACCACTTTGGCTTTTACATGGCTGCCGATTGTGTTTCCGGCAGAGTCTTTGATGTTGTCTTTCTTGCGGATATCGATGCGGATGCTAGCGTAGAACTTCAGGGCTTTACCGCCTGGGGTAGTTTCAGGATTGCCGAACATGATACCGACTTTCTCACGAATCTGGTTTGTAAAGATACAGGTAGTCCGCGCCTTTGCGATAATGCCAGTTAGCTTGCGGAGCGCCTGACTCATAAGCCTCGCCTGCATACCCATTGTCGCCATGCCAATGTCACCTTCGAGTTCAGCCTTCGGGACAAGGGCAGCAACGGAGTCTATAACGATTACATCAAGGGCATTGGAACGCACCAGTGTTTCGCAGATGGAAAGCGCTTCTTCGCCACTGTCAGGCTGGGACACAAGCAGTTCGTTAAGATTAACGCCGAGTCTTTTCGCGTACGCAGGGTCAAGGGCGTGTTCGGCGTCTATGAAAGCGGCAAGTCCGCCGGCTTTTTGGGCGTTTGCTATTATGTGCAGAACAACTGTGGTTTTACCACTGGATTCCGGACCAAAGATTTCGACAATCCTTCCGCGTGGAACACCCCCAACACCAAGCGCAAGATCAAGCGAAAGCGCGCCGGTCGGAATTACATCGATTTTTCTTTCGGCAACGACATCGCCAAGTCGCATAATGCTGCCATCGCCGAATGTCTTATGAATAGTAGAGATCGCCGCTTCGAGTTCTTTAATCCGGTTAGCGGCTGCCTTTGCCGCCGCATCCTGCGCGTTTTTATCAGAAGATTTTGTACCCATTCTTTAAACCTTTCAAAGTTTTACTTCAACAAAGTAAATAGATTATTGCCATGCATAAGTCAATGTTTAATGAATGTTAGCAGCCATAATATTTGGATTGAAAATCCCATTTACAGCATGTCCCGACCTTTAGCATCAGGATTAGTAGAGTAAAAAAGAGATAAGTTTTAAACCCGAATGGCGCAAAATTCGTACAAAATTAAAACAGATTATATTTCAACAGCTTACCTCAAAACCTGAATGGATAACTTAATTTTCAACATCAGAGATAACAGATAAGAAATTTAAATTCTTTTTCTCCAATAGAGAATTCATAGATTTGAATAAAGAAAAAGATATTATTCCCCATAGTTGAATATATTTATAATTTTCCAAAAAAAATCTTGTATATAAACACAGCCAGCTTCCAATTTTCTGCTTGTTTTACAATGGGTAAACTTATAACAATTGAATCTGAACAATTAAAACTAATAACTGATTGATGAGATATGAATAAATACGGATTGAATATTCCTGATAAAGGCGCTCTGGATTTACTGTCGCTGGGTGCGCTGGTTCACAGGCTTGACCCCGGCATTATACCGTTCAGAAAAGCCACCGAATGCCTGATTCATGTCAGCGGTGGCGAATACAATGTGGCAGCAAACCTCGCGGATTGCTTCAGACTAAAGACTGGCATTGCTACAGCAATGGTCAAATATCCGATTGGCGACCTCATTGCCGAACGCGTTAGGGCGATGGGCGTTAGACCGTTCTATAAGTATTTTGAACACGACGGTGTCCGCGGTCCAAATATGGCTACGGTTTACAGCGACCGCGGTTACGGCGCGCGCGCACCGGTAGTCTTTTACAACAGATCGAACGAGGCAGCGTCTTATCTGAAACCGGGCGATTTTAACTGGAAAGAGATATTTGCAGAAGGCGTCCGTTGGTTCCACAGCGGCGGAATCTTTGCATCTCTTTCGGAAACAACGGCAGAACTTATCATTGAAGCCATGAAAGAGGCAAAGTCTGCCGGCGCAGTAACATCCTTCGACCTTAATTACCGCGAAAAACTTTGGAAGGTCTCCGGCGGCGTTGGTCGTGCAACGTCTGTTCTGAGACGGATTGTAGAAAACGTGGACGTTCTTGTGGGCAACGAGGAAGACCTGCAAAAAGGACTTGGCATACCGGGTCCAGATGTAACCGCAAAGTCGAAACTTGACCCGAGCGTGTTCGTGGCAATGATCGAAACCACGGTTAAACAGTTCCCGAACGTAAAGGTTGTCGCGACAACATTGCGGGAGGTGCATTCGACGAACCGTCATTCATGGAGCGCAATTGCATGGATAAACGGCAAGATCTATCAGGCGCCGACTTGTGAACTTGATGTTTACGACCGTGTCGGTGGCGGTGATGGATTTGCAGCCGGATTCTTCTACGGTCTCCTGAGTGGTTTGGATGAGATGGAAGCCGTCAAGATGGGCTGGGCTCACGGCGCTTTGCTCACCACATTCCCGGGCGACACAACAATGGCAACGCTCGAGCAGGTTCAGTCCTTTGCAAAAGGCGGTTCCGCAAGGATCCAGAGATAACCCGATTACAACAATAATTAATAATCCAAATCAAAAGACAGCGTGCCAAGCACGCCGTCTTTTGTATTAGCGGAATGTTTTTTTGGAAAATGCGTAATCCGGTCTACTTACAGGTTAATCAGTTAGATCTGATAAAATTTAGTTGATGTTATAAAACCAGTTGCGTGATGAATAGGTCCGGTTAGCACTGTTTGTATTATGGAATTAATAACAAAAACCCGTATTTTTCAACGCGGCTTTATTTTTTTTAAAAAACTTAAGTCTTTAAATTACCCTCAATTTGGGTTATTGGTTAGTGATAAAAATTGTAGAAAATGTTAGAACCTTATTACAAGAAAGACGACAAATTTGTTTTGTACTTAGGCGACTGCATTGAAATATTAAAAGAATTTCCGGAAAATCATTTTAATATGGTTTTTGCAGACCCGCCATACCATCTCTCTAATGGCGGTTTTACCTGTCATGCAGGCAAGCGGGCGAGCGTCAATAAAGGAGAATGGGATAAAAGTAAAGGCATTGAAAAAGATTTTGAATTTCATATGCAACGAATATGAAATTAACTTTTGATGAAAAACTTGCAGAAAATTATAAAAGTAAATCACAAAGAGTAAGAATTTTAACTGAGCAATGGGTTGATGATTCAATTTTCTGTCCAAATTGTGGATATTTCAATGTGGAAAAGTATCAAAACAATCAACCAGTGGCTGACTTCTTTTGTCCGCAATGTACTGAAGACTACGAATTAAAAAGCAAACAAGGCTCTATTGGAGCAAAAATTCTTGATGGAGCGTATAGTACAAAAATAGAAAGGCTACTGAGTAGTAATAATCCTAACCTTTTTATACTGAATTATGACTTAAAGAGTTTTTCAGTTGTTGATTTTTTTGTAATACCAAAACATTTTTTTGTCCCGGAAATAATAGAAAAAAGAAAACCACTTGCAAACAATGCTCGACGTGCAGGCTGGGTTGGTTCATATATTCTTTTACAAAAGATTCCAAGAATCGGGAAAATATTTGTAATAAAACAGCAAAAAATTGAATCGAAGGAAAAGGTGCTTTCAGAATGGAAAAAGACTTTATTCTTACGGCAAGAAAAAGATATATCAGAAAGAAGATGGTTGCTTGATATTATGCATTGTATTGAAGCAATTGGAAAACGTGAGTTTATATTAGACGATATTTACAAATTTGAAGACGAGTTAAGTTTATTACATCCAGATAACAAACACATCAAAGAGAAAATCCGTCAGCAATTACAAATTTTAAGAGATAATGGATATTTAGACTTTGTTTCACGAAGTTATTATCGTCTTTTATAGATGAAGAAGGTGTTTATGCTTTTGCTTAATGAGTTCTATTTGCAACGCAACATACCGTTGAGATAATTCATTGAACACCTCGATTATTTCATCCGACGAGAAATCATTTTCGTTTTTCATTGTTACCTCCCTGACGTTGTTTAACTGACTAATAATATAAATTATTGTATCGAATTAATCAAGGTAATTTTGTATAGACAGGTCTGTACACACGATAAGTTGAGAAGACAAAACAAGTCATACCTACTTCAGGATTTTATAAAACTCAAAGTTAAATAAAGAAACTTACAAAGAAAATTGATTTAATTAAGCCTAACTAATTAATATCTTAATTATTTATCAATTTCCCACACTAATAAATAGTCCATATTATATCTGATTAATCATCCAATTATGGATAAATGTCTCCATATAAAAATTAGAAAACTGCGTTTGAGAAACACCATTTATCTCAATGTCGAGACTGTTTCTAAATAAAATCCAGATTGTTTCTGAGTAAAAAATAATTAACCCCGTTTCGGATGTATCTTTTGCCAAACAGGTCTTATTTTTGTGCTAGTCTGAAATTAAGTGTATTCCGGATTAGTCCGGTTTTTTGGTCTTTTTAAATCTGGTGTTCAATATATTTTTTGTGTTAGCCAGTCTTTAGATGAATTTTGTCTTGCCGGGGACGGCCATTGGTTGGATTGGCAGTTTCATGTCCCAAGTCAGATTGTCAGGAACAAGTTTTTCTTGAGAGTTCAGCGCTTGCTCCCATGTAATTTCCTGTCCTGTGTAAGCTGCCATCCGTCCCATGATTGCCATCAGCGTGCTCTGAGCCATCCATTTGCCGTCGTTGATCGGATTGCCGTTGCGTATGGACGCAAACAGCTCGTCATGTTCCTGCTGGTACATATCGGAGGCTTGTCCCTGATAACGCCACTTGATTTTACCCTGTATTAACGGCGCTGACCAACCTTTGATTGTGCCATAGCCGTCAGAGCCCATCAGATAATCTGAATTGTCGCTGTAACAATTGCTGATTTGCCGTTGCGCCATGAACGCACGCACACCGCCCTCGTATTCATAAAAGACATCAATGTGGTCGTAAATATTTCCTTCGTTATTTGGAATGTTGCGTCCGCCATTTGCGACTGCTTTGATTGGTGGTTTGTCTTTCATTGCCCATGCGATTTTATCTATGCTGTGGCAAGCCTGTTCGACGAGTCCATCGCCGGAAAGCCACACAAAATTGTACCAATTCCTTAATTGCCATTCGACGTCGCCCATTCCCGGCGGACGTGTATTTGCCGGGGGCATAGGTTTTACCGGACCAGTAAGATACGTGGCGTAAATTGCTCGGATTTCTCCGATAGCGCCGTCGTGGATGCGTTTGTAAAATTCGCGTCTGCTAAGGTTGTATCGCCAGCAAAAGCCAGCAACAAGCGCGAGTTTTTTCTGACGCGCAATTTCCGCAGACTCCATTACCGAACGGACACCGGGGGCGTCGGTTGCCATCGGTTTTTCACAAAAGATATGTTTTCCGGCTTCAACAGCAGCACGTAGATGTTGTGGTCTGAATCCCGGTGGTGTCGCAAGTATAACTACATCAACACCGCTATCGATCACTTTGCGATATGCATCCAGTCCGACAAAGCAGGTTTCGGGCGTGGCTTTAACCTTTTCGCCGACCTCTTTGTCGTTTTTCAGAGTCTCGAGACTCCGTTTTATCTGATCTTCGAAAACGTCTCCAAGGGCGGTTAATATTACGGCTTTATCGGCTTTCAGAGCTTGTTTGGCTGCGCCCGTTCCTCTTCCGCCGCAACCGATTAATCCAACCTTAAGAACATCTCCTTCGCTTGCCCCTTTGAGAATATAAGGGGCTGTGATAGCCGTAGTAACAGCAATCGCTGAAGCGGTTTTCAAAAAGTCCCGACGCGTCGTTTCAGTGGTGAATTCTTTTTTCATAATAAAATAATAATGAAATGATTTTTAAAATTATCCAGAAAAAAATTAATTTCTAAAGTGGACTGAATTTATATGATTGGAACAGTGATTGGCTGGTTATATTTTTCATCAAGGTTTAAAAGGTATATGAAATTTCAAAGAGTAAAATTAAAGATTTCTAAAATTAACAGAACGGGTAAGATATAAAGAATTCAAAAAACAGAAAAAATTTTTTAAAACCTGAATATCCTTTTAATCTTGTTTAAAAAATCCTTCTTGTTCTGCAAATCCTATTTATTATTTTTTCTTACACTACACATCCTGTTTAAAATCAATGCAATCCCTCTGTGTCTCTCTGTGTCCTATGTGGTAGAAAATGTTTTTTTATCCTTTCAATCTTGTTGAAAACAGTTAGCGGCGTAATTGTTCAGAGATGTTGAGTGTTTTTACGATTGCTTGGTGGCGTAGCGGGATACAATCAGGTGACTACGCGCTGCTGTAAGAGCCATTATAAATTCATCATAACTCTGGAATCGCTGGGATGGGTCTTTTGCAAGAGCAGTGCAGATTGCCTGCGATGTGTGATGCGTGATTGACGGATTCAGAACATCTGGCGGAGTAAGAGGCGTATGGACGTGCGCCATAATTACTTCTTCTACCGTTGGGGCTTCAAATGGCGGATGTCCGGTAAGCGCGTGGTAAAGTGTCCCCCCAAGGCTATACATATCTGACAGGAAGGTTTCACCTTCGCGTTTTATTTTTTCAGGCGCAACATAATATGGCGTTCCCCACACAGCCGAAGGGTCGTGGATTGTGTCGTTCATACTGCCCGCAAGTCCGAAGTCAACAAGTTTGGGTTCTTTGTCTGCGTTGAACAGGATGTTGCCGGGTTTAATGTCGCGATGCAGCAAGCCATGTTTCAGAGCCATATCCAGAGCGGATGCCACTTTTATCCCAATATCGAGCACATCAAGTTCAGGCACGCAATGTTCCTGTTCGATTCTCTGGTCAAGGCTGCCGTTGTCCGCAAGTTCCATCACGATATACGGCTGGTCTTCATATTCCCCAAGGGCGTAAATATGGATAATATTGGTATGGTTCAGAGATGCGCATATACGGGCTTCGCGATAAAAACTTTCGACAGCCTGCGGGTCGCTTAAAAGTTCTTTTTTCATCAGTTTAACAGCCACTTCCCGTTCAAGCATCACATCGTAAGCACGGTAGACAATACCCATGCCGCCGGAAGCGATAACAGCGCGGAGTTCGTAATTATCAATACGAACCGGAACAAAGACCGGATGACCGCATTTTGTGCAAGGTATAGTCTGTAGCGGCGGCAAGTTATTCGGAATGAACAACTTAGCACTGCATTTCCCGCACGTCGCAAGCCTCAACTTTGGACTTTGTTTGATCACTGTTTCCACACCCTCCGAATAAGCATAATCTGTTCCATATTCTCTTACAATATCCCTAAAAATAGTCAAAATAAAATTTATTTAAAATTTTCTTTGACAAATATTTTTGTTCTGTTAAATTATCTGTGAATTTTAGAACTGAAAATGTTCACCATGTTGTCAATTAAACATATTGCGAACGCCAGCCAGTGCCTGACACGCTGGTCTGTCCGGTGTTCGCTTTGTGTTTCTGGCAACGTGGGGAACACAGTTCTAAAATGAACATAGAATAAGGACACCGGATTTTAAAAAACAAATAACCCACGGTTGCCAGAAACGACCGTGGGTTTTTGTTTATCCGGTAACCATGAAAGGGAAAAAATATGGATAATAACGAAAACAACAGGTTCAGAATCCCCATGAGATTTGAGCCGGATGTGCGGTTCAGCATCGCGCCTGTTCCGGGCTTCAGGGGGATGGTTGACAATGAACTCGAGCGGCTGAAGAACGCCCTCGTGCGATGCACGCTCGAAGGGGCGGAGCCAGAACTTTACCCTGTGATTCGCAGGGCTGCAAACGAAGCGATGGCTCTTGCGTGGAATACACCCTTCCCAACCCTTTTCTTCCCCTTGCTTTTCGAGGAAAAGGTTGCTGAAGGAAAGAAGTTTTACGCAAAGCAAAAGAAAATTAGAGAAAAAACACGTCGTCTCTTGATTCAAACCGTATGAAAAAATGCGAAAATAACCAAATAGTAAACAGGACAGGGGATTGCATCGGATTCTGCCAGCGTTGGATGTGTATGAAAATTACGGCAGACTCCAATACAATCCCCTGTCTGGATTTAAACTGGAAACATTGCCATCTTTCTTCATTTTTATAAGGGACTTATAATAAATACATTATCTACATCGAAAATAAATCCAACTGCGCTGGTGGACTTAGTTTTTTGAGTTTTTCACGCTCAGGGCTTTTTCTCTGCGCCCGTCTGACTTCACCATCTGGAGTCAGTTCGGATTCTTCGAGGTTACTGAGGATTTGTTTTGCCCGTTCAATAACAGGGGCAGGAACGCCGGCAAGTCTGGCAACCTGTATTCCGTAACTTTTATCGCAGCCACCCTCAACGATTTTTCTCAGAAACACCACCTGATCGTTCCACTCCCGGACAGCAATATTAAAGTTTTTTATCCGTTTATATTTATTAGCCAGTTCTGTAAGTTCATGATAATGAGTGGCAAATAGTGTTTTTGCCCCGATAACATTGTGGATATACTCAATAATGCTCCATGCAAGGCTCAGTCCGTCGAACGTGCTTGTGCCGCGTCCAATCTCGTCAAGAATAATTAAACTTTTCTTAGTAGCATTGTTAAGGATGTTTGCGGTCTCGCTCATTTCGACCATGAACGTGGATTGACCGCGCGAGATATCGTCGCTTGCGCCAATACGTGTAAAGATCCTGTCCACGAGGTCAATCCTCGCTTTTGTGGCTGGAACAAACGAACCAGTATGGGCAAGAAGCACAAGCAACGCAACCTGCCGGATGTAGGTGCTTTTACCAGCCATGTTTGGACCGGTAATTACGGCTATCTGGATATCATTCCCGAGTTTTACATCGTTTGGAACGAATCGTTCGCCGGTAAGACATTGTTCCAGAACCGGATGTCTCCCTTCGGTAATCTCAATAATCCCTTCATCCGAAACCTTTGGTCGGCAATAGCTATAGAGGTGCGCAACCTCCGCAAACGCAGAAATTACATCCAGACGCGCTATTGCATTTGCTGTGCGGAGAATCTCTTTAGTGGCAGAAAGCGCCTGATCTCTTACTTGTATAAATAACTCATATTCAAGCTTTTTGCTCCGTTCCTCAGCGCCAAGGATTTTTCCTTCCATTTCTTTAAGTTCCTCTGTGATATAGCGTTCGCCATTCGCAATCGTCTGTTTTCGTATATAATGCGGAGGGACTTTGTCCAGATTCGATTTTGTAACTTCAATGTAATAGCCGAAAACGGAGTTGAATCGAATTTTAAGCGACTGGATACCGGTTTTTTCGATTTCTTGCTGCTGTAGGCGGGCAATCCAATCCTTGCCGTCGCGCATGGCATTTCGGAGTTCATCAAGAGCAGGATTAAAGCCATCCTTAATAATTCCACCATCCTTTAACGATACAGGAGGATCGTCAACAATGGCTTTTGAGATAAGTTCAACAATCTCCGGCTGTTCGGTAATATCGTTGTAGATTTCTTCCAATAAAAGGCAAGGAGTGTTTTCTTCCATCGCGGATATTTCGAGTGGTAACTCATTTATATGCAGTGATTTGTCAAGATTAGAAATTACTCGTGAAAGGGTGGATTTAATTCCCGGCAATTTGGATAGTGCAATTCCAAGCATGAGAAGGTCGCGGGCATTGCCATTGCCGGAGGCAAGCCTTCCTACTGTGCGTTCAAGATCGCGGACCTCTTCGAGGCTCTTGCGCAGTTCATCCCTCAGTTGCGGAAGGTCGTAAAAGAGCTGAACTGCGTCCTGACGTCGAGCAATTTCCTTTGCGTCTGCAAGCGGCTGAGACAACCAGTCGCGAAGCATCCGAGCCCCCATTGGTGTAACTGTCTTATTAAGAACACCATAAAGTGTTGCCTTTGACGAGGCGTCCTTCTGAACCGGCTCAAGAACTTCAAGATGCCGCAGTGTTATGGCGTCGAGAACAAGATAATCTGTTTTAGAATAAAACGATGGCGGATTAAGGTGAGGGATATCGCGTCTGAGATGTTGCGTCAGATAATGCAGGACACCCCCGACCGCACACGCGGCAACCGGATGCGTATTCAGACCAAACCCGTCGAGGGAAATCACTTTGTAATGTTCAAGGATAGTATGGATTGCGGTTTCAGGGGCAAAAGCCCAACCTTCGTATCCGCTTAAAACCCACCCGAATGGTGTGGCAATTGTAGTCAGGTCTTTAAGATTATCTGCGACTTCATCGCGGGAATCGGCTTTGCCAGTCAGTAACAAGCGCCGCAATTTAAGGTCTTCTTGCGATATAAGAACTTCGGCTGGACGCAACCGTTCAAGTTCAGTAAGAAGTGCTTGATAGTCTGCAAGTTCCGTGCATTTGACAGCGCCTGTTGTGAGGTCAAAAGCTGCAACTCCGATTGTTTTTCCGTTCTGAACAACGCCGACAAGATAGTTATTGCGTTCGGCGGTGAGCATCCGCTCGTCAAAGTGCGTTCCCGGACTGATTATTTGGGTTACCTCTCGGTGGACAAGTTTTCCGGGTTTAGGTTCTTCGAGTTGTTCGCAGATAGCGACCTTGTAACCTTCTTTGAGAAGTTTTCCGATGTACCCTCCCGCGGCATGGAACGGGAGACCGCACATTGGGACGCCGTTGCGTTTTGTCAGCGCAAGATTAAGCAGACGCGAGCCGGTGATTGCGTCCTCGAAAAACATTTCGTAAAAATCGCCAAGTCTAAAAAGTAACAGGGCATCGCGGGGAAGGCTTCCCTTGATGCGTCTGTACTGCGCCATCATCGGCGTCAATTGGTTACCAGACGACATTTGAGACCGGCGTAATTGAAAACGATTTTACGCACTTAAAAAAGAAAAAGGAAGCGGCTTTGCAACTTTGCAACCCGCCTAAACACTGTTTCAAAACCACTGCCAATTACTTTTGCTTGCGGATTTTTTCTTTTTCCTTTTCGAGTTCCTCGTTTAGTTTTTTCCGCTCTTCTGCAAGTTCCTGTTCCAGTTTTTGCATTGTCTCGTAATCACCCTCTGAAGCAGCCTTTTCTATTTTCGATTTATAGATGATTTCTTTTTCGGCGATTTTGGACTTATACATCTTTTCTAATTCGGCAATCTGTTTTTTTTGTTCATCGGTCAATTTGACCAGTGGTTCGCCTTTGCCGAATTTTTCCAATGCAATTTCGTATGCAGTTTTCATACTAATAAATGTTGCTCTTTTATTAGAACACTGCAACAGGCAAAACAAATTATTTATTCTACCACTACCGTAGGTGAGAAATTGGCATGAGTAAAAAAAAATAAAACCATAGTGGTTCACAGAGGAAAAAACAGAGATTTAAAATTAACAGAATAGGCAAGAAATTTAGAATTCAATAAACAGAAAAATATTTTAAACAATAATTATCCTATACTGTTAAATTTTAAAAATTAGAAATAAACCACAGAGGACACAGAGAAACACAGAGAAGAATTACTGAATTTTTTAGCGAAAATTCTTATTGACATTTTTGTAGTTATAATGTAAATACAAGGTGAATACAAAAATAATGCAGGATATTTACTTTTTGTAATATGGAATTTGACTGGACAAATCCGTCTTCGGCGATTGATGAATCTCTGACCCATCAGGAGATTGAGGAGTCTTTCGAAGACCCGTTCGCGGTCAAATTGATGCCGGATTCCCCACGATTCTCTGTTCAGGCAAGGTATTTTAATTTAGGCGTTTCTGTGAACGGAACCGGTATTTTTTCCGTTTACAGGACAAACGGAAAGATAACACGCGTGATTTTTGCCCGTCCGTTTACAGCAGAAGAGAAGTTTTTTTACCAGAAAAAGATGAATGAACTGCTTGCAGAATAAGGACTTATAAAAATTATATGGAATTAAGAGTGATTTCAAGCTGGGAAGAAGTTCCGATTTTCGATTCGGAAGAGGCAGAGTCCCAGTTCTGGTCGGAGGTAAGACTCGACCTGCGGCTCATGGAATCAGCGCTGGTTAAAAGCAGTGAACTTTCGGAGTCTGTAACAATAACTCTGAGGATGGATCCGCGGATGCTTTCGCGGATTAAGAGACTGGCAAGATCCCGTTATTTGAACTACCAGAGCATGATTAAACAATGGTTAAGCGAAAGGCTTGAACAGGAGATGCGTGAACGTGGCATAGAAAATGCATATAAGAAAAATAGGTTTTGATGTATCTGTGTAAATATCTGAAAATGACAATCTTATTATGATGAGAAAAAAGAATATTTTAAGCAGCGGTTTTACCCTGATTGAAATACTTGTGGTAATTGCAATCATTGCAGTAATTGCCTCGCTGGTGGTTTACATGGCAAAACAATCATCAGATAAGGCAAAACGGGCGCGAGTGGAAACAATGAAGGCGCAGATAATCGCGGCAATCGAGGCTTACCACGCAAGGCATGGGTTTTATCCACCAGATAACCCTGCAGACCCTGCTGTAAATCAGTTATACTATGAACTTACAGGAACAATTTTTAAAGATAACAAATTCTATGACATTGAGGGACGCGAGGCGGATCCGACAATTTTCAACGCAGGCGGTTTTGTTCATTCTGCGCAACCGCCTGACAAACCGCAGAATTTTCTGCAAAGCGCATCAGCAAAGGTAGAGGCGAGGAAGATATCCGATAAGGCGTATGTGCTTGCAGTGCCATTTGATTGGCCTGCGGGAAGGACGAATCCGATACCATCGGCGCCGGGTGTGAACCCATGGCGATACGTGTCCACAAAGCCCGTTCACAATGTGAACTCTTATGATTTGTGGGCAGAGTTGGTTATCGGCGATAAAGTAATACTGATTTCGAATTGGGAAAAATAGAAATTCAAACGAATAAGAGGAATTAAACTATGCGAGTAATGCAGATGATATTGGAACGGAAAGTTAAAAACACAACCGCTTTCACGCTTGTTGAATTGCTGGTTGTTATTGGGATAATCGGCATTCTTGCCGGGTTAATATCTACCGCTGTTGTAAGCGCAAAGAAAAAGGCGCTGGTAGCATCTGCTCAGGTTGAAATCAAAAACATTGTCGGGGCAATCAGTAAATACGAATCGGAGTATAATCGGTATCCGTGTCCGACAAATGCCGCAGAGGATACGGTTTTCGGACTCGACGGGAAAAATGCCGCAATAATTGATATTCTGCGCGACATTGATTCTCCGAATAACCCAAACCACGCGCGCAATCCAAGGCGTGTAGTTTTTATTGAAGCAAAAATTGCCTCCAGCACAGAGATGCCGGGAATCGGACCAGACGGTACATGGCGCGACCCATGGGGGAGGGCTTACAGAATTGCTATAGATTACAATTACGACAACAAAGTAGATATACCAGCGGGGATTTTTTCCACGCCGAGTATTCCTGTGTCGGTTGCAGTCTGGTCGGCAGGTCCTGATGGCAAAGACGGTACACCAGACGATATTAAGAGTTGGACAGACAGCAAAAAGTGAGCCGATGAATGAAGGTTAGTAACCGAAAAATAGATTTATTAAATTTACGCGGAACTACAGCATCCGGCAAAGCGCCATACGGCGCATTTACGCTTATTGAGATGCTGGTAGTAATATCTATATTCGGAATAATCTTTTATCTCAGCCTGCCGGCAATCCGTAATATCACAAAAAGCGACGCAATGGGTATTGCGAATCGTCAGTTGATGGATGATGTAGCACGCGCGAGACGACTGGCAATCAACCACCGCACAACTGTTTATATGGTTTTTATTCCGCCAAATATTACTCAAATTGCCGGGGGATATCTGCAACCCGAACAGATTGACATGTTTGAACGTTTGGCTATGCGGGGGTACGGATTCTTTGCGCGCCGGTCTTCGGGCGACCAGCCAGGTCGTGAAAATCCGCGTTATTTTGGTGAATGGCGGAGTTTGCCGGAGGGTATTTTCATAGCGCCATGGAAATTTGTTCAGGGGACAAATTCGTTTGCGTTTTCGTATCAACTTTTCCCATTCCCAACAGCAATAAACACTAACACGCTTGTTAGTCTGCCCTGTATTGCGTTTAATTATCTGGGACAACTGGTTCATTTTCAGGGGCAGAACCAGCCTGTGCTATCTGAATACGATGAAATAATTCCTTTGACCCGGGGTTCAATGTTAATATCGACAAACGCATCCGGCGTCAGGAACATAGATTTTCAAGAAACGCCCCCAGGCAATTCAACAAACAATTTCAATCATATCCGGATAGACTGGCTGACTGGACGATGCAAAGTAGAAAGACCTGAGATTATGTAAGACGATGAGAATTTTAACCGGGAAAAATTTATTAACTGCATCAAATGCGCCTTATGGAAATAGAACGCGCGGAGAGCGCGGTTTTACGATGATAGAGATTGCCATAGCGCTTGCCGTCATTGCGATAGCGCTTGTGGCGATTATTGGGGTGTTCCCGTCCGGGCTCAATATAAAACGTGATAACCGGACGGATACTCTGATTTTCAATGACGCGCGGTTTTTCATGGAGGCGATTAAGAACGGAGCTCGCGGTGTGATGGATTTGAATCAGTTCGTGGATGAGGTGAACGGAAGAAACGCCGCCGGAATGACACCGGAACAGATTATTGGACTTCTGAGCCAACCGAATGTTCCGAATGTCGCTATTGTACGTTCCCTTGCCGGTGTGCCATCTGAAATGACACAGGAAACAAAAGACCTTGCGTTCCGTTATATGCTGATTAGCGAACTACGCGAATTCCAGAGCGGAACACAATATTCAGCCTCCTTACATACAAATTTATATGAATTAAAACTGACATTTAGATGGCCCGTCAGGGGCGATGGCAATGTAGTAACAAACTCTGCCACGACGCGGACATTCAGGACGCTGGTATCCGGCAGGCTTATACAAACAAACGTCGGCGGGGATACACTCTGGTTTTTCGAAAATTAAAAGCGCATGCGACATGTTTTAAGGAAAAAATTAGATAGTGTTACCGGCACAGCAGGCATGACCATCATGGAAATGTTGGTCGCCATGAGCATCCTTGTGATAATTGTTGTCGGGTTGCTCAATATGTTTTCGTACACCCAAAAGGCTTTGAGGGGAAGCGTTACTCAAACTG
>Ga0315298_1001057_pt1 | contig 52218 bp, 41 predicted proteins | sample WHS_1_MG_FD_203077 | JGI IMG/M metagenome (GOLD analysis project Ga0315298, IMG submission 203077) | Extremophilic microbial mat communities from Washburn Hot Springs, YNP, Wyoming, USA - WHS_1_MG | ecosystem: Environmental > Aquatic > Thermal springs > Hot (42-90C) | place: USA: Wyoming... | reverse complement strand
GCTTTACGGTCCCCACTCAAACCGGCCGTGGGTGCAGGCACTGAACTCGCTGGTGCATGGCCGGACGGAGAGTTAAAAGAGTTAAGTTTCAGGTTTCGCACCGACTAAGCCTTGACAGTAATTCGCACCGACTAAGCCTTGACAGTAATGCCCTCCAGTGAATTGTACCACCGGCTCCGAGAAGCAGGCTATAATAGGACCGGGCGTGAAATCGTGATGGGTCTATAGATTTGAAACCGTGAAACACGAGCCAGAGTCAGGCTTAAGACCGCATGGTAAGGGCAAAACATAAGCAGCCGCAGATAGACCTTAACGAGCAGTTCCGGCAGGCTCTTCACATTATGGAGGACACCCGTAAGAGTGTTTTCATCACCGGCCGTGCCGGCACTGGTAAGTCCACGCTTCTCAACCATTTCCGGCAGACCACGGAAAAGAAGGTGGCGGTGCTGGCTCCCACCGGTGTCGCCGCATTGAACGTCAGGGGGCAGACCATCCACTCCTTCTTCGGCTTCAAGCCCAACATTACTCCGGAACGGATCAGGATAGTCCGTTCGGGTGATGACAGGAACATCTACCGGAAACTCGATGCCATCGTCATCGATGAAATCTCCATGGTGCGGGCCGACCTGCTCGACTGCGTGGACAGGTTTCTCCGCCTGAACGGTCGGCGAAAAGACAGACCTTTTGGCGGTCTCCAGATGATCTTCATCGGCGACCTTTACCAGCTGCCGCCGGTCGCCACCGGCGCGGAAAGGCAAATCTTCAGGTCGCTCTACGAGAGTCCTTACTTTTACAGTGCCGGAGTCTTCAGCTCGCTGGAAATGGAGTTTGTCGAGCTGGAGAAGATTTACCGCCAGCATGATGATACTTTTATCCGGCTGCTCAACGCTATCCGCAACAATTCAATTACCGAGGATGACCTGACGCTTCTTAATCAGAGGTGCCTGCCGGATTTTGAGCCGCCTCCGGATGAATTCTATATCTACCTGACGACTACCAACGCCCTGGCCGAAGAGGTCAATGACAGGCAGCTGACCAGGCTCAACGGCACTCTGTACACCTTCACCGGGAGAATCGAAGGGGAGTTTGGCAGAGAATACCTGCCTACCGCCGTCGACCTCCAGGTCAAGGAAGGAGCTCAAATCATGATGCTTAACAACGACGCTGAGGGCCGCTGGGTCAACGGCAGCATCGGCAAAATCCTGGATATTCTTCCGGGGCGTAATAGCGAACATATCGTCGTCGCTGAACTTGCCGATGGGGGTGTCGTGGAGATTACCCCCTACACCTGGGAGATTTTCCGATTCTTCGCTGAAGACGGCCAGCTCAAGTCAGAGGTGGTGGGGAGATTCAGGCAGTACCCGCTGATGCTGGCCTGGGCGGTGACCATCCACAAGAGCCAGGGCAAGACATTTGACAGGGTGATTATTGATATCGGAAAAGGGGCCTTCGCCCACGGGCAGACCTATGTGGCGCTGAGCCGGTGCACCACCCTTGACGGGATCGTCCTCAAGAGGCCGATCCTCAAGAAGCATGTCCTGATGGACTACAGGGTGCTGAAATTCTTGACTCACTTTCAATATAAGAAGGCCGAAGAGTCCTGTCCTGTCGACGATAAGGTTGAGTTAATCAGGCGGGCTATTGCCAGTAAGTCGGCACTGGAGATGGTCTACCTGAAACCCAGCGATGAGAAGACCAGGAGGACGGTGATTCCGGAAAGCGTTGGAGAAATGGAGTATCAGGGCAAGAGATACCTTGGCATGCGGGCTTTCTGCCTTAAGCGGAACGAGGAAAGGTCTTTCCGGATCGACAGGATATTGGAGATAAGAGAGGCGTGACCGGGTGAGATCAAACAGCTACCCCTTCGGATGCTCCCTTCACTGTCTCCGGGTTCCAGGCCCGCCGCGACGGGCACAGGACACAAGACTCCCGCCATGAGGATCTGCCGTGGAACCGGTGCCACAATTGGAGGCAGTGAAGTCTATCAATTGTAGGCTTGCCAAAGTTTCTCCCTCCCAGTTAGTCCAGCATCAGCTTGATCTGGCTGGCATTAACCACCGCTTTGTCCGAATAGCAATTATTGAAAAGGACATGGAGCTGGCGTGTCTTTGAGGCCAGCTCCCTGATTCTAGGCACCCATTCCCTGAGTTCGTCCTCGGTGTAGAGATAGTTAAACCGCTCGGCTGTGGTCAGCCCCTTCTTTTCCCAGGTCTCCCGGTTTCGCCCGTGAAATCTTATCAATGCTATATCAGACGTCGCTTCCGCAAGAGGCGGCATGCTGGACTTAAACCCCTGTGGCTCATCGACGCAGACATAGGGCAGGTTGTTATCCCGAAGGAAGCTCAATGTGTGTTGGACGTTCCTCTCGTTGAGCCAGGAGTTGTGGCGGAACTCTACCGCAATACGGTACTGAGGAAGCCTCTCCTTGCATTTCCGGATGTAGTCCCGCTGCTCATTTCCGATGTGAAACCATGGCGGGAACTGAAAGAGGACGACGCCGAGCCTGCCGGTGCTATCCAGAGGAAGCAGCGCCCTCCCGAAGCGCTGCCAGAGCTCATCTGTCAGCTCCTCTGGAAGGTCACGGGCATAGAGACTGGTCTTTTCCTTCAATTCTGATGGCAGAGACTGGCGGATGTCCCCGGGTAATGCCTGTTGCGGCGTTGGATGGTGGGTAAGGAGCCGGAAGGCCTTGATATCGAAGAGAAAGCCGTCCCCCGTCCTCTCCGCCCACAGGGCGCTGGTTCTTTCGCTGGGCAGGGCGTAGTAGGAGCTGTCAACCTCGACAATTGGGAACCGGCTGGCGTAGTACTGGAGACGGGCCTCGGCCGATTTCGCCCATTCAGGATAGAAGCGCCGGCTCTCAATGAGCGTCGGGTCGGTCCAGGAACACGTTCCTACCAGGATTTCCCCCATTTGTTACCACCCCCTCCTGCTTTTGATTTTAGCACTCAGGTGTGTGTCGGTTCCTCTTCTGTCAGCAGAAGCTCCTTGCCTTCGGCGCCGGAGGCGGGTAGAGCGCCTGCTGCCGCTCCCTTTCCTGCTTGAGAGAAGCAAGTCGTTCACCCACTATGTTTATGATACCCTCCCTCTTCTGAAGGACTCCTTCAACAACAATGAGCGGTTCCATCCTGACCAGGTAACGGTATTTCTGATAAACATGGGGCTTGAGAACGATGTTGAGCAGCCCCTCCTCGTCTTCAAGGGTAAGGAAGACATGACCTTTAGCCGTTGCCGGCGCCTGGCGGCAGACGACATACCCAGCGGTGCGGACTCTGGTGCCGGTAAAAAGCGACATTATCTCCGAACTTCTCATAACACCATCACGCGAAATCTCTTTCCTTACCACTTGCATCGGATGAAGCCTCGCCGATAACCCCTGCACCCTGTATTCCGCCGAGAGCTTCTCCATCTCGGTCATTTCGGGCAGGGGCACCCGGTATTCGGGATAGCCCAGCATCAGCCCTTCACGTCCCGTACGCTCGAGGATACCCAGCTCCCAGAGGAGCTGCCTCTTAGCCTTACCGAAGCCGTCCATCGCTCCGGCTAAGATGAGGTTTTCCGCCGCTTCCCGGCTCAGGCTTGTCCTGCGGTAGAAGTCCGCAAGCGACGTGAAAGGTGCCTCAGCCCTTGCCTTCTCTATCTCGGCGTTGGCTGCTTGGCCCATCTCCTTAACATAGCGGAATCCGAGGCGGAGTTTGCCGTCTTCCACGGTGCACCGCCCGGAACTCCGATTGATGTCGACAGGGAGGACCTCAATACCGTGCCGCTTGGCATCACCGACAATCACTTCTGGTGTGTAGAAGCCCATTGGCTGATTATTCAAAAGGGCAGCGTAAAACTCCGTGGGGTAGTAGTACTTGAGCCAGGCCGACTGGTAGGCAAGCAGGGCAAAGCCGGCAGCATGGCTCTTGCAGAAGCCATACTCGGCAAAGCCTTTGAGAGTATTGAAGATGCGAAGGGCCGTAGCTTCGGAAACACCGTTACTCTTTGCTCCCTCGATAAACCGCTGCCTCAATTCTTCCATTGCTCGTTTCGAGCGCTTGCGGCTCATGGCACGCCGTAGTGAGTCAGCCTCACCGGGAGTAAAGCCAGCAACGGCAATGGCACATCTCAGTACCTGCTCCTGAAAGAGGATGACTCCCAGTGTCTCTTCCAGGATTGGCTTTAGCTTCGGGTGTGGATAAGAGACTTTCTCCTTGCCCTGACGGCGCCGGATATAGGGATGCACCATGTTCCCCTGCAGCGGCCCGGGGCGGATGATGGCCACCTCAACGGTCAGATCCTCGATTGACCTCGGCCTTGTCCGGGGAAGGGTCTGCATCTGGGCACGGCTTTCCACCTGGAAGACACCCATGGTGTCCGCCCGGCAGATCATGTCATAGACCTTTTCGTCATCAGGGGGAATCTTATCAAGGTCAATATCAATGCCGCGGTCTTCTTTTATAAGCTCAGTGGCTTCATGGATAAGTGAGAGCATGCGCAGCCCCAGGATGTCCACCTTGACCAGGCCGGCGTCCTCGACGCCGTCCTTGTCCCACTGGCAGACGATTCTCCCCGGCATGGTGGCCCGCTCCAGTGGCACAATATCGGTGATGGGACAGGAGGAGATTATCATGCCGCCGACGTGGATGGAGAGATGCCTGGGAAAATCGGCGATTTCCCGGCACAGGATAACGAAGTGTTGCCAGGGCGTTGAGGTAACGTAGGAACGGAACTGCTCAAGTTTGCCCAGGTCCCCGTCTATATCACGGGCGCTGTAGCTGCCTACCGCTTTTGCCATGCGGTCAAGTATTCCTACCGGCATCCCCAGCACCCTGCCGACCTCTCTGATCGCGTTGCGCGCCTGGAAGGTGACATAGGTGCAGACCATAGCCACATGCTCCTCGCCGTACTTCTGGTACACATACTGGATGAGCCGCTCTCGGTGATTGGTGGAAACGTCAATGTCGATGTCGGGTATCGAAGACATTTCTTCGTTGAGAAACCTCCCCACAAAGAGGTTATGGCGAATGGGGTCAACCTTAGTGATTCCGAGAATGTAGGCGACGATGGAGTTGGCCGCCGAGCCCCTTCCCTGCGCCGGGATACCGTGTTTTCTGGCGTAGTCCATGATGTCCCGGACGATGAGGAAGTAGCCCGATAGCCCCAGCTTTTTTATCAGGTCAAGCTCATAGGCTATCTGCTCGCTGACACGCTCTGAAAGCTCACCGTACTTCTCCTTTGCCTTTTCCCAGCAGATCTTGGCCAGGTAGCTTTCGGCAGTCTCTCCCTGGGGCACCGGAAAATCGGGGAAGCGGTATGAACCGAAATTAAGGTCAACGCTGCACCGGTCGGCAATACACAGGGTATTCTCAATGGCTTCCGGATAATCGGCAAAAAGCCCCTCCATCTCGGCTGCCGGCTTGAGGTAGAACTCGGCATTGGGACGCCGCAGGTGTCCCGACCTGTCCAATGTTACACCGTTCCTGATGCACACCAAGACGTCATGCAGGCGGTGCCTCTCCTTTACCGCGTAGTGGACGTTATTCGTAGCAACATAGCGGATGCCGAGCTTTTGCGCCAACGAAACCTGGTGGCGGATGATATGGTAATCGCCCGGGCAGAGGTTGTTCTGGAGCTCGATGAAAAAGTTTTCGCCGAAGATGTCTCGTAGTTGCTGGGCTGAGGCTTCTGCCTGACTGGTTTTCTCTTCATTAAGAAGGCCCGCAATTTCGCCCTTCCGGCAACCAGAAAGGCAGATGAGCCCGCTGCTGCAGACAGCTAAAAAATCTGCCTTCTCTATCGATGGCTCGCCTTTCCTATGCTGAAGCTGGGCCCGGGTTATCAGGCGGCAGAGGTTGGAGTAGCCTTTGTTGTCCCTGGCAAGAAGGGTCAGGTGGTGTTTCCCTTCAACGGTAATCTCGGCACCGATTATCGGCCTGATGCCCGCCCTTCGGGCTTCCCGGTAGAAGCGTACAGCGCCGTAGAGCCCGTCGTGGTCGGTGATGGCCAGGGCCGGCATACCCAGCTCTTTTGCCCTCGCCACCAGCTCCTCCGGGTGGGAAGCCCCATCCAGAAGCGAAAAGTTGGAATGGCAGTGCAGTTCCACGTAAGACACGGCTCTCCCTGAACTTGCTAGTCGTGGATTTTGTCGAGGTACCAGCCGCCGGAGGCGCTGTCACGGTAGATGTCAAGGACCACGCCGGCGCTCGTCCCGATCCGGAAATAGTCCCATTCAACTTCCTTTCCCCACCACTCACCAGCGAGCCGCCAGCGCTCGCAGACAGCGATAATCTCCTCACGCCGGCCGTTTCTCATCACGGTCACCGGGACGCCGGCGGTGTCTGTCCTTACCTCTATTTCCCACACCCTCTGTGCCTGCCCGGACATCGCCTTTCACCTACTCCGTGACATCGGTCAGAGTGAACCGCTTTTCGGGGAGTATTGGCCGGGGGCTTATTTCCTTTAGTCTCTTAATCGGCTGATAGCCAAGCCTGAGCTTCAGTCTTTCTGCTGCCCCCAACACTCCCTCATCGGTCCCCTTCCTGTCCGGCCACAGCGGCAGCGTTTTCCCCCGTTCTCCCGTTAGAGAAAGTGTAAGCACAACCCCGGTCACCCCGGATGGGAATCTGACCGTCTCCAACCAGGCCCTGAGGCGCGATAGGACCGGACCGGTTGAAGCCGCCGGCTCCTTGAGTGGGAGCTTTCGCCCCTGTGAGGTGCCCGAAGCGAAGTCCAGCCTTACCGTCAACTCGCGGCACAGCCTGCCCCGCCCGCATACCTTCGGAAGGAGACGCCGCAGTATAGCCTCGCAGGAGTGCAAAATCTCCGCGGCGCTCACCGCCGGAGAATCGAGCCTGATGCTTTCGGCCAGCAGTTCCGGTTTTTGTCTCGGGACAAGCACACAGCGGTCAATGCCGCAGGCCAGGTCGTGCATCACTACCCCATCGCTACCAAACTGGGCCACCAGCGCCTCTTTGGAAAACAGAGCCAGCTCACCGATGAAGCGGATGCCTAAAAGCCGGAGCCGCCCCTTTGATTCCTCTGAGCAGGGTAGGAAATCAACAGAAAAAGGAGCCACAAACTCAATCTCCCTGCCCGGGCTTACAATTACAGGTGCTTCCGGCGGCGCGGTAAAGGCGGCGGTGCGGGCGAAAAATCTGCCGCTGCTCACACCCAGGCAGGCTCTCAGGCCGGTCTCCGCATGTATCCGCCGGACTATTTCTCGGCAGAGCCCCGCCTCATCTCGAACTGCGCCGATGTCAATGCAGGCGCAGCCGGGCTTTTCGATATCGACTGCCAGGCTGTACCTTTCCAGGATATCGGCTATTACCTCAAATACCTGTCGGTAGCGCCATTCTTCAGCGGGAACAAACTTCGCCCCGGGGCAGATGGCATATGCCTCGCGGAGTGGCATCCCGACCTTAACTCCGCAGGCCGTTGCCTCAGCTGAGGCGTCGCAGACAGGTCTTAGCTCAAACGGTAGACCCCCGATGACCAGCGGCTGCCCCTGCAGTGAAGGGTCGGCGGCGAGAGTTAACTGGACGGCAAAATTGGGCACCATGACACAGGCGATCCTCATCTTGAATCACAGCCCTCTGACCGTGTTCTATGACTTTACCCTGAACAACAACTCTGTCCACCCCCCTGTCAAACAAGTGTTCTATAGAACACTTGTAATATTACACCCCGCATGACACGGCTGTCAAGAGGGTTTTCCTATTTATCTGAGGAACCGGTCCCGGAGTGCGAGGAGCAAGGCCGAATCGAGCGTGCACTTGCTAACCTCAGAAAGCAGCACCCGTGGACAAGAATCACCGACATGGGCACCGTGAACAGAAACAGGCCCTGGAGAAACGACTGATGGCTCCTGTCCCAGCAATGAGTCCAGCCCGTCTCCCCGGTCTCGAAAGAGCAGGACAGTTACTGGAGGGCCCGGCCGGACTCTGGCAACACCCCGGCGTGACTGACAACCAGCCTGGAGTCTCTCGTTCGAGAGATGTTTGACCGGGGTACCCATACGTGGCAACAGTCCTGTCGCCATACAGCCCAGGCCACAGTACCGGCCGCTGTTTGCCTGCATCGTTATCCGAGTGATAAGAAATGGTCGGGGTGAGTGGATTCGAACCACCGACCTCATGGTCCCAAACCATGCGCGCTAGCCGCTGCGCTACACCCCGTAACCGGATTCAATATAACACAGAGGGGTCAGGGACAGTCAACGATTGGAGATGGACTTTGCTGGCGTCCTCAATGACACTGAGCAACTACTTACGGCAGTTGATACAGACCCGGAAAAAATCCCGGGGCAGTTTGGCCTTCCTCATCATATATTCAACCTGCGCATCGGGAATCCAGTAGTTGCCGCAGGACTCGCACTGAAGGAGCTTGAACTCGCGTTTCCAGTTAAAAAGCTTGCGAACCCCGTCTTTTTCTTCCATTTTGATGGCACCGGTGGGGCAAACGTAAAAGCACGAGCCACAGCCGATACAGTCTGGAGCCGGTTCAAAAAACGGAGAAGCTGCCCACTTCGTCACACCACGGTTTACCAGACTGATGGCGCTGACGCCAACGATTTCATTACACACTCTGACACATTGTCCACAAAGGATACAGTCATTCTGCTCCAGATAGTTCTCCTTAAAGGAAGACTTCTGGATGCCATATTTGGCCGCCATCTCCTTGACGACCTTGTTCTCAGAACACCGCGCCAAAAGCAACTCCAGCACCATCTTACGGTTCTCAATGACCCTTGGAGTATCAGTCTTGACATCCAGTCCTTCTTCAGCCGGGTAGGCGCAGGATACCACCAGTCTTGAGCGATTGCGGCCCTTTGGTGTAACCTCAACCAAACACAGACGGCAGGCCCCGTACGGTTCCAGCGACTCATGGTTGCACAACGTTGGTATCTCAATGCCGTTTTCCTGGGCAACTTTCAACACATACTGGCCAGGTTCGCCCTGAACTTTCCTGCCGTTAATTGTTAGTGAGAGCATGTTGACCTCGCTTTAGTTCACAACTAATCGATACCAACTGCTGAGAACTTGCAGACATCGTGACAGGCGCCGCATTTGATACATTTGCCCTGGTCCATAACTACCGGTTTCTTCTTACCCTGCCCTGTGATAGCCTGGTTAGGACAGGCCTTAACACAAAGCTGACAGCCAACACATTTGTCAGTGATGATGTAATACTTAATTAGTGCTTTACAGACGCCAGCAGGGCACTTCTTATCCCTGATGTGGGCTTCGTATTCTTCCCTGAAGTATTTCAGGGTAGTCAGCACCGGGTTAGGAGCGGTGGCGCCGAGCTGGCACAGCGAGGCATCGCTGAGGGTCGCCGCCAACCGCTCCATAAGAGGGATGTCCTCGTTTCGTCCTCTGCCTTCGGTGATATCGGTGAGTATCTGGCGCATCCGCTTGATGCCTTCCCGGCAGGGTACACACTTGCCGCAGGACTCCTCCTCAAGAAAGGTAAAGAAGTATTTAGCGATATCTACCATGCAGGTACGGTCGTCCATAACGATCATTCCGCCAGAACCCATCATCGAACCAGCTCTGGTTAACTCATCAAAGTCCACTGGTAAATCAATCAGCTCCTCCGGTATGCAGCCACCTGATGGCCCGCCGGTCTGGACAGCCTTGAACTTGCGTCCATCTTTGATACCACCGCCGCTATCATAAATAATCTCCCGCAGCGTAATCCCCATCGGCATCTCCACCAGGCCGGTGTTGTTGACCTTACCAACCAGTGAGAATACTTTGGTGCCGGTACTGCCTTTGGTGCCAATGCTTCTGAACCAGTCGGACCCGTTATTGATAATTAACGGTATGTTAGCCCAGGTCTCAACATTATTGAGATTACTCGGACGATCCCAGAGGCCCTTCTCAGCGGTGTGAATGTATTTAACGCGAGGCTCACCGGCTTTCCCTTCCAGTGAAGCCATCAGGGCCGTCGATTCACCACAGACAAAAGCACCCCCGCCGCGGTTGACAGTCACGATAAAATCGAAACCAGACCCCAGAATATTCTTTCCGAGAAGTCCAGCTTTTTCTGCCCGTTCGATGGCAAGCTTAAAATTCTCGACCGCCAGAGGATACTCGTTGCGAACATAAATATAACCCTCGCGTGCGCCAATCGCGAAAGCTCCAATAATCATACCCTCGAGAACACTATGAGGGTTGCCCTCAAGCAGACTCCGGTTAGCATAGGCGCCCGGGTCGCCCTCGTCACCGTTGGCGATGACATACTTCAGGTCTCCATGAGCTTTACGGGTCGTTTCCCATTTTAACCCTGTCGGGAATCCCGCCCCACCACGTCCGCGCAGACCCGATGCCTTTACCTCATTTATCACATCCTCTGGCTTCATTTCAAACAAAGCTTTGGATAGTGCCGAATAACCACCGATAGCGATATAGTCCTCGAGACTGGTCGGGTCGATTTCGCCGTTGTTACCAAAGATAATGCGATGCTGCTTCCTGTAGAAGGGTATTTCTGACTGGTGTTGATATTTCTTACCGTGCGGGTCAGTATACAGCAGGCTTTCCACCGGCCTGCCGTTGACTACAGTCTCAGTTATTATGGATGGTACATCCTCAACTTTAACCCTCTGGTAGAAGAACTCACCCGGCATGACAGCTACAATCGGGCCAAGTTCGCAGAAGCCGCGGCAACCAGTAATCATTACATTTACTCTGTCCGCTATCCCCTGCCGTGCAAGTTCCGCTTTAACAGCATCACCAACGGCAATACAACCGTAAGCGCGGCAACCGGTCCCGCCACAGACGCTTACGGTGGGCTTCCTGGTCCTTTGCCTCTCAGCCTGGAGCCTGGCCCTTAGAGAGTCCAGATCCTGTCGTGAGCGGAGTTTGTTCACGTACGACCTCGCAATGGTTGTTAGTAGTTGCTCAATACTTTGTCGACTTTATCGGTTGTCATTTGCCCGTAGTAAGTATCATCCACTTTGATGACCGGACCGAGGGCGCAGGCACCCATGCAGTTAACTGATTCAAGGGTAAACTTCATATCCCTGGTAGTGCCGCCATTAGATATACCCAGAGACCTTTCCAGTTTCTCCAGAATTCTCAGGCCGCCTCTTACGTGACATGCAGTACCGAGGCAGCAGTTTATAAGGTGCTTGCCGCGAGGCTTAAGACTGAAGGCGCGGAAGAATGTCGCCACCTGGTAGATCTGGCTGATGGGTACTGCCATCTGCTCACTGACACGAAAGAGGGCGTCCTTGGGTAAATAGCGGAATTCGGACTGCAAGTCCTGAAGTATCGAGACAAGCTGGCCCCGGTTCTTGCTGTACCTTGCGACGATTGCGTCAACTTTGCTGTTGGTATCCATTTATCAGTTCCTCGAAGCTTTCTGCTTGAGAGCTCTGTAATCACTGATTACTTTTTCCTGGATTTTATTGACCATATCCTGAGACAGGTGACGAAACCGTCCCTGAACCTTCATGTAATCAGTTATCGGACGGAGCTTGGGCAAATCAACATTAAGCCTGTACCTGCCATTTTCGACTTCATATAGCGGGAAGACACCGGTCTCAACGGCCAGCCGGCCCAGACGAACCGACAGGTCAGACGGGCTGCGCCAGCCGGTCGGACATACCGACAGGACGTGAAGATATGCCGGTCCTTTGATGGCAACTGCCTTCTGGACTTTGGCAACCAGGTCGAACGGGTAGCTCGGGTTGGCGGTGGCAACATAAGGGATCCCATGTGCCGCCATGATTTCGGGCATGTTCTTTTTCCACGTAAACTGTCCCTGGCTGTGAGAACCCGCCGGAGATGTGGTGGTGGATGCTCCGAAGGGTGTGGTACCCGAACGCTGGACACCGGTATTCATATAACCTTCGTTGTCATAACAGATGTAGATTAACTCGTGACCGCGCTCCATGGCTCCGGAAAGCGCCTGGAGGCCGATGTCAGCAGTGCCGCCATCACCCCCCATAGCTACTACCTTGGGTTTGCCCTCATATCTGCCATGGCGTGAAAGCACCTTTATGGCCGATTCTATTCCTGAAGCCACTGCCGCTGTATTCTCAAAGAGAGTGTGAATCCACGGCACTCGCCATGACGTATACGGGGCTGGGGAGGAGATGATTTCCATACAACCGGTGGCGTTGGCAATGATAATGTTCCGGCCAAGCGCCTTGCATACCATCCTTACGGCCAGTACTTCAGCACATCCGGTACAGGCGCGATGTCCGGGAGCAATGGATTCCCTCTTGCTGAGAAGTCGCGGAACATATACGGTAAAGGTTTCCATTTAGCCTCTCACTCCAATCATCTCGAATTCGCCCGGCGCTTTCTGAGCGGCTTTCTGGATGCCCTGGGTAATCAGCGACTTGAAACCTTCAACAGAGACTTCCCGTCCACCGAGGCCGCCAACATAGCTAACAATGCTCGGCCTATTGGGTAATGGATACAGGGCAGACTGGATTTCGGAACACATCGGACCGCTCGGCCCACCGAAACATAGTGCCCGATCCATGGTTATGAGCATCCTTGCCTTACTAACGGCGGCGGTCAGTTCTTCAAACGGAAATGGGCGCCAGAGACGGATACGCAACATGCCAACCTTATGACCGGCATCGCGGAGTTCGTCGATGGCCGAGGCCGCCGTCTCGCTGAAACTGCCCATCATCACAAGAAGAATGTCGGCATCATCGGTACGGTAGCTCTCAACCGGCAGGTAGCGCCGTCCGGTCATGCTTTCAAATTCCCTCCATATTTCGACGATGATCTTCTTCGAAGCCCTTAGGGCAACATCCTGTGACTTCTTAACCTCAGTATAGATGTTGGGCATGCCGAAGGCGCCCATGGTAAGTGGACGGTCAGGATGAAGTCCATAAGGATGGGTGTAAGGCGGCAGGAACTTATCGACCTTGGCCTGCTCGACAAGATAGAGAGGCTCGACGACGTGCGAAACGTTAAACCCGTCGATATTCACCATGACCGGAAACAGTACACGGTGGTCTTCGGCAATCCTGAAGGCACACAGTGTCAGGTCATACGCCTGCTGACCATTCTCGGCGAAAATCTGAATCCAGCCGCATTCGCGGGAGGCCATGACGTCGGAGTGGTCGCCCCATATACTCAAAGGAGCTGACAGAGCCCGGTTGGCCACCGCCATGACAATCGGCAATCGCATTGAGGCCGCAACAAACAGCACTTCATGCATTAGAGCCAGGCCCTGCCCCGCTGTTGCGGTGAAGGTCCGTGCTCCTGCGGCCGACGAGCCAAGACAGGCACTCAACGCCGAGTGTTCAGATTCGACCGGCACATACTCGGCGTCAAGTTCGCCGTTGGCTACCATCTCAGCCAGACGTTCGACGATGTGTGTCTGCGGGGTAATAGGATAGGCTGCTATCACCTCGGACCTGGCCGCCTTAACGGCTTCGGCAATAGCGAGCGAGCTTTCCATGCCGACTCGTTCCATCAGACCGTCTCCTCATTCATCGCGATAGCCTCGGTAGGGCATTCGCGTGAGCAAATACCGCACCCTTTGCAATAGTACAGATTAGCCTCGAAGAAGCCCTCCTGGTTTTGTCCGATGCATCCTTCGGGGCAGAAAAGATAACAGATGCCGCATTTGATACAACGTTCATGGTTCCATATCGGCCGTTGAGACCGCCAGTCGCCGGTACGGTTGCTGGCGGCATTGCCGGCATCTGTAACAACCATACCCAGCGGGACGTCCCTCCAGCCCGGCAGAACCTCAGTGGAGAACTCCTTCTTTGGCGCTGGTGTCGCCGGGTCAGGTTCCAGGACTACCGTCTGGTTGTAAGCTCGCTGCGCCGCTTCAAAATTGTCCTTGGCCCTTTTACCGAAGCGTTCTTCAAGCGGGTGAACCAGCGAATCCAGATTAACGAGGCCGGTAGCTTTAACAACGGCCCCTAACATCGTCGTGTTAACGATATTGACACCGAGGAGCTCCTTGGCAATCGCTCCAGCGTTAACGACCGCCAGCCACCACTTGCCTCCCACCTCTTTCTTGACCTGCTCCGCCGGCTTGGGACTGTTAACGACAAGGACACCGTCGTCTTTTAGGCCGGCGGTTACATTAACGAGATTTAGCAGTCCCGGGTCGAGTACCACAACCACGTCCGGTCCTGTTATTCCTGCGCGATTTCTGATCGGTTCGGTAACACTGATGCGGTTAAAAACCATTACCGGCGCGCCGCGTCGTTCAGGGCCGAAACTGGGAAATGCCTGGGCAAATTTGCCTTCCTTTATAGCTGCCAGTGCTATGAGTTCAGCTGAGGTAACTGCACCCTGTCCACCACGTCCATGCCACCGCATCTCAATTGTCTTGCTCTTGACCTTCTGCATTGCAATGCATTCCTTGTTATGATGATGTTCTCGCCTAGCTTCAACAAGAATGGCGCCCCTGGAGGGACTCGAACCCTCGCTCCTGGCTCCGGAGGCCAGTGCTCTATCCCCTGAGCTACAGGGGCCACACTCAAGAGAATAAGTGGCAAATTATACGATGTTTAAGTCCTTAAATACAATGTACCCTGCCCATTAACAAATCCAACTCTGACCGGCTATCGATGCTATTTAGTGTTGTTTGCTCCGTTGTGTTACCTCTGTCCCTTTCTTTGGCAGAACAACTGAAAGGAGTACGGAGGCGATAATCAATGCGGCGATAACACCCAGCGAGGCTGAAACGGGGATCTTGTAGAAATCAACGATTAGCATCTTAATTCCAACGAATGCAAGGACGGCAGAAAGTCCGTAAACGAGGTAGCGAAAGAGGTAGAAAAGTCCGGCGAGGGCAAAATACAGTGCACGTAGACCCAAAATGGCGAAGATATTAGATGTATAAACAATGAAGGGGTCGAGTGTGACTCCAAATACGGCGGGGACCGAGTCCACTGCAAACATTATGTCCATGCTCTCGATCGCTACCAGTGTTATCATCAATGGTGTTGCGTATGCTAGCCCGTCTATCTTCTTGAAGAACTTAGTCCCATCATACTTCGGATCGACACGTATAACCTTTCGAGCAATTCGGACGACCGGATTCCTGTCAGGATCAATATCCTTTTCCTTCTGGGTGATCAGTTTATATGCCGTATAAATCAGGACGAGCCCCAGGATATAAATTAGGAAATGGAACCTCTCAATAAGTGCGATACCCGCGAAAATGAAAAGTCCACGAAAAAAGATGGCTCCCAGGATGCCCCAGAGCAGGACCCGTCTCTGTGCCTCTCTTGGTACAGCAAAATAGGTAAAGAGCGCAAGAAAAACAAACAGGTTATCGATACTTAAAGAATACTCAATTAGATAGGCGGTAAAAAACTCGACCGCCTTTTCCGTCCCTCGAGTGAAGTAGACCAGGGCATTAAACAGAAGGGCTAAGGTGACCCAGAACCCGACCAGTTTGAGCGCTTCCTTAACAGGAATAATGTGGGCCTTACGTTGAAAAATAAATAAGTCAAGAACAAGCGCGGCGATTAATACTGCAATGAAGACTGCCCACAGGGAAGCCTGATTCACCGGTACTAATTTCCCCTATTTCCAGTCTTTGGGTGCATCAGAATGCTGCATCGGCTGATGTTCATCTCCACCTATAAGGTGCAACCGGGAGACCGTATCAGCAAAACGGGCATATTAATAGAGCGAATCACGTGGTCAGCAACACTTCCCCATACCAAGCGGCTGACCCCAGAACGTCCGTGTGTAGCAATAGCTACTAGGTCCGCCTCCTTGCTAACGGCAAACTCCGCTATCGCCTCTGCCGCCTTGCCATTAACAACGAAGGATTGCGCGTCGATTCCAACCTTTTTGAGTCGCTCCTCTACCTTCTTAAGATACTTCTCGGCTTCCATTCTGTGGCGTGTCTCAAAAGCTTTCAACTGTTCAATGGAGGCAATTTTTGAGACCTGTCTGCCGTAAGGTATGGTAATTGGCTCGACTACCGTTATAAGAAGTACCTTCGAGGCATTACATCCCCTCGCTATAGCTTCAACATGTGGCAGTACACATTCGGCCAGTTCCGACCCATCAAGGGGAACAACGATCCTCCTGTATACTATTTTCCTGCCCATGACCTTCCTTAACCCTCAGCATTTCGAGGAGCATTCTGATAAGAATTATTAATGAATATATCTCACCCAGTGGAGCAACCAGCAAACACCAATGGTTAGAATCATACCTGGCACGGCTACCTTACAGTAGCGCCCCCACGTAACCGGATAACCCTCGCGGTCAGCAATTGCAGTCCCGACAACGTTTGCTGATGCGCCGATAGGCGTAGCATTGCCGCCGATATCCGTACCAAGCGCCAGTGCCCAACTGAGTGTTCTCAAGTTCATCCCCTGTGCAGCGAGTGCGCTGACCACCGGTACCATGGCCGCGGCAAACGGGATGTTGTCTACTATCGCCGAGGCAAACGCTGATATCCACAAGATCATTGTGCTGACAATCCCGAGACTCCCGCCTGATATATTTCCTATCCAGGTGGCCAATGCTTTCAAAACACCCGTCACCTCCAGGCCGCCTACGGTCACAAACAAAGCAAAGAAAAAGAGTAGCGTGCGCCAGTCAATCCGTAAGAAGAAATGCCTTGCCTCACTCAAGGAACCAGCGCTGATGGCAGTGAGTATTGCAGCAATGACTCCTATGAGGGCTACCGATAACCCGCTCTGCTGATGGGTCACCAGCAAAGCAACCACGACCACGAAAACTCCGGTCTGCATGTAGAACAGTCGCATACTGGTAATTGAAGAGGCCGGGAGGGGACAACTCTTAGCCGCGGCCGCCTGTTCCGGGCTCAGCTTAAAATACTTCCGGAAGACCAGATAAAAGTAGGCCAATATCGCCATCATCGCCACCCAGGCAATAGGGCCGGTATTAACTGCGAAATCGAGGAATCCGAACCCGAATGAGGTGCCAATAATTATATTTGGGGGGTCGCCCATCATAGTAGCACTGCCGCCGGTGTTAGCGGCGCTGATTTCGGCAATAATGAACGGAATCGGGTCAACCTTGAACTGCCTCGCAATTTCTATAGTTACCGTGGAAAGAAACAACATCACGGTGATGCTATCAATAAACATTGAAAGAAACCCGGCCAGCAGGACGAAGGCGACGAAGATCGCCGTTATGTTGTAGCGGACCAGCTTGGCCACATAAAGACATAGCCATCGGAAGAAGCCGCTGGCCGCCAGTCCCTCAACCATGACCATCATTCCGAAGATAAAGACGATTGTCTGCCAGTTGACACCGTGAGATTCGAGGTGCTCATGCCCCGGAAACCAGAATTTCCCCTGAAAAAGCTGACCAAAGTTGAGAACCTCGACGATATGGTCCGGTTTCCGCATAATAGCTGCGAAGAGAATCAGCATAAGAACGGCACCACCCAACGCCACCCATGCCCGATGCCACCTGCCAATGGTAATAACAATGAACATCACCAGGAAAATGCCGGCGGCGAGAATCTGCTCAAACGACATTGGTCAGGTCCTCATTTCCGTTGACTGGTAAGAACGTTGGCGGTTGACCTGAATTCACGTACGGCCTTCGCACCGGCAAGATAAGACTCACCGGGCACATTGCCGTTTAATCTATCAAGTGTTCAACCAACTGTCAATGTCAGTCATCGGTGGGACGTCGTAATATGACTTCGTGAGCGGCCATTAGCCCGGCCTGCTTGCCAAAGACGAGACACCCTGTGTTGAGGCTGCCGGTGCCGAACGCCCGGTATCCGGTAATCTCACCGGCGGCGTACAGTCCGGGAATAACCTTACCCGTGGTGTCGATAACCTGCATTCTCACGTTGGTTGCCGGACCGCCGGCACTTATGAGGTTTGCGGGCACGGTTTCAATGGCATAGAATGGCGGCGTATCGAGTTTATATCTGACATTCTGTCTCCCGAAGTCGGCATCCTTGCCTGCATCAACAAACCCGTTCCACCTCATCACCGTTTCTTTAAGGTTCTCGGGCATAATATGTGCTTTTCTGGCAAGTTCCTCAATGGTATTAGCTTTGAAGACTACTTCGCCTTCCGCGGCCCTCTCATCTATCCACTGCCAGGAGCGTTCCGGTACCGTACCAAGCCATGAGACCATAACCTGTACGTTCTCTCTTCTCATCTTCTCGTCGAAGATTACGAATAGCGTCATCTCAGGAGCCTTAAACATTGCGATACGGCATGGCGGCAGGTACTGTCCGCCTTCCTCACTGACCACACGCCTTCCGTTGAGGTCTACCCAGATGGCTCCCGGACAGGAATTCATGTTGATGTGAGCAATTCCCTTGCTTGAGTCTTTCGGGTCACGTACCGTACCGATGTAGGGCAGAAGCTCCTGGTCCATGTTAACCATCTTCGCTCCCACTGCCTCACACATCATCATGCCCTCCCCCTTTGCATCGGGCAGACCGACGTTGATGATGGCCCGGGCCCCGGGAAACTTGAACTTTCGCATCAGCTCAAGATTGCCGCTCCAACCGCCTGTCGCCATAATGACGGCCCCAGCGCGATAGGTCTTATTCACGTTGTCTCTGTCTACGGTCGTCACGCCGGCAACGCGGCCACCCTCCCTAATCAGACTGGTTACCTTGGTGTTGAGCAGATACCTGATGTCTCCCCGGGCAACGCGTTTCTCGTGCTCCGCCAGAATAACTTTCAAATAGCTCATTGCCCAATCAACCCGGTAAATCCGTGGCACTGACCAGCTTTCCCCATAAATAGTGCCCGCACACTTGCGCTCATGAGGTGCGTAGGCACCCCGGGAGTCGAGCCAGTCAACGGCAAAGCCCGAGTTCTGGCAGTAGAACATCAGTATCTCCGGGTCGCATACCTCCCGCGCCCGGGATTCCTTCATACAGTCCATGTAGAACAGAGTTGGCGAGTCGTTGAGTATCCCCTCCTCGAACTGCATTCTTGTCTGGGTGCCAGCGCTGGTTCCCTGCGATATCAAAAAGGTTCCTCCGAGCTCTCCCCTCTTTTCTATTTCCAGCACCTTTGCCCCTTCGTCAGCGGCAGTTATGGCCGCCATGAGACCTGCGGCGCCGGTGCCTACTACAATTATGTCTGCATCCTTTCTATGAGCCACTGTTTACCTCCTTCTGGCTGCCTGCTGAAGCCAGTTATGAAACACGTTTTTCCTGACCAGCCCAAAACTTCTCACGGATATCACGCTTGAGAATTTTGCCGGTCGGGTTCTTTGGCAGTTCTTTCCATATCTCGACCGATCTGGGACGTTTGAACCCACTCAGCCGCTCGTTGCAGAACTTGATGATCGCTTCCGGCGTCGTCGGGACACCCTCCTTGGGAACAACAATCGCCTTAACTTCCTCGCCCCACTCCTTGCTCGGAACACCGATGACGGCGACCTCAGCTACCGGAAACTGATAAATTACGTCTTCAACCTCCTTAGATGGTATCTTCTCGGCGCCGCTGACAATAACGTCCTTCTTGCGGTCCACGATGTAGAGGTATCCGTCCTCATCGAGCCGGCCCATATCGCCAGTATGGAGCCAGCCATTGCGAAGCAGCTCAGCGGACTCCTTCGGTTTGTTCCAATAGCCGTCAATCATGGCCCGGCTCCGAAAGACAATCTCTCCTATCTCCCCGGGTTTCACATCATTATCGTTATCATCCACTAGGCGCATCTCACAACCCGGCAGGCATTTCCCCACCGATTTCAACAGGTGCTGTTTACTGGGGTCTTTCAATGCCAGGATGTGGTCTGCCGTTGTCAGGGACATTTGCCCGCCACCCTCGGTCATGCCGAAACCCTGATACAGCACTGGGCCGAAGATCTCCATGGCCCGTCTCATCTGCTCCACCGGCATCGGCGAGCCGGTATAAACGATCGAACGCAGGCTGCTAAGGTCATACTTCGGCCTTGTCGGGTGGTCCATCAGGCGAATAAGCATGGTCGGTACCAGCATCAAGTTCGTAATCTTGTACCGGTCAATTGTCTGGAGCACTGCTTCAGGATCAAATCGCTGCAATATCCACTGAGTGGCCGTAAACATATAGCTTACGAAGCTGGCGTGCACCAGACCAGCATGAAAGAGAGGATAAAGACCCAAGATGCGGTCATCATGCCGGATCTGGCCAAGGCCGTTAATCAGCCGCATCATAGCGAGGGCATCGCGGTTCTTCTTCACAACTCCTTTGGGCAAGGCCGTCGTACCGCTGGTATAAATTATTGCCAGCATGTCCTCGGGAAACACGTCAACTCCGGGCTCATCCGGCGAAGAACCGGCGATAAACTCGTCAAAAGAGGGCATGTCAGGTCTCCTGCCGTCGAGACATACGTAGTGCTTAACATCAGGAGTTCGCGACTGAATGGCCTTAACTCCGTCTGCATATTGCTGGCCAACGAAGATTATTCTGGCTCCGCAATCATTTATGACGTAGGTCAACTCGTCTGCCTTAAGTCTCCAGTTAATCGGAGTCGGTACGATACCGGCTTTACACGTCATCGTGACCGCCAAGAACTCTGGCAGGTCAGGGCCAATCAGCGCGACTCTATCCCCCTTTTTAGCCCCGAGCTTAAGTAGTGCATTTGCTATCTGGTTAACCAGGAGATTAAACTCTCCAAACGTGTATTGCTTTTCCGTCTGCGGGCTGACGACGGCCAGTTTGTTGACCCATACTCTGGCGCGCCATTCCATTACATCCCGCCAGGTATCCTCTTTAGTGCAGTCCCAATTACCCATAGTTTCCTCCTGCTCGACAATCATCGGCTGGACATAGTTGCGCCTGAGCAAGGTCATGACCACGGCTCAGGAGCAGAGCAGTCCGGTGTATGTTCATCTATTGTGAGATAATAAAGGCTAAGCGGTTTTCCGCCTCGAATCCTTGTCTCTCCTCTGCTTGACCTCACTCAACCAGTCAAGGGCAATTCCGGCCGCCTTTTCCGGCATTTCGTAGAAGAAGAGAATACCTGCGCCTTCGATAGTCTTGCTAACGGCCCCGGGAATCATTCTTCCCGCCATTCCCGGGTCAGGGAATGTCGGCTGGTTAGGATTGAACTCCTCCGCTGTACCTAGAGTCACCAGCGCCGGCGCTTTGATCTTGGGGAAATCCTTGTCAAGATCATAGGCGAAGTATTTATTGAATACATCATTGCCCTGCTTATAATAATGCTCCCAGTTGGCGATAGTGGCATAGAGAACTCCCAGGTCTGAAGCGGTCGGATTCTCACGGAGCTGCCATTTCCACATACGGATGACATGAGAGCCATCACGTTTGATCTCGAGCGGCCCGATCGGTGGCTCTTTCAGCTGAGCTTCGTAGAATTTCTTGGCCTGCATCTTATCTGGAACGACACAGCCGTTAAGCCAGAGGCTAATAACACGCTTCGGGTAATGTGCCGCTGTCGCTGCGGCCAGCAAAGCGCCGGTATGATGGCCGATAAAGTGTGCCTTCTCAATCTTTAGCTTGTCCATAAACTCCGGTATACGGTCCACCCAGTCCTTAAACTGCCATTCCATCGGTGCTGGATCGGACCATCCATATCCCATAGTATCCGGCGTGAACACCTTATATCCGCCCGCGGCGATTAAGGGAGCAACTTTGGCGAACTCGCCCGACGAAAAACTGGACTGATGGAGCATGATAACGGGCTCGCCCCGCCCCCAGACGGCGTAGTACATCCAACCTCCGGTTACTTTGACGTATCCTCTTTTGAAATACATCTCCTTATCCTCCTGTATTAGATGAGGTTATTTCAAGTCCTTTTCTGTCGCTTCTTACCGTTGTGCTTTACCATAAGGTAATCATGGCCGGGATAATCATCGGGGTCCCATGATACTGGCTCCTTCGAACAGCTGGCTATTGTTTCCTTGAGCTCCCTGTTGACGAACTGTGGATGTCTTTTGTAGCCCTCATTGCCATCGCGCGGGTATCCCGGATTGCTCAGACCCTTGGGGTCAAATTCTTTCTTGAAACGATCCATCCACAAGGTAAAGTTGCCCCATGGTACGGCCTGGATTTCAAATGGAAAGCCCCTACTGTAGGGACAATAGAATCCAGTTTGAATGTGAACGGCCGGGGCCTGAGATACATACCATTCATACACACGTTCGGCGTCTTTCTTGTCATAGTTGAGGGACTCGGGGTCTATCTTGTTGACGTCCATATAAACAAGGAATTCGAAGTATGATTGGTGGCCAAAATCGACACTGTGGTGCCAACCTGGATCGCCATGTTGAGGCATAAGGGGCGGTGTGTATTCGAGCAGCCGCTTACCGAGACGGCGTCCCGTTTCAGTACATGCCCGCAAGCCATCGATGCCAAAGGAACTGGAGATGTAGCCGCCGGTCATACGCCACATGCTTGAGGCATCAGCGTACATGAAGGTGGACTGGTCGGTCTGTTTGGTGCGGCCCTGCTCGCCACCTAGCTCTTTCATAATATCGAACAATACATTTTCCTCATACTTCAATTGTTCCATCGACGCATAACCAATGAGCAGTACACGTAGAATGTTCGTGGAGTCGACATCGGCTTCGGTGACTCCCCCCCACTGTTCCCAGAACTCTTTCTTGTTTTTTGTTTTCGCAATGGTACGCCAGAACAGTGGCACCCGCTCCACCATGGCGCCAATTCTCGCATTTCGTATTTCCTCGACCGCTTGGTCGAAGGCCTTCAAGCTTGGCATCCGGAAATTGTAAAATCTCATGCGCGGTGGCAAGACCGTATATGTAAGCGGGGTCCGCCCCTCGCGCTTGAGATCCTCAGGTTGGAATGGATACACCTTCACAGACAGCTTGGTGACCACTCCCATGGCGCCGTTCCAGCCAGCGTCACCACGTATCAACCCCACCAAATTCGGGCCCAGCCCGTCTTGCCAGTACCAGTCGTCAACCACCCCGGAACCGAGTCTAACGACATCTCCCTCAGGAGTCACCCACTCGGCGGCATTGATGCGACGGTCACTGTAACCGACACGATAGGTCAACGGGCCGGTCCCGGCAACCAGATGATTCGCCAGCACCGAGGCCTGTGCGCCACCGGCTGACAAAGTATAAAGGTCGCGTTTCATGCATTCCGCCAGAAGTTGGGCGTACAGAACACCCGGCCCAACAACGGCGTACATATTTTTCTCGTCGATGTAGAAATAGTTCATACGTTTCAGGTCAATTACAACGAAGTCGTCGCGAAAATGCGGTGTGGTCAATGTTATACCCATCGTGGCAACCGGTATATAGGGAAGTTCATAGCGGTTGCACGTACGTATGATCTTAACTACCTGCTCGGTTGTTTCAGGCAGAATGACGCAGGCCGGACGTGTGCAATAACCAAGGTACTCATCAATTTCACGTCCATAACCGCGTGCTTTGTAAGCCTGGCAATGAACTGGGTCGGTCGACACGAATTGTTCACCTACGATACTCTTAAAAGCTTCGTAAGCGGCATCAGGGATTATTTCCGTCTTATTAGCAGACTTTTTGGACATATCTTTTCCCCCTGCTACTTGCTTATGGCCCGGGCCATAATCTCGACAATATCTAACACTTGAAGCCTATGCTTCTTGAGAGCACCGCTGTTGCGGAGGTTCTCAATCACAAGTGGTGAGGCGGATACCAGCACCTCAGCCCCGGTTGTAGCCGCCTCACGTAACCTTTCATTAGCACTCCATTCCGCAAGGTCCGGAAACGCCTCTTTAACGCCCCCTCCGGCGCAACAGCAATAGGCGTTCTCGTGGTGACGCGGCATCTCAACCAGAGTTACGCCTGGAATCGCCTTTAATACGTTACGTGGCTGGTCGTAGATGCCATTGGTCCCTTTCCTTATCTGGCGCGGAGGCTCGAGAACACCCCATGCACCCCGCATGCCTTCCCATTTTAGCCACGGCTCGCTCATACGAGAAAGACTGCAAGAGTCGTGATAAGTCACTTTGAGGTCGAGGCGATTGCTCGGTTTCAGCCGACCTTCCTTAAGCCAGATATCCATGGCCTCTGTGATGTGCAACGGCTGAAACGGAAGGTCTGACGTAGAGATGTCAAGTAACTTGGCATAATCTACCTTCATTGTCTTGTAACATTCGGCACAGCCAAAAATCACAATCTTGGCGCCGGTCGCCTTAATTGCGGCCAGATTCTCCTCTGCCAGCTTCCTCGCTCTATCCATCTGGCCGGTCACATACAGGAAATTGCCGCAACAGCGTTCGTCATCCAGCATCGCGAAATCAATGCCCGCGCCCCGGAGTATTCTCAATGTGGCTCTGGCCAGATTCGTCTGCTCAAGTCCTGAACGGCATCCCACGAACCAGAGCACTTCGCCTCTCGCCGCTGGCCTGAAACCCCTGGGCAGCCATTCTTTGCGACTGGCCTGTGGTAGACCATAGTAGTTCCCTGTCTGCTCGATTCTCCTGGTATATTCGACATGGGCCGGCATCGGTCCGTTGCCAACATCCACCAGCTTCTTTCTAAGCGCCTCAAGCGTCATCTGTACCTCAATTTCAAGGTTACGCTTGCATCCGACATCACAGCCACCGCAAAGCTGGCAGTCATACATCACATCACGCAGGGTTGGCGAATTCCAGTCGAGACGACCACCGAGCAGGTCACGGACGATCTTCATCTTCCCTGCCGCACCATAGGCGTCCAGCTTATGGTACTCCCATGTAGGGCATCGCCATGCAAAATCCCAGCCCGTTACATATATCCAGTCTACATACTTACACGCTGCCTGACCGTTACAGTCCGCGGCGTCATGAGCGTAGTTTGAGATGTTGAGATCAAGCCGCAAATGCTCTTCCACTGTCTTTGTCATTATGTTTCTCCTATGATCTAGTTCAAATCTAATCTTAGCCCTAAAAGCACAGATTGCCCGGATTCAACACGCAATTCGGATCAATAAGCTTCTTTACCCGCTTCAAAATCGCGGCATAGTCGCCATTCCGCCGGTATACCATCCCAGCAATAGGACCATAGGGACGGTTAAAGTAAGCTCCGAGGTCAAGAAGCCGCCCGACCACTTTTCCATAAATATCTACCATACGCTCTCGCTCGCTGGGATCATCAGGAGCATAATAGAAGGTGAATTCGAGATGACAGGCACGGCCGTTCTCAAGCGGTTGAAGGTAGACCCCAAGGTCCTCCACCGGATAACCACAACGCCCGGCCGTATCTAAAACCGGACCATAGAAAGACGGGGCCTTTTCCATAGTACAAAGAAATGTAATGGGCAGACATCCGCCTTTGTAGGCATGCCGCCAGTACTTGCGTTCTCTTGGCCATGGTTTACGAAGCATAACCGGTAATCGTTTCTCGATTGCGGGGGCCCCCGGTAGCGTATCCAGAACTTTCATACCCGGCGAAAAAGCGTCGCGAATATCGAAAATAGCGCGTTCTTCATATGCGATCTTTTCCTCAGGACGCCGCTTTAGCGCTGACAGTACCATCACAATAGTCCAGGGGGCTTGAGCTCTCTTCATTTCATTGAACTGGGCTGGCCACTCCTCGGTCACAATAGCCGCTAGATTGACGCGGTTGACCAGAAAGCACTCCGTACCAATACGGCGGCGTAACATCTTGTAAAGCGGCTCTATCGCGTTTTCCAGTTTGTCAAATGGCATGAATAGGCACTTGGTGAGCGTGGGAATATCCTCTATCTTAACAATCGCCCACGTTACCACTCCAAGTGTCCCCTGACTGCCCTGCAGTAGCTTGTGAAAGCTGATGGCACCCGGACCATTGGGATTGACGCCATCGGCAAAACAGTCAGGCTGGCCAAAGCGTACGTGCGAAGCTGATCCCGTAACCATCCGCTCACCGTTCCCCCAGACAACTTCCATAGACAGTAAGGGCTCGGCATATTCCGTCACGTGGACCGTCGGTGGTTCTCGTTCCAACCAGTCCGTAACCACCGACCGCTCGGCGTGAGGTAAGAGCGGCATCAAGCTCCGGTACCCTCGTTCTTCCAATGCTGTCTGAAACCGTTCCCAGGTAACGCCGGCCTCAATCCGTGCCGCCTTGTTGACCTCATCCAGATGGATTATCTTATTCATACGGCTGAGGTCAAGAACCACACCACCCATCTTGGGAACAGCGTTGCCATTAAAATGAATCCCGGAACTTGACGGCACGACGGGGAATCCTGCTCTATTTGCTAGCTGCACGACTTTCTGTACATCTTCCGTCTTCCGAGCCTTGACAATACAGGCAAACCTGCCCGGCTCGGCAAGACTGTTGTCCGATGCTCTTTTTTCCAGGATGTTCGGCTTGTCCACTACAGCCGATGCCCCGAGTATCTTCACCAGTTCCTCTTTGAGTATCACAAACGGCCTCCTTGTCAAGATGAAAATAATTATGTCAACAGCTTACGTCACCACCGGGATGACGTATTAGTTTTGCCAGATCCATGGATTCCAGCATGCGATAAGGCGGTACGACACGTCTTGGAGTGTTTTTGCCCAGCGGCCGGGTTGCATCAATGACCGCTCGGGGCACTGCTGACAGACCCAGGCCACCCTCTTCAGCCGGGTAACTAAAGATGTTGTTCTCACCGCGAACGGCTGTCGCTACTGCCCAGAGTACCTCGCGGTCATCATAAACATTCACATCGTCATCCACGGCGATAGCCATCGTCACCCACCTGTCAGCTCTCAGTACAGCCTCTCCCGCCCGCCTCCCGTCCAATTCCGATTCTTTCTTAAGCGACACGTACATGATGGTCTTACCGGGATGACAATCGGGACCGTAGTTAACTGCCGCAACTGATGGGACGACTGACCTGACCTTGTCCAAGTCCTCTATCTGCCTGGCCAGAATGCTGACCATAAAGTGCTCCTGGTGGGCGGGATAGAGGTCATGATATATGGCATCATGACGCATGGTGATGGCAGTGACCTTTATGGTGAAGCATGACTTAACTGTGCCGTAGAAGCCCATGGCCTCAGCCACCGGCCCATCAGTAGACTGCTCGGTCGGATCAATCGTTCCCTCGATAGCAATCTCAGCATATGCCGGCACAGGTAGATCAACCGTCAGGGCAGGCACCATTTGAATCGGCTCACCAAGCAAACCGCCAGCGATTTCGAACTCGTTTACACCAATCGGTGCCAAGTACCCGGCTGCCATACCTACCAGAGGATGATGCCCGATTACCGTAACTATTTCCATTGGTTTGCCAAGCTCAGCGTAACGCCTGGCAATTACAGTACCATTACTGCCGGGATTGATACGGCATCCCAGGCGGTCATTTCCCTTAAGCTCTTCACGATAGATCCCCACGTTGGGCTTGCCGCTCTCCGGCTCACGGCAAATCGTCATCCCCGATGAGATATACTTGGCTGAGTCACCAATTGCGTGCTTGGTAATTGGCAATGTCGTCAGGTCTACTTGGTCACCTTTCAGTATTATCTCCTGAACCGGTGCTGTCTTCCCGCGGAAGACTTCGGTGGCAATGGTCTCGCCCATACGCTTACGGTAAGTTTCCACGATTGCCTGCTGCCCGCCATGATCAATTTCGTCTCGTGCCATTCCTAATGCCAGCCCGAGCAGTGGATAACTTCCAAACACACCTGTCGCCAGCGGTAGTTTCGACCCCTTAATCTGCGGGCAATAAATCAAGGGAAAGCGGCCCTTCATTGCCAGCTTGTGCTGTAGCGCCGACACCTCCAGAACCGGGTCAAGCTCCCCGACTACTTCTACATAGTACTGCGCGCCAGCTGACCTGGCGGTGCTCAGAAACTCCCTCAAGTCTTTGGTCATAGTCAACTACGCTTTAGCCACTTCCCTCCCCCGCATCCGCCTCAGAAAGCCGAGTATCACTACCACTGCTGCCAGCAGAAGTCCGATAACTACGGTCAACCACTCACCCCAACCTATACCGAGTCCTGCTATTACAAGAAACGGCCGTGACCACGCTGCAAGATTACCAATGCCGTAGAAATAGCCCTCCAACCCCAGGGCGATCAATGTCGTACCCGAGTAGGCTGCCAATGTGAACCACAAAATCTCGAGTGGCTCTCCTTGCAGAATGAGAGCTGGATGAGCGATAAAGAATATTGGCACGAAGAAAATGACCGCTCCCAAACGCATTGCGGTGAAACTGGTCTTCATAATGCTGGCACCAGCCATAGCGGCGCCAACCCATGCGGCAATAGCAACCGGAGGTGTAATCGCCGCCAGCATGGCATAGTAAAGGATAAAAAGGTGCACTGCCAGGGTATTCAAGTTTCCCGCCTGTATCGCGGCAGGAGCCATGGAAACAGCCAGAAAGATGTAGGCGATTATATCCATGCCGAGACAGCCAAGGATATAACACGCCAGGACACCAAAAGCTAGGATTAGAAAAACGTTTCCGCCCGCGAGGGCAACGATTCCGGAAGTGAACTGGTTGGATAGACCGGTAAATACAAAGCCGGCGAGTATAAAGCAGAAAGGCAGAATCAGAGCTGTGGTCTGACTTACCATCGTGCCTATAGTGCTGAAAGCCGCAACAAACTTCTTGGGGGTGAGTGCAGTCTTCTTATTGGCGTAGGAAAAGATGATCAGTACAACCGATGCGTAGTACGGTGTCAAATATTCCCACCTCATATAAAGAAGACCGAAAACCAGAAAAGCAATTGCAAACAAGAACTGCCATCCCTCTTTAAGTGCCTGGATAGCAGATGGTATTTCTTCTCGAGTTAAGCCTTTCATTCCCGCTTTAACGGCATAGGAATCAACCTGCACCAACAGCCCTACGTAATAGAGTATCGCAGGAATTGCCGCCGCGGCGGCAATCTTTGCGTACTCTATACCGGTGATAAATGCCATAACAAAGGCAATCACACCCATAACCGGCGGCATGAGCACGCCGCCCGTTGAAGTGCAGGCTTCAATCGCTCCGGCATGATGCGGCGGGTACCCGAGCCTTTTCATCATCGGGATGGTGAAGGAACCGACGGCTACTATATTCGCAATGGGACTCCCGCTGATACTACCGAAAAGGCCACTGGCCAGAACTGCCACCTTGGCCGGGCCACCACGGAACCTGCCGAGAGACGCAACCGAAAGCTTGATAAAAAAGTCCCCGGCGCCGGTAGCTATCATGACTCCAGCCATGATCAAGAAGCCAATTAATATGTCGCCTAAGACCTTACCGGGTAAACCCCGTATACCATCACCACCAAAGTTGACGAAAGATACAACATAGTCAAAACTGTAGGATGCTCCGGACAAAAGACCGGGAGCAAGGTTGGCTACCATGGGATATAGGAAAAGCACAATACACAATCCGAGAAATATGTTGCCGCCCATGCGCCGGGACATTTCCAGCATGAGCAATGCGTACAATATCGCGATGGCCAGAACCAGATTGTTCGGGGCAGGTACCCATCCAACAAACTGTATTTGATAGGAATACAGGAAGTAAAAAAATGGGATTGCTAATGCCATAAATCCAAGTACCATATCGTACCAGGGCACTCTGCTACGGTCCGAGCGCCGCATTGGTAGGAGCAAAAATGACGATCCGCCAAAAATACCGTACAGCAGGAAATAGTACTGCACATCACTGAGAACATACCCGCCGATAGATAAAGTATAACTAAACGGACCCAGGGCTATTCGTATCCCCTGAATCTTGAAGTAGGTGGCACAGGCAATGCCGACCACCGTTGCAACGATGAACACAACCTTAAGCGCGAAGGGCATTTTGCCGTAACGGGTAGACTCGAATTCAATTTTGTCAGTGAGCTTCTGCTTGGACTTCTCATCAACTTCCGGCATACCTGCACCTTCCTTATGCCAATATTTGTCTGGTCATAACAAACTGCCCAGGCAGGGAGCGCCATGTCTCATTCAAATTAGCTAATAGTATGGTTCGCAGGGCAGATAAGTCAATATCAAGACAACGATGGGGCGTAAAATCGGCCACGTTGCCCCCAAGCACGTACATATCTGGCCACCATCCATGCCACACAAGCACACTGCACACTTCACAAATGTCATGCATGGTCATAACTGGCAAGTAGCATTCAACTGAGAGTCCATCAAACAAGATTGACAGAAACTCTCTACTACGTATATTCTTTTGCTCTATTCCTTATGCTCATTCTTGGCGGAGGTAAACCATGAAACGTGCGTTCATTGACACTCCGAATGGCCAGATGTGCTATATCTATGCCGGTTCAGGTAAACCCCTGGTGATGTTTCATCAATCGTCGTTCTACAGCTTTGAGTACGAACGGGTAATCCCTATTCTGGCTAATAAGTTCCGCGTGATTGCTCCGGACACACTGGGCTACGGCTATTCCGACCCAGCTCCGCGGGATTGGAAATTTCAGGACTTCGTCAGAAGCCAGGTGCAGTTCATGGATGCCCTCGGCATTGAACATGCTCACCTCGTCGGCCACCATACGGGCGCTCTCATAGCCGCTGAACTTGCCATTTCCTTTCCTGACAAGGTTGACAAACTTGTCCTGTCAGGCTGTGCGGTCTACGAACCGGCCACCAGAGAGGACTATTACCGCAAACAACTGGCTCTACCGCCTGAAGGCCCACTGCCACCGGTCGAGGACGGTTCGCATGCCATCCGTATGTGGAAAATGCAAAGGAGAGAAAATCCGGATTCACCAGTTGAGAACATTCACCGGGCCATGATTGCCAATTTTCTTCACTACGAGAAGAAAGGTGGTGACGCCTTTACGGCGTTGCTCGGCTACGATATCGAACCAAGGCTGCCGCTGATCCGGAAACCAACTCTGGTAATCGCCGGCAGCAAGGACGTTATTCAACCGCCGCTTTTTAAGCCGCCGGAAACACCTGCAAAGCTAATACCGGGGGCAAAATACAAGGTGATCGAAGGTGGCGCAATCCTGATAGCCTACGAGATGCCGGAGGAATTTGCCGCAGCAATACTGGAGTTCCTAGGCAACTAGACCCATGGCATCGCCGCCTATATTTGCATGTAGCGGCCCTTTTTCACACTCAGACAGAAAAAGGTCTCACTGGCCTTAATGCCATCGACCACTGCCAGTTGCTCTTCAAGAAAGTCCGAAGCCTCGTCGGTTGAACGGAAGCGGGCCAGCGCCAGGATGTCGTAACGACCGGCAGTACTGGTCAGCCATTTCACTTCATGGCGCGATGCTAGGGCTTCGGTTGCCGCCTTTACCTTGCCAGGAACGATATTGAAGGCTATCATAGCTACGACCGGGTATCCGAATGCCGCCGGATCCACAATGACCACATTGCTTATTACCTTGCTATTAAGCAGGTTGTTCATTCGGCGCCGGACTGTCCTCGGGCTGATGTGGAGTTTCTTCGCCAGCTCCTGACTGCTCTGGCGACAATCCTTCTGTAGAAGCCTTACCAGTTGTTCATCAATGGCATCAACCATGACCAACTCCGGCATACTAATATCACATTATGGTCGTTTTTGCAACCGGAAGTGGCCTCCATATTGACAGTCCATACGCTACGGACATAGACTAACATAAACTGTAGTGCTCAGGGTGGTGTGATTTGCTTTGGCTCTAACGGTTCAAAACCCGCTTTGAGCAGGACGAGTGTAATTGATGCCAACTATCCATTGCCCGCCACAACAGCAAGCAACGCTATAAAACGAGAACCAACACTAATAAGGAGGACAGATGAAACACGGTATCTGGTACAGTATTCTGGTTATCGGTGTTATCGCATCACTGGCATTAGTCGCCGCCTGTGCGCAACCTGCTCCGCCTCCTGCGCCAAAGCCGTCCCCGTCCCCGACCCCTGCCCCTGCTCCGGCGCCTGCTCCCGCTCCTGCCCCTGCCCCAACTCCCACCCCTTACAAATGGCCAGCCGAATTCAAATTCACGTCATCCGCGATAGGCTCAACCAGCAATACCCTTCTTAGCGCGATTGGGCCTGCCATTCAAAAAGGTACCGGCATGGCCGTCAGGGTTGTTCCTGAAGACAACATCGCTCTCAAGGCGAGATGGATTGCATCGGGTCAATACGATGCCACTGACCAGTCCATGGGCGAAATTGCACCTTACTGCATCCAGGGATCGGGCGCTTACCTTACCAAAGACGGCGGTCCGTATCCGGTAAGGGCAATGTTCTATCTCTACGACCAGGTATTCGGTTGCTTTGTTAAGGGCGACATTGGAGTCAACACCATCGCTGACCTCAAGGGAAAGCGCATCGCTATGTGGCAGACCACCGGTGGCGAAGACATTATCAAGGCAGTACTTGCCTTCGGTAATCTCACTGTCAATGACGTCACGCTTGTCCCGGTCGCCAGCTATCCTGCACAGGTTGACGCCGTACCGGAAGGTAAAGCCGATGCGGCTTTTGTAGCGCTTCCGTCTATGGCTAATGTACAGAAAGCCGCGGCTGCACCCGGCGGTATCAAGTGGTTTGACCTTAATGGCGATAAGGATCCGGCGGCAGCGGCAAGATTCAACCAGTACCTGCCAGTACACGCCCTGATGCCGATTACCTCGGACCCGAACAACACCGGTGCTCTGGGTAAATACGGCTGGGGCTCGGCCGGCATGGTCTGGACCCGTGCCGCAGAGGATGCTAACCTTGTGTACAACCTGGTGAAATGGCTCGATGAGAACTATAACAGCTACAAAGACCTTCATCCCCAGCTCAAAGAACTGAACATCAAGAACCTTCGCTCGGTCATGAACTGGACATATCTACCTTATCACGAAGGCACTATAAAATACCTCAAAGAAAAGAATATGTGGACTGCTGACGATGACGTACGTCAGAAGTACAATGTTGACCTTGTCAATGCCTATGTTGCGGCTTACAAGGATTGCCTGAAGCAGGCTGAGGCCAAGGGGCTCAATATCGATCCACAGAACAAAGACTGGACGACCTTCTGGGCGGACTACAAGAAAAACCTTGGCATTCCTACCTTTAAGATTATTCGCAACATAGCCGACGTTAAGGCCGCCCAGGCAACCCTGGATCCCATCCTCAAGAAGCTTGGCATCTAATCCACCAGTTGCACCCGCAGAAGACGCGGCGCAGGCCAGGGTTGACCGGTGCCGGTCAACCCTGGCCTCACTTAAACCAGTACCATACAAATGAACGTCAATATTCGTGAACTCCTGCAGCGCAGACTGACCAGACAACTCCCCCGTGCTGAACAGGAACGGATCTTCAGTGCCTTCCTGAAGTCGCATAACATGTGCGTCCTGGCGACCTGCCATGGCAACGTGCCGAGAGCGACGCCTATCGAATATTACTCCGACGAATTAACCGTTTACATGATGACGGATAGCGGTACCAAGACTCGCAATATCGCGGCCAATCCACTGGTAAGTATCGGAATCCACGATCCACTGACCGACTGGCTCAACATACGTGGCCTTCAGATGACGGGTACCGCCACACTCTATAAAGATGATAAACCCGAGTATTGGGAGGCTATGAGCATTTACCGGTGGCAGAACCTTGGAAAGGATCTCGGCTGGACGAAACCACCACGCGGGTATATCATCGCCAGGGTTATCCCCGACCGTATTGAATATCTGGATATATCACTCAAGCTAAAGGGCTTTTCTGAGAGACAGGTGTGGGAACGCATGCCAGCAGGAGATTGACCGATGAAAGGTGGCTATGTAGACATTCCGGAGGGTCAGATTCACTACAGGACAGAGGGGGCCGGGCCCTGTATTGTATTTCTGCATCAATCGCCTCTCTCCTCAGAGGAGTACGCTGACTTGATGCCCCTGGTTTCACACGAATACCACGCCCTGGCTATAGACTCCATGGGTCATGGCAACTCTTCAGACCCGCCTGAGGAATTTGATATCGAGGACTTTGCCCGCACTACCGTTGCCGCATTGGATGCTCTGGGATTAGGTAAGGTCAGCCTTGTCGGTCATCACACCGGTGCTCTCATAGCAGTCGAAATCGCCGCAGTGTACCCACAAAGAGTAGATAAACTCATTCTCTCAGGCTGTCCCGTATATTCTCCTGAGGAATGGAGAGCCTTTCTCAGTCAGCCGATGACGCGGGATATCCCCATGACTGAAGACGGCAGTTTCCTGGTCACTGCCTGGCAGAAATACCGCGGGTTAACGCCGCATTCTAACCTCCATACGTGTTTCAAACCATTTATTATAGCCCTCAAATCAAGGACGCGACCCTACGACGCTCACTTTGCCGCTGGGAGATACATGGTCAAGCCCAAACTTGGCATGATTGCGGCCCCAACCTTGCTCGTCAGCGGAGATAAAGATATGTTTTTCAATCAGCTTGATAGCACAAAGAGGCTTATTCCCAACTGCTCCACAGCCGTAGTTAAAGGCGGCGGCCTTTTCCTCAACTTCGAAGTGCCCGGCGAGTTTGCCAGAGTGATTCTCGAGTTCATGAAGAGGTGAAAACAGGTATCCTATGAACATGCGGCGCTTGTAAATCGAGCACAAGCGCTGGTGGATAATAGGCGATTAGCCCGTTTCCATCCGGGCCTGCCGGGGACCGCCCTCTACTGCCTTCCAAGCGGAGGCTCTATTCAGCAACTCGCGCGCCGTGTTGACCGAGGCATCGCTAAGCTTGGCTCCGGCAATCATTGTGGCCAGCTCTCTAACCCTCGATTCTCCCTGTAGAGAGCTCAGTACGCTAATGGTTCGTCCACCGGATACTTCCCTGGACACCCGAAAATGCGCATCCCCGAAAGCGGCAATCTGCGGCAGATGCGTCACGCATATCACCTGGCGATTACGGGCCAGACGCCACAGCTTCTTACCGATTGCCTCTCCGCTCCTTCCGCCGACACCAATATCAATTTCGTCAAAAACCATCACCGGAGTTTGGTCAGCGGCACCAAGAGCACTTTTTATGGCCAGCATAAAACGTGACATTTCACCGGTAGAAGCTATCTTCGCCAACGGCTTTACCGGCTCACCGGGGTTCGTAGATACCATGAACTCCACGTTATCGATTCCGTCTCGAGTAAATACGTAGCTGGCACCATCAGGCAGGACCAGACCCCGGTCATCATCAGTTCTAGTTTGAGTCACGGAGACCACAAACCTAGCTTCACCCAGACCGAGCGCCTGAAGCTCCTTTTGCACCCCCTCCATCATGCCAACAGCGGCTTCCGTGCGTGCCTTAGAAAGATCTTGTGCCAGACGTGCCATATCCTGTCTGAGTAGAATGCGCTCCTTTTCGATCCCAGCACGCTTTTCCGAAAATTGTTCCAAATCTCTCAGTTCCTTGGTAACTCTGTCCAGATAAGCTAATACCTGCTCAACGCTGTCACCGTACTTTCGTTTGAGGCCGGCAATCAACTCCAGGCGGGCTTCGACGGCCCGAAGTCGCTCCGGCTCATATTCTATAGTTTCACTGTAGGCATACAACTCTCGTGCTACCTCTTCAAGTTCAAGAGCCGACGCTTCAAGCGTCCTGGCCTGAGGGGCAAGGCTTCGGTCGACCTCGGCAAGCCTCCTAACAATGCGGCCCGCTTCCATAATACGGTCCAGAGCTGCCCCAAAGTCTGGGCTGATGTCCTCACCATGCAACGCCCTGTAAGCCTGGTAGGACAGTGCTTTCAGGTCCTCAGCCGAAGATAGCACCTGTCGCTCCCGCTCGAGTTCCTCTTCCTCACCTACCTTAAGCCTGGCACGTTCAATTTCCGCTATCTCATAACGGAGGTACTCTTCGCGCCGTGCCCGCTCCTTCTCCAGTGCCATCAATCTTTGTAGCTCTTCTTCGACGGCCGCTAACCGCATGGCAAACGCCTGAAACCTCTCACGGGCAATGTCAGTACGGGCATAAGCATCGAGATAGCCAATATGAGTGCGCTTGTCCAGAAGAGAAAGATGCTCACTTTGACCGTGCACATCGACAAGCAGGCTCATTATCTGCCGGAGAACGCTCCGTGGGACTGCCTGTCCGTTGACCCGAATTGTGCCCCGGCTCTGACGTCGAACATCACAGCTTACAACCAGTATTCCGCTCTCATCGGCCAGCCCTTTTTCTGCGAGGAACCCGGCCAGCTTGGAATCGCCTGTGCCACGTACGGTAAAAACTCCCTCCACCCGTGTCTCTCTAGAACCGTGTCTGATGTCTTCGTCAGCGGCCCTGCCTTCGACCAGGGCTTCGATAGCGTCGATAACCAGCGATTTGCCAGCACCGGTCTCCCCGGTGATAATGTTCAGGCCGTCTTCAAGCGACCAGTCAATGGACTCGATAATACCCAGATCTTTAATTCTGAGTTCCTTGAGCAATTAGCTGTCTCCCGCAACTATGGAGCAATTTGCTGACTCGCGACCGTTCAGTGTAAACGTTCACTGGACAGTAAAAACATAGCAGCCGCGTTTTGTTTAATTTTACCACGACGCAATCCTCGTAAGGCAGACTAAATTAGTCCGGCATGCTGACTAACGCTATGGAAGTGATACAACTTTAATACTCTGCTCGATGAATGATAACCAACAAAGTAAAGCATCACCCGCGGCCTGCTCCAAGTACTTAGCGCCACACAGCATGCTCCCCACCAGTGTTTCTATTTTTAGGACCATCGAAGCCCAGACTCTAACCATTCTCGCAAAGCCGCTGTTTGCACAAGAATGAATTTGGGAGGCGGCGGTTTGCTCAGCGGTTAGAGTGCCTGTCTTACTCACAGGAAGTCCCGTGGCCAGGTCCTCTATCCCCAACAGGGCGGCGAGCACTACTAATTGTCCTCGCCCGGCTACCATTCGATTCTGTGGCCGCAGACTTGAATCCGGGTAACCGGTCTGAAGCCGATTCTCTTCAGATGCACCGCACGTATGTTACCTATCTGTAATGTGAGCGGGAGCACGGCCTGTAATACCGCCGAATAACCGTCATTCAGCCGCAGGGGCGGAAAGCTTAATGTAGGCGGCCACGGCTATCGCCGCCGTGGCTACACGAAGAACGTTTTTCCCGAGTGACACCGGCGTGAAACCAGATTGTGTCGCCGCCTCTACCTCTTGTGGTGTGAAATCGCCTTCAGGCCCGATCAACACTAGACTATAATTTTTAACGGCCATGTTAGCCACATCATGGATTGGTCTGGTCCCTTCACAAAGAGCGGCGATCAGCCGCAAGGGATATTGAGACGATTGCTTAAGAACCTCGTCGAAAGTCATCACCTCCGGTATATCCGGGACGCTTGACCTCTGACTCTGCCTGGCAGCGCTGACAGCAATTTTTCGCCACCGGGTCAAACGTGTTCTTTTGCCGACTTGATCCGGTTTTACTACGGTCCGCTCGGTGACCATCGGCATGATGACATCGACGCCAATCTGGGTAAGACTATCAACAATTTCATCCATCCGCCCCATCTTCGGCAAAGCGCAGGCGATAGCAAGCTTACCTTTAGCTGGCTCAACAGCGCGTGTTGCTACCACTCTTGCCTCCACCCGCTCTCGGCCGATGAAATCGATTTCTGCGATATACTCCTTGCCGGTTCCATCAAAAACCACTAATCGCTCGTCTTCTTTCATACGAAGTACATCGCGTATTTGGTGAACCTGCTGAGGGTCGCTGATACTGATTCTATCACCAGATACCGGCTCAACAGAGTAGAAACGGTGCATCTATCCACCTCGTCTAGGCACGAGTAGTTTACCATATAGCACGCCTGTAAGGTTTCATTTATAATACTGCCGATCAAATAGCTACTCAAAGGATTCGAGTAATGGACTTAGAACTTACCGAAACCCAGATGATGTTTCGAACCATGGCTCGCGACCTCGCCCAGAAAGAGATCAAGCCGGTGGCCCAATCTTTTGACCGCCAGGTCGAGCCGGTGAAAGCAATCCCCCTTGATCTTATCAAAAAAGGCTTTGAGCTCGACCTGCACAAGATGGTCATACCGGAGAAGCACGGGGGACTGGGGCTTGATGCTGTTACCACCTGCCTTATCCTGGAAGAACTGGCTGCCGGTGACCCGGGCTACGCGTTGACCTGGCACGTCAATAACATCGCTCTCACTTTCCTTTACAACTTAGGCAGCGAAGACCAAGCTCTGGAATGGATTAAGCCAATTATGGGGCCTGAAGCTGGAGTCACTGCTATAAGTACCACTGAGCCAGACGGCGGGACCACCAGCGCCCAGATAACTGACCCGCTGACTTTTGTCTACAAGACTACAGCCCGGCGGGATGGAGACAGCTGGGTCATCAACGGTTCAAAAGTCTTCTGCAGTAACGCCGGCCTGCCGTTCAACCGCTGGGTAATGACCTTCTGCCGCGCTGACACCACAAAGGTCGGAATAGCTTCCTGGGGCATCTTCATCGTACCGGCGGGAACGCCAGGGTTCGAAGTGGTCGGCGAGGAGGATAAGATGGGCCACCGGTTGTCCAGCACCGCATCCCTTAGCTATTCAGATGTTCGCGTGCCCGCAAGGAACATGCTCACCGGAGGCAAACGCACGGTCACCTATGACCATGATTCCGCAGTCGCCGCCATCGCCATCGGCATTGCAAGGTCCGCCTACGAGGCGGCATTAGAGTTTGCCAGAACCAGGATTATACTGGAGAAACCAATTATCCAGTACCAGCTCATCCAGAACAAGATTGCCGATATGTTCACCGGGCTTGAGGCGGCACGGGCACTAGTATGGCGTACGGCTTCCTACTCCGACACCCATGACGTCATGGATGTCAAACTCGCCCGCGCCGTCAAGATTTTCGCTACCGAGACTGCAACGAAAGTGGTGAATGACGCCCTACAAATCTTTGGCGGCGCCGGTTATACTAAAGCAACTCCAGTTGAGAAAGCTTACCGTGACGTCAGAGTAACCACGATATATGAAGGCACCAACGAGGCGCTCCGCATAAGTCTGGCAAAATTAATTGAAGCAGTGGCCTAGCGAGGCACTAAGTTTTAGCAGTATTTCATCTGACTGCAACACCGTGGCCCTTCAAAAACCTAAGGAAGACCTCGGCCACCTCCTTCGGCTTTTCAAAGCATACCATCGCGCCCCCACCCTCGATAATGGCCACCTGACAACCCGGAATACGCTCGCCAGCCGCCAGCATCACCGCGCGGTTGAAGAAAATGTCTTTATCGCCGCTGAATATCAGCGTCGGTACCTTGATTTTCGGCAGCCTGTCCTCCGTTGCCATCCATTTGAACACCGGCAGATGGGCATCATAGCGGCGCAAGCGTGCCGCCAGACCGATTACGAAAGGCTTGAACCGGACTTCGAGCGGCGCCGCTGGGGCTAGTGCCTTGTACCTTTCCCATGCTTCCACGAGAAAACGGCCTGCTTCATCCATCGGAATGTCACGCGACATCGGCCGACTTTCCAGCATCTTCAGAAAGGCAGTTATCTCGCTGGTGCCGATGAGACTTTCACCAGATAGTATTAGCTTCTTGACACGGTCTGGATAATCAACAGCGATTGACATAGAGACTGCCGAACCTGTGTGGTTCCCACCCAGGTTTGTTTTCTTTATCCCGAGGGCATCCATAAAATGGACGACACTCCGGGCATAGTCTTCGACTCCGTATTCACGCGGTAAATCATCGGACTGACCGTGCCCGGGCAGGTCGGGAGCAATAACAGTGAAATCACGGCTGAGCAAAGGGATGATGTCCTGAAACTCCACGCCTGACAGCGGCGCCTGATGGAGAAGCAGAAGCGGCTCACCTTCCCCTTCAGCACGATAGTGCATTTGGCCTTCAGGCAAAGTAACGTAACCCTTCTTCATCGCCAATTCTCCTTCAGCGTTGCCCACATTGACGCAAAGCGATTCGCATTACTACAAACAAGATAGCATTGATACTCCTGGCAATCAATATATCATAGCTGCTCACCTGCCAGTTCACGTCACCGCGAGGACTTGACATGGTTCAACCGGTTTGCTAGCATGGTACTATCGAGCTCAATAATCGAAATCGTTAAATGACCCGGTACCAGGATTTGAAATCACCCATACCTCATTCACACAATCAATCCGTTTTGTGGTCTTTGCGTCCTGAGTGCCATATTCAGGCAAAACGCCAAGGGCATATAGAATAGCTTGAGGAGGATTATGTGAAGTACGACCTCATCGTCATTGGCGCCGGACCCGGCGGGCTGATGGCTGCCAGAACCGCATCCCGTGAAGGGCTAAAAGTAATCCTCGTTGAGAGAAAGCAGAATATTCCCGAAATAAAACGCCTTTGCAGTATGCTCATGCGGCTTGGTCCCGGCGGTTTCAGTTCTGACCATGTGCCTAAAGACAAGGTTATTAACCAGGTCCGCGTAACATTCGAGTCCGACCTCGGCGAGCACATCATCCATCTTAAAAACCTTAATGTGACGATTCCCTATCATGGTGGGCTGCGCACTTATCACAACGAAGTATGGATATCACCGTCCGGGTACAGTTACGGCACTCTCCCCACCAACGATGATACTTATGGTTACTGCATCGATAAGGAAGCCCTTCTGGCTGGACTCCTTAACGAATGCATCGAGGCAGGCTGTGAAGTACGTGCCGGAACCAAATGTACTGATGTCATTGAAGAGCCAGACGGAGTGAAATGTTCGCTGGCTACAGGCAATACGACGTCAGAAGTACTGGCCCACCGAGCCGTGATCGCCGATGGAGCCTTTTCTCCCCTGCTGGAGAAGCTTGGCTTCAATGAAGGACGGACTGGTCCACCACCACTGAAGTTCCTCGGGTACGCGCTTGACCGTATCGACGCCCCATACCCGGAATCGCGATTCCTCAAGCTGGCTATACCGAGTATTCACAAAGGCCAGGTATCTGTGGGTCTATGGCCCCATGATACTTATCAGATTCAGATATCAGTCCCCATCGGCAGTCCGGAGAACCTGACTGACCTGATGGACCGTATCATGCACAGGTCGCCATTTGCATCATGGTTTAAGCACTCGAAGATAGTTAGCAAGTTGGCATGTAATATGGCCCTGCTCCCCAATGTAGAGAAACCGGCCCGCGGCAGGATTATCTGCGTTGGTGATAATGCCGCCTATGCCGAGACCGCTATCAAAGGGGCGCTCGGCTGCGGCTACGTTGCTGGCAAGGCAATTAAAAAATCGCTTGAGGGTGGTGATGGAAATGCAATGTACAACGATTACTGGGACCACGCTTTCTACGCGCACAGCGCGGAGTACCGGGCCTTTGGCCGCCGGACTCTACCACCAGCGCGCATGCTGGATGACAAAGAGACCGACACCTTATATAAATGGATTATTGACAACCACCTTCACGGTATGCTTCAGGACGTCGTAGCCGACAATCTGGAGCGGCTTAAAGCTGACCTGCCACAGATTGCCGCGAAAATCGTTGTTCCGACCGCCCCGAGATAGGCCCGAATTGAACTGGGAATTATATAGGAGCACATTAAATGGCTTATAAAATAACTGATGAGTGTTTGAGCTGTGGCGCCTGCGAACCGGAGTGTCCCAATCAGGCAATCAGCGAAGGCTCCGGGCATTTCGTCATCAATCCTGACCTTTGCACCGAGTGTGTCGGTGCCAACGAATCGCCAAAATGCGCCGATGTCTGTGCCGTCGGGGCGCCGAAACCCGACGAGTCGCGGCGAGAGACCAAACGTGCCTTACTGGCCAAATGGGAAAGACTCCATCCCGGTAAACCACCTCGGGGACTTGTACTCCGTGCCGACCCTAACAAGCCGGTAATTGCTCTGGTTGCCGATGGTAGTCCTGATCCTGCCGGACAGAAAGCCCTTGAAAACCTGGACACAATCTTCCGCAATTCCTTTCCGGACTACGATGTTTGCTGGGCCTTCCAGGCCAAGTTCATGATTGAAGGCCTGAAGCGTAAGGGACAAAACTTTTTCTTTGCCCGGGCTATCCCGATGTTCGGCGCTGGCGAATTATTCAAGGCACTGTCGGAATGGGGCGTCAGGAAAGCCGCGGTCCAGTTGCTGATGATGCATGAAAGCAGTTTCTCAAAGGACGCGCTTGAGGCCGACAGGCGAGGAATCGACCTGAAATTCGCCATGCCCTTCTTATCGACGCCGGAGAATCGGATAGCCATCATCAGGGCACTTGAAAAGGATTTTGCCGACGGTAAAAACACCGCCACGGTGCTTGTTGGTCATGGCGTACTCAAGGACTTCGAATACAACAATTGCTTCATCGAATTGGACAACTACCTCCGACAGCATTACCGTAATGTATATTGCGGCACTCTTCATGGCCCACCCGGTACGGAGAAGCTCGTGCTGGACATCAAGAGGTCCGGATGTCAGAAGGTCCGTTTCATCTCTCTGATGCTCACCACCAGCGAGCATATTTCGTTAGATGTAATGGGCGATGCGCCGGAGTCGTGGAGGTCTCAAATTGGCCTCCCGGCTGAAGTAATTGATAATCTGGCTGAGAACCCGGTAGTCAGGGATTTCTTTGTGCGAAATTTGAAGACCTTGGTCGCCCAGTTTTGAGGCTTTCTGTTTCGGCAAGACAGGCAAAATGGTATGATGGTCCAATAAAAGGATAAGGAGACGGGGAAATGAGGAGATGGTTGAAGCAAATCATTGTGGCGGGGGCTACGGCAATTCTGATTTCCAGTGTAATCTTGACCGGTTGTGCCGGCCAACCAGCACCCCAGAGTCCTGCAGCTACCGGTGCTGCCCCAACCCCCACCTCCACTCAAACTCCACAACCAACCGCATGGAAATGGCCTAATGCCATCCATATCCTCGGCATGGGTTCACCCGGGCAAGTCAAGCTGGTAAGCATCGCTTCGGTAATGGAATCTAAAACAGGTATGCTGGTCCGGGTGCAGTCTGAGGACAGCTACGTTATGGCCACGCGGGGGGTAAAAGAGAACAAGTTCGCCTTCGCCGACTTCTCCGCTTCGGCAGTTGCCAACGCCGTCATGGGGCTTGAAGAGTATGCCGTTCGCGATGGCGGCCCATTCATTCCAATGCTGGTGTACACATCGTCCTACGGCAGTACCGGCTTTATGGTACGGGGGGACTCCACTATCAAGACGCCGCGGGATATTAAACCCGGTATGAAAATGGGGATATCACGTAAGACAACAGGTATGATGAATCCCTACTTAGCCCTTCTCAACTGGGCCGGTCTCAAGGAAAACGATGTTCTCTGGGTTGAAGCCGGTGATACCACCGCCGCCGTTCGCGCCGTGGTTGACGGTCGTGCCGACCTTGCCTTCTGTCCGCCGTCGGGACCGTATGTTTACGAAGCCGTGGCAGGTCCTAAAGGTGCACGGTTCATCGACATGAACCCGGAAAAGGACCCCGAGGGCGCCAAGCGCTTCACCGCCATTGGCCCTCTCTACGATCTTGGCCCTGTGGAAAACGCCCCTGATTCTATTAAGGGCACATGGGTCATGTCCAGCTATCGCTGGCTCTTCACTTCCAGTGATACTGATACCGAACTGATATACCAGATCTGCAAATGGCTCGACGAGAACTACAATCTTTATAAGGACGCTCACGAGACAAACCGGTGGATGACGCTGGACAGCATCAAGGAAGGGTTAAAAACGATATATTTCCCAGTCCACCCGGGTCTAAAGAAGCTCCTCGTAGAGAAAGGCGTCTGGACTGACGCCCATGAGAAGCGCAGTCAATACAACTACGACCTCTGTGCATCGTACGTGAAGGCATACAATGAGGCCATCGCTAAAGCCGATGCCCAGAAGATTACCGTATCGCCCACCAATCAGAAATGGTTGGAGCTCTGGGAAAATTACAAGGCTGAGAAGAAACTGCCGCTACTACGCGTACATCCCAGCCTCACCGAGAACGCCGCAGTAATACCGTCGCCAGGCTATAAAGTTCCTGTGCCAGAACCAACCCCAACACCATCCGCACCGGCTCCAGAGCCTGGGGTCACCGGCGATGTCGCGTTCAAGTTTGTCTCTGTGACTGACCCGGTCAGTCCCGGTGGCGATGTGGTGGTCGTGGCCAAGACTGTCCCTGGCGCTGTCTGCACTCTTACCATGATGTACTCCTCCGGCGTAACAAGTACCATAGTTTTTCCTAAACCCGAGCAAGTCGCTGACGCCGATGGAAATGTCACCTGGAAAGGAGCGCTTGACCCGGTGCGTGTAACCAGGGGTAAGACTACGCTAACCGTCACCATTAAGGCGCCGGACGGTAAGACAGGTAAGGCAGTTACCTATTTCGAAATTAAATAGATAGAAGTTTGGGTGAGAGAATCCTCTGGCCCAGGCTAGCAGTTGCCATTATCGCTGCGAAGGATTCTCTCCTTACATTAGGCATTCATCGCAGTTTGGGTCCCGATCAACAACTATCGCCGGTTATCAACTACCGTTGTTCTTGAGAGGGAGCAGGCATGAGTACGAGTGACGCCAAGTCAGCGACCCGGGAGCGGAAGCAGGGGCTGAGCCGTTACGCTCTGATGCCACTCCCCGTCAAGGTGATATTTTTGGTTGGCCCGGTGATTGCTACCGTACTTTTTATTCTTCACTGGTTCTCAGTCCCCGTTTTCGGCACAGTTCTTTCATCTACGCCATATTATTATCTTCTGCTTACTGTCCTGGCATTTAATATCTTTATGGGTCTGGGTGCCACCGGAACTCAAAAAAGACATGGTCCACCATGGTATGACTACATCCTCGCGGCAGCCACGTTTGGATGCATGATTTATTTCCTGATCAATTCATCCGAAATTGCTGCTCGGAACTGGGACCGGCCACCCGGCTTAACACAGGTCGCCTTCGCTGTGGTCCTGGGTCTCCTTGCCCTCGAGGCCGGACGCCGCATAGGAGGCTGGCCGCTGGTAATCGTGTATCTGCTGGCTATTATATATCCTATGGTAGCAGGCATGATGCCGGGCATTTTTTACGCTATCCAATTTAGCTTCAGCCAAGTGGTCGGCTATTATGCCTACAGCGCTAGCGGTATCCTCGGGCTACCATCACAGCTCTTCGGAGAGCAGATACTCGGGTACTATCTTTTTGCGGGGATGATGATAGGGCTGGGTGGTGGAGAATTTTTCCTCAAACTCGCGACAGCAATTGCGGGACGGTTCCGGGGCGGTCCGGCAAAGGTTGCCGTTGTTGCCAGCGGCTTTTTCGGATCCTTATCCGGCAGTATTATCGCCAATATCGCCGGCACCGGTGGTTTCACTATCCCGGCGATGAAGCGCCTTGGATACTCACCTGAATACGCGGCCGCCATTGAAACTTGTGCGTCGACAGGCGGCGAAACGATGCCGCCCATCATGAGCGGGGTTGCCTTTATGGTGGTCGTCATTGCCGGCGTGCCCTATGCCGATGTAATGGTCGCGGCATTCCTTCCCACTCTTCTTCACTATTTCGCCCTTATTGTTCAGGTTGACTCATACGCAGTCAGGCACAATATCCATGGGCTCCCCCGGGCCGAATGCCCCCGTATCGGACAAGTACTGCTCGATGGCTGGTTATACCTGGTTGTCATCCTGTTCCTGGTATTCGGCTTGGTGTATATGCGGTGGGATGCCATAACGCCGATTTATGCCATCGGATTGACCATAATTCTCCAGCTTATCGTTTGGATGGTCAAACGCACCCTTAAATCCAACAGGGACAACCCTAAATTCGGTCTTAAGGTAAGCGCCCAGCGCGCCTGGCAAAGAATAATAAATTCCATATCAGATGCGGCGGGACTCATCAACTACGGAGCGGCGATATTTATCGGAGTACCATTCGTTCTAATCGGGCTCAATCAGACTGGCTTCAGCGCCGGGCTAACTAATTACATCGTCGGTCTGGGTGGGCAAAGTGTTTATCTAATTCTCTTCATTGCTTTTGCCTTCTGCATCGTTATGGGAATGATAGGCCTTAGCCGCGCCGCTTACCTTTTCCTTGCGGTTACAATGGCTCCAGCTCTGGTCACATTGTGTAAGGGGCTGCCCGAGTTTCAGGCAACTGGCGGCATTTCCCTTATCGGCGTCCATCTTTTCCTTATCTTCTATATTGGTGTTGGCGGTTTCACACCGCCGGTCGCCATCAACGCCTACGTAGCAGCCAGCATCGCCGGAGCTAAACCACTAAAAACTGCCTGGGTGGCTTGCCGTTTGGGCATTGCGCTTATCCTGGTGCCATTCTTTTTCGTTTTGCGTCCTGCTTTGCTCATTATCAATACCGAATGGTATCTAGTACTTCTAAACATGCTTCTTGTCCTTATCGGGATCTGGTTCCTTGCCTCCGGCCTGGAACGCTATATCATTGGCGCGGGGAAACTCGATTTACCTGCCCGAGTGGTTATGATATTAGGCGGTTTTCTGTTCGCCTTCCCGGAAACGACGACAACTATTCTTGGTGGAGTTATCTGCATCATCGCGTACGTCTATACCATGCTCCGAAATCGACGGGAGAAGGCAGCGACGGCAACATGAGCATAACCTCAGTTGCTCCAGCCTGGTGAGCAGTCATAAGAATTAATCAAAGGGGTGACCGATTTGGCACATTCTCATAAGATTGGCGACCGAATCACGCCAGATTCGGCATCGAGAACTCCCAATACGACAGGAGCCTCCGATACAGACGAGGGTCTGTTCATCCTCTGGAGACTATTACGTCGTACTTCAGAGATTGTGGAGCGTGCTCGCAATAAGGAATTAGCACGCTATGGCATCAACGTGAGGCAAGCAGCAACATTGCATCTGATATCTATGCTTGGTGAGAAAGCCATCCCAACCTACATCGCCCGACTGGAGATGCGCCAGCCACACACTGTGTGCCACATCATGCAGACCATGGAGAATCAGGGGCTGATAGAAAGACGCCATGACCTAGACCGTCGCAACAAGGTCAGAGCCCTACTCACCGAGAAAGGTCAGAAGGCATACGAACTGTCTAAGGCTCGCGAGTCTGTCCATCGCATAATGTCCTGTCTAACACCTGAAGAAGCGCGGCAACTACGGGCACTCCTTGAGAAAGTTTCTGAAGCAGGTAAACAGGAACTTCTCCGCGCCAACGGCAGGTAATTACTTCCTGCCCGACACAGGCAGCAATCCTCAAGTCTACTAGTGGGACGCTGACGTCTAGTTTCATTGGATAGTTGTAGCGTCGCCTCCCCCAGTAGGCTATAATATCTCGTTTGTTGTCACGGAAAGGCTTGTACAGGCCGGAGGAAGTTCAGTCAGATGGGGATCCAGCTAACCGACACCACGCTACGAGACGCGCACCAGTCGCTAATTGCAACCAGGATGCGTACACGGGACATACTCTCAATAATTGAGAAGATGGACAGGGTAGGCTTCTTCTCTCTCGAGGTCTGGGGGGGTGCCACCTTTGATACCTGTATCCGCTTTCTTAACGAAGACCCGTGGGAGAGATTACGGCTGGTCCGGGACAAGGCAAAGCATACCCGCCTGCAAATGCTCCTCAGAGGCCAAAATGTGGTCGGCTATCGCCACTACGCTGACGACGTCCTGAACGAGTTCATTCGGTTATCGGTTAAAAACGGGATTGATGTTTTTCGAATATTTGATGCCCTGAACGACACGCGCAACATGGAGCCATCAATCAGGATAGCCAAGAGCCGCGGTGCACATGTTCAAGGTGCCATCTGTTACACAGTTAGCCCGGTGCATACGGTCGAGAGCTTCGTGCAGTTAGCCATGACTTTAGAGGAACTCGGCTGTGACTCTCTGTGCATTAAGGATATGGCCGGTCTTATCTCCCCCTCGGCAGCATCTGCACTCATTAAAGGAATCAAAGCTAAGACAGGTATCCCTGTCGACCTCCATTCACATTGCTCCAGCGGTATGGCTCCAATGAGCTACCAGGCCGCAGCCGAGGCCGGGGCAGATATTCTCGACACCGCCTTCTCTGCCCTTGCATGGGGAACTTCACAACCTCCCACCGAAAGTGTGGCAGCAGCGTTCAAAGACACACCTTTCGACACCGGATATGACCTCCAGTTACTTTACGAGATTGGAGAGGAGGTCGCCGATATTACCGCCAAATACCGGGTGCTGTTTACTGCTGAGGCAACGAGGGTGAATATCAACGCGCTCATTCACCAGATACCCGGTGGCATGCTTTCCAACCTGGTTAGCCAGCTTCGGGAACAGAAAGCTCTGGACCGATTGAAGGACGTCCTGGAAGAAGTCCCCCGTGTCAGAGCCGACATGGGTTACCCGCCGCTGGTCACACCTACCAGCCAGATCGTTGGTATTCAGGCAGTCCTTAACGTGCTTTCCGGCGGACGCTACAAGCAGGTATCCGGCGAGGTCAGAGACTACATGCTTGGCAAATACGGCCGTCCTCCAGCCCCCATAAATGAGGAGGTTCGTAAAGCCATTATTGGCAATGAAAAGCCGCTCGATGTACGACCGGCAGAGAGGATGCCAGGAGAATTGGGTAAACTTAGTCAGGAAGCCAGTAAGCTCGGTATTATCAAAAAGGAAGAGGATCTCATTACCTACGCCTTGTATCCTCAAGTGGCGATCAAATTCCTCCGGGGAGAACTCAAGGAGGAGGCCCTTCCAACAGCCACCGAGCCGGTTAAAGCCAGCGCTCCGTCAGCCGTTACCCCGATGGAATTCGCCATCGATGTTGACGGCGAAGTTTTCACGGTGAAGGTCTCACCGGTAGGCGGCAAACAGACTGCCGGGGTGGAAAAAGCGAGGCCCAGAGAGGTCCCTGAAGGAGCTGTGGTTGCCCCGATGCAGGGTATGGTTCTCACCGTGAAAGTCAAACCTGGAGATAAGGTTGCTGAGGGTGACGTAATACTAATCATTGAGGCCATGAAAATGCGGAACGATGTCCGTTCGCCATTCAGCGGCGTGGTTAGAGAGGTTCTCACCCACGATGGTGAAGTGGTCGGTAGCGGCGACGTTCTGGTGGTGATCGACGCCAAATGATTGGCAAAATCCTCGTAGCCAACCGTGGCGAGATTGCCATTCGCATCATGCGTGCCTGCCGGGAACTCGGGATACGCTCAGTAGCAGTTTACTCGGATGCTGACAAGGACGCGCTTTTCGCCAGGTACGCCGACGATGCCTTTTATCTTGGTGCGGCGCCGGCCACTGAGAGCTACCTTAATATCCCGAAGATTATCGACATCGCCAAAGAGGCGGAGGTAGATGCTATCCACCCCGGCTACGGATTTCTATCGGAAAATCCCAACTTCTGTCTTGCCTGTGAAAAGGAAGCCATCAAGTTTATTGGCCCGTCGAGCCGTACGTTGGAACTCACCGGCAACAAAATCGCCGCGAAGATTGCCGCTGATAAGGCCGGTGTGCCAACGGTCCCGGGCACCAATGAACCGGTTACCGACTTTGCTCATGCCAAACGTATTGCTGAAGATATTGGCTTCCCCGTCATAATTAAGCCAGCCGGAGGCGGTGGGGGGATTGGCATGAGCATAGTGAACAACGAGACCCAGTTACATGACGCCCTGGATTCCTCCCGCAAAATCGCCGGAACTGCCTTCGGCTGGGCTGACGTGTACATTGAGAAGTATATCCCACATCCCCACCACGTTGAGTTCCAGATTCTGGCCGATTCGCATGGCAACATCGTCCATCTTGGAGAAAGGGAGTGCTCCATCCAGAGGCGCCATCAGAAGCTGATTGAGGAATCGCCCTCTCCCACTCTGAACGCGAGGATGCGCCGGCAAATGGGCGAAGCGGCCATTGCCGCGATGAAGGCCGTTGGTTACGAAAACGCCGGCACCGTCGAGTTCATAGTATCCGGCCGCAAGTTCTACTTTATCGAGATTAATGCCCGTATCCAGGTCGAGCATGCTGTTACCGAAATGGTCACCGGCATCGATATCGTCAAGGAACAGATACGCATCGCTTCAGGTGAGCCGCTCAGCATCCAGCAGAAGGACATCCGAATCAGTGGTTGGGCAATCGAATGCCGCATTAACGCTGAAGACCCGCTGAACGGTTTCGCGCCTTCTCCCGGCAAGCTCAGAGGTTACCGTTCACCCGGCGGTATCGGTGTCCGGGTGGACAGCGGCGTGCATACCCGGTACACGATTCCCCACCTCTACGACCCTATGATTTCCAAGCTGATAGTCTGGGGGCGAAACCGCGAAGAGGCTATTCTCAGGATGCGGCGCGCTTTGTATGAGTATATTATTGTGGGCGTAAAGACCAATATCCCGTTCCACAAGGCAGTCATGGAAAACCCGCGGTTCGTGTCCGGTGACTTCGGCACTAGCTTCATCGATCGTGAGACAACACTGGTAGACGATATGCGCGCCATTACTAGCCGCGAGAAAGCGCTTGAAGACAAGCTATCGCTGATATTCAACGAGAAGCGTCGCGTTGCCGCAGCGGCGGCTGCGGCCATAGTTGCCCAACTCCAACAGAGTACTCAATCCAGCTAGTCCGTCACTGCGCCGCCCGTTCTCATCGCGTTGACGGCTCTGATTCCTCACGAACACGAAAACCGTGCTTTTTCCAGAGAGCCGTTAATCGACGTGCTTTGGCGAGCCTGCTAGCCACATACCGATTATTCCTGTTGCCAACGTAGATCCAGACTGGTACGCGATGGAGATTCTCTGTCATGACCTCCCTTATGACCCGGATAAAAACTGGATTGGGGTCGTTGCTCCCCTCGTAGACATCAAATTGACCGGCGGTCTCCTCGAAGTTGCTCAGCGCAATGACCACGCCAGGCACTATAGCCCCGGCGGGGTCATCAATCATCACCGGGAAATCACCAAAATCGTAGGCCTCTCCGTAGGCGTGTCCGCGACGTACCTCTGTAATCGCCGCGCCAAAACGACGTTCGTTCTGCTCTGGCGACATTAGGGTGCCGTAGGCAAAGATAGCTCTCGGGTTGGGCACGGTATTGACAGCCTTTGTCCATCGCTGTATCTCGGCCAGAAAAACATACGGCGTGCCACAGTAATCTTCAACTCGGAGATAATCCGGCACCTCGCTGAGGGGCACTTCAAGGAGGTGCTGTATGACCGTGTATTCCTCCTCTTCGATCACTTCCAGAGTGATATGGTTCCAGTCGAGTCTGGTGCCGAGGTTTCTCGTTAGCCGCATCGGTAGCCGCCGGCTGTAAGCGTTGAGCAGACGACATGGAGACTCAAGAAATCTCAAATGAATCGTGGCAGGTTCTGCAACACGATGCTCTCCAAGAAAAACCCTGGCCGTCTTTCCCGTCACTGTCTCAACAAATCCGGCACTGATATTAAAGAAGCGCGGGACACCCTCTAGGTCGACCATCAAGGTCCTGTGGCCGCTAAGATAATCATTTATTAGCGACAGAACCCCGGCTCCACCCAAACGCAATATGTCACGCGATAGTAACTGCACATACGTTTTGCCCAGCTCTTTCACCGTCATTTCACCCTGGTCAGTGCCGATTACAGCTTGTGACCCCTTCTCCATTACATTTGCTTCTTGAGACGAACTAATCTGATATCCCAGCACGTAATTGGGTCTCTGATAGGTAACATCCCTGATAACCACGGGCAACCTTGGCAATAGCACCCTGAAATATTCCGGCGACTGGTATCTCGCCTGCCAGTACCGATGCCTGCTCAGGTCAGCCTTGATCATGCCGGTAAAATAGTCTACTGTAGCAAACCAGAAGGCAAAACCAGCCCGCATCTGATCAGGTTCCGTAACGTACGGCAGGCAAAGCTCCATTCTCCGGTTCTTCCTGGGGCGATACAAAGCGCCCTTCCGGGGATTCCGGTTGAAAAGGAAGAGGGCCAGTATCGGGCTTACCGTATGCGTGGCCAGCAGGGCAATATCCGCGCCCAGCTTCTGTGCTGGAACGCTTACGAACTCGTCACTGGGGACCGGAACCTCGAACCGGCAAAGGTCATCCCCGGCAAAAGAAGAGTCTAATGTCAGATTCAGGTGAGTACTAACGCCGGTAATGTGACAATGGCCACATAACTCAAGCAACTGCGCTCTCTGAACAAGAACACGGTTAACCAGCGTATCGACACCATCCGACAGAAGAACCAATGGAGTAGTGGCCTCTACAAGACTGCCCGCCGCGTCATAGTCGTGATACAGGGTGCCGCCATACCATGTCCATATCCTCCCACTCCCGTGCTCCCGCTGGAGGTCACCTCTGACAATCGGCACGTGTACAGCCTCATTGAAGAAAAACCTTTCCGAACAGCGGATAAGTTCATCTATAAGAACACCACGGCCATCGCTATCTGTCACGCGGAACTCGTCCTCTACCCCGGCAAACCTTTCGCTCCCTGAAATAGACATTTTCACCAATAACAATAAGTAGTCGTGGACAAATTCTAACCGTTCCACATCTGGAATGCCAAGAAACTGTACTCGTTCAGTAGATCAGTGACACATCGCCTCCTTTCTCAGATTGGGGTGATGGCACTGTAAATACTCCTGAGGAGTCAGGTATCCCAGGGACTGATGCGGCCGGACGGTAT
>Ga0315298_1001055_pt1 | contig 52325 bp, 59 predicted proteins | sample WHS_1_MG_FD_203077 | JGI IMG/M metagenome (GOLD analysis project Ga0315298, IMG submission 203077) | Extremophilic microbial mat communities from Washburn Hot Springs, YNP, Wyoming, USA - WHS_1_MG | ecosystem: Environmental > Aquatic > Thermal springs > Hot (42-90C) | place: USA: Wyoming... | reverse complement strand
TTTTGTTGTTTGAATAGATTTTTTTGAAAAAATCGATGTAATTAAATGTGAAAACCCTAAATTATTGCTCTTAGAAAGATTAAAATCGTTCCACCCATTGAACATAAAAAAGTATGGGGAATTAATGCAACAGGTTTGGAGGCTTGTTTTTTTCTTCTTAAGAAGCTATAATATTTGGTTTCAATATGTTAGCCTTTTAGAGTCAGAGAAAATATTTTGCAGGTGGTTTGTTAATGAGTAATATTTATTGTGTTCAACCTTACAGAGGCGGTCCTCCGGATATAGATATAATCCTGCCAGGTTCCAAAAGTATTACAAACAGGGCGCTATTACTTGGGGCTTTGTCAAAGGGAAAGACAACCCTTAAAAACTTTCTTCTTTCTGATGATACACACTACATGGTAGAGGCTTTTAATCGGCTTGGCATAAAGGTAGAGAAGGTTTCTGGTGAAACTTCAGAGGTTTCATACTCGATAGATGGAGGAAAGCTTCCGGAGGGAAATTTTAATATTTATGTAGGAAACGCTGGTACAGCCATGCGTTTTTTAACATCTTACTTAACACTTGGTAGAGGACAGTTTTTTTTGGATGGTGATGAGAGAATGAGAGAAAGGCCAATAGAGGACTTGTTGAAGGCATTAATTCAGCTTGGATGTCAACTTAAAACTGAAAAAGGGAATGGATGTCCACCGGTTATAATAAACGCCTCTGGCATGCCCGGCGGGAAGTGCTTTATAAGTGGTAAGAATTCAAGCCAGTATATATCTTCTATACTTATGACTGCCCCTTACAGTAAAAAAGGGGTTTCAATGGATGTAAAAGATGATATGTCCTCAAAGCCCTATATAGATATGACGATTAAGATGATGGAACAGTTTGGGGTTTATACTGAAAGAAAGAGCTACGAGTTTTTTAGTGTTAAGCCGGCGGAATATAAAACTCCTTCTGTTTACTGGATAGAGCCAGATGCCTCAAGCGCTTCTTATTTTCTGGCGGCAGTGGCTATTCTTGGAGGAAAAATTAGAGTTCGGGGAATAGGTTCTGCTTCTATTCAGGGGGATTCCTATTTTGCAAGGATTTTAGAGAAGATGGGGTGTTATGTTGAATATGGAGAGAGAGAAATTTTTCTTGAGTCTGATGGCAGGCTTAAAGGGATTAATATAGATATGAATTCAATACCGGATATGGTTCTTACGCTTTCAGTGTGTGCACTATTTGCAGATGGGACTACTGTTATAAAAAATGTGGCCAATCTCCGTATAAAAGAAACAGATAGGCTTTCCGCTCTTGCGAAAGAGCTTGGAAGAATTGGGGCAGAGGTAAAGGAGATGAGAGATGGACTCGAAATATATCCAGGAAAAGAATATAAAGGTGCTCTAATTAAGACTTATAACGATCATCGTATGGCAATGTCGTTTTCTATAGCAGGTTTAAGGGTGGAAGGAATAGAGATTGAGAACCCGGGTTGCGTTTCGAAAACCTTTCCTGACTTTTACTTATATTTTGGTAGGAGTTTTAATAATTCCGTAAATTTTTGACATTTTTTGAAAAACCAGGGTATAATAAAAAATGCTACATGCCCATATAGCTCAGTTGGTAGAGCACTTCCATGGTAAGGAAGGGGTCGGCGGTTCAATCCCGCCTGTGGGCTAATGAATGAAGTGGAGTGTTTTTATGCAGATTGTGACAATGGAATGTGAGGTTTGTGGCGAAAGAAATTATTCTACAAACAAGACGAAGGGGATGGTGCAGCAGAGGGTAAAATTGAGTATAAAAAAGTATTGCCCTAGATGTAGAAAGCATACATTACATAAGGAAGTAAAATAGAGAGCATAGGCCTGTAGCTCAATTGGCAGAGTAGCGGTCTCCAAAACCGTTGGTTGGGGGTTCGATTCCCTCCAGGCCTGTATTAGTTCAGGAGAGAATTTATGCAGTCATGGTTAAGTTATGTCTTTATTATATTAGTGCTGCTTCTTGTGATTTTCCTCGTGGCAAAGAATTGGACTTTTATTAAGGAAAGTTATCAGGAACTTAAAAAGGTTTCATGGCCATCCAAAGAAGTGGCTTTGAGTTCTTCGATGGTTACTATAGTTTTTATTGTGGTTATATCTTTGTTTCTTGCAATTCTTGATTATGTTATCAATCTGGTATTAAGAGGCTTGGTAAGATAGAATGGCTAAGGGATGGTTCGTTATCCAGGTTTATACTGGATATGAAAAGAAGGTGTTGAATGATCTTCTTGTAAAGAAGAATTCTGGAACGCTTAAGGATGTTTTGTTGGATGTAAGGGTTCCTGAAGAAGAGTATATTGTTGAAAAGAGAAATAAAAAGGTGGTAAAAAAGAGGAACCTTTATCCTGGCTATGTTCTGGCAGAGCTTGACTTGCCAGAAGATGATGCAGTATGGAAGAAAGTATATTCTGAAATTCGTTCTGTTACAGGTGTCGGTATGTTCCTGACGGCGGGAGGAGGAAATAAAAAACCTTCTCCTCTGGCTTATGATGAGGTAAAGGAGATTTTTGAGAAAACAGGAGAGATAAAACCACATCTTGTTAAGCTTGAGTCAGGGTATGAGGTTGGAGATAGAGTAAAGATAAACGAAGGACCTTTTAAGGACTTTGAGGGAGAGGTTCAGGAAGTTCATAATGATAAAAATAGCCTGACGGTGAGAGTTGAAATTTTTGGAAGGCTTACACCGGTAGAATTGGATTTTAATCAGGTACATAGGATATAAAAGGATTAAGGAGAAAGGAATGGCGGGAAAACAAAAAAAGATAAAAGCCGTGGTTAAACTGCAAATTCCGGCGGGCCAGGCGAACCCGGCTCCACCGGTTGGTACTGCGCTTGGTCCCCATGGGATACCGTTGATGGACTTTTGTAAGCAATTTAATGAAGCAACGAAGGATAAAGCGGGTTTTGTTATACCTGTGGTTTTGAATGTTTATGAAGATAGAACTTTTACTTTTATTACTAAAACCCCACCGGCATCAAATTTGATTATGAAGGAAATTGGAATTGAAAAAGGCTCTTCAGAGCCTAACAAGGTTAAGGTGGGCAAAATAAATAAAGAACAGCTTAAAAAGATAGCGGAAATAAAAATGAAGGACTTAAATGCAAAAGATATTGAAGCGGCGATCCGTATTATAGCAGGAACAGCCCGAAATATGGGTGTTGAAGTGGAGGGCTAAATGAAAACTCTTGTTAAGGATGGTGTAGTATATAAGGGCGGTAAACGTTATTTATCGCTTATTGAAAAAAATGATCTTTCCAGACTTTATGGCTTTGAGGAAGCCTGCAAGCTTGTGAAAGAAATGGCAACGGCAAAATTTGATGAATCTATTGAGTTAAGCTATAAGCTTAACATAAAACAAAAACATACTATTCGTGATGTTGTTGTGCTTCCACACTCGACTGGAAAGCAAATAAAGGTGCTTGTTTTTGCTACTGGAGAAAAAGCTACAGAGGCAAAGCAGGCTGGAGCAGATTATGTTGGTGTGGAAGATCTTGTGGAAAAAATTGCTTCTGGTTGGATGGATTTTGAGGCGTGTCTTGCTACTCCTGATGTGATGAAAATTTTGTCTAAGATAGCTCCTATTCTTGGAAGAAAAAAGCTTATGCCTAATCCTAAGACAGGAACGGTTACGATGGATATTGCAAGGGCTGTTAAAGAGGCTAAAGCAGGGAAGGTGGAGATTCGCGCTGATAAAACAGGTAATATTAGTGTTGTTGTTGGGAAAAAGTCTCTGCCAGAGAAGGATATATATGAAAATGCCTATGCTGTACATAGGGTCCTTATTAAAAACAAACCGGTTGATTTGAAAGGAGATTATATTAAAACTATGGCGCTTTCTTCTACAATGAGTCCCTCTGTGCGGGTGGATTTTAAGAAAATTGCAGTTTGATCATATATTTTTAGGAAGGTATGTATGATAAAAGAAGAAAAAGTTAGAGTACTGGAGGATATAAAAAATTCTTTAAAAGATACGGATGGAATAGTGCTGGCGGATTTTAAAGGGATGACTATTCAGGAACAGGAAGAATTGAGGAAGAAGATTGAAAAAGAAGGCGGGATAGCTAAGGTTATTAAAAACACGCTTCTTAAGAAGGCCCTTGATGATTCCCGAATTACAGGAATGGACGAGTTTTTAAAGAATAATACAATTGTATTTATATCAAAGGAAGATGTTTTAAAGCTTATAAAAGCAGCAGCAGAATATTCTAAACAGAATGGAAAGCTAGTTCTTAAGGCAGCATATATGGAAGGGAAAGCTCTTGATAAAACTGGCGTTTTAGCAATGGCCGATTTACCTTCAAGAAAAGAGCTTCTTGCTATGATAGCAGGTGGTTTAAATTCTGTTATTTCTAAGTTTGTAGGAACTATTAATTCGATTATGATACAGTTTGTTGGTACTATAGAAGCACTTGAAAAGAAAAAGAGTAGTTAAGCATAAAATAATATAAGGAGAAAATATATGGCTGAGCAGAAGATTCAAGAAGTTATTGATTTGATTTCTAACATGACCGTTCTGGAACTGAATGAACTGAGAAAGGCTTTGGAGGAGAAGTTTGATGTTAAAGCTGCAGCGCCTGTTGCTTTTGCAGCTCCAGTTGCCGCTGGAGGAGCTTCGGCGGGTGGATCTGCAGCGGAGGAACCATCCACTGTTTCTGTGTTCATTAAAGATGCAGGTGCAAAGAAAATAGAGGTCATAAAAGTTGTTAGGAATATTACAGGACTTGCACTGAAGGAAGCCAAGGAATTGGCGGAGAGTGGTGGGAAACAGCCTTTAAAGGAAAATATTTCCAAAGCAGATGCAGAGAAAATTAAGAAAGAACTTGAGGAAGCTGGGGCTGTAGTTGAAATTAAATAATTTATATTTTATTTTGCAGAACCAATCTAAACAAACCAGTCTAAGTTGTATAATTCTATCCCCTTCTGTTTTTTTGACGAAGGGGAGATGTTTTATTATTAAATAGGGGAGAGTAATAATATGGTGGGAAATCAGGAAAGGATTAGCTTTACAAAGCATAAAAATAAAGCCCCCCTTCCGGATCTACTGGATATTCAGCTCAGGTCTTTTAAAGATTTTCTGCAGATGGATAAAAAAATCAATGAAAGGGAAAACAAGGGTCTAGAGTATGTTTTTAGAAGCTTTTTCCCTATAGAAGGTGCAAATGGAGAGATTGTTATAGAGTATGTAGGTTATGAGGTTGGGAATTGTAAATATACTGAAGAAGAGTGTTTTGATAAAAATTTGACTTACAGCGTTCCTATTAAGGCTATTTTCCGTCTTATAGACAGAAAAACCGGAGAGATAAAAGAAAAGGATATTTACATTGGTGATTTTCCTCTAATGACCAAGAGAGGCACTTTTATATTTAATGGTGCTGAAAGGGTTGTTGTAAACCAGATTTATAAATCGCCCGGTGTGTTGTTTAGCTATAAAAATAAAGAGTTTTCTTCAAAGATTGTTCCAGAGAAGGGATCCTGGCTTGAATTCATAGTAGATGCAAAAAAGGATTTAATGTATGTAAGGATAGATTCGAGAAGAAAAATCCTTGTAACCATGTTTTTAAGGTCTCTTGGAATGAGTACACAGGATATCATAAATGCTTTCTTTAAGATTCGAAAGATAGATCTCTCAAGGATAGATAAAGATGAAGCAATAACAAGGCTTGTTGGTAAATATGTGGCGGAAGATGTTCTTGATGATGAGAACAACATGCTGGTTGGAGCAGTAGAAAAGCTTTTTCCGAATACAATTGACCAGCTTTATCAAAAGGGAAGGACAGTTATTAAAATCATAGACCCAAAAACAGTTGTAGAGAATAGACCGCTTGTTAGTACCCTCGAAAAAGATGATACAAAGGATGCCTTAAACAAGGCTATAAAAAAGATATATTCTATTTTACATCCTGGAGAAGCTGCCCCTCTCGAAAGCATTATGAAAGAGATTAATAATATGTTCTTCAGCCCGAAGATGTATGATCTTGGAGAGGTTGGTAGATATAAATTGGTATTAAAGCTATATCCAGATGCCTCGCCAGAAGAAAGAAAGGCTCTCATAGAACAAAGAACTCTTTCATTTGAGGATATAGTTCGTACGCTTCAACATCTTATAAAAGTATATAACAGGCAAACGAATCTGGATGATGTGGATCATCTCGGAAACCGCAGAGTGAGAAATGTTAATGAGCTTTTGGTTAATCAACTTATGTCTGCTTTTGCGAAGGTAGAAAAGTCTATCCATGAAAAGCTCTCTTCTCGTGAGATAGAAGATCTTACCCCCCAGAGTATAATAGCTATAAAGCCAATAGTGTCAGCACTGAATGATTTTTTTGGTATGAGTCAGCTTTCACAGTTTATGGATCAGACAAATCCACTTTCAGAGCTTACGCATAAGAGGAGGCTCTCTGCTCTTGGGCCTGGTGGGCTTTCAAGAGACAGAGCAGGATTTGAAGTTCGGGATGTTCATAACACACATTATGGAAGGGTTTGTCCTATTGAGACTCCAGAAGGACCAAATATTGGTCTCATTGTTTCTCTTGCTACTTATGCCAATATTAATTCTTATGGCTTTCTGGAAACTCCTTACTTTGCAGTAAAAAATGGAAAGGTAACTAATGAGATTGTTTATCTTTCTGCCACAGAAGAGGAGAATTATTATATAGCTCAGGCAAATATAAAGTTGAGTGAAAAAGGAGAGATTCTTGAGGATTTTGTTCAGGCAAGATACAGGGTTGAGTTTGTTCTTGTTCCAAAAGAAAAGATACAATTAATGGATGTATCTCCCAAGCAGATTTTTTCTGTTTCTGCTTCTATTATACCATTTATAGAGCATGATGATGCAAACCGCGCCTTAATGGGTTCAAACATGCAACGACAGGCGGTTCCGTTGCTTCAATGGGAAGCTCCTATAGTTGGTACTGGAATGGAAGAATATGTGGCAAAGGATTCTAGAGCGGTAGTCTTGAGTGAAGTCGAAGGAAAGGTTGCTAAGGTCGATTCAACTCATATTGTTATTCAGGATAATAAAAAGAATCTTCATCAGTATAACCTTGTTAAATTTAGGCGAACAAATCAGGATACGAGCTTTAACCAGAAGCCTGTGGTTTCTGAAGGAGATTATGTTAAAAAAGGACAGCTGCTTGCTGATGGATTTGCGAGTGATAATGGTGAGTTAGCTCTTGGAAGAAATATACTTGTAGCCTTTATGCCATGGCATGGATATAACTACGAAGATGCAGTTTTGATAAGTGAAAGGCTTTTGAAAAATGATGATTTTACTTCTATATATACAACGGTTTTTGAGTGTAAGGCTCTTGAGACAAAATTGGGAAGCGAAGAAATTACGAATGAAATACCTAATGTTGGAGAGGATGCTCTCAGGAACCTTGACGAAAATGGTATTATAAGAGTTGGGGCATATGTTAAACCTGGCGATATTCTTGTAGGAAAGGTGACTCCAAAAGGGGAACCCACAGAAACGCCGGAGTTCAGACTTTTGCATGCAATATTTGGCGAGAAAGCAAAGGATGTCAGGGACACCTCTCTTCGTGTTCCACATGGAGAGGGTGGAGTGGTAGTGGATGTTAAGGTGTTTAGCTCCGAGCAGGGGGATGAGTTGCCTCCTGGAGTGCTTAAGCTTGTAAAGATATATATGGCAAAAAAGAGAAAGATAAAACCTGGGGATAAAATCGCGGGTCGTCATGGAAACAAGGGTGTAATTTCGCGTGTTCTTGCAGAAGAAGATATGCCTTTTCTTCCTGATGGTACACCCGTGGATATTGTTTTAAATCCTCTTGGAGTACCGAGCCGAATGAACATAGGACAGCTTTTTGATAGTCTTCTAGGAATGGCGGGATGGAAGCTTGGTGTTAAGTATGAATGCCCTGTGTTTGAAGGTGCAACTCTTGAGGAAATAGAAGAACAGATAGAAGAGGCTAATGAGAAGATAAAAAAGGAACTTCTTAGGGAAAGGAAGGCTTATGGGGAATCGGAGAAAGAGATATTAAAGTATTTTGAGAGAGTTAAATTGAGTAAAGATGGAAAGTTTGTTCTTAGAGATGGAAGAACAGGAGAATTTTTCAAAAAGCCCGTTTTTGTTGGCGTTATGTATATAATGAAGCTTCACCATATGGTTGATGATAAGATTCATGCTCGCTCTGTAGGCCCTTATTCGCTTGTTACACAGCAGCCGCTTCGTGGAAAGGCGAATTTTGGAGGACAAAGACTTGGAGAAATGGAGGTCTGGGCACTTGAGGCATATGGTGCGGCAAACTTACTTCAGGAAATGCTTACCATAAAGTCTGATGATACTGATGGAAGAGTCAGGATATATGAGGGAGTGATAAAAGGCAAATATACAGCATCCCCGGGTATTCCAGAATCCTTCAATGTTCTTGTTCAGGAGCTTAGAGGGCTTGCACTGGATATTCAGGTTTATGATAAAAATGGTAAGCGTGTTCCGTTGAATGATAAAGAAAAAGAATTGATTGATATGAAGGTGCATTTGATTTAAGTGTAAAGTGTAAAGTGTAAAGTGTAAAGTAAAAAGTAAAAAGTAAAAAAGTTGAAAGTGCTATTTAAGAGGCTTAAACAATTAACTTTATACTTTGCTACTTTACTACTGGTATTAAATGAAAGAAACAATATATTAATAGGAGAAAACCATGAAGGGTTCAACCAGTTTTGGTGCCATATCCATACAGCTGGCTTCTTCAGAACTCATCAGAAGTTTGTCTTACGGCGAGGTAAAAAAGCCGGAAACTATAAATTATAGAACCCTACGTCCGGAAAGAGACGGGCTTTTTTGTGAAAGAATATTTGGGCCCACAAAGGATTATGAATGCGCCTGTGGGAAGTTTCGCTCTATTCGTTACAAGGGAATAGTTTGTGATAAGTGTGGTGTTGAGGTTACTGAAGCCAAGGTTAGAAGGTATAGGACGGGGCATATTGAGCTTGCTGCACCGGTGGCACATATATGGTATTATCGAATTGTACCATCTAAGATAGCCCTTCTTCTGGATGTTACACCCGCGGATATACAGAGTATTCTTTATTTTGAAAAATATATTGTAATAGATCCTGGCGAAACAGATTTGATGCAGAATCAGGTTTTAACGGATGAAGAGTTTGAAGAGTATAGAGAAAAGTATAAAGAGGCTTTTACCGCTGATACAGGGGCTATTGCGATTAAGAAGATTTTGAAAAATCTCGATCTGGATTCTTTGATTGATACACTTCGAAGTCAGGTAGAAAGTAAAATAAAGGTAGATAAAAAGGTTTTAAAAAGGCTTGAGCTGGCGGAGGAAATCCGAAAATCGAACAATAAGCCGGAATGGATGATTCTTGATGTAATTCCGGTTATACCACCTGATCTTCGTCCGATGGTGCCTCTTGATGGAGGGCGTTTTGCTACTTCAGATATAAATGATCTATATAGAAGACTTATCAATAGAAATAATCGTCTTAGAAAGTTAAAATCTGTTAATGCGCCGGATATTATAATAAAGAATGAGATGAGAATGGTTCAGGATGCGGTAGATTCTCTGTTTGATAATTCAAGGCGTTCTCATCCGGTTACGGGGAATGGGGATCGTCCTTTGAAGTCGCTTTCTGATATTCTTAAAGGTAAGCAGGGAAGATTCAGACAGAACCTTCTTGGTAAGAGGGTGGATTATTCGGGGCGTTCTGTCATTATAGTTGGGCCTAATCTTAAACTACATCAATGTGGTCTTCCGAAGCTAATGGCTTTGGAGCTTTTTAAGCCTTTTGTTATGCGTGGTCTTGTGGAACAGGGTTATGCACATAATATAAAAGCCGCAAAACGCATGATTGAGACTGAACATGAGCTTGTATGGGGTATTTTAGAGAATGTTGTTAAAGGACATCCTGTTTTGCTAAACCGTGCTCCTACATTACATCGTCTTGGCATTCAGGCTTTTGAACCTATATTAATAGAAGAAAAGGCTATCCAGCTTCATCCATTGGTATGTCATGCGTATAATGCAGACTTTGATGGAGACCAGATGGCTGTTCATGTGCCACTTACGCCTGAGGCACAGATAGAAGCGTGGCTTTTAATGCTTTCTTCCAGAAATATTTTAAATCCTGCAAATGGTAAACCAATAGTTTATCCTACCCAGGACATGGTTTTGGGAATTTATTATCTTACAAAGGCGGAAAGTAAAGCCCCTAAAAAATATAAACACTATGATACTGTAGAAGAGATTCTACTGGCTCTGGAAAATGGTAAGTTAAGATATAATGAGAGAATAAAGTATAAACTAAAAGGTAAATGGATTGAGACAACACCTGGAAGGGTTATTTTTAACGAGATTATTCCTGAAAAAATGGATTTTGTAAATGATACCCTTACAAGTAAGAAGATAGAATCACTTATAGCTAATTGCTATAATATTTATGGCATAAAGGAAACTGCAGAGCTTGTTGATAACTTGAAGAATATTGGATTTAAATATTCTACACTTTATGGAGTAACCATTGCTGTTTCTGATGTTGAGATACCAAAGGAAAAATATGAGATAGTTGATAAGACAGAAAAGGAAATCGAAAAGACAGAAGAGAATGCCAGAAAAGGGCTTATTACTCATGAAGAAAAGTATAACCAGGTAATAGATTTATGGGCAAGTGCAAATGAGAAGATTAAAAAGCTTGTGGAGTCAACACTCAAGGAAAGTGAAGATGGATTTAATTCCCTTTATGCCATGATGGATTCTGGTGCAAGAGGAAGTAGAGAACAGATTCGTCAGCTTGCGGGTATGAGGGGATTAATGGCAAAACCTTCGGGAGAAATTATCGAGCTGGCAATCAAATCTAATTTTAAAGAAGGGCTTTCTGTGCTTGAATATTTTATTTCAAGCCATGGTGCGAGAAAGGGTCTTGCCGACACAGCGCTGAAAACAGCGGATGCGGGTTATTTAACAAGAAAGCTTGTAGATATATCACAGGATGTGGTTGTTACAGAAAATGATTGTGGTACCGTAAAGGGTATAGATATTTCTGCTATAAAAGAAGGAGATGAGGTAATAAAGCCTCTACGAGAAAGGTTGTTAGGACAGGTTGTTGTTTCTAATATTTATGATCCGAGAAATGGGAATTTAATAGTTAAGGCTAATGAACTTATTGATGAAGAAAAGGCAAAGATGATTGAAGATTCAGGTATTGAGAGTGTAAAAATTAGAAGTGTACTAACCTGTGAAGCAAGTCATGGAGTATGTACAAAATGCTATGGATGGGATCTTTCCTCTAGAATGCTTGTTAATATTGGGGAAGCGGTAGGGATTATTGCTGCGGAATCAATCGGACAGCCTGGTACACAGCTTACAATGAGAACATTCCATATTGGAGGAACTGCTGCGACTCAGCTTGAAGAGAGCGAGCTTAAGTTGAATTATGATGCATACATTGAGGCTTTGCCAGAAAATCTTATTTCAAGAAATGTAAATGATATAGAAAAGGTTATTGTACCCAGGAAATCGTATATAAAAGTTAGAAAGGTGCTTCATACTTATGATTTAACTGAAGTTGAAGGAAAGAAAGAAGTAATGGCTCTGGATGGGAAGGAATTTTTAAGCGAAAAAAGTATTTTTAAATTAAAAAATGGGACAGAAGTAAAATTTGGAAAGAAGGTTATTGTTGCTATAAAGAATAAGTGTGTGTATATACTTGAAAGTAGCATAAATGACTATCCTTTGAAGATAGGTTCATTTGTTTACGTTAAGGAGGGACAGGTAGTTAAGAAGGGGGAGAAGATAGCAGATTTTGATCCATACAACGAGGTATTTATAACTGAGCATGATGGTATTGTGGGCTATGCAATTGAGAAAATCGGAGAAGAGGAAGAAAAGAACAAAAATATACTTGTTATATATAGCGAGAAGCAGAATAAGGAACTGGAAAGGTTTGTTCTGGTGCCTGGTACTACACTTACAGTGCCAGAAGGAGAAAAAGTTAAAAGAGGGGATATTGTAGCCCGACGTCCTGTTGCAAAGAGAAGAACAAGGGATATTATTGGAGGTCTTCCACGGGTGACAGAGTTGTTTGAATCCAGGAAGCCGAAAAATATTGCTGTTATTGCAAAGGTTAATGGCGTTGTAGAAAACATAGAGCAAAAGAAGGGAAAATATATACTATGGATAAAAGCAAATAATGGATTAAGCTTTTCTCATATAATTCCTACAGGGAAGAATATTTTTGTAAGGATAGGAGATAAGGTTCAGGCAGGGGAAACACTCTGTGATGGAGTGGTTAGCTCACATGATATTTTAAAGGTACTTGGATATACAAAGGTTAATGAATTTTTACTTAACGAAATACAGTCTGTTTATAGATTGCAGGGTGTAGATATAAATGAAAAGCACATCAGTGTTATTATCAGGCAAATGTTGAAAAAGGTTGAAGTGGTAAATCCTGGGGATACAGAATTTATAATAGGACAGAATGTGGACAAGAGTAAATTTTATAGTGAAAATGAAAAGATTGCTCAACAGGGAGGGCAACCGGCGAAAGCAAGGCCTATCCTTATGGGTCTTACGAAAGCTTCTCTTTTTACAGAGAGTTTTCTTTCTGCGGCATCCTTCCAGGAAACACCACGAGTGCTTTCTAGTGCAGCTTTGAGAAGTGCAAAAGATAAACTGGAAGGACTGAAGGAAAATCTGGTAATAGGCCAGCTTATACCGGCAGGAACTGGTATTAGGAATTATCAGGCAGTAAGAATAAAGAACATGGAATAGGAGAGGGTTTTATAATTTTCTTCTCCAGGTGTTTTTTAACGCTGATAATTGTCAATTTATAAAACTTTAAGAATGTAAAAATTTGACAATATGAGGCTCTTTTTTTATAATATGAGCCCTGTCAATAAACTGAAATATTGTGTAGAGGTTGTGATATATGCCGACAATAAACCAATTGGTGAGGAAAGGGAGAAAGAAGGTTGAGTATAAAAGCAAATCCCCCGCTCTGCAATCTAATCCACAGAAGAGAGGGGTTTGTGTAAGGGTTACAACAATGACTCCGAAAAAGCCAAACTCTGCTCTTAGAAAAATTGCGAGGGTAAGGCTTGTTAACGGTATAGAAGTAACAGCTTATATTCCTGGTATAGGTCATAATCTTCAGGAGCACTCGGTTGTGCTTATTCGCGGTGGTAGGGTGAAGGATTTGCCAGGAGTACGTTATCATATAATTCGTGGTACCCTTGACGCTATGGGTGTAGAAAAACGAAATACAAGCCGTTCAAAATACGGTGCAAAGAAAGCTAAATCGTAAGGTGGTTGGTTATGCCAAGAAAGAAGAGGGTTTATTCAAAGAGGATTAGTGTGGATCCTAAGTATAAAAGCATGATGGTTAATAAACTGATAAATCGAATCATGATGGATGGAAAGAAAAGCATTGCGATGAAAATAGTTTATGAAGCAATGGACTTTTTGTCTAAGAACACAAAAGAGGAAGCTTTAACGGCTTTTGATAAGGCTCTGGCTAATATAAAACCTCCTGTTGAGGTCAGATCAAGAAGGGTAGGAGGAGCTACTTATCAGGTGCCTACAGAGGTTCGCCCCGAAAGGCAGAATTCTCTTTGTATTAGATGGCTTGTTACTCTTGCAAGGGAGAGAAAGGAGCATTCTATGAGTGAGAAGCTGGGAAAAGAGCTTCTTGATGCTTATAACAATACCGGTTCTTGTATAAAGAAGAAAATTGATACTATTAAAATGGCAGAAGCTAATAAGGCTTTTGCGCATTATCGATGGTAAGAGGAGACTATGGCTGAAGAAAAAATTTGTCCTTTGCAAAGAGTTCGCAATATTGGGATAGCGGCGCATATAGATGCCGGTAAAACAACCACGAGTGAAAGGATTTTGTTTTACACGGGGAAAACGCACAAGATAGGTGAGGTTCATGAAGGTGCGGCAGAAATGGACTGGATGGTTCAGGAAAAGGAAAGAGGAATTACTATAACCAGTGCAGCAACAACCTGTTTTTGGAAAGAGCATAAGATCAATTTAATTGATACTCCAGGGCATGTAGATTTTACTGCCGAGGTAGAAAGGTCGCTTAGAGTGCTTGATGGAGCGGTTGCTGTTTTTGATGGTGGAGAGGGCGTGGAACCTCAATCTGAAACAGTGTGGCGGCAGGCAGATAAATATAATGTTCCTCGAATTGCCTTTATTAATAAGATGGATAAAATCGGTGCAGATTTTTACAAGTCTGTTGAATCGATGGAAAAGAAGCTTGGAGTAAAGGCGGTTCCTATACAGTTGCCTATTGGTGCTGAAGACAGCTTTAAGGGTATTGTTGATATTATAACGAGGAAAGCCTATATATGGCCAGATGATGATTCGGAAGGAATGAACTTTGATGAAGTACCTGTTCCCGATGATTTGAAAGAAAAACTTGAGTTATATAGAGTTTCTCTTCTGGATCATATTTGTGATGGGAATGATGAATTGATGGAAAAATATCTCGAAGGGAAAGAACTAAGTATTGAGGAGATCAAAAAAGGTTTAAGAAAATTAACAATAGAGAACAAACTTTTTCCTGTAATATGTGGGAGTGCTTTAAGGAATAAGGGAGTACAGCCGCTTCTGGATGCGGTGATTGATTATCTTCCTTCTCCGGTTGATATTCCACCGGTACAGGGTACTAATGTTTATACTTCTAAAGAAGAAATGGTTCATGCAAATCCTGATGAGCCTTTCTGTGGTCTGGCTTTTAAGGTTATGGTGGATCCATATGTTGGAAAACTTGTTTTCGTTAGAGTTTATTCCGGGAAGCTGGAAAAAGGTAGTTATGTGTTTAATGTAAATAAGAAAAAGAAGGAAAGAGTGGCAAGACTTCTTAGAATGCATGCTAATAAGAGAGAGGAAATAGATTTTGTTTCGGCGGGAGATATTGTGTCGGTTGTAGGATTGAAGGATACTATAACAGGTGAGAGTATTTCTGATGAAACTCGGCCCTTACTTCTTGAAGCTATTGAATTTCCGGAGCCTGTTATTTCTGTAGCTATCGAACCTAAGACTAAAGAAGAGATAGATAAAATGTCGGAGGTTTTAAAAAAGCTGCAAGAAGAGGATCCTACTTTCAGGGTGCGTACTGATGAAGAAACCTCTCAGACTTTGATATATGGTATGGGAGAGCTTCACCTTGAAATTATTGTTGATAGGATGTTGAGGGAGTTTAAGGTACAGGCTAATGTTGGAAAGCCTCAGGTTGCATATAGAGAAACAATAAAAAAGAGTGCAAAGGCTGAGGGTAAATATATAAGGCAGAGTGGTGGCCGTGGGCAGTATGGGCATGTTATGATTGAGATTGAACCGCTTGGAAAAGGAAAGGGTTTTGAATTTGAAGATAAGGTTGTGGGAGGAAGAATTCCAAAGGAGTTTATACCTGCGATTCAGAAAGGTATTGAAGAGGCGATATCTTCGGGGATTGTAGGAGGATATCCGGTGGTTGACCTTAAGGTTTCGGTTTATGATGGTTCGTATCACGAAGTGGATTCTTCCGAAATGGCTTTTAAGATAGCGGCTTCTAAGGCTTTTAAAGATGCTATGGCGGCTGCGGATCCCGTTTTGCTTGAGCCGATTATGAAGGTTGATGTTTTGGTTCCGGAGGATTATCTTGGAGATGTTATTGGTGATTTAAGCTCAAGAAGGGCAAAGATTAATGGAATGGAACCAAAAGGAAATGCAAGGCTTGTAACAAGCCATGTTCCACTTGGAGAGATGTTTGGATATGCAACAGTGCTTAGATCGATGACTCAGGGGCGGGGGACTTATGTGATGGCTTTTGATCATTATAGCGAAGTTCCAAAATCTCTTTATGATAAAATACTAAAGGCTGAGTAGTTTCCCATATAAAAAAACTTAGGAGGCAATAAAATGGCAGAGGGTAAATTTGAAAGGACAAAACCGCATTTAAATGTTGGTACTATAGGACACGTTGATCATGGTAAAACAACATTGACTGCTGCTATAACAAAATACGCCGAAATCCTTGGATGGGCAAAGTTTGTTTCGTATGATTCTGTGGCAAAGGCTTCTGAAGCTCAAGGAAGAAGAGATGACACAAAAATTTTGACTATAGCAACTTCTCATGTAGAGTACCAGAGTGAGAAAAGACACTATGCCCATGTGGATTGTCCGGGGCACGCTGACTATGTAAAGAATATGATTACCGGTGCCGCTCAGATGGACGGAGCCATTCTTGTGGTTGCTGCTACCGATGGAGTTATGCCACAAACTCGCGAGCATGTTCTTCTTGCCAGACAGGTGGAAGTCCCTGCTATTATAGTATTTATTAACAAAGTGGATATGATAGCAGATAGTGATAAGGAGTTGATTGATCTTGTAGAAATGGATATTAGAGAGCTTTTAAAGCAGTATAAATTCCCAGGGGATGATACCCCGATTGTTAGAGGTTCTGCTTATAAAGCTTATACAAGCACTTCAAAGGATCCAAATGCTCCAGAATATGCATGCATTAAGGAGCTTTTGAGTGCAATGGATAGCTATTTTAAAGAACCTCCAAGAGAGCTTGATAAGCCTTTCCTGATGCCTATTGAAGATATTTTCTCAATTACAGGTAGAGGGACAGTTGCTACAGGTAGAATCGAGAGAGGTAAAGTCAAAGTTGGCGAAGAAGTAGAGATAGTTGGATATAAGGACACAGAGAAGACGGTTGTTACAGGGGTTGAAATGTTCAGAAAGAGTCTGGACGAAGGTATGGCAGGAGATAATGTTGGTCTGCTATTAAGGGGTGTTGAAAAGGATGCTATTAGAAGGGGTATGGTGCTTGCAAAGCCTGGTTCGATTACGCCTCATAAGAAATTTAAAGCTGAGGTTTATGTGTTAAAACCAGAAGAAGGCGGAAGAAAAACACCATTCCATGTAGGGTACAGACCCCAATTTTATATGAGTACTGCAGATGTTACAGGTAATATTGTTGCTATTCAGGGAGCAGATATGGTTATGCCAGGCGATAATATAAATATGACTATTGAATTGATTGCAAAAGTTGCTCTTGAAAAAGGAATGCGCTTTGCTATTAGAGAAGGTGGTCGTACAGTAGGAGCTGGTGTTGTAACTGAAATTGTTGAATAAAATAATAGAGGTTTTGCTGTGAGTAGAATAAGAGTTAGACTTAAGGCTTATGATGTTAATTTGATAGATAAATCGGCAAAGTCAATAGTGGAATCGGTTAAGAGTAAGGGAGGAAGGGTTTCTGGCCCTATTCCCTTACCTACCCGGATAAAGAAATATACTGTGCTGAAGTCTCCGCATGTAAATAAGGATGCACGCGAGCAGTTTGAAATAAGAATCCATAAAAGATTGATAGATATACTTGATCCTAGTTCAGACCTTGTGAATGCTTTGATGGAGTTGCAACTGCCTGCGGGTGTTGAGGTTGAGATTAAGCAATAATTATTTGTAGATGTAGGTGGGAAATAACATGAAGGCTAAAAAGATTGGAATCGTAGGAAAAAAGCTTGGAATGACCCAGGTTTTTGATAAGGATAGTGTCGTGGGTGTTACAGTGGTGGATTTTTCTGGCATGAAGTTGCTGGGTAAAAGAATGCCGGAAAAAGACGGCTATAGTGCAGCTATTCTTGGATATGAAAGTGATGATGGAGAGAAGATCAGAATAATAAGGGAAATAAGAACAGAAGATCCTTCTGTTTATGAGAATGATCAATATATCAGTCTTTTTGATTCTGTCAAAAGGGTTGATGTGGTTGGAATAATGAAGGGAAGGGGATTTGCAGGAGCGATGAAAAGGCATGGCTTTCATGGTGGACCTATGTCGCATGGTGCAAAGCACTGGCATAGAAGAACGGGTTCAGTGGGTGGACATACCTTTCCGGCTAAAACATGGAAGGGCCAGAAGATGCCAGGTCACTATGGCAATACAAGGGTTTGTATATTGAATCAGGAAATCGTGAAGGTTGATAAAGATAGAAAGCTTTTGTTTGTTAAAGGTTCAATACCTGGTTGTAAAAATTCTTATGTAATGATAAGAGATTCTGTAAAGGGGTAAGATATGAAGGTTGGATTTTACGATTCTACAGGTAAAGAGAAGGAAGTAGAATATTCATTTCTCGACGGTAGATATTGCGAGGATACTATCTATCAGGCAATGGTAGCCCGTTTGTCCCATGAAAGGGTTGGCAATGTTTCAACGAAAACAAAATCGGAGGTTAGAGGAGGTGGTAAGAAACCCTGGAGGCAGAAGGGACTTGGTAGAGCAAGGGCAGGATCTATCCGTTCCCCTTTGTGGAAGGGTGGTGGTGTCATATTTGGGCCAAAGCCGAGAGATTTTTCTAAGGATATAAATAAAAAACAGATGAAGATCGCATTTCTTTCAATGTTTAACAAAATGGCAGAAATGAAGAGATTGAAAATAATTGAGGATTTTGGGTTTAATAGCGGGAAGACAAAAGACTTTGTAAAAGTAATGTCTAAATATAGAGAGAATCCGAAAGAAAATATTGTTCTTATTACTGCAGAATATAATAAAGCTCTAGTGTTAGCTTCCAGGAATCTTAAAAAATATAAGGTATTGTCAACATCTATGATTGATGTCCTGCCGCTTGTTTACGCGGACAAGGTATTGGTTACTAAAAGAGCGATGGATGAAATAGGTAATCGTATCGCAAAGTGATTGATGAAGAGGTTTATTTATGAAGGATATAAATAGAATTTTGAAAGCGCCTGTAATTTCGGAAAAGGCAAGTAGTTTGAAGCCGTCAAAGAAGTTTGTCTTTGAAGTGGCAATGGATGCCAATAAGATGGAGATAAAGCAGGCGGTTGAAAAGCTTTATAATGTTAAGGTAAGTAAAGTAAATACGATTAAGATGCCATCAAAGTGGAAAAGAGTAAGATATAATTACGGCTTAACTTCACAATGGAAGAAGGCAATTGTTACCTTAAAAGAGGGTGAGATTGACTTTTATAAAGTATAAGCGAGAGGTTTGATATGGGATTGAAGCGATTTAAACCAGTAACTGCAGGGCTGAGGCACAAAATTAATTTTGACTATAACGAAATAACAAGAGAGGAACCTGTTAAAAAGCTAGTTGGTGGTATAAAAAGAGGAAAGGGAAGTGGCAGAAATAGTGAGGGAAGGATCACAGTTCGTCATAGAGGTGGTGGAAACAAACGCTTTTATAGGATTATTGATTTTAAACGTGATAAGTTGGGTGTACCTGCAAAGGTTGTTTCTATAGAATATGATCCAAACAGGACGGCACGTATAGCGCTTCTGCATTATTATGATGGAGAAAAGAGGTATATTCTTGCTCCCAATGGCTTAAAAGTGGGAGATGTTGTTGAGGCTGGAGAAAGACCAGATATTAAGGTTGGAAATAATCTTCCATTACGTTTTATTCCTGTTGGTACGGTTGTTCATAATATCGAAATTAACCCTGGAAAAGGCGGGCAGTTAGTGCGTTCTGCGGGTGTTTATGCCAAACTGGATGGAAAGGAAGGCAGGTATGCTATTCTCAGAATGCCATCGGGTGAAATAAGAATGATTCTTCTTGAATGCAGAGCCACGATTGGAGAAGTAAGTAATGCGGATAATTCCAATGTATTTCTTGGAAAGGCAGGAAAATCAAGACATCTTGGCATTCGTCCTTATGTTAGAGGAGTGGCGATGAATAAGGTTGATCACCCTCACGGAGGAGGAAGGGGAAAACAAAAGGGTTATAAAACCCCTGTGGGACCTACAGGTGTTCCTGCAAAAGGGTATAAGACAAGAAGGAAAAAGAAAAATACAAATAAATATATTTTGTCCAGAAGAAAGAAATAAACTGCGGATGGGAGAAAGCTGATGTCAAGATCAATAAAGAAAGGACCTTTTGTTGATTCGAAACTTTATAAAAAGGTGCTGGATGCACAGGAGAAGACAGACAAGAAGCCTATAAAAACATGGTCCAGACGTTCTACCATTATTCCTGAAATGGTGGGTTTGACCATACAGGTGTATAATGGTAAGATATTTATTCCTGTTTTTATTACAGAGAACATGGTAGGGCACAAATTGGGGGAATTTTCCCCAACCCGTATATTTCGTGGTCATTCTGGAACAAAGAAGGTTGAGAAAGAAGAGGGAGCACCAGCAGCAGCTCCGGCTACAGCAGGAGCGACTGCACAGCCAGCGGCAGGAGCACCTGGAGGAGCATCTTCTGGTACATCTGGAGCAGCGGCTGCAACACAGCAGCAAGCTCCGGCTCCGAAGAAATAATTTAAGAGATGGAGAAGATTTTTATGGAAGCAATGGCAAGGGAAAGATATTTGAGAATATCTCCATTAAAGCTAAGAAAGATTGTTAATCTTGTTCGTGGAAAGGGCGTTGATGACGCACTTTATATATTAAAGGTTTTACCCAACAAGGGTGCCAGAATCGCGTATAAAGCTTTGTATTCGGCCGTGTCTAACTTTAAAAATAGGTATCCGGAAAGTGCCAGGCAAAAGCTTAAGATAAGTGCTATCTATGTGGATCAGGCACCTGTTTTAAGGCGATTAATGCCAAGGGCAAGAGGTAGAGCAGATGTATTGAGGAAGCAATCATCTCATCTTACCGTTATTGTTAGCACGGTTGAAGAGAAATCAAAATAAGGAGAGGTTTTTCAATGGGACAGAAAGTAAATCCTGTATCTTATCGTATTGGGATTATAAAGACCTGGGATTCAATCTGGTATAGTGAAAAGGATTATGTGAATTATTTAATAGAGGACTTTAAAATAAGGGAATATATTAATAAAAATTATTCAAAGGCTTTTATTTCGAAGATTGAAATAACACGTTTTCCCCAGCTGGTGAATGTAGTTATAAATACTGCCAAGCCAGGAATTATAATTGGAAAAAAGGGTGCAGAAATTGAAAATATTTCTAAGGCACTTGAAAAGATAGCCAATGGAAAAAAGGTTTCTGTGTCTGTTAGAGAAATAAAAAATCCTGAATTAGATGCAGCTGTGATTGGACAGGATATAGCGATGCAAATTGAAAGAAGAATTTCTTATAAAAAAGCTATAAAGCAGGCAATGCGAAACGCTATGAAGGCAGGTGCAAAGGGAATAAAGATAAGGATTTCAGGAAGACTTAATGGAGCTGAAATTGCTCGAACAGAAGAATTTAAGGAGGGAAGACTTCCTCTGAGTACGCTTACAGCTGATATTGATTATAAAGTTAGTGAGAGTCGTACAGAGATGGGAGTTATTGGTATAAAGGTTTGGGTTTATAAAGAAGAATTAGAAAAAAGGAGAAGATAATGCTTTTTCCAAGCAGAACAAAATATAGAAAACAACAGCGTGGGGTAATAAAGGGTAACGCAAATAAAGGAGATCTGGTTCTTTTTGGAGATTATGGAATTATTGCGCTCGAACCTGCATGGATTACGGATAGACAAATAGAAGCGGCAAGGGTTGCTGTAAATAGATATGTTAAGAAAGGTGTTAAGCTATGGATGAAGATGTTTCCTGACAAACCAATAACCAAGAAGGGAGAGGGTGTAAGAATGGGTAAAGGAAAGGGTTTACAGGAAGGGTGGGTCGCGGTTGTAAAGCCAGGAAGGGTTCTTATGGAAATGTCGGGTATCGATGAAAAATCTGCCAAAGAAGCTTTTAGACTGGCTTCGCACAAGTTGCCAATTAAAGTGAAGTTTGTGAAGAGAGTGGACTAACAGGAGAGTAGAAATGACAGGAAAGAATTTGAAGGAATTTAGGGCTCTTACTACCGAAGAGCTTGTTAAAATGAGGGAAGATATATTGAATAATATTCGTTCTATTAATTTTAAAATGAAGATAGAAAAACCAAAGAATATAATGGAAAAGAGAAACTTGCGTAAAAAAGTAGCTGTTATAAATACAATAATAAGAGAAAGAGAGCATGCAGAAAGTAAGAGGTAAATATGCAGGAAAAAAAGAAGGAAACAAGAATAGAAGGGATTGTAATTAGCGATAAGATGAATAAAACCAGGGTGGTCTCAACGGAGAGTATTGTGAAACATCCTATGTATGGGAAATATTTGAAGGTCAGAAAAAAGTATTATGCTCATGATGAAGAGAATAAGAGTAAGATAGGTGATAAGGTTATTTTAAAATCAAGTATTCCAATAAGTAAGACAAAAAGATGGATAATTGTTGATATAGTAGGTAAAGCAGGATGATTGGAGGTACTATATGATAATGCTCGGTACACGTCTTGATGTGGCAGATAATACAGGAGCTAAAGAGATAGAATGTTTTCATGTTGAGGGTAGCTCTAAAAGAAGATATGCTTACATAGGAGATACCATTATAGCCAGTGTTAAGGATGCTTTGCCTAACTCGGCTGTGAAGAAGGGCGAAGTTGTGAGGGCTGTTGTGGTTAGAACAGCAAAGGAGATTAGAAGAAAAGATGGCTCATGTCTTCGCTTTGATCGAAATTCAGCGGTTTTAGTAGATAAACAGAATGAACCACGAGGTACCAGAATATTTGGACCAGTAGCAAGAGAGTTAAGAGAAAAGAATTTTATGAAAATAATATCTCTTGCACCGGAAGTATTTTGAAGCTATATAGAATAGAAATGAAGTTTAGAGGATAGGAAGCATGAATAAAATAAGAAAAGGCGATCAGGTTGTTGTTATTGCAGGAAGGGATAAAGGTAAGAAGGGAGAGATTTTGCAGGTTACAAGAAAGGGTGTGCTTGTAAAGGGGGTAAGCCTTGTAAAAAAGTCGATAAAGAAGTCTAAAGAACACCCTTCTGGTGGATTTGCAGAACTTGAGGCTCCAATCCATGGTTCTAACTTAATGCTATTTTGTCCAAAATGTGGCAGGGGGGTCAGGGTAGGTTTTGCCATCCTTGAAAATGGTGAAAAGGTTAGAGTTTGTAAGAGATGTAAGCATAAATTTGAATAGACGAGAGGTTTAGGATGTCTGAGGAGAAAAAGGTCAAATCGGAGAAGAATACAAAGGCAAAAAAGGATGTTGAGAAGAAAGAAGTAGAGAAAGAAAAGAAAAAATCTTCTTCAAAAAGTGAGAAGAGCGTTGAGAAGGGAGAGAAGAAAGGAAAGGTTATAAAAGCAGAAAAGACACATAAAGAAACGGAAAAAGAAGAAAAGAAAGAAATAAAAGAAGTAAAGGAAGTAGCAAAGCAGGAAAAGAAAGAAGAAAAGGTTTCTCCAGAAGTTGAAGCAAGTGGTGGAAAAGCTGTAAAGGAGATTAAGGAGAGCAAGGAAGAAAAGAAGATAGAGAAAAAAGAAGCAAAGCAAAAAGTAAAGTATATTCCACGGATGAGAAAACTGTATGAGACAGAGGCAGTTAAAGCCTTGAATGCTTTGTATAAGTATTCTTCTCCTATGGCAGTGCCACGGCTTGTTAAGGTAGTAATTAATATGGGGCTGGGAGATGCTACTCAGGATAAAGGAGTGGTTGATGCCGCAGTTGAAGAATTGACTATTATTGCCGGGCAGAGGGCTGTTAAGACTTTTGCTAAAAAATCTATATCAAATTTTCATCTTAGAGAAGGTATGCCTATAGGAGCAAGGGTTACTTTGCGAGGAAGCAGAATGTACGACTTTATCGATAAGCTGGTTAATATAGCCCTTCCACGAGTTAGAGATTTTAAGGGCTTGAGTACTTCAAGTTTTGATGGGAGGGGAAATTATACTATAGGATTAAGAGAACAGCTTGTTTTTCCGGAAATTGACTATGATAAGATTTCAAAGGTTAGAGGGATGGATATTACTATTGTGACAACTGCCAGGACAGATGATGAAGCATATCAGTTGCTAAAGAATGTTGGTTTTCCTTTTAAGGAAAAGTAAGAATTTATAGACCGGAGGTTAAAGTGGCAAAAAAATCGGTTGTTGTGAGATGGCAGAAACCAAAGAAATTTAAGGTAAGGGAATATAATAGATGTAAGCTTTGCGGGAGACCAAGGGCTTATATTAGGGATTTTGGTCTTTGCAGGCTTTGTTTTAGAAAGTTTGCCTCACAAGGGTTGATACCCGGTGTGCGGAAATCTAGCTGGTAAATAAAATTGGAGTGTAAGTATGGATATAATAGCTGATTCTATTACGAAAATAAAGAACGCTATATCAAGGAAGTATGAAAAGGTTGATGTTATCAAATCCGGTTTGATGGAAGATATGCTCAGTATTTTGAAAAGAGAAGGATATATTTTGGATTTTAAAGAATCACCTGAAAATAAATATGCCTATACTGTTTTTCTTAAATATGTGGGTGGAAAACCTGTTATTTCGGGATTTAAAAGAGTAAGTCATTTAAGCCGAAGGGTCTATACAAAGGTGGGTGCAATTCCTAGGGTTTATAATAATCTGGGAATTGCTATTATTTCTACATCCAAGGGAGTTTTAACCGATAAGGAAGCAAGGGCTCTTGGTGTTGGTGGTGAAGTAATTTGTTTTGTATGGTAGGAGATTCTTATGTCAAGGTTAGCTAGAAAACCACTGTTGATCCCCGATGGTGTTAAAGTGAATCTGGAAGAAGGCAAGATTGTTGTTGAGGGGAAGCTCGGGAAATTAGAAGGTAATTTTGTGAATAACTTTGTTGATGTTAAGAGCGATGGGAAGCAGATGATAATTTCGAGCAAGGGTCCTGAAAATCTTTCGAAGATGTATCAGGGGCTTTATTTCAGAATTTTTCAGAACATGATTGTTGGTGTTACGGAAGGTTATTCTAAAACCCTTGCTATACAGGGACTTGGGTATAAGTGGGAGATAAAAGGGAAGGAACTGGTTTTGATGGTAGGATATTCAAAGCCGGTAAAGTATCCTATCCCAGAAGGGATAAACATGAAAATAGATAGTGCTAATTTGCTTGTTATAAGCGGTTGTGATAAACAGAAGGTTGGACAGGCGGCTGCGGAGATTAGAAGCATAAGATCACCGGAGCCTTACAAAGGCAAGGGTATTCGCTATTTGAATGAGAGAATAAAACTTAAAGAAGGAAAAGCTGCGAAGTAATATTGATGGTGAGGATATTGATATGATTGATTTAGTTAAAAGAAAAATTTCAAGATGGAGAAAGGCAAAGAATAGAAGTAAGGGAAGTATTCGTTTTTCTCCGGATAGGCCAAGGGTCGTGGTATATAAATCAAGGAAATATCTTTATGCCCAGGTGGTGGATGATTTTAACAAGAAGATTCTCCTTACGGTTTCTTCTATTTCCAGGGATTTAAAGGATAAAAAGCTCGGGAAAAATGTTGAGAGTGCGAAAATTCTTGGAAAAGAGCTTGGCAAAAGATTGAAGGAAAAAAATATAGCTTCTATATGTTTTGATAGAAATGGCTTTAAGTATCATGGTAAAATTAAAGCTCTTGCTGAAGCATGTCGTGAGGAAGGTATAAAATTTTAAATATATGGAGAATTTATAATGGTAGCAAAAGAAAATATACAAATATCAGCAGCAGGTGAATGGCAGGAAAAGGTTGTCAGTCTCAGAAGAGCAGCAAAGGTTACAACTGGAGGTAAGAGATTTCGGTTTAATGCTGTGGTTATAGTTGGAAATGGAAAGGGAATGGTAGGGCTTGGCTATGGTAAGGCGAATGAGCTGGCGGATGCAATTAGAAAGGCGAAGGATAGGGCTATAAGATCTGCAAAAATGATAAAGATGAAAGATACAACAATTCCACATGCTCTGACAGGTAAATTTAAAAGTGCAGTTATATTTTTAAAACCCGCTTCTAAGGGAACAGGAGTTATTGCTGGTGGAGCTGTTAGGCCTGTGCTGGAATTAGCGGGAATAAAAGATGTGTTGACAAAGTCTTTGAGGTCTAACAATCCTGTTAACCTTGTAAAGGCTACTCTTAACGCGCTTTTTCAATTAATGGATGTAAGTGAAGTTGCCGCAAAGAGAGGAAGGGCTGTACAAGAGATATTTGGAAGTTATTCTAAGTAAGGGGAATTTTTTATGCCGGTGATTAATATAAAAGTTAATAGAAAGATTTATAAGACAAGGACGAGAGTAGGAAGAGGTGTTGGTAGCGGGAAGGGTGGACAAAGTGGAAGAGGTGCAAAAGGGCAAAAAGCAAGATCGGGAGGAAATATTGCACCCTATTTTGAAGGTGGGCAGATGCCTTTGCATCGAAGATTGCCAAAACGAGGATTTAAGAATACTGATAAATTATATTATAAACTTGTGGATTTGTCGGACTTATCAGTTTTCAAAGAAGGGAGCGAGGTTGATATAAAGTCTTTGCTGGAAAAGGGTATAATTAAAAAGGAGAATCGCCCGGTTAAGTTACTGGCAAATGGTGAATTTAATGTTAATAGTCTTAAAGTAAGTATTCATGCATGTTCTAAGACTGCAAAAGAAAAAATAGAAAAGTTAGGTGGAAGTGTTACCCTGATACCCATAAAGGCTCCTGGTAAAGATTAAGTTTTGGAAAGGAAAGATTATTATGTGGAAAGCTTTTGTAAATATTTTTAAAATCCCGGATTTGCGGAAAAAGTTCTTGTTTACTGTTGGGATGCTTGTGGTTTATCGAATAGGGGTTCAGATAACTGTCCCTGGCATAGATATTACCAGGCTTCTTGATTTTACGAGAGCTTCTTCGGGAACTGGAGGGCTGGCGGATTTCCTGAATCTGTTTTCAGGAGGAGCAAGGGAAAACGCTTCTGTATTTTCCCTCGGTGTTATGCCTTATATTACCGCTACGATTATTTTGCAGTTATTAAAAACAGTTGTGCCTTCAATAGATATGATGCTCAAGGAAGGTCCTGAAGGCAGAAGAAAATTCCAGCAATATGGGAGAGTGGGAACGGTTCTTGTTACTATTGTGCAAGGAGTTATTTATGCTCAGGGTTTGGTGGCACAAAATGAGCAATACGGCTATTTGATGATGACTCCATTTCCATTTATTATTTTGTTTACGCTTTCTGTAACCGCTGGTACCCTGATATTAATGTGGATGGGCGAGCAGATTACGGAGAGAGGAATAGGTAATGGTATATCCCTGATTATTATGGCAGGAATTGTGGCAAGATTGCCTTACGCCCTTTTCAGACTTTTTACGGGAGTGGAAAAGGGAGTAACTGATCCTATGAATCTTATTGTTGTTCTGTTTTTGTTCTTTGTTGTTATAGGGCTTGTTGTTTTTGAGGAGCAGGGATTAAGAAAGATTCCTGTGCAATATGCGAATCGTGCAATGGGAGGAGGGAGCTATGGTGGGCAGGTTGCTTTCCTTCCATTCAAGGTAAATCCAACAGGGGTGATACCTATAATCTTTGCTTCTTCTTTGTTGATTTTACCAATGCAATTGGAGAATTGGCTTGGGAATAGTATTCATATCTTTAAGGTTATAGGGCAGAATATGCATCCAGATAAGCTGTGGTATCAAGTGGCGTATTTTGCTTTAATTTTGTTTTTCGCCTATTTTTATATGGAGATAGAATTAAATCCCCATGATATTTCAGAAAATTTGCGTAAGCATGGAGGATTTATTCCTGGAATAAGGCCCGGGCAGAAAACGGAGGAATTTATAAGCTTTACTCTTAATAGGATTACTCTTCCGGGAGCTATTTTCCTTGGAGCTATTGCTATTATTCCTACCCTGGTGGTGAAGTTTTTTTCGATCCCCTCACAGTTAGGGTATCTTATGGGAGGAACTTCATTGCTTATTATGGTTGGAGTGGCTCTGGATACTTTAAAACAGATTGAGTCTAATTTGATGATGTATCATTTTGAAGGCTTTATGGAAAAGCCTTCGCATAAGAAGTGAAAGTGGGAAAGGTAGTATGATGAATCTTGCTTTATTAGCACCTCCAGGAGGAGGAAAAGGGACTCAATCTGAAAAGATAAAGATGGCTTATAATATACCTCATGTTTCCACGGGAGACATATTCAGGGCTATAGTAAAGGGTAATTACAAAGGAAATTATCCCGTTCAGGATATTTTAAAATATATGAACAGTGGGAGTCTGGTTCCTGATGATATTGTGATAGGGATTGTATTGGAGAGATTAAATGAAACGGATTGTGAGAATGGTTATTTGCTCGATGGTTTTCCGAGAACCAGGGTACAGGCCGATTTGTTTGATAAAGAGGCCGGGCGCAAAGCTCTTAATAAAGTTATTCTGATAGAGGTAAATCAGGATGATTTATTTAAGAGGTTAACAGGAAGAAGAAGTTGCCCAAAGTGTGGCAGAATATATAATGTGTATTTTACACCATCAAAGAGAGAAGGCTATTGTGACTTTGATGGAGAAAAGCTTGTGATTAGAAGTGATGACGAGCCTGAAACTGTAAAGAAAAGGCTTGAAGTTTACGAAAAAGAGACAGCACCTTTGATAGATTATTACAAAGGGAAGGGTATCCTTAAAATGGTTAATGGTAATCTTTCTGTAGAGGAGGTTTTTAAACAAATTATGGAGGTTTTAAGGTCCTGATGGACAAGGAAGATGTCATTCGGTTTGACGGCATAGTATTGGAACAGTTACCCAATGCTATGTTCAGGGTGGAGCTGGAAAGTAAGAAACAGATTCTGGCTCATATCTCCGGGAAGATGAGGATGAATTATATTAAGATTACCCCCGGCGATAAGGTAACACTGGAGATGTCGCCCTATGACTTAACCAAGGGAAGGATTGTTTACCGATATAAGTAGTAGGAGAAAGTTATGAAAGTCAGATCTTCAGTAAAGAAAATGTGCGATAAATGTAGGATAATCAGGCGGCATGGCCTTGTAATGGTTTTATGTGAGAATCCAAAGCATAAGCAAAGACAGATGGGCAGTAAAAGAAAGTAAGAAGCATTCGGAGGAAATTTATGGCAAGAATTGCAGGAAGAGAAATACCAGGTAATAAGGCGATTTTTATCGGATTAACCTACATTTATGGCATAGGAAAGCATAATTCGAAACAGATTTTAGAAAAGGCAAAGGTAGAACCCAATAAAAAGGTGAAAGATTTGTCCGAAGAAGAATTAGCACGAATAAGGGATGTGATAGAAAGGGATTATAAGGTAGAAGGTGACTTACGAACGGAAGTAGCTATGAATATAAAGCGCCTTATTGAGATAGGTAGTTATAGAGGGCATAGGCATAAAATAGGTCTACCCGTTCGGGGACAACGCACAAGAACCAACGCAAGAACATGGAAAGGGCCCAGAAATAATACAATAGGAAGGAAGAAGTAATATATAGAGTGATATGGAGGTTTACCTGTAATGGCTAAGAAAACAACAACTGCAACAACAACCCGAAGAAAGAGGGAAAAAAAGGCAGTACTCGAAGGAATAGCGAGTATCAGAGCAACTTTTAATAATACTATTATTAATATAACAGATTTAAATGGCAATACAATCGCCTGGGCGAGCTCTGGCAGTGCTGGATTCAAAGGAACGAAAAAAGGGACTCCCTATGCAGCTCAGCTTGCTGCGGAAAAGGTTGTTGAACAGGCAAAGACTCATGGTTTACAGTATGTTCATGTTAAATTAAAGGGGCCAGGACCCGGTAGAGAAGCAGCCATACGTGCCCTTGATGCAGCGGGATTGAAGATTAAGAGTTTAAGAGATGTAACTCCAATCCCGCATAATGGTTGCAGGCCAAGAAAGAAAAGAAGAGTATAAGAGAGGTAAATATGGGAAGATATATAGGATCTTCTTGCCGTTTGTGTAGAAGGGAGGGTATGAGGCTTTTTTTGAAAGGAGATAAATGCTATTCGCAGAGTTGTACATTGAATAAGAAGGCTTCTCCTCCAGGGAAAGTATCTAAGTTTACACGAAAGCCCACAGAATATGCATTGCAGCTTCGCGAAAAGCAGAAAGTTAAGAGATATTATGGTATTTTTGAAAGACAGTTTAGAAGATATTTTGAGATGGCAACCAAGCATAAAGGTGTTACGGGAGAAATGCTTTTGCAGTATCTTGAGCGAAGATTGGATAGCATTATACATAGGGCGGGTTTTGCACCTTCGAAAAAAAGCGCCAGACAGCTTGTGCTTCATGGGCATGCGCTTGTTAATGGAAGAAAGCTGGATATTCCTTCTTATGTTGTAAAGATAAATGATGAAATAGTTTTGTCTGATACAGCAAAGAACATGGATCTGGTGCTTAAGGCTGTTGAATCTGCGCAGAATAAAGTTGTGCCTTCCTGGTTGGAGGTTGACTATACAAATCTTAGAGTAAAGATGCTTTCTATACCAAGTAGAGCGGATATTAATCCTGAAATAGAAATAAAGGAACATCTTATAGTTGAGCTTTATTCCAAATAATGCAGTTTTTTGAAGAATTTATTAGGAGATTGAAATGTCTCAAAAAGGATTATTAAAAGATATTATGCTTCCTTATGAGATAAAGTATGAAAAGAAGAGTTATTCTTCTTTTTATGGAAAATTTAATATCTATCCATTTGAAAAGGGAGTGGGGGTTACTATAGCAAACTCCTTACGAAGGGTTTTGTTGAGCTCTATTCCGGGGTATGCTGTTACTTCTATAAAGGTGGAGAAGATTAATCATGAGTTTGAATCTATTAAAGGAGTAAAGGAAGATTTAACAGATATTATTCTTGCTATAAAGAAGATAAGACTACTATTGAACGATGGTAGCGAGAAGAAGGTTTTGCGTGTTACGAAGAAAGGAAAAGGAGAGCTGTTCGCTAAAGATTTTGCTGTAGATCCTACAGTTGAGGTTATTAATGGGGATCTACATATAGCTACCCTAAATGATGAGGCAGATCTCGTTATGGATGTTCAGATTGAATATGGTAGGGGCTATAGATCTGCGGAGGATCTTTTTGATTCTAATTCTGTTATTTCAGTAATTCCCATAGACGCTATCTTTTCTCCGGTAGTCAAAGTTAATTATGCCATTGAAGATTTCAGAGTGGGAGAAAAAACAGATTGTGAAAAGGTAGTTCTGGAGGTATGGACTTCTGGAACGATGGCACCAGTTGATGCAGTTTCAAAAGCAGCCTTGATATTAAAGAAGTATTTTTCTCTCCTTGTGGGTTTTGAAGCCGAAGAGGAATCTGAGATCCTTGAAGCTTCTGAAGAAATAGCCAGTGATGATATATTGTCAAAGCCTATTACGGACCTGGAATTATCTGTGCGTTCTTATAACTGCTTGAAAAGTTCTAATATTAACACAATTGGGGATTTGCTGAAATATGACAAAGAGTCGCTTATGAAGATTAAAAACTTTGGTAAAAAGTCATTTAATGAAATATCTGAAAAGTTACAGATATATGGTTTGAGTCTTGAGGGCGAAGAGGATAGAGTTGAGGAAATAGAAAAAGACGAAGAAGAAGATTTTGAGGGAGGAGAATAAACAATGCGGCATGGTGATAAGGTTGTAAAACTTAGCAGAACCACATCTCATAGAAAAGCCTTGCTTAGAAATCTTTCGGAGGCACTTTTTAAATATGAGGCTATTAGAACAACTCTTCCAAAGGCAAAGGCTTTAAGAAGCTTTGCAGAAAAGCTTATTACTAAAGCAAAGAAAGATACTGTTGCTGCAAGAAGAGAGGTTTTCAAAGATATAAAAAAGACAGAGGTTTTGGAAAAGCTTTTTGATGATATAGCTTTGCGGTATAGAAACAGGAATGGGGGATATACCAGGATATATAAGCTTGGATACAGGGCAACGGATGGGAGTGAGATGGCTCAGATTGAGCTTGTAGAAGAATTGCTTCAAGTTAAAGGCGATGAGAAGAAAACAGAGAAGACAGAAAGGAAATTAGAGCAAAAGGAAGGTATGCCAACCTCTCAAGAAGAAAAGGTAGAGAAAAAGGTTAAGGAAAAGATGGAAAATACAGCAAAGAACAAAACCGAAAAGAATGTAACGAAAAAGGAAAATAAATAAGGTGGGTTTATAAGGCAAAGAATGAAAGATAAGTTTTATATTTTCCCCCTATTGTCTGTTACAATAGGGGCTTTTTTTTTAGGGTTGCATTATAACCTTGTGCTTTTTATAGTTTTACTTTTGTTTATAGCTATTTTCCATTTCCATCTTTTTAAAGAGGTAACAAAAATCTTGCTCTTTCTTTTATTATTTACTTTCCCGATATTTCTTGCAAAAGTTTTTTTTGTTAAAGAAGGAAGGGTAATACATTTTCTTGGATTTAAATTTTATTTACATACCCTGATTTATGTTTTAAATATGCTAATCAGGATATGGATACTTGCACTTTCCTCTTTTGTATTGGTGAAGATTATCTTCAGGATGAAGAATCTTGAAAAGTATAAAAGCAAAAACTTTATTTTGAAAACTTTTTTTGAATCGGTTTATATTTACGAGGAACTTATGTTGGAATTCTGGAAGAATATAAAAAAGAAAGGGTTAAGATTTAATATAATTAATTGGCTGGATAAAGCTTATAAAAGTAAAATTAAATATCTATAGGTAAAAATAAGTCTATTCCATTATTCTTAGCATAACACCGCGATGCTTGGTAAAATCGAATTTTTTTATTTCATCCAGGGCTTTTATAATATTCTTTTCTGAAGCTGTATGCGTTGTCATAATCAAAGGTACATAATCTGTTTTACTTCTTTCTTTCTGTATGACAGAAGCGATGCTGATATTGTTGTTTCCAAAAACACCTGAAATCTTGCTGAGAACCCCTGTTTTATCCAGAACATTAAAGCGCAGGTAGTATCGACTTTCTATGTCACCGATGCTTTTTACGGGATAGCTGTTAAAGGGAATATACTTTGTAAATGTTATTCCTTGATTAAGGGTTCTGGCAATATCAATCAGGTCAGAAACAACTGCAGTTGCTGTTGGCAGGGATCCTGCTCCTCTTCCAAAATACATTGAATTCCCGAGGTATTCACTTTCCAGGAGAACTGCATTAAATTCGTTTCTTACAGAAGCAAGCTGATTATCAATCGGGACAAGGGTCGGATTTACCCTTACTTCTACGCTGTTATCCGGGTCCAGTTTTGCTATTGCCAGTAGCTTTACAACATATCCTAATTCCCTTGCGTTTTGAATATCCTCAAGGTGAATTTCATCTATACCTTCAAAATAGACATCTTTAAATTGAATCGGGGTGTTAAAAGCAAGTTGCGCCAGTATGGATATTTTGTGTGCTGCATCGTGTCCATTAATATCAAGTGAAGGATCCGCCTCTGCAAAACCAAGTTTCTGCGCCTGCTTTAATGCCTGTGAAAACCCGAGATTTTCCTCTGACATTTTTGTAAGGATGTAATTTGTAGTTCCATTTACGATGCCATATATTGAAGTTATTTTATCTCCGGCCAGGGCATCAAAAATGGTCCTTATAATTGGTATTCCTCCGCAAACCGAAGCCTCAAAGCCAATAGACTTTTCTTTTTTGCGTGCAAGTTCAAACAATTCTCTGCCTTTTTCTGCAAGAAGGGCTTTATTTGCAGTTACTATGTTTTTATTCGATTCAAGGGCTTCCTTTATTAGCTGGTAAGAAAAAGTCGTCCCTCCTACAAGTTCAATAATTATATCAACTTCTTTATCCTCAATAGCCTCTTTATAATCAGAGGACTTTTTTGCACAATTGATTTTAATATTTCTTGGCGTATCCCAGTCTTTGTCAATTACATATTTTAAATCAAGCAAAACACCACATCTGTTTTTTATTGTTTCAGATTGCTCCTGTAAAATTTTAACAACGCCACTTCCAATGGTTCCAAAGCCTATAAGTGCAATCCCTGCCTTAATCATAAGATCCTCCGAAACTATGAATATAAAGAGGCTTATTATATATAAAATTTTCTAAAATTTCAAAATAACATAGTTACCCCCATTTTTGATTGAATTACAATAAATCGTCACTTCGACTTTGCTCATGGTTAGAATGTTACTTTTTCTTTGTCTCCAGCAACAAAGAAAAAGTAACCAAAAAAGCATGCCCCGAGCAAGGGCGAGGGGAACCAATTGTTACCTTTCTTTTGTCCGGGCAAAAGAAAGGTAACCGAAAGAAAACCCGCCCGCCCACGCTACGCAAAGTTTGCAATGCAACTGCTCAGGCTCGGGAGCGGTGAACTCACCCTCACCTTGAAAGCTCTTTAATTTACAAACCCTCTTCCTTGTTTAAAAACATCCCTTCACTTTTTATACAAGGTGAGGGTTCAAACAACACCGCTCTCACACCTCGCCTTCGCAGGCATTGCTTACACTTTGCTCCGCTATGGCGGGTTTGTTTAATTGCAACCATATTGCAGTGTCGGTTTTTTACCTCAAATCCCCCTTATCAAAGGGGGCAGGGGATTATCCTCGTTACACCCCCTACATTGTCATTTCGATTCTAACTCCTCCATTACACTACTGAGAAATCTTTCCCTATGGCTTTTTGCAGGGAAAAGCAGGGGAAACCCTATCTTACTTTCTTTCTCAACGATGAGAAAGAAAGAACCCATGTTCACTTTCTTTTGAACGGCCAAAAGAAAGTGAACCGAAAGCATGCCCTGAGGCAAAGCCGAAGGGAAAAGCCGTCGGCGTTGCTTTATCGGCTAATCATTAAACCACAACATTTGTGGTTGGAATGTTACTTTTTCTTTGTCTCCAGCAACAAAGAAAAAGTAACCAAAAAAGCATGCCCCGAGCAAGGCCGAGGGGAAAATGCCGCCCTCTGCGGTTTTCTTCTATACTCATTCCTCCTTCACTCCAAGTTGGTATTCTTTAGACTTTATCCTAAAACCCTCCTGCTTACACTTATGCCTTTCTCATGTCGCTGTCCATAGCTTTATTCGAAAGGCAACCGCAATCCATTGCGGTGTGTTACCTCTACCCTTTATCCCCTTCGCAGAATACCCCTTCTTGTTACTTCGTTTCCTCTGCTTTAACTCTAAAGACTCTTAAGGGGAAAACCGCAGAGGGAGGAAAACGATTGTATCTATAACTATGTCGCGGTGTAGTTTTTTTTCTTCTTTATTTTTTTATTTCCTCTATTCAATAATCCACGCTGTGGTCTATACCAGCTATGGTCATTGTCATCATCTTTCCGTCGAATGTCTTGCGCTTTGCACCCACAGGAAAATCCTACCCGCCATTACGCCAAGAAATGCAGGAGGCATTTCGCCCCGAGCAAGGTCGATGGAAAACCTTCTTACTTTCTTTCTCAGCGATGAGAAAGAAAGTAAGCAAAGAAAGAATCGCCGACACCGCTTTATCGGCCAGTTCTTTTTCTATACCGATAGTGTTAACCTTAATACTTTATTTACTCCTTGCCTCCTTAACTATATGGCTTTTTCATCATCACATCCTGTGCTGATTCAAAAGCCCCGCCGTAATCCTTTACGGCGTGGTAAACTTCTCCTTTGTGTAATAGCGGTTAACACGCTTTGTCTATAATCAATGCTTTATCTAAGCACAAATTACTATAACCGTGACGCGGTGTCGGGGTTATTCTTCTTTTTTATTTTTTTATTTTCTCTATCCAACAATCCCCGCTGTGGTTTTTACTTCTGGTCATTGTCATCATCTTTCCGTCGAATGTCTTGTGATTCATACCCACAGGAAAATCCTACCCACCTTTACGCCAAGAAATGCAGGAGGCATTTCGCCCAGAGCACATGAGGCAGGAGGCCGAATGTGCGAGGGTAGATTTTCCGTGCTCTTCCCTTGAGCAAGACCTGAGGAAAGGAAAGATGATGACAATGACCCTCTACCCTCCACAGCCGGGTTTTCTGTATTGTAGCACTGGCTGGCAAGCCAGTGCTACTTTCACATTTTGCCTTGTAATGACGATGGAGTTATCTAATTTCCAAAAATAGTGAATTGCTGGTTACTAATGTCAACGCCTTGTTTCCCATTATTCTGATTTTGACCTTTTCTTTATATCCTTGAGGAATATATTTTTGTAAATGGTATATTTATGTCTATAAGATTACTCAAATGTGAAATTAATAATTTACCATTCAATTTATTTTTTTTTCAATTTGCTTTAGAATATATCTTCCTGTTTTATAATACAGGGCAATGATAGGAATCTTATGAAAACAAGAGAGATTTTAGGAAAATAAAAAGAGTTGTTGAAGAATTTTTCCCTCTCGAGAGGGGATGCTGGTAAAGGGGAAATGTATGGAATACGAGGCAGTTATAGGGCTTGAAGTTCATGTTCAACTTAACACAAAAAGTAAGATTTTTTGTGGTTGCTCTACCGAGTTTGGTGCAAAACCTAATACGCATGTTTGTCCTGTATGCATGGGAATGCCAGGGGTTTTACCGGTTTTGAATAGAGAAGTTTTAAACAAGGCAATAAAGGCGGGGCTTTCATTAAATTGTGAAATTTCTCTCTTTTCGAAGTTTGACCGTAAGAACTATTTTTACCCTGATCTTCCAAAGGGCTATCAGATTTCGCAGTATGATTATCCTATAGCAAAGAATGGATTTATAGAAGTAGATCTACCTGACGGAAGCATAAAAAGAATAGGTATTACAAGGGCTCATATGGAAGAAGATGCAGGGAAGCTTATTCATACGGAAGGATTGCCCCAGAGTTATGTTGATTTGAACAGAGCTGGTGTGCCTTTATTGGAAATAGTCTCAGAGCCGGATATGCGTACTGCGGAAGAGGCTTACTACTATTTAAAAGAGTTACGCAATATTATGAAATATATAGATGTGAGCGATGTAAACATGGAGGAGGGAAGTCTTCGCTGTGATGCAAATGTTTCTGTAAGACCTTTTGGGCAGAAAGAGTTTGGTACCAAGGTTGAAATAAAGAATATGAATTCCTTTAATGGAGTAAAGAAAGCCATAGAATATGAAATTGAAAGGCAGCTCATGGCTTTAAGAGAAGGAGAAAAGATTATTCAGGAAACCCGCCTTTTTGATTCGAAGCAGAATAAGACATTCTCCATGCGTGGAAAAGAAGAAGCAAACGATTATAGATATTTTCCGGAGCCTGATTTGCCACCGATTATAATAGAAAAATCGTTTGTGGATAAAATAAAAAATTCTATTCCGGAATTACCGAGGGAAAAGAAGTTAAGGTTTGTAAAAGACTATAACATTACAATGCAGGATGCGGAGACTCTTACGGATGATAAGGCTCTCTCTGATTATTTCGAAGAATGCGTAAAGACAGCAAAGACGGAGCCCAAGAAGGTGGCGAACTGGATTTTAAGTGAAACTAATGCCTATATTAACAGCTATAAAATATCTGCTCTGGATTTTGGAAAACGAGTTACCTCAAAGGCTACTGCAGAACTGCTGAATTATGTTGAGGATGGTTTAATAAGTGGGAAGATCGCAAAAGAGGTATATGCAGAAATGGTTGAAAAACGAAAAGCTCCTGGCGAGATAATAAAGGAAAAGGGATTAAAACAGATAAGTGATACCGGAGAGCTGGAAAGGCTTATAGATAAGGTTTTAGATTCGCACCAGAATGAGGTAGAAAAATATAAAGCAGGAAATTTGAAACTCCTTGGTTTTTTTGTTGGTGAAATAATGAAGGAAACTCGTGGGCAGGCAAATCCAAAAGCAGTAAATGAAATACTTAAACAAAAATTGGGGTAGTTATGAAAAAATTTTTTTTTATCTTTGCTATATTCTTGATGGCTGGTTCGGCATTTTCTGAGGATGTTTTATCTATTAACGCTGTTGGAGATATTTTAATGGGGACCCTGTATCCGGAAAAGCGTCTTCCACCGGAGGATGGGGCTTCTATATTTAAATTCGTAAAGGAGTATTTAACAAACGGGAATCCCGATATAGTAATGGGAAATCTTGAGGGCTCGATTACCCATTACAAATATACACATAAGGATGTTTCGACTGGGAGATACTGGGCCTTCAGGATGCCGCCGGAGTATGTAAAGTATCTAAAAGAAGCAAATTTTACAGTTATGGCAATGGCTAATAACCATGCATATGATTTTGGAGAAATAGGGTATCAGGAAACAAGAGATCTACTCGATTCTGTAGGTATAAAATATGTGGGTAAAAAGAGAGAGGTTCTTCAATTAGAAATAAAAGGTAAAAAGGTGGCTGTCATAGCTTTTAGTTATTTTGATACCTCGAATAACCATCTTAGAATAGAAGAATCAATGCAATGGATAAGAGAGGTCAAAGCCTCTAATGATATAATTGTGCTTACATTTCATGGGGGAGCAGAGGGAGATAAGGCTTTACATGTTCCGTATGGCATGGAATATCACTGGGGTGAGAAGAGGGGAAGGCTCAGAGAATTCTGTCGTAAGGCTATAGATAATGGAGCGGATATTGTTATCGGCCATGGTCCACATGTTGTAAGGGGAGTGGAATTGTATAAGGGAAGGCTTATAGCATATTCACTTGGAAACTTTGCAACATATAGTATGGGGACAAAAGGGCATGTAAAATATACCCTTATTCTTCATGCCGAAATGGACCTAACTGGCAATTTTGTTAAAGGGAAAATTATTCCTTTAATGCAATTTGATGAAGGTGAGCTAAGAGGAATACCTTATTACGATGCGAAATGTAATACTGTAAAACTGATACAGAAACTTTCCAGAGAGGATTTCAAAGATAGTAAGCTTATAATTAAAGATGATGGGACTCTCGAGCCTCCTTATGTTGAACGGATTGGCGAAGAATTTTGATCGGGTTTTTAGATGTCCATTGATATTTCAAGATACATTTAGACTATATAAGAAAGTCTTTGATGAAGATAATTTACATAATTAGGAGCGTTTCATGAAAGTTTTTCCAATTTACCTTTTCTTGTTTGTGTGTACTTATGCTGTTACATTTAGTCTGGAACTTAAGCCTTTGAAAACATTCTACGATGCAGGAGCGCCAAAATCTGTTGTAGTTTCTCCTGACGGGAAACTTGCTGCTGTAATGAACCTTGAGGGTTTAAATTTCTGGGTAATAGACACTCAGAAATTGATTATCAGGGAGAAGGTGCAGTTTAAGGGTACAAAGGCAATGGGGTGGGATTACAAGAATAAACGACCTTTTCCCTCTCTTGCTGAAAAGCCTGTAGAGTGCGATTTTACTGAGAATGGGAAGTATCTCTGGGTTTCTTTTCACAATGGATCCTCTGTGGTTAGGTATGATACTTCCGGAAATAATTCGAATTGTATTGATAAAATGAATGCTACCAGTATTCAAAAGGCTTTTGTTAGTGACTATGTAAATAATATCAACTATTCAATAGAATTGCCAAAGATAAAGGTAGGTAAAACCCCGAAGGTTATTAAGGCCACCCCCGATGGGAGGTATGTTCTTGTGGCGAACTGGCACTCAAGTTCAGTGAGCATTATAGATACAGCTACTCTTGTGAATGTAAAGGATGTAAAGCTTGGTGGGAAATATAACTATATTCCCAGGGGGATTGCAGTTTCGGCAGATTCAAAAACGGCTTATGTCGCCAATATGGGTGGTGGTACTATAAGTATAATTGATCTTGAGGAGATGAAGGTCGTTAGGGATATTGCTGTTTCTCCAAACCCGAGACATATTGTCCTTTCAAAGGACCAGAAATATTTGTACATTTCAGAGAATGCAAGAGGTGAAGTGCTAAAATTTAATATAGAAACAGGGAAGGTTGAAAAGAGAGTTTCTGTTGGCTCCCAGGCAAGGACAATAGATTTAACGCCAGACGAGAAATATATTTTTGTTGCAGTGCATTACTCCAGTAAGTTATCGGTTATTGATTCCGAAACTTTTAAAGTGGTAAAGAGCGTTGATTTTGAAAGACCCATGGGAGTTTCGGTTTCTCCAGACGGTAAACAACTCTGGGTAACGAGCTACCAGGGGGGGTATGTAAGGGTTTATGAAATAATAGAATAGAGGAAAGAAATGCGAGTATCGATTATTGGTGCTGGCGGCTGGGGTACGGCACTATCCATTCAGGCGTCCACAAAGAACTCTGTTATACTGTGGGTTTACAGTGAAGATGAGGCAAGGCCTATAAGGGACAGAAGAGTAAATGAGGATTATTTGCCGGGTATTAACATTCCTGAATCAATAGAAGTAACAACGGATGTAGAAAAGGCAACAAAATCCGATATTTTAATATTTTCTGTTCCTACAAAATTCTTCCGGGGAGTTGTAAAGAAGTTTAAGGAATATATTGTAAAGAATCAGATAGTTGTAAGCGCATCCAAGGGTTTTGAATATCCTTCTGAAATGAGGATGAGCGAAATATTAAAAGAAGAAATTCCACAAGCCGGGGCTCCTGTTGTTATTTCAGGTCCATCTCATGCGGAAGAGGTTGCAAGAGAAGTGCCTACCAGTGTGGTGGCGGCCTCTTATGATGAGAATAAGGCGGAAGTGGTGCAGAAGGTTCTTTCCACAGAAAGCTTTAGACTATACAGAAATAACGATGTGGTTGGAGTAGAAATTTCTGCTGCGGTAAAAAATGTGATAGCCATCGCGGCAGGAATAGTAAGGGGATTAGGCTTTGGTGATAATACAATGGCAGCCTTGATTACAAGGGGTCTTGCAGAGATTAAAAGGTTTGGATTGAAGATGGGGGCTAAAAATGAAACCTTCCTGGGGCTTGCTGGAGCGGGTGACTTGATAGTTACCTGTATCAGTCATCATAGCAGGAATGGAAGGGTTGGTGAAGAACTGGCGAAGGGGAAGAATATACAACAGATTCTTGCATCAACGAAGATGGTGGCAGAGGGAGTGGATACAGTTAAGAGCATTGTAAATTTTGAAAAGGAATATAATATAGAAATGCCAATATCTCATGCTGTATATGATATTATTTATAACCAGAAGAAGCCTTACGAGGCATTAAAGGGTTTAATGACAAGACCTTTAAAGAATGAATTTGAATAAAAAGAGGTGAGTATGGTAGTGACAATTGATATTGGTAATACTAACATAAGCTTTGGAATTTTTAAAGAGAATAATATAAATAATCCAGAAATTCAGGCTTCAGGAAATCTTCAAACCAATAAGAACATTACAACCGACGAACTTGCTATTCATTTTTTAAATCTTATGAAGCTATGGAATTTAAATCCGGTGGATTTAGATGGAAAAGTTATTATATCCAGCGTGGTGCCTCAGATAGATTATGAATTTGTCCATATGTTCCAGAAGTATTATAAAACCACTCCTTATTTTGTGAGTGTAAAGGATGTGCCTATCAAAGTTAATTATGATTTCCCGGATGAAATTGGAGCAGACAGGCTTGTTAATGCTTATGCTGGTGTTAAAATTTATCCTTTATCCAATTTGATTATTGTAGATTTTGGTACTGCTACCACTTTTGATATTGTTACAGGCGAAGGAAGTTATGAGGGCGGGCTAATAATGACAGGGATACTTACTTCTCTTAGAGCCCTTGAAGAGAAGGCTTCAAAATTACCGCACATAGATTTATCGGCTCCTTCACGGCTTATAGGTAAAAATACAGTGGAATGTATAAGGTCTGGAATTATAAATGGAAATGGGGCAATGGTTGATGAAATAGTAAATAGAATTTCTAATGAAATGGGCTGGAAGAATTACACTGTGATTGCCACAGGGGGAATGAGTAAGTTAATTAAAGCCTCTTCCAGAAAGATAGATGTTCTGGATTCCCAGTTAACTTTGAAGGGCCTCTTTTATATATGGCTTTTAAAAAGATAATCCTTATATTTCTTGTTATTTTTTCTGGCTTATTGCATAGCGTGGAGGAAAGAAGATATTATTCTCTTTCTTATCTATGCAGGAGAAATAATTATTCTCTTCGATATAATATAGCCTTTGGCTATATAGATATTTCCAATCAGAGAGGATCTTTAAGACTTTACTTTAATATGCCTTATATTGTTTCTGCTGGCAATGTTTATTATATGAAGGAAAACATCCGCTTTAATAGTAGTGGAGATGTAGAAATTCCAGAGGAATACAGGATAAGAATTGAAAAGATTCTTGGAGGAAAAGTAGAAAGTAAGGGAGAAATTATTTCTGTATATTCGAATGATATCAATATTAAGAGTACAAATATTAGATCTGCTGAAACCAGCAAAGTGGGAAGTGGTTTTTCAATGGAAAGTAAAGCTCAAGTACAGGATAAATTTTTACCTGTTGATACTATCATTATAGACCCTGGGCATGGTGGGAAGGATCCTGGTGGGCTTGGAGTTGGTGGCATAAAAGAGAAGGAGATTGTTTTATCAATATCCAGAATGTTATGGCAACTTCTGAAGAAACAAAATAATTTGAAGGTGGTTCTTACAAGGAGCTCCGATAGATTTGTTACCTTAAAAGAAAGGATTGATATAGCGAACAATCTTCTTAAGAACGGCAGGGTGCCAATTTTTATAAGTATTCATGGTAACATTTCACTTAACAAAAATATCGAAGGGATTGAGATCTATTCTCTTTCCGATATGGCTTCGGATGCCGATGCCTTATCTGTAGAAGTAATGGAGAATGCGGGTTTTTCAAAGAAAGATATAGAAAGAACAGAGGCCTTGTATCAGATTTTAAATGATTTACTTAAGGATGGAATAAGAAGGCATTCTGAAATTCTTGCGGGGGATATTGCATCTTCGCTGAAGAAGACTACATGGGCAGAAATAAGGGGGGTAAAAAAGGCTAACTTTTATGTTTTAAAGTATAATAATATGCCTGCTGTTCTAGTGGAGGTGGGTTTTTTATCCCACAAAGCAGAGGCAAAAAAGTTGCTTAGTCGGGATTATCAGCTTAAAATAGCGGGTGGTATTTATCGAGCTTTGATAGATTTTGTGACTACATATAATAAAACAAGAGGTTTTTCCAAATGAATAGAAAATTAAACTCTAGAATCGCTTTTCTTGGAATAGTGGTGCTTATCGCGGCCTGTACTGTATTTTTTTTTATTCATGAAATGAATTCTCCTGGCTTTAAATTCTATTATCCGGATCAGTATTATAAAAATTTAAAATATGAAAAAAGATATATAAATTTGAATAATAGGAAAAGAGAAGAAAAATACTCTTTGCTTATTAAAGAGTATATTTTAGGTCCTCTACAGAATGATCTTATGAACCCTCTACCTGAAAAGGTTTCTCTGGTAGATGTATGGTGGGTTAATGATTTTAAAAAAGAGGCTATTGTAATTAATCTTACTGCGGATTTTGAAAAGTTTGCAATGTCCGGGAACGAAAGGGTTTTATGGTTTATAAAGGGTCTAAAAGAAACAATAAACAAAAATACAGGAATAAAGAAGATTTATCTTCTTTCTGATAATAAAAAAGTAAAGGCCAAGGTTGGGGATTTTAACCTATCCTACCCGATTATAGTAAAAAAATAATCGAAAATTAATATTCTGCAGGTTAAACTTTTAAGGGTGTGTTTCCGATTATTAGCTTGAGAATAGGGCAGGAATAGGGCGTATTCTCCTTGATAGTTATATCGGAGTAATTTGAAAAAGGTTGACATATTTTTAAATAATTTTAGAATAATATTTAAGGATAAAGTAAAATATATTTAAAGGAGTGGATATATGAGGAAAGGATTTGTGTGGTTATATGTTTCAATATTCTTTTTAGTGAGCTCCATATCTTTCTCTGCTGTAAAAAAGACTTTAATTGATTTCAATGTATATGAGCAAAATATAGCTCAGGTGGTGGAGAAGGATAAAAAGATTCATGATGAGGCAGTTCAGAAAGGTATTGCGCCTGATCTAACACAGTATGGCTATCCCAAGGTAGAGTTTACTCCTGATGATTGGACAATTGATAAATGGAAAGTAATTCTCTGTCCTTCTGCAAATACTATCAGGAACAATATTCTGTCCTATACCAAAAAGGTACCAAGTAAAAGATTTGGAGATGTGCTTGGCGTAAGGATTCATTTTATTGAAGGAAGATTTCTATCGTGGGCTTTAATATCACCACCATTTGATTTCTATCCGTTTTATGATGATGGTAGTGATGTTAACAGGGGACCCAATAATGAAGAGAATGGTCTTGTGATGGGTCTTTTAATGAATGTGGGGCAGATTAAGTCTCTTTCGGGATGGGTTTATGGACTGAATTATCAGATGCAGACGGGTATTCGCCTTAAAGATAGAAATGATCTTGTACATGATTATTTTCTTGGCTCGGTATTTTTTGATGGATGGAGAAAGCTCGTATGGAATAATCCAGAGTACACAGATCAGATTCAGGATAAGGCTCTTCAGAGGGTCGCTCTTTATCCAAAGAGTTATCCATATATTTACTTTGATTCTTATGTTGTGTATAAGCCCGAACAGGAATCCGGCGGAGATTTTGTTATCTACTTTAAGGATGTAGAAATGGAATATGACCGAGCTATAGTTACAGAGGAAATGGATATTGAAGATGAAGCAATCTGGGGCATTCTTGCGAAGGAAAGGGCTGCAAAGAGATTAAGAGACTTAAAGACTATTGGTGAAAGACTCTACCTGTATCAGAAAGAAATGAGGAAGCAGAAGTTAGCTACAGAGCAAACTCCATCGACTGAGACCAAGCCTGCTGAAACCAAACCTGCAACAAAATAGTAGTTACTTACTGAAAAATAAAAAGTAAAAGTCGGGATGAGAAAAACTCATCCCGATATTTTTTTTCTTTTTTTTAGTAAATGTTGTATGTAAGCCAGCCCCTCTTGAGCCTCTTTATAAAAATTTTCCCATTTTTTCATGACTTCAATAGTGGGAATACTTTTATCTGATAGATCGGTAACGGCTTCAATAGAAGATTGCATTGTCATTTCTAATAGACGTCCTAATGCAGGGTTTTTCTTTATGGCAGAAGATAACGATTTATCAAACTTTGACATTATAGAAATCTCTTGCGTTATATTCCTTGACCCGTTTTTTATTTTTAAAAGAACATTTTTTGAAGCCTCAAGGGCAAGTACAGAGGAAGGTATTAGTGTGTCCAGCACACTCATTAGAGAAAAAAGAATATTTTTGTATTCTTCATCGCTTCTTTGCGAGAAATGAATTTTGAACTCCCTGCTTATAGTGTTATCACAGTATTTTTCAATAGCCTTTTCAAGAGGGATATGTTCAATTCCTTCTATAAAGGCTCCACCCTCTGTCGAGTTGATTATTCTTCCTTTTGTGTATTGAAATTCTTTTCTAAACCATTCGATGAAGGTAAGGAACTTTCTATCAGTTGACACCTTTTCACCGTTCCATCCATTTATCTCTATTTTGTCGGATAGAAAAAGCATTTTTGCATTGTAATCTTCGTATGTATGAAAGCGATTGATTTTGTAATATAGAAACTCTTCTAAGACATTGCCTCTTGTATGGGTTTGCTTTTTTGAATAAGCCAGATCCTGGCCAGCGAATATTATTGGATTGCAGTTGAAGAATCTAGCTAGATCAAAGGCTGCAGTAGAAACAGAACCTCCGCAGAGAAGAGAACCCTTTTCTCCCCAGAAATGCTTGAATGTTTCATATGCGGGGAATATTGTATCGAAAAGAATGGTTTTTTTGAGATTATATTTAGTAAGACTTAAGAAAGATGCTCCGGCATCTATAATTAAAAAGCTGTTTTTTGGTGAGTAAAGAAGATAGAGAGTATTCTTATCCTGGGGGTCAACACTTACAACAAAGTCGGGTTCTATTTCCTCATTAGAGAGGGTTGAATATGCCGTATCCGTTGAAATGAGAAGAAATCTTTCCTTGTATTTCTTAATAATATGAATGTTCTTTGAGAGGGAAGGCCCTGCACCAACGATTACAGCGGGTTTGTTATGAAAAGTATGTTCTATGTCTTTTATTCCTGGAAGGCCGAAATAAAAAATGGAGTTTTTAATAATATTTCTAAGCCAGACCTTCTGGAAGCGTTTTAAAGTAGCCTTATTGATTTGCTTTTTTGAAAGATAGGCGATTAATATTCCCTGAAGATTTGAGTAAATTTCCGGGAAAAGGGTAAGATAGGGGCGATGAATATAAAAGTTTAGTTCTTTAATATTATTTTTATCAAGAAATTCAGTAACCTTTGAAATCTCACCTTGAATAAGATGTACCCTTTTGTCTGTAAGCAGGGAATTGATGTTTCTTATCTCTTTTGCATAATCTATTATTTCCTGTGAATGTTCAAACACAATAATATTTGCGGAGGTGTTTTTGATAAGATATTCTACAATGTATCCAAGCCCGAATCCGGCAATTAGAATCCATTCAATATCTGGGTTAAAATGCCTACATATTCTTTCGGCTTCCTTGAATGGCTCTACTGAGTGTAGAGTTACACTTTTGTTCCCAGATATTACTCTCACATTTGCTGATATAGACTTTTCTATATTTTGAATGATTATTTTATCCATACTTTCTCCAGATTTAATTAGAAGTAAGATGTGTGGTAGATGAAATCATTCTTCTGATAATGTTTGCAAAAATGGGAGCTGCAACTAGACCTCCGGTATGGTTTTCTCCATGAGGTTTATGTACTACAATTACCACTGTTAGTTCTGGATTTTCCGCAGGTATATATCCAACAAAGACGGCATTAAATAAATCTTTATAATATCCCCCCCCTTTTTCCTTTGCTATCTGTCCTGTGCCGGTTTTCCCTGCTACTGTGATACCTTCGATCTTTGCAGTAAGCGCTGTTCCATTTTCACTTACAACCTTTTCCATCATTTTTAATAAAAGTTTTGAGGTTTCCGGGCTTATTATGCGGTATTCATTTATTTTCTGCTGATAATAGTTTTTACTTTGAGAATCTAGAACTTTGCTAATCAGCATCGGGGTACGATATTTTCCATTGTCAGCAATTATACTGGAGGCTATCGATAGCTGAACAGAAGTTACTCCTATCTCCTGTCCAATAGAAATCATGTATTTTGAGAGAAAAGACCATTTGTTAGGACTTCGCAATATACCCGGAGAACTTTCAGATAAAGGCAGTTCTGGAGCCTGTCCAAAACCGAAAGAACGCAGGAAAGGATAGTATTCCTTGATGCGAAATGATTCTGCTACCTGAATCATACCAACATTACAGGATTTCTGAATTATGCTTGCAATATCAACCCTTCCATGGGGAACATTACAGGTAAATTGATAGTCTCCAACCGAGGCAACTCCTGTACATTCATAATAAGGCTTTAGAGTTTTATGTTCAAGAGCGTAAGCGACGCCGAACTGTTTCATTATAGATCCTGGTTCAAATGTACTGGATAAGGCACGTGAATGCATGTTGTAAGAAGTAATGCTCTTTAAATCGTTTGGATCAAAATCCGGAAAGCTTATAATTACAAGGAACTCTCTTGTTTTATTGTTTATAATAACTACACTGCCAGATTCCGCCTTGTTCTCTATTATTCCCTTCTTTAATTCTTCAGAACATAGTGTGGAAAGGTTTCCATCAATGGTTGTTACTACATCGTATCCTTGCTGTAGGCTTTTATTCATTGATAATTCCAGTCCCGATAATCCTGTATTGTCTATTCCAACAAACCCTACAATGCCTGCAGTAGCAGGGAAGGGATAATACCTTCCTTCTTCTGGTGATAAGCCTATTTCGTCTCTTTTTATAATGGATTTGTCCTTTAGTATCTGGATCATCTCTTTTACAGGGGAGGCTTCGATAAGGCTCATTTTTCTTTTTATCCATGCAAAGCTTTTGTCATTGCCTATAGATTGAATATCATTTTGCTGAATTATTTTCGATTGAATGAGATATTGGAAGATTTGCTTTTTTATGTTTTCATCTAACTGTGAAGGTCTTATGTAAAGAGAATATGTCAGAGAGGATACAGCAAGTTCTCTATTGTGTCTGTCATAGATTGTTCCTCTAGTTACAGAAGCCCTATATCTTCGGGTGAGGCGAGGATCGGGAAATGTAGATATAAAAAAAATACGAATTTCAAGAAATATAAAAAAGAGGATAAAAAAGAAAATAACAAGGCCGAAACGCTGTCTGTTCATAAATAAAATCTTTTACCTCTGGACAAGAATTTCTTATATCAATTTATCGGATAATTATTAGAATGGATAATGTATGCAGGTGGAAAAGATACCCTTAATTTGTAATGTATTTTTTCCGAAAATAAATTAAATAAGGAGCATTTATGGCAAATTTTATTAGCTTACTTTTTTATCTTGCTTATAAGGCAGGAATTCTTTATTCATCTTATTATATTTTAAGCTTTTTTAAGCTCAGATATGATGAAACCGTGCTTTATTTTTATGCCTTCTTAAGCTTTTTTCAGTTTTTGTTTATTTTCTTTCAAACTATCTCAAGAAATAGAAAAGAAGAAGGTTTCCCTACAGCAAGAAACACAGCAATCTTTCAATATACAACTATAATTACTATTCTTATGGAAGAAATTATCATAGGGCTAATTGGCTACTATCTTTATCAACTGGAAAACGATTTACTGAGTATTGGTTTTCTGATAAGTTCCATAACGATTTTCCATGCGGTTTTCTATTATATGCATTCAAGAATTTTTAACTTTGTAATAAAAAAAAGGAATATAATTATTAAAAGGGCAAGTGTTTTACCAGTATTTATATTTATTCTTGTTTGTTTTGCAATACCAATTGGATATATTACATTAAAGTATTTTATAAAAAAGGAATTTAGCCTTTATGATACTCTTGTTTTTTCATCCATTATGGCAGTGAACATGATTGTAATATTTTTTATGTTTGCTGCGAAGGCGATCAAGGCAAAGAGGATAGCTTCTTTTATTAATAATATTTCCTTAGTTTCTCCCGTAAAAGAGATGAGAGTGGATGATCCTTATGAATTTGGTGCAATAGAGTCAGCTATAAAGGTTTTTCTTGAAAAGCTAAAGAAAGAAACCTCTTATGTTACGCTTTTCAGCGATTATCTCTCACAGAAGATTAAAAAGGAAATTTCTCAATATGGAGTGAAGTATCAAGGGGAACAAAAGATAGCTTCAGTCTCTACAATTAAAATAAAGATATTGACAGAGGATATTTCTCCAGAATCCTACCTTTCTTTTATTAATAGGTGTCTCAGTATAATAGGTGAGCATTCGTATGAATATGAGGCATATCCGTATTTTCATTCAAATAAAGTAAATCTGGCTTTTGGGATTCCTTACCATTATGAGCATCAAAAGTATAATTCAATAGAGGCGACTCAGAAAATAATAACTGATATTGAAAAGAGCATAGAAAAGGAAGATATAGAGGTTAGAATTTATGCGGGAATATATAGCGGTAGCGTTATAGCAGGGGCAGTAAACACAAAAGGTAAAGATATAAAAGAATACATCATAAGTGGAGATGCTGTTGAGCTTTCTGAAAGAATAGTAACAGCGGCAGAAAGTCTTAATGTCAGGATACTGGTTGCGGAAAATGTTCTTGAAGGTTTATCCTCCAGGTTTTCTTCAGAAAGGTCTTTTAAGCTTAAACTAAAAGATGGAGAAGAGCTTCTTCTTAAAGAATTAAAGAGTTAGAACTATATTTCTACATATCCTTCAAAAGATACTTCTGCGTTTCCTTCCATCATGACATTACCATTCTTTTCCCATTCTATCTTCAGGTCACCACCAAGAAGATGTACAAGTACCTTGTTTTCAGTTACACCATTCAGTATGCATGCAACAACCGATGCACTTGCCCCGGTACCGCAGGCAAGTGTTTCACCGGATCCCCTTTCCCACACCCGCATTTTTATTTCGCTTTTGTTTATTATTTCAATAAATTCTACATTTGTTCTTTTTGGAAAAATTTCGGTAAGGTTTTCAACAATCCTTCCATATTTTTCCACTCCGAAATTCTTCAGATCTGACACAAAAGCTATGGCATGTGGGTTACCCATTGATACGAAGGTAAAATCAAAATTTCTGTCAATTACGGTTATATTTTTTTTTGCAAAACTATTGTTGTTTTTTTCAGCAATCACCGGTATTTTTTCTGGTTCAAGAATGGGTGCTCCCATATTTACCTTTATTGAGTCTATTTTTTCAGAGGTAGATTTTTTCATTTGTATATTTTTAACTCCAGCGAGTGTTTCTATGTTGATATTAAGTTTAGAAACAAGTCCCTTATAGTATGAATAGAGTGCGAGCTGGCGAATTCCATTTCCACACATTTCGGCTTCGCTTCCATCGGCATTAAAGATTCTCATTTTTAAGTCTGCCTTTGTAGAAGGTGCGGCGAATATAATGCCATCGCCACCGATTCCAAAGTGCCTATCACTTAATCTTTTAGCAAGCGAAGCGGCATCTTTTAGTAGCTCGGGATGTGCAATTGCATTGAAGATAATATAGTCATTTCCTAGTGCCTGCATTTTTGTAAAATCGTAGCGCATAAAAACTCCTTAAATTATTTTATCAGGAAAAATAATTTTAAGCAATTTGTAATATTTGAAGTAATTTCCCCTTTTGGCATTCTGATTACAACTCTACCGTTTTCTTATAAGGAACTTCTTCAGTATAAACTTGCTTCTTGCAGAAATAGATTTCTCAAGGGTGTATCGAAGGAATTAGAATTGGAACGACGAAAAATGGGGAATTAATGATATTTGATTATTTTCTTAAATAGATTTACTATAAGATTATACTAAAAAAATTCTATGGAGGATTTTTAGTGTGAAGGCTCTAATCCTTGTTGGCCTTCAAAATGATTTTTGCTCCCATAAGGGAGCTGCATATATTACAGGTAGTGAGAAGGTTATTCCTTTGATTAATAATATAATTCCGAAGTTTAGTTTTGTAATAGCCACAAGGGTTTGTTATCCAGAGAATCATGGATCCTTTGCAAGGGTTCATGGTAAAAAGGTTAAGGAAAAGATTTTGCTTGGCGGACAGGAGCAGATTCTGCGTTCGGATTTTTGCGTTAAAGGAAGCTGGGGTGCCCGACTTGTCAGAAGTTTAAATAAGAAGGGAATTCACAAAATTTTTGTTCTTGGTGCACACAAAAACATAGATAGTTATAGTGCTTTCTTTGAGCATGGCCATAAACATTCAACAGGACTGGACATCTATCTAAAGGAGAGAAGAGTTAAAAATATTTTTATTGCGGGTGTTCCACTAGAAAGTCTTGTAAAACATACCGCTCTTGATGGTGTTGCCCTCGGTTTTCATACCAGTGTAATAAAAAATGTCTGTATGGGGATAGAAGAGCATTCGGGAGATATTCAATCTTCATTTTCCGAGATGGAAAGAGCCGGAGTAAAGGTGTTAGATTCATTGAATTTCTGAACTGTGAAATCGGGTAAAAATTTTCTGTTCTGAAAATTTCTCTCTGGAGGAATATTTTGGATTTCCCAGAAAAAATTTCTTTTACTATTACAAATGTATGCAATTTGCGTTGTAAAATGTGTGGACAATGGGGAGAAGAGGGGTATGTTGCAGGAAAGTTTCAGGGGCATAAACAGAAAATGAAACTTGAGAATTGGAAAAGGTTGGTAGATGAAATCGCAGAGAATAAAGTTGATTCTATCCTTCTCAGAGGAGGGGAACCTTACGATATCTGTAGATGGACCTGCAGAGATTCATGATAATGTTCGCGGGATTGAGGGTTCTTTTGCAAGTATTAAAGAAAATCTTACTTTATTGCATGAAGAAGAGAAAAATGCTGGATGTTTTATCAGTAAATCGATTACTTTTACAATTAGCCCATATTCTTATAGGGGGCTTGGTAAAATGCCAGATGTAGCACGAAGTCTTGGAATTAATACTATATGCATTGTTCCTTATTACTATGTACCCGAGTATGCTGGAAAAGAATACGAAGAGGAGCTTCAGAAGCTTGGGGCTCCTGCATTTTCATGGCATGGATTCCATCATGAAGAATCTGGGATTGATTTTGAAGAGTTTCGTACACAGTATGAAGAGTATATGAATAATCTTGGTGAAGTAAAAACCTTTCCATATATGCCTATGGATATAGAAGACTATAGGAAGTGGTTTGGGGAATATAGGTCAGTAGTTCTTAAGGAAAATTGTTCTAACATAGAAAAGCTTATAGACATTCAACCTGATGGATGGGCAAATTTTTGTGTGGATTTTCCAGACTATTCTATAGGAAATGTTATTGAATCTACTATAAAAGAAGTATGGAATAGTTCTAAAGCAGAAGCCTTTCGCAAATACCGTCGAAAGAAACCCCTTGCCGTATGCTGGCGATGTGGGACAAAATATATGTCGGAGATATAACAATAGCAGGTCTATGCCCCTATTGCTTATGTCCAATCTGTGGGTTCAATAGTAACCAGACTATGTCTCCTATGATAAAATTCCAATTTATTTCAAGGCAAGTGGTTATGATTTTTATTCTCCGTGTTCTTCATGTACTCTGTGGTGAATTCTCGGCTTTCTTGGGTAGTCCCACCAATGTTCACTTTCTTTTGAACGGCCAAAAGAAAGTGAACCGAAAGAAAACCCGCCCACCCACGCTACGCAAAGTTTGCAATGCAACTGCTCAGGCTCGGGAGCGGTGAACTCACCCTCACCTTGAAAAACCGAATGTCTTGAAAATAAAATCTCTTTTCACTGTCACTCCCGGTTTTTTCA
>Ga0315298_1001053_pt1 | contig 52402 bp, 36 predicted proteins | sample WHS_1_MG_FD_203077 | JGI IMG/M metagenome (GOLD analysis project Ga0315298, IMG submission 203077) | Extremophilic microbial mat communities from Washburn Hot Springs, YNP, Wyoming, USA - WHS_1_MG | ecosystem: Environmental > Aquatic > Thermal springs > Hot (42-90C) | place: USA: Wyoming... | reverse complement strand
TTTAAAAGTCAAAGTGTTGAAAAAGAGATGATAGCTAATTGTAAATCGAATTTCAAAAAAGCGTGAAGTAGTTTATTTTGCATTGAAAGTCCAAGATGAAAAATCCAACAAACCTTTGAATGATCAATTTTTTGGTGTGGACATCCGATAGGTTCTATTCCATTTTAGAGTAAAAAGAGAAAGGCGAAGGTGCGATAAAGAGAAGCCCCAAATAGACAAGAAAGGACATGAAGTTAACATTTTGCTGATGCCAATTCAACCACATGTAGCCATTTTTGTGTGATGCCGTGGCTTGATGGTGAGGCATACCGGATTCGAACCAGTGACTTCTTGCCTGTGAAGCAAGCGCTCTAAACCAGCTGAGCTAATACCCCTTTGAATGCTTTCCAATGAAACGCTGCTGTTGGTGCTTTGAAACGGTTACATCACGAGTGATTTTACCTCTTCATGTCAGTTTTCAAAATGCATTGTAATTATACAGTGCAAAAGTAAGAATAATGTTTCTTTTATATTCTTTCTTGTTTTGTGTCTTTAATTTATTTATAAAAGCAAGGAATCATTAACATATTTGTGCTGCGTATTCATTGTTTTTTTAAGAAATGGGATCTGTTCAAAAATATGCTATTCCCATGTACTTTTTGTGAGCTTTTTTATGTATAAAAAACAGATTATTTACACGGATTACCCTTATAAAGTTAAATAAAAATAAATAGTGTATTACTTAAAAATGAATTGTTATATTCGTGTCCGAAAACGAAATGATTTTTTTCTATATATTTTCCGAGTACAATTTAATATTTTATAAATCGACGAGATAAAAAAAATTTTCTTTAGACATCCAATCAGAAAATTAAGCATGGATGTTTTGAAACTTAATCATTTATGTTCACATAATCCTATGTTTGATTTTCCACTATTTTTTGATTTTTCAATGTATTAAGACAGTACATTTAACGGATCATACAAAACTTATATAATCAGGCAATTATTTCTCAATTTGTTCTATAAATCCTTAGTGTTAAAAATAAAAATAAACGTATGAAAAGAAAATTTTTACATTTGATTTTTACTGTGATGTTGTTTCAACATTATTCTGTGAATGCTGCTAATCCGGGTGTTGCTGTTTGGCCTATGTTGTCGGGTACGACAACGTTGACTAAAGCGACTACAACGGGTCAAGTTAATGCGGCTGATGAATTATTAGCTCCCAATGCGAATCTTGTTTTTGGTTCTGGTAAATCAGTTGGAGGTGTATCTGTGCAGAGTGTAAAATACAATGGGACTTGGCCTCAGGAAACGACTATGAATCAACAAAGATATGTTCAATTTTCAATTTCACCAAAAACCGGAAGTTTACTGAAAGTGGATTCAGTGGCTATGACGATTGGGGCAGTGTCATCAAATAATTTGCATGCTGTTATTTTTTATTCCACTGATTCTACCTTTGCATCTTCAACGCAATTGGGATCGGCTTATGCTTTAAGTTCTACAGCCTTACAACGGGTAAGTTTTTCTTCTTTGGGCATCGTTGTAGCTGCCGGACAAAGATTTTATGTGAGAATTTATCCTTGGGATTCTGCTTCAGGCGAAAGTGGTAAATATTTAGCCATGTTGAATGTGGTTATTGGTGGTTCCACTGAATCAGTTCCAGTTTTTTCATCGGTTATTTGGCCGTGTGTTTCAGATCTTCAGTCAACCTTGGTGACTGGTACTATGTTGCCCGGTTCCATTTCTTTGAGTCAATTGATTAACTATGGCTCGTTATCATATAACGGTATCAACGGTCAGTCGATTTATACAGGAGTTGCTTGGCCGGCTCAAACTGCTCCAACCGAAGGTCGTTATATTCAGTTTGCTGCTTCTCCTAAGTCAGGAGGACAGTTAGTAGTTGATAGTGTTTCACTCACGTTGGCTTCTTATGCTACAAACGATCTTCGTGTTTCAGTTTATTATTCTAATGATTCTGCATTTACAATAGAGAACGGAATTAAATCAGGAAAAGATATTGTGTTGTCTAATGGAGTTTTTCACAAATCAACCATTGTTCTCGACGCTAAAGATACAGTTAACTCCGGCGGAGTTTTTTATCTCAGGTTGTATCCGTATTCAGTCAGTGCCAGTGGAGATCAATGGAAATTGGTTGGATTGGACAGCATTTCAGTGTATGGTAGGGTAACGGGAGTCACTGCAGATCCACCTATCATTACTACAACTCCTGTTTCAGAAATTTCGACAACATTTGCTACGTCCGGAGGGAACGTATCATCTGACGGTGGAGCCGCAGTTATTGAAAGAGGTCTTGTTTATAGTAGCACATCTGTTTCACCCACTGTGAATGATATTAAGATTATCTCAGGATCAGGTTCAGGTATATTTATGGTACAGCTCACAGAATTAACACCAGGAACTACTTATTATGTGAGAGCGTATGCTACCAACTCAGCTGGTACCAGTTACGGGAGTGTACAGACGTTTACCACTATGACGGTGCTTACGGTTCCTGTAGTAAGTACTTCTAAAGTTACGGCCATTTTGGCTAAAACTGCTACTTGTGGTGGAAATATTTCCGATTGGGGAGGTTCTCCCGTTACATCAAGAGGAATTTGTTGGAGTACGTCCTTTAATCCAACCATCAACGATTCAATATCTACAAATGGGACTGGGACAGGGATATTCTCATCATCTCTATTTCAACTACTTCCGGCTACCACATATCATGTTCGGGCATTTGCCGTAAATAGTACAGGTGTAGGATATGGTGGTGATTCCACTTTTTCAACTCAGCCTATTGCTCCTGATGTGATTAAAATTGTTGGTAAAAATGCTGATTGTGACTATAATACTATTCAAGCAGCTTTTAATGCTGTGCCAGATAATTACACAGGTCGTTGGATCATTTATGTAAAACCAGGTACATATTATGAAAAATGTGAATTGGCTGCTACGAAGCCCAATGTTTATCTAATTGGGCAAAATAGAGATTCATGTATCATTACTTATAATGCTTATGCAGGTCAATCAAACGGTAGTGGAGGAACATGGGGAACAAATAATTCATTTAGTGTTGCAATTGATCCAAACGATTTTTACGCAGCAAACATTACTTTTCAAAATACACAAAAAAATGACGGATCAACTGGCACCGGAGCAGAACAGGCAGTGGCTTTACGCACTAAAGGAGATCGTCAACAATATTACAACTGTAAATTGCTGGGTTATCAGGACACGTATTATACTAATAGCAATGGTCGTATTTATATGAAAAATTGTTACATTGAAGGGAGTGTAGATTTTATTTTTGGTAATGGAGTAATGGTTCTTGATAGTTGCATAACGTTTGTTAATCGGAATGGAGGTGTTAATTGTGCTCCGAATACCGATGCTGCATCCAAATTTGGTTATGTTTTCCTAAATTGTACTTTAACCTCTTTGCCTTTAGGCGTACCGGACTTCAACGGAACGGCCATGTCGAGTTTTTATCTTGGACGTCCGTGGCAAAATGCTCCTCAAGCGGTTTATATTAATTGTTATGAACCGGCTACTCTTAATCCACAGGGATGGTTGAACATGACAGATGGCCTCAATCCTTTCTTTGCGGAATATCATTGTACTGGGCCGGGATCAAATACGGCTAACCGATCTACTAATGTGAATTTTTATGGTCGTCAACTGACTGATGAACAGGCTTCTTCCTATACTATCAGTTCAATCTTTGCTAAAACGTCTAATCCTTCTTTTGCGTATAACTGGATGCCATCCACGTTTTCATTAAGCTCTATTAGTACGTCAGTTGATAAAATGTTCTTGTCTGATAGATTAGTCACAATGGATCCTATTTTCCCAAATCCGATGGATAATATTGGAACCATTCGTTATTCGTTAACTAAAAATGCTTTTGTAACTATTTCACTTTTTAATTTTTCTGGAGTTAAAATTAAAACGTTGATAGATGCTTTTCAAGTGAGTGGTATTCATCAAATTAACTTTCAGCGGCAGTCACTTCCTTCGGGGATCTATTTTATCTCCCTTCAGGCTGATCATTCAAAAATAACAAAATCATTGATGATTCGATAATATTTATTTTTAATTGCGTTATTTGTTTTGCTAGTAACGTCGATTTTATAACGAAAAAAAACGGAGTCGAATCATCCTTTGATGGGGTTGTGGTTCTGACACCGTTTTTTTCAACGTTTTGATTGATTTTTTTCTGTACTTTTTCTGAAACTGAAAGGATTTGACGATGAGTTTTTGACTTTATTCAGGCAGCCATTTTCGTAGCTCCGTTAATGTCATTTTTCGTCGTGCTGCATATTTTTCGCGTTGATCCTGACCAATTTTGCCGATCATAAAATAGCGAGCCTGCGGATGAGCAAAAACTAAACCGCTGACGGATGCATTAGGAATCATTGCTCCATTTTCGGTGAGCTGAATGCCAATGTCCGAAAGATGTAGAAGCGGATCGAGTTCAAAGATGATGGACAAGTCGGGCAGAGAAGGATATCCCACGGCTGGTCGAATGCCTTGGTAACGTTCCTTCAATAATTCGGTTTGGGATAGTGCTTCTTCCGGCGCATATCCCCAAGCATGTTGGCGTATGTATTGATGCAAATATTCGGCTGCTGCTTCGGCCAATCGATCTGACAGCGACTGAATCAACAGGGCTGTGTAGTCATCACCTTTTTCGGCAAACTCTTTTGACAATGTCTCTGTGCGGGCAATGGTTGTCGAAAAAGCTCCTATGTAGTCTCTTTTCCCTACATGTTCAGGCAGAATAAAATCAGCCAGCGATAAATTGGGTTGGCCGTCCGTTTTGAGTGTTTGTTGACGAAGAACAGGGATGGACACTTTTTGGTCATTGGTGTAAATGATCAACGCATCTTTTTCGTCAGTTGCATTGGCTTCAAAGAAATCGACGACCGTTTTTGCTGCAATTCCTTTTTCGTGTAGCAGGGCAAGAACATCCTGTGCGTCATGAAAAAGTTTCAATGCTTCTTTTGCTTTTCCTTGTTCTTCAGGTGGATAACTGTTGAGCCAACCTGTTTCACAAGCAATACAACGATCGATGGAAGCAATATCGGGGTAATTTCCTGGGAGGCGCCAGGCTTTGAAAAAGAATCGCCAGTCAATGAATGGTAACAAGGTCATGATGGGCACATCCATGATTTGTTTTTCCTGATGAGCCGGTTTCAAAGGCTGGTATTCATCCCAATTAATTTTTAATCCATTTTGTAAGGCTTCAGAAAGTGAAAGCAAAGGAGTTGATTTTTGTTCTTTATTGACAAGCTCAGCTTGTTCGCTGCGTATTTCTTCGGCAAAGGTTTCATAAAGATGAGGATTCAGCAGTCGTCCTAAAGCAATGACGGCTTGTGAGGCATCGCGTGAATGGCTGACCACGTTAGCGGTATAGTGAGGTGCAATTTTTAATGCGGTATGTAATTTGGAAGTGGTTGCTCCGCCAATTAATAATGGAATAGTGAATCCCGATTTTTGCATTGCTTCGGCTACATGAGCCATTTCTTCCAACGAAGGGGTGATTAATCCGCTTAATCCAATGGCATTGGCTTGGTGGTCAATGGCTGCTTGTAGAATTTTTTCGGAAGGAACCATTACTCCCAAATCGATCACTTCATAATTGTTGCATGCAAGAATGACGCCGACAATGTTTTTCCCAATATCATGAACATCGCCTTTAACAGTGGCTAAAATGATCGTGCCTGCTTTTTTGGCTTCGGCTCCTTTTTGATAGGCTTCGATGTATGGTTGCAGAAAAGCAACCGCTTGTTTCATGACACGGGCCGTTTTGACCACCTGAGGAAGAAACATTTTCCCTTCTCCAAAGAGTTGTCCGACAATGCCCATGCCTTCCATGAGTGGTTGTTCAATGATCATTAGCGGATTTTCATAGACTGAAAGCGCTTCTGTCAGATCTTCCTCAAGATATGTATTGACCCCTTTGACGAGGCAAGTCGCCAACCGTTCGTTGAGTGTAAGTGAACGCCACACTTCTTCTTTTACGGCTGTTTGTGTCGTGTTTCCTTCGGCTTTTAATTTTTCGGCCATGGCAATTAAACGTTCTGTAGCATCGGGTCTGCGATCAAAAAGGACATCTTCGACCGCCTGAAGGAGCTCTTGATCAATGGATTCATACACTTGTAGCATTCCGGCGTTGACAATTCCCATGTCCATGCCGGCATGAATGGCATGATAAAGAAAGGCAGCATGCATGGCTTCACGCACTTTGTTGTTGCCTCGAAATGAAAAGGATAGATTGCTTACTCCTCCGCTCACTTTGGAATATAGCAAATGATTTTTGATCCATTCCGTTGCTCGAATAAAATCAATGGCATAACGATTGTGTTCTTCAATGCCTGTTGCAATGGCTAAAATATTGGGATCAAAAATGATATCTTGTGGCGGGAAACCTATTTTTTCTGTCAGCAACCGATAGGCTCTTTCACAAATGGCAATGCGTCGTTCGTACGTGTCGGCTTGTCCGTTTTCATCGAAAGCCATGACGACGACTGCTGCACCGTATTGTCTGATCAAACGTGCTCTTTCAAGGAACAATGCTTCTCCTTCTTTTAAACTGATGGAGTTCACGATGGATTTTCCCTGAACACATTTCAGTCCGGCTTCAATGACTTCCCATTTTGAAGAATCGATCATCAGAGGAACCCGAGCAGCATCGGGATCAGACATTAAACTGTTCAAAAACGTCACCATTTCGGTTTTGGCATCCAGCATGGCATCATCCATGTTGATATCTAAGATTTGAGCGCCGTCTTCCACTTGTTTTCGGGCAATGGCAACGGCTTCATCGTATTGTTTGTTTTGAATCAGCTTCAGAAAATTTCGAGATCCTGCCACGTTGCAACGTTCGCCGATATTGACAAAATTGGTTTCGTTTGTTATTTCGAAAAAATCCAATCCCGAGAGTCGGGTGTTGGTGGATGCTTTCGGAATGGTTCGGAGCGAAGCGCCTTTCAGCAATTCATGGTAAGCGGCAATATGAGCCGGTGTGGTGCCGCAACAGCCACCGATGATGTTGACTAATTTTTCGTCAATGTACTCTTTAATTTGCAAGGCCATCCGTTCGGCTGTTTCGTCATAGTCACCCAATTGATTTGGTAATCCTGCGTTGGGATGTGAACTAACGTACCAAGGCGCAACGGCAGCAAGTTCCTCTAAATATGGTTTTAATTCATTTGCCCCAAAAGAACAGTTCAAACCCACTGAAAGCAAAGGCGCATGTTCGATAGAAGTCAGAAAGGCACGAATGGTTTGGCCTGATAATGTTCTTCCACTTTTGTCGGCTACGGTAGCTGAGAGCATGAGGTCAACTGTTTTACCCATATTTTTCATGGCTTTCTGAGCCGCCAAAATGGCAGCTTTAGCATTCAGGGTGTCAAAAATGGTTTCAACAAACAAAGCATCTACTCCGCCTTCAATCAAAGCTTCCATCTGTTCGTCGTATGCTTCTACCAGTTCGTCAAAGGTGATGGCGCGTTTTGCGGGATTGTTCACGTCAGGTGAAAGAGATGCCGTCTTATTGGTTGGCCCAATGGAACCGGCAACAAAACGAGGTTTTTCGGGATTGAGTCTGGTAAATCCATCGGCTTCTTGACGAGCCAATCGGGCTGCCGCCAGATTAATGGCACGAACGTGCGATTCCATGCCGTAATCACTTTGAGAGATGCGCTGTGCATTGAATGTGTTTGTTTCAATGATGTCGGCTCCGGCATCGAGGTATGCGTGATGAATCTGTCGAATGATTTCCGGTTGAGTAAGGCAGAGCAAATCGTTGTCGCCTCTCAAAAGTTTGGATGAGTCTTGAAATAGGCTTCCTCTAAAATCGGCTTCCGTGAGTTTATGTTTTTGTATCATTGTTCCCATGGCTCCGTCGAGGATCAGAATGCGATGGGCTAAAAGTTCTTTTAGGTTCATATCGGACTGGTTTTTTTTATGAAAATGAACAGGCTCATGAAAGCCATTGGTTCATTTTGCTTGATGATCTAATGGTGTGAAATGACACTGTTTTGCGCAACATCGAATGATAAAATACTTGCTTTGTCTTCTCATAAGGCTGATAATGTGTAATTTGACGGTTATTCATTGGATCAAAGCGACTATGTGAATTATGGGTGAACCAACGCTTGCTATTTTTATACAAAGATAATGATTCTCAGCTTTAACCCATCATTTGTTGATGAGGCTTCCTTTTTCTTGAGGTTAATGAAGCCTCGATCATTCTCGCATGGGCTGGAATTTTGATACCACTCAACCTTTTTTCGTCAGCTAAGTTTGATATTGAACATCACGGTAAAGCTTCGCTGTGATTCGTTGGAGTTGATATGGAGTTGGTATGGAGAAGACACGGAATTAATAACGACTTTCATAAGGCATCTACAACATAATGTCATGGTTTTATTAAAACCTTTTTCTTTCCATCTTTTGGATTTTCCTTTTTGCTTTTAGTCGCAATTTTAGCACTCAAGATAGTTTAAAATGAATTTATTTACAGTCGCTTAACGATGCAGGTTGTTTTATGTCTTTATGGAAGGCAGGGTTTTGAAAAGGAGATTTCATGATTTGCTGCTTGAAACAACGGGGGTTTTATTGTAGATTTTTATCCAGTTGATCAACCCGTAAATTGCCATGATGAGGAAAATAAAATATTCGATTGAGAAAAATTGAATTCCTTTGATCCAATACATTACAGTGCAGATGGCATCGATGATGATCCAAAGAATCCAGTTTTCGACACGGCGTTGAGCTAACATCCAATTTGCCAATATGCTCATAACGGCCACTAACGAATCAGGATATGGATAAGCTGCAGGTTTTGGGAATGCCGTTGGAAAGAGTTGATGAATGTGACTCATGAAATAACCCACTCCAAGAGTTCCTACAAGTGTTAAAGAAGTGTGTATGAGGCGTCCACGTCGCGATAAATAGGTGATGGGTGTTTGTTCTCCGTTTCGTTTGCCATACCAATAAATCCATCCGTATATGCCGGTGATGAAATAATAGATTTGCAAAAACATGTCGCTGTACAAGTTAACTTGATAAAACAGCAAGAAAGCAAGGATAAAATTGATGATTCCGACAGGCCATGACCAGATGTTGGATTGAGTGGCCAAGAGGACGGCGGCTAAGCCGGTGATGGTGCCCAAAAACTCGACGGTGCTCATTTGGTAGCCCCAGATTTCTATCAAGATGTGATGAATGCTAAAAAGATCCGCCATGATATGTTGATGTTACCGCATTGGGAGACACGGTTGTGCTTTGGTTTTTTTGATTTGCAAAAGTACGATTTTTTCACCGCATCGGTCACCTTCGAATCTTTATTTGAAATGTATCTGTTATGGCGCATTTTTTATTTCTGGTTTTGACACAAAAATGGCTAAATATTGTTTGATTAGATTGCTGAATGATTAAGATGGATGTATGCTCGCTTATGCCATAATTCATTGATAATCAATAAATATAACTTTTTATTTACCTTCAGTTTTGTTGCTTGTGTGTTTCAGCAAAAAGTTAATTTGATTTTTGAGAATCTTGGGTAAAAGTTGAAATCATTATTATGAAGCAGTTATGGGAGTAATAATTGTTAAAACACACGAAGCTTTTACGTGAATTATCCAAACATTTTCTGTACCTTTGCACTTACTTAACGTGAAATGTATGATGGAAGCAACTCAGATTAAAACAGCTTTTGTTTCAGTGTATCACAAAGAAAATCTGGACGAGATTGTGTTGAAATTGCATGCACAAGGGGTTTCATTTATATCGACCGGCGGGACTCAAGCTTTTATTGAATCGTTGGGAGTGCCTTGTCAGGCAGTGGAAACGTTGACAGGTTACCCGTCCATTTTCGGTGGACGTGTTAAAACACTGCATCCGGCTGTTTTTGGAGGGATTCTTTATCGACGTAATGTAGAAGAAGATCTTGCACAGGTGGATCAATATCACATACCCACCATTGATTTGGTGATCGTGGATTTGTATCCGTTTGTTGAAACGCTTGCTTCAGGAGCTTCTGATGAAGCCATCATCGAAAAAATTGATATTGGGGGCATTTCGCTGATTCGTGCAGCCGCCAAGAACTTTCGCGATGTGGTTATTATTGCTTCGCAACATCAGTATCGGCCTTTTTTGGACATTATTGAGGAAAAAGGGGCATCCACCACGCTGGAAGAGCGAACTTATTTTGCTAAAGAAGCCTTTGCGGTTTCCTCAGCATATGATACGGCCATTTTTAATTATTTTGACGGCCATGAGCAAAGTCGTTTCAGGATGGCTGTGGATGGTTCCAAGATATTGCGATACGGAGAAAATCCTCATCAGCAGGGTGTTTTTTACGGCGATTTAGCTTCCTCATTTCAACAATTACAAGGAAAAGAAATTTCATACAATAACTTACTCGACATAGAGGCTGCCATCCGGTTGATTCGTGATTTTGACGAAACCACATTTGCGGTGTTAAAACACAACAATGCTTGTGGTGTTGCTTCTCGTCCTGTTTTGGTTGAAGCTTGGAAAGCGGCTCTCGAAGGCGATCCCCTTTCCGCTTTTGGAGGCGTGTTGATTACCAATGCCATGGTTGATAAAGCCACGGCGGAAGAAATTGATAAAATTTTCTTTGAAGTGATTTTGGCGCCCGATTATCAAGTAGATGCTTTGGAAATTTTGACGCGAAAAAAGAATCGGATCATTTTGGTTCTGAATGATGTAACTTTGCCTGCCCGACAATTTCGTTCCTTGCTGAACGGTGTGTTGGTACAAGATAATGACATGAAGGTAGAAACGGCATCCGATTTGAAAGTCATTACTGATAAAGCTCCCACGCCAACAGAAATCGAAGATTTGCTCTTTGCCAATAAAATTGTGAAACACAGCAAGTCAAATTCCATTGTGTTAGCAAAAAACAAACAGTTGTGCGGCAGTGGAGTGGGGCAGACTTCACGTGTGGATGCCGCGCGTCAGGCCATTGAGAAAGCAAAAACGTTTCATCTTTCATTAGAAGGAGCCGTAATGGCTTCCGATGCGTTTTTTCCTTTTTCGGACAGTGTAGAATTGGCTATTGAACAAGGAATTACAGCCATTATTCAACCCGGAGGTTCCATTCGTGATCAGGATTCAATTGATGCCTGCAATGCGCATCAGGTGGCGATGGTGACAACCGGAATCAGACATTTTAAACATTAAATTCATCTAACTTCTTTTAACCAGATACTTATGGGATTATTTTCATTAACCCAAGAAATTGCCATTGACTTAGGAACGGCTAATACGATCATCATTCACAACGATAAGATTGTGGTGGATCAACCCTCCGTGGTAGCATTGGATCGTCGAACCGATAAATTGATTGCTGTAGGCGAACGTGCTCGTCAGATGCAAGGGAAAGTACACGAAGATATTCGTACCGTTCGTCCGCTGCGGGATGGAGTGATTGCTGACTTTTTTGCGGCGGAGTTGATGATTCGCGGAATGATCAAAATGATGCAAACGCAAAAAACGTTTTTTACCCCATCGCTTAAAATGGTCGTATGTATCCCTTCGGGCAGTACAGAAGTGGAAATACGTGCCGTGCGTGACTCTTCGGAACATGCCGGCGGGCGGGAGGTTTACATGATTTACGAACCGATGGCTGCTGCTATTGGGATTGGGCTTGATGTTGAAGCGCCTGAAGGAAACATGGTGGTTGATATCGGTGGAGGGACGACGGAGATTGCCGTCATCTCTTTAGGTGGTATTGTGACCAATAAATCGATCCGCATAGCCGGAGATGATTTGACGGATGACATCATGGAATACATGGGACGTCAGCACAACATGAAAGTGGGTGAACGAACGGCAGAATTGATTAAAATCAATGTGGGAGCTGCGCTGACCTCTTTAGATAATCCACCGGAAGATTATGTTGTTCGCGGACCCAATCGAATGACGGCGTTACCGATGGAAGTTCCGATTTCATATCAAGAAATTGCTCACGCTTTAGACAAAACCATATCGAAAATAGAAACGGCCGTGTTGAGCGCTTTGGAACAAACGCCACCTGAACTCTATGCCGATATTGTGCACAATGGCATTTATTTGGCCGGAGGCGGTGCCTTGTTAAAAGGATTGGATCGACGTCTGGAAAGCAAGATGAATATTCCATTTCACATTGCCGAAGATCCCTTGCACGCTGTAGCACGCGGCACGGGTGTTGCGTTGAAAAATGTAGATCGATTCTCATTCTTATTGCGTTAAGCGACGCATTCTTTTCATTGGCATGGAACAATTGCTTCGGTTTTTGACGCGTTATGGAGCTACTTTTTTATTTATTCTTTTAGAAGCGCTCTCTTTTATTGTCGTTGTGAACCAAAACAGTTTTCAACATGCTGCTTTTTTGTCTTCAAGCAATCAATGGGCGGCTACGCTGCTAAATGCTGAGAGTGGCGTTACGTCCTATTTTGGGCTGGAGGGAACCAATCGATCATTGGCGGTAGAAAATACGGCGTTGAAAAATGAAGTGACGCAGTTGCGAGGTCAATTAGAAGCCAAGCGTGATTCCGTGCAAGGGTTGATGCAAATTGCTCCCGATCAGGCATATCATTACTTGATGGCCAAAGTGATTGGCAACAGTATCAATCGTTTACAAAATTACATCACATTGAATCGAGGCAGTTTAGCCGGCATTCGTCCTGAAATGGGAGTAGTGAACGATCAGGGAGTGGTTGGCATTGTGACAGCCGTGAGTCCACATTTTTCGGTGGTGATGTCATTGCTCAATGCTAAATCACAACTAAGCTGTAAAGACAAAAGGACGCAGGATTTCGGTCGGTTGGTGTGGGACGGAGTGGACAGTCGATACGCACAATGGCTTGAGGTGCCGCGTCATGCTGATATTCATGTGGGAGACACGGTGATAACAAGCGGTTTCTCTGCTATTTTCCCCGAAGGCATTCCGGTTGGAGTGGTCACTAAGGCAGAGCGCCCTTTGACTTCCTCTTATTATGATATTGATGTGAAGTTGTTTACCGATTTCAGCAGACTTACCTATGTGAATGTGATTCAATATCAGAATTTAGAAGAGCTTCAAACCGTTCAAGAGGAGGGACAACAATGAGCGGAAATCTTTTTTTGAAATATCTTTTGCGCTTTGTCATCGTGATGTTGATTCAGGTGCTGTTGTTTGGAAACATTCGATTTATGGGTTATGTTGATCCGATGTTTTATATCTGGTTCATTTTAAGTTTGCCTTCTAACATGAATCGATCGTTGTTTTTAGTCATTGCTTTTGTCACCGGATGGTTGCTCGATATTTTTTTCAATACGCCTGGCATTTTTGCTTTTGCTACGGTGTTGGTGGCTTATCTTCGGGCGCCTTTACTGACCTTTGTGGTATCACGGGACAATACCTTATCAGCTTACGAACCCTCCATTAAAACGTTAGGTTTGTCAACGTACCTAAAATACGCATCTCTTTTAATTGTTCTTCTGCATTTGACGCTATTTTCACTGGAAGCTTTTACGTTTTCACATTATGAACTGGTTTTGTTCAAAACAGCCATTAATGCTCCGCTTACGTTGCTTTTAGTGCTAAGTGTTCAAAAATCGAAAGCATCATGATTAACGATAAACTGCAGCATCGAAAATATGTGATTGGTGGTTTAATTGTTCTGGTAGTCCTTGTTTTTACCATACGTCTGCTTACATTACAGGTTTTCACGCCATCATATAAGGTTTTAGCTGATAATAATGCTTTTTATAAGCGAATCTTGTTTCCTTCACGGGGCTTGATTTATGATCGGTTTGGCAAATTGTTGGTTTACAATCGGCCGGCATACGACATCATGGTTACCATGCAGGAGATTTCAAATTTGGACACACTTGATTTTTGCAATACGGTAGGCATTTCGAAAGCGTGGTTTGTACAACGCATGAACGATATCAAAGATCGATCAATTAATCCGGGCTATTCTCCTTATATGCCTCAGGTGTTTATCACACAGGTGTTGCCTGATGATTATGCCCGTTTGATGGAGAAACTGTTTCATTTTCCCGGATTTTCTGTTCAGAAGCGCTCGGTTCGCGATTATGCTTACGATGCTGCAGCGCACACATTGGGCACCATTGGCGAAGTGTCGCGTTCGACCATTGAGCATGATCCTTTTTACAAGCCAGGCGATTATATCGGTATTACCGGTATCGAAAAGAGTTATGAAAGGGTTTTGCGTGGAGAAAAAGGCGTACAGATTTTGTTGCGCGACTCGAAAGGGCGCATAAAAGGAAGTTTTGACAATGGGAAATATGATAAACAACCCATTTCAGGACGAGATATCACCTTGGGGTTGGATGTGGAGCTTCAAATGCTTGGACAGCAATTGATGCAGGGAAAGCGGGGGAGCATTGTGGCCATTGAACCTTCCACCGGTCAAATTTTGGCCATGGTTTCCTCACCGAGTTACGATCCGAAGTTGATGGTTGGCCGTCAACGATCTGCTTTGTTTCGTCAATTGTTGGATGATCCACAGCGGCCATTGCTTGATCGATCCATCATGGGACGTTATCCGCCGGGTTCAACGTTCAAAGTAGCTAATGCATTGATATTTCAGCAGGAAGGGATTACGTCCAAAGACACACGGGTTTCCTGCCATGGCGGTTATTTTGTGGGTCGTTTCAAAGTGGGATGTCATATTCATCCTTCGCCGCTTGACTTAGAAGGTGCCATTGCCTATTCATGTAATACTTATTTTTGTACCGAGTTTCGTGCCATGCTCGACAGTAAGAAATACAAAAACATTGAACAAGCGTTTGATTTGTGGCGAAAAGATATTTTAACTTTCGGATTTGGGCAAAAGCTGGGTGTTGATTTGCCCAACGAGAACAGCGGTTTTATTCCTTCCACCAGGACTTACGATCGGGAACATGGGCGTCGTCGATGGAATTCATTAAATATTGTTTCGGATGCCATTGGGCAAGGTGAAGTGATTGCAACGCCTTTGCAAATAGCCAATTTGGCTGCATGTGTGGCCAATCGCGGTTATTGGATCACTCCTCATGTGATTCGATCCATTGAAGGAGAAAACATTGATCCGCGTTATTTGCAAAAACATGTTCCTCCCATTGATCCGCGGTATTACAATGTTGTAGTGGCTGGCATGCAACAGTCGGTCATTTATGGCACCTCCAAAATTGCAGCCTTTGGTGACAGCATCATTGTGTGTGGGAAAACAGGAACATCCCAAAATCCACCACACAAAGATCATTCTATTTTTATTGGATTTGCGCCCATGAATCATCCTAAAATTGCCATCATGTGTATTGTGGAAAACAGCGGATTTGGAGCAACGTATGCAGCGCCCATCGCGAGTTTGATGATGGAATTTTACTTGACTCGAAAGATTGCGCCGTGGCGTCAAGGACTTGAAACACAAATGGAGAATACTTTTTTAATTCCAACGTATGGAACGCAGAATCCAATGGTCACATCTCATTGATAAGTGGGTTATTCTTATCTATTTAGCTTTGATCATCTTTGGATGGTTCAATGTTTACGGGGCTAGTTACGGGTTTCATCAAACCAATTTTTGGAGTTTTGAATACCGTTCAGGCAAACAGCTTGTGTGGATTGGCTTTGCTTTTATGATTGGAGGGATGATTCTGTTGCTTGACAGCAAATATTACGAACAGTTAGCCTATGTGTTTTATGTTTTTGTGGTGTTTTTGCTGGCAGTGACCATTTTTATTGCTCCCAACATCAAAGGATCTCACTCGTGGCTTGTTTTCGGACCTGTCAGTTTTCAACCTGCCGAATTGGCTAAGCTGGCTACGGCGTTGGCATTGGCTAAATATATCAGTCATTCCGGTTTTTCTTTTTCCAACAGGGGCAATGTTTGGAGGGTGATGGGACTTATTTTTGTTCCGTTAGTCCTCATTATTCTTCAATCGGAAACGGGATCGGCGTTGGTCTTTTTTGCTTTTTTCCTGATGCTTTATCGCGAAGGCTTGCCCGGTGTTCTGTTATTAATAGCATCCGCCTTGGTTGTTTTATTTCTTATTGTACTGCCATTTAGTGAAGTACCAATTTATGACAATGTTGGATCCATCGGTTTTTTAGAAGCCATGTTATTTATTTTCATCATTGAGGTTGGAACCATGGTGGTTTACGAAAAAGATTGGAAAACTGCCGGTTATTTTCTGTTGGCAGGCGTGGTTCTGTTTTTGGGTGGATGGATTTTGCAACACTGGTACGCCATTTTATACAATGATATTGCCCTGTTTTTAGTTCTTGCTTCGTCATTTTATTTGCTGTTTCTTTTTCTGTATAAACGACGTCGTACTTATTTATGGATTGCGTTGTTTGCTTTGGGTTCCGTTGCTTTCAGTTATTCGGGCGATTATTTTTTCGATCATGTATTGGAACAACATCAACGTACGAGGATTGCTGTTTTGTTAGGGATGGAAAATGATCCTCAAGGTGTTGGCTACAATGTGAATCAGGCGAAAATTGCCATTGGATCCGGTGGTTTTTGGGGAAAAGGATTCTTGCAGGGAACACAAACCAAACTTAAATTTGTGCCTGAACAAGATACTGATTTTATATTCTGTACAGTGGGAGAAGAACATGGCTTTGTGGGATCGGTGGGCGTCTTGATTTTGTATGCTTTGCTGCTTCTCCGATTGATCCACATTGCAGAGCGACAACGGGATACATTTACGCGGGTGTATGCGTACAGCATTGTGAGTATTATCTTTTTTCACGTTTTGATTAATGTGGGCATGGTACTTGGATTAACTCCGGTGATCGGCATCCCGTTACCTTTCTTCAGTTACGGTGGTTCGTCGTTGTGGTCATTCACGGTGATGCTTTTCATTTTGTTGCGGTTGGATGTGACTCAAAAAATGCGATTCCGATAATCATCGAACGCCTTGCATTTGATCGAAGAAGTTGCCTGCAACGTCTTTACGAAAACCATTCATAGCATTACCATTCTCTGTCAGATCCTGAAAGAGAGTCCTTCATTATCAGAACGAATTGATCTGACGAACTCGATTAACCCAATTTTCCAAGCCCAAGTCAAAATGTGTTCAATAACAGGTAAACGCAACGGGATAACAATAAGTTCAGGTTGATGGGTGAAAAGTTGGGTAAAAAACGGTCGTAGATTGTTTCCTGCAACTTGCAGCAGCCTGAAAACGGTCGTTGTCACCTTCCTGCAACTTTGCGGCTGCTTAGATTACATGAATGAAAATGAGGTATGCCTTTTAGTGAGACCTTCACTCCGAGTGAAGGGCTGACTATGAAATAATGTTCTGTGGCATAAAAAAACAAAGCCCACTACGTTTTAGCAGGCTTTTTATAAGGTTGTAAAAGGTAGCGTATAAAATCGTCGTTGATATTTTCCAGTTCGTTTTTGTCGTAAATATAGAGCAGTATGACTTCATCATTCACTATTTCATAATAAAAAATCACCCTACCACCCCCTCTTTTCCCTTTCCCTTTGCTTTTAATGGCGATGCGTGCCTTTCTGCAATTGGCTATAAGTTCATCACCCATAAAAGGATTCTGTTCCAGTTCGTCTAAAAACTGAATATAATCCTCTTTTAAAGACTTGTATTTTTTGGCTAATCTTTTGAGCGATTTTTCAAATTCAAGGGTAACTTCAAATTTCATTGGCTAATTGACGTGCCGATTTTAATGGCTTCTTGCCCGATTTTGCCTCCTTAATTTCACGAAGTCCCCGCTTGATGCCATGCACAATTTTTTCGGCTTCCTTGAACGATTCAAAACGTTTTAATTCTCGTTCGTTCATCGTAACTGTTACTTTTTTCATACGTGAATAATTTGTTTTTAAAGGTCGTATGGAACTCGCATATCAACTATTCTCATATTCTTGAATGTAAGAAATTTACATGCTCGTTTCATGCGTTTAGTTTTATTTTTCTATACTAAGGATGAATGGAACTCACATCATTTACTTTTTTATCATCATTGATGAATGCTTTATTACATGCTCGTTTCATAGTCGATAAAGATAAGAATCAGACAATAAAGGAACGGTAGGCGTCCAACGTGACAAATCACAGACAAAGATAAAACCTTATTTTCAAAAATCATATTCATTTGTTGTTTTAGAGACGTTGCATGCAACGTCTTTTGTTTGCATTTCAACGTTTCCTAACCCAACTTTCCACGCCGAAGTCCAAAAGTGTTCAATAATAGGTAACCTCAACGGGATAGCAATGTGTTCAGCTTGATGGGTAGAAAGTTGGGTTGAGAGCTGCTGATGAATGAGTTACAGGTGCTTTTGGCAATGATCAAGTGATGAAGGTCATTTTATGGGTTTCAGCCAAGTATTTTTGTGAAGATGATCCATCAAGTTGATGCAATTTTGCTGCCTCTTTTTTCGTTGCTGAATACATAGTCATTATAAGTCGGTGATCAGTTTGAATCGAGGTACTAAGATTTTCATGATTGACCAAGCTATAAGGTACGCTGAAGCACACACGGCAAATAAGATGGTGTAAGCAGTAGCCGGATGAGCAGCATACAAGTCGGTCATCCATCCGGCCAATTTTTGGAGTAAAACGCCGCCGATTCCTCCGGCAAATGTGCCAATGCCGGTGATGGAGCCAACAGCTTTTTTAGGAAACATGTCCGAAACCGTAGTAAACAAATTGGCTGACCAAGCCTGATGAGCAGCAGCGCCGACACAAATCACGGCGACGGCTAAAATGGAAGCATAATAACCGAAATGGGCTACATTCCCAAAGTATTGTGTCAAAATCAAGGTAGTTGGCAGCAACGCAATGAGAAACATGGAGGTCATCCGTGCTTTGTAGGTTTGCCAGCCGCGATTCATGAAAAACATGGGTACGCCGCCTCCGAAGATACTGCCGACAATGGCAACGCCAAAAACAATGAAGGTAGGCCACATCACTTGTTTGGTGGTCATGCCGAATTGTTTCGTGAGGTAGTCGGGAAGCCAGAAAAGCAAAAACCACCAAACGCCGTCGGTCATGAATTTTCCTGCGACAAAAGACCACGTTTGTCGATAGGTAAGCAATTTGAACCATGAAACTTTTTCAGGGTTGCCGGCTGCCTTAGAAGCTTCAGCAGCTAATTTTTCATCCATGTCACTGTGAATGTATTCAAATTCATCGGCTGAAAGTTTTCCTTTTTCCTTCAGTTTGGCGGGAGAATCGAAAAGCCAAAACCAAAAGATTAACCACAGGAATCCGATGCCTCCGGTGAGGATAAAAGCCATTTTCCATCCAAGGCTGTTCCCGAAGAAAATCAGACACCAGGGAACAAACAAAGCCGAAATCATGGCGCCGATGTTGGATCCGCTGTTAAAAATGCCGGTTGCCAAGGCACGTTCTTTTTTGGGGAACCACTCTGCGACCGTTTTGATGGAGGCGGGAAAGTTGCCTGCTTCGCCGGCTCCAAAAACGCTTCGGATGATCATGTGCATGACGACTAATTTTCCTACAAAAGCATTGGCGATGCCTGCGAAGGACCAAACGATCAATGATAAAGCCAATCCCAACTTGGTTCCTATTTTGTCAATGAGTGCACCGGCAAAGATGGTGAAAATGGCATAAAAAAAGGTAAAAACCGATGTGACATTGGCAAAATCGGTGTTGCTCCATCCAAATCCTTGAGAAGAACAATAATATTCTTTCAGAAAGCCGATAACGTTTCGATCCATATAATTGATGGTAGTCGAAAACAACAACAAACTGACGATGATCCAGCGATAGCGACCGATGGTTTCTTTGCTTGGTTTTGAAAGTTTCATGAGTATCTTTTTTTAAGGAGTTGGTTTATTGTCGAGCTTTGCGGATGATTTCGAGGGACGATTGACATAACAAAGTAATGCGGTGCCATTCCTCTTTTGCAATCACTTCGTTGGGAAACAGATTGGATCCTATGCCGACGCATGACACACCGGCTTTGAACCATGCCGTGAGGTTTTCGTCCGTTGGTTCAACGCCACCGGTGACCATGATAGAAGTCCAAGGCATGGGTGCTTTGATATTTTTCACAAACGAAGGGCCTCCAATATTTTCAGCAGGAAACAGTTTCACCATATCAGCGCCTAATTCGTGAGCCATGCCCACTTCACTTGCCGTTCCACAACCGGGAATGTAAGGAACGCATCGTCGATTGCACATTTTAAAAATATCCGTATTGGTTACCGGACTGACAATAAAATTGGCGCCCAGTTGCAGATACAAAGCTGCCGTTGCTGCATCGACCACCGTTCCGGCGCCTATGATTAATTCAGGGCAATGAGAGGCTCCCCATTTTACTGCCTCGGCAAACACTTCGTGTGCAAAATCGCCGCGATTGGTAAACTCAAATGCACGAATGCCTCCATCATAGCAGGCTTTCATCACCTGTTTTACGACATGAACATCGGGATGATAAAAAACAGGTACAATGCCTGTTTCGATCATCGATTGAAGAACCTGAATTTTATTGAATCTCATGGTTTATGGAATATTTTTTGTTGATAGCTTGTTTTTTTGTTTATATCACAATGTTCACGGCGAGCTGATATTATCTGGAAACTCTGCCGCTGGCATCGCCTTTCATAAGCGTTTCAACTTCGGCCACCGAAACCAGATTAAAATCTCCTTCAATGGTATGTTTCAGGCACGAAGCTGCCGTGGCAAAATCAAGTGCTTTTTGGCCATTGTCGGGATAGGTCAAGAGTCCGTAAATTAAACCGCCCATAAACGAGTCGCCGGCACCGACGCGATCGACAATGTGCGTGATGTCATAACGACGGGACTCATAGAAGGTGGTGCCGTCAAATAAACAACCGCCCCATGTGTTATGATTGGCATTGATGGAGCCACGTAGCGTGATGATGACTTTTTTGGCACGTTGAAAACGGTGCATGACTTGTTTGCAAACCGATTGAAATTGAGCGGTATCAATGTTTCCTTCGGTATGTTCGGCTTCGAATGACTCCGGTTTGATGCCAAACACTTTTTCGGCGTCTTCTTCGTTTCCTAAAATCACGTCACATCCTTCAACCAGCGCCGGCATAATTTCGGCAGCGGTTTTACCATATTTCCAGAGGTTTTTACGATAATTCAAATCGCAAGAGACGGTCACATGCATTCGGTTGGCTGTTTGAACGGCTTCCAGGCAGGCGTCGGCTGCTCCTTGCGATAAGGCAGGAGTGATGCCTGTCCAATGAAACCAGTCGGCATGTTGAAACACCTTTTCCCAATCGATCATGCCGGGTTGAATGTCGGCAATGGACGAGTGAGCTCGATCGTAAATCACTTTGCTGGGACGTGCAACGGCGCCTGTTTCTAAAAAATAGATGCCCAAGCGTTCGCCGCCTCGAATCACGTGATGCGTCCCGACATCATGTTTATGAAGTTCTTTGAGGCACCATTCAGCTACATCGTTTTGAGGAAGACGCGTGACAAATTCCGTGTTCATGCCGTAATTTGCCAACGAAACGGCTACATTGGCTTCGCCGCCTCCAAACGAAGCATTGAGTTGAGAAGCCTGTCCAAATCGTTCATAACCGGGTGTGGCCAACCTCAACATGATTTCTCCAAAAGTAATGATGCGTTTGTTCATTGTTCTGAAGGAATAGGCTGTTGATTAAAATTGAAAATAGTGCAACGCATTGTAATAGCTGATGTTTTCGACCATTTTTCCCATGAAATCGAGTTCTGAAGCCGGAAGTTTTCCTTTTTCCACATCGTTTCCAATCAGATTGCACAAGATGCGGCGGAAATATTCATGGCGGGGGTAGGAGAGGAAGCTTCGTGAGTCGGTTAACATTCCTACAAATCGACTTAACAATCCCATCAATGAAAGAGAGTTGAGTTGAGCTGTGATGCCGGCTTCCTGGTCAAGAAACCACCATCCTGAACCAAATTGAATTTTACCGGCGACACTTCCGTCTTGGAAATTACCGATCATGGTGGCTACCAATTCGTTGTCTCGAGGGTTTAGGTTATAAAGAATGGTTTTTGCCAATTGATTTTTCAGGTCTAATCGATTCAGAAAAGAAGACATTGCTTTTGCGATGGTGAAATCGCCAATGGAATCGAATCCGGTATCGGGGCCTAATGTAGAAAGCAAGCGGGTATTGTTGTCGCGCAATGCCCCGTAGTGAAACTGTTGTGTCCAACCGGAAGCCCAGTCCATGATAGCCAGATCAAACAGCATCGCTGATTTAAATTGAACGATTTCATCTTTTTGAAGAGAATGTCCACTCAGTACTTTTTTGAAAATAGCATCAATTTCTTTTTGAGTATAGGATTCTGCGTAAAATTCCTCAATGCCGTGATCGCTCAAACGACAACCCATGCCGTCGAAGAAATCATGTCGTCGTTGCAATGCTTCCAATAATTCATCATAGCTGTTAATGCGCATGGAGGCAGCGTCAGCAAGTTTTTCGACGTAGATCCTATATTTTTGAGGATCTTCTACGGCCATGACTTTATCAGGACGCCATGCCGGCAATACTTTAATCTCAAACCCTTCTTCCTTAAGTTGTTGATGATATTCCAACGTATCCACGGGATCGTCGGTTGTACAAACAATTTTCACGTTGAATTTTTTCATCAGTCCTCGTGCCGAATATTCCGGCGTGCGTAATTTGGCGGTGCATTCTTCATAAATTTCACGAGCTGTTTCTGGTTTCAACAATTTCTCAACGCCAAAAGCCCGTTGCAGTTCCAAATGAGTCCAATGATACAACGGGTTGCGCATGGTGAATGGGACTGTTTCAGCCCATTTTTCAAATTTTTCCCAATCCGAAGTCTCTTTTCCGGTGCAGTAACGTTCATCAATTCCATTGGTTCTCATGGCTCTCCATTTGTAATGGTCTCCTTCAAGCCAAATCTGCCCCAAATTATCAAATTGTCGATCTTTGGCAATGAATTCAGGATTTAAATGACAATGAAAGTCAATAATTGGCATTTTTTTGGCATGGTCATGATATAACTGCTGAGCTGTTTCTGTTTCGAGCATAAAGTGCTCATCCATAAATTTCTTCATACGTTTATTTTTATCTTTTTACATTCATGTCGGTGGAACTGCATCCTGTAAGTTGAGTCGTTCAACTCGTCATGATTCTTTTTCAACTGCATTGTTCTCATCATCACGCTTCTCGATGGTGATCGTTTTTGTTTTTACCCAAATCAAAAAAGCTTTCCCACGTTCACGTTGGTTGATTCGGCCGCTGTGCATCTTTTCATAGTACGTTGTTCGCTGGTTGATTTCTTGTTTAGCTTTTGTGTTGTTGCTGTTTGATAGAATGCTTTCACTTGTTTTTGTTCTATTTTTTAACAGATTGAATATGAAAAGAATGTCACTGATTTGTTTCAATGCGTGTGCGTGCACGAAGTTAAGCAGAATTTTTATATCTCGCCAATAAAAGGGTCAAAGAAGGTAAAGATTCTTGATTATTTATAAATAATTAACATCTTAATTTTCATTTTCTACTCATCAGATGAGTCTTTTTTTTGATCGGTGTTATTTCTTCGTGCTGTCGCGCGTTGAAGAAATCGCGTCCTTGATGGTCATTGATTGAGGCGCATCAACTGATCTCTTTTTTTACGATATGCTATGATGGGCAAATCCGCCTGAAAAAGATTTTCATCCATCATCAGAGCCGAAGCAACAGGACGTTGTGTTTCTACGACGCGTCGATCTTCGTGGGCAATTTTGATGTTGTAGGGCATCATGAGCGATGAAACGATTGATTGTAAAAGGCTGTTTTTAAAGAAACGATGGTAAAACCGCAGATACATGATGGTTGTTTCGTTATCGACTGGAACAAAAGCAACCACTACCCGCATTTTTGGCAGAATGTAGTTTTGCCAAAGATTAGGAAAAATAAAAGCAAGGTGTTGTTCTGTTTCAGCCTTTGCCTGCAATTGTTCAGGTTTTAATGGCGCAGAGCCATCGTCATGACGGTTGAACACGTACATCAACAATTGGTGTTCATCTTTCCAAGTCACTAATGGTCCGTCAACCAATGTTTTGTGACTTCTTCCGATGGTTTTACGGTGGATAAACGGAATGTGAGCGCAGTCAAGTTGATTTTCAATGACTCTGGAATAGTGTATTTTCCAGACATCCTGACGGGTTTTGTAATGAAGGCCTTGCAGGGAATCGAAAAAGAGAGGTGCTTCACTATCCGGATGGTTGTCACCCCAGAAAATCCAAATAAATCCATGCTTTTCGTATGTTTCATAACGTTTGACATGAAAATTGGAAGGGACCGTTGCTTTGAATCCATTGGCCGGTATGACTGTGCATTGACCTTGACTGTTAAATTCTAATCCATGAAACGGACATTGAACATGATGATTAGGTAAAATGGTTCCACTGCTCAAAGCCACTCCTCGATGGGGACAATGGTCAACAAAACAGACGACCTTGCCCGATTCATCCCGCCAAAAGAGCAGCGCTTCATTGAGTCGTTTCACTGCGACCATGGTGTTGCGGACTTCTTTTGATTCCAACACCACATACCATTGATTGCGGATCATCGTTGTACTTTTATTATGGTTTGATGTAAGCCCAACCCTGCGATTGTTTTTCAACCAACTCAGCAACACCCGAAGGAACAATGGTTGCAAAATGAACCAAATCGGTCGGAGAAATGTTGGCATGATGCAATGAATGAGCGCACAAAGCAAAGATAACGTTTCTTTTATGTAACTCCAACATGGTGGAGCGCATGGATTGGTCTGACTCAAGGAAGGCTTTAACAGCTTCGCCGTTCACAAGGAGTTCAATGGTTACTTCAGAAGCCCCGAATGCTAAAAGCAGATTGGCTATGTTTTGCAATGTCAGTACTTTCTTGGAGGTTTCGTCCAAGTGAAAAATAACGTGGTACATAAGTGATTTTATAGGTGATGTAAAGGATGTATTAGGTGATTAAAAGCGCTTTGGGGTTGTTATTCAAGAAACGAAAGAATCTCTTCCGGTGTTGACACAAAAGAAGTTGCTCCCAAAGAAGCCAGTTCTTCTTTGGGTCGGAATCCCCATAACACACCCACAAACGGAATATGTGCTTGGGCAGCCGTTATTACATCGATGCCCGAATCGCCCACATAAAGCGACTCATCCGCCTGGCAACCGGTTTGATTTAAAATGGAAAGCAAGATGCTTGGATCGGGTTTTGTCGGGATACCGTCACGTTGGCCTAACACATTTTCGAAATGAATGGTCGGGAAAAAATGGCTGACAACGTTTTCGGTGGCAGCCTGCACTTTATTGGAAGCTACGGCCAAAAGAATGCCCTTTCTTTGCAACGCTGTCAACAGTTCCGGAATGCCCGGGTAAGGTCTGGTGTAATCGCCCGAATGAGGCAAGTAATGGTTCAAAAACGTGTGTTTAACTTGTTCGATCGTTGATGCTTCTCTTTGGTCTTCAGGCAATGCTCTTTCAATCAGTTTGGTAATGCCGTTTCCTACCATGAACCGATATGTTTCCATGTCGTGTTCAGGAAATCCATATTTTTTTAACGCTATGTTGACACTTGTTCCCAAATCCACGATGGTGTCGAGCAAGGTGCCATCTAAATCAAAAATAATTAATTTCTTCATGAGTTGTTTTTTATTAAAGTCGAGTGAAACTTTCTGAATAGGAACTCCAAAGGGTTTCTCTTTCACATTTTTGTAGCAAACGATTTTATGTGTCATTCCAGATCAACTGCCGTTGATCGTTGATGGTGATTTTGCCAATATCTTGCAAATAACGAACCGCTTGTTCCAATTTTTCTTTTTGCAGATTGCTTTGCAGCAACAAGTCATTGAGGCTGAGCGGATGGTGCCGGAGCATTTTTTGCAAGCTATTTTGATAGGTCGTAAAATCGTCATCGCTCAAGGTCCCTCTTTTTTGGCGGAGGCAGACATCACAATGTCCGCACGGATCGACTTTTTTTTGTCCAAAATAGTGAAGCAGTTTTTGACTTCTACAGATGGTTTCGTCAGTGGCGTAGGAGAGCATGGCGTCCATTCGTTGTTCAAATTGGGCTAAGCGATCTTCATAAATGGCTTTTGGTAGAACGACATACCGTTCATCTTCACGCGATTGTGTGAATGACAGAAAGGGTGTTTTTCTGGCGGGAATATAATCAACGATTCGATCTTTGGTCAATTTAACGAATGTTTGGTAAACATCTTGTCGAGTCACACCGCAACGTTGTGCAATGATTTCTTCACTGATGTGTGCGTAGTCCGAAAACAGTCCCGTGTACGATCGTAAAGTGACTTGCAAAATGGCATCGCTCATGTCATTGTCGTGATGCAAATGATACAAGTCTTCTTTTTGAGCAATAATCATCAATCGGGAAGGATTGTCGAGTTCATCGGTCAGTTCAATGTAACCCGCTTGCTCTAACAATTTCAATGCATGATACGTGCTATTTAACGGAAGATGAAACATGGAACAAAACTTGGTTAAGTCGAAAGGGAAGACCAATCCAAATCCCGATCCGACAGCAATTTCATAAAAATTGCCCAAACAGTTATACACATGGATGATTTTGTCTTTGGCAGGGAAATGATCGGCTAATCGGCGTTTCATGGTGGCGTGGTCTGTTTGACTGAAGAGGAGGATGGCATACGATTTTTGCTCATCTCTGCCAGCGCGTCCGGCTTCTTGAAAATAGGCTTCGAGTGAATCGGGCAGGTCAACATGAATCACGAGGCGCACATCGGGTTTGTCAATGCCCATTCCAAACGCATTGGTAGCCACCATGACACGGGTACGATTTTCTTTCCATTCTTTTTGTTTTCGTTCTTTGGTTTCGTGCGATAGGCCGGCATGAAAATGATCGGCTGCTATGTCATGTTGTTTCAAATGATCAGCAATCTCTTTGGTTTTCAAACGAGAGCGGACATACACGATGGCGCTGCCCTGAACGTGAGTTAAAATATGGATTAAATGGGTCCACTTATCATCAATTTGACGCACCACGTAAGCCACATTTTTTCGTTCAAAACTAACGGAAAAAACATTTTCTTTCGGAAAGAGCAGTTGTTTTTGAATGTCAGAAACGACGTCGGCCGTAGCTGTAGCGGTCAATGCCAAAACAGGAACCTGCGGCAGATGTTTTCGAATGTCAGCGATTTTCAAATAAGAAGGTCGAAAATCATAACCCCATTGTGAAATGCAATGTGCTTCATCAACGGTGATCAGGCAGATATTTAAATGCGATACACGACTCAAAAACAATTCGGTAGAAAGTCTTTCAGGAGAAATGTAGAGAAATTTATAGTTTCCGAACGTACAATTGTCCAGTGTGGTTAAGATTTCCGATCGGTGCATGCCGGTGCAAATCATAGCGGCTTTGATGCCCCGTTCAAGCAGATGTTCCACTTGATCGCGCATCAGAGCAATGAGCGGCGTAATGACCAAGCAAAGGCCATCTTCCGCCATGGTGGGCACCTGAAACGTGAGGGATTTTCCTCCACCGGTCGGCATCAAACCAAGCGTGTCTTTTCCGGATGCAATGCTTTGAATGATTTCATATTGCAACGGACGAAAATCGTCAAAGCCCCAATACTGTTTTAAAATGGCACGATAGTGCGCTAACGATTTCATTTCCATAGCAACAAAATTACACTTTTTCAACCAAGTTTCATGATCGCTTAACATGATTAACCACTATCTTTGCTATCAATTTTTTTGATGCTTTTTCCTTTTATGAGACGATGGTTATTCATAGCTTTTTCATTGGTCGCCTGGTCAGCGGTCGGACAGACCGTCAATTACGATGAATGGCTGAATGATCTTCAGCGTAAGCAACAAATATACAATGATTTGTGCTACACACTCCATTTGCCGCCTCAAAGCAAGGTGTGTGCGTATGAAGTGCACGGCAAAGATACGTTGTATCTCTACACCATGAATGATTTGTATTGTTTCCCGCCCATGCAGTTCAAAAACAAACGGCAAGAACAATTTTATTGGAAAACGGTGTATGATGTCAAAAGGGTGCTTCCCTATGCGCGAATGGCGTCCCGCTTGTTGAGTAATGTGGATCAACATTTGGCGACACTTCAAACGGAAAAAGAAAAAAAAGCGTACATTGATCAAGTGAAGAAGACCTTATTCAAGCAATATGAAAAAGATTTACGTTCGATGACTATTAATCAGGGGAAATTGCTGGTTCGGATGATCGATCGGGAATGTAATCAAACGGCTTATTCTATTATAAAAGAGTTTAACGGATCATTGGCTGCGTGGTTTTGGCAGGGTATTGCCCACTTGTTTGGTTCCAATTTAAAAGCTGAATATGATCCTCAAAACAAAGACCGAATCATTGAACGGGTCATCACGTTGGTAGAGGCAGGACAATTGTAGCATCTGTGAACGCTTCTTTTTCTTTTGAATCCATCACCGATTTAATCTGCCTCAAAACGACATGGGTTTATTTATTTTTTATATCTTTGCATCAAATTATTAACACTTATCAACCATGGCAACCATTCGACCATTTTGCGGTTTGCGTCCACCCAAAGAGTGGGTTGAGCAAATTGCATCCAGACCTTATGATGTGCTGAGTTCGGAAGAAGCACGAAAAGAAGCTGATGGAAACGAGAAATCGCTCTATCATATCATTAAACCCGAAATTGATTTTCCGCCCGGAACCGATGAGCACGATCCGAGAGTGTATGAAAAAGCAGCTGAAAATTTTCAACGGTTTCAACAAAACGGCTGGTTGGTGAAAGATCCGACGTCTCATTATTATATCTACGCACAAACCATGAACAACAAAACGCAATATGGCTTGTGTGTGGCAGCATCGGTGGATGATTATATGAACGGTGTGATTAAAAAACACGAATTGACGCGTCGCGACAAAGAAGAAGATCGCATGAAACACGTTCGGATTACCAATGCTAACATGGAGCCGGTTTTCTTAGCTTATCCGCATCACGATGAATTGGCTGCACTCATTCAGTCTGAAACGGCACAAGCACCTGAATATCACTTTAAGGCGCCCGACGGCATTGATCATTTGTTTTGGATCATTCGCAGCAACGAAAAAATGAACAGGATCACCGATTTGTTTGCTTCTTTTCCGGCTTTGTATATTGCCGACGGCCATCATCGAAGCGCAGCGGCAGCATTGGTCGGGCATGAAAAAAAGATGCAGAATCCACATCATCGCGGTGATGAAGAATATAACTTTTTCCTGGCCGTTTGTTTTCCGGATGATCAACTTACCATCATGGACTACAATCGGGTGGTCACCGATTTGAACGGACTGAGTGACGAAGAATTTCTTCAGTTGCTTTCTGAATCCTTTGAAGTGATCAACAAGGGCAAAACCATTGTCAAACCCGATCGTTTGCATCATTTCGGGCTCTATCTGAGCGGTTCGTGGTACGAATTGATTGCCAAACAAGGCACGTACAATGATCAAGATCCGATCGATGTCTTAGATGTCACCATTTCATCACGACTTATTTTTGATCAACTTCTAAACATTAAAGATTTGAGAAGTGATAAACGGATTGATTTTGTGGGAGGAATTCGTGGATTGGAGGCCTTGCAACAACGAGTTGACAGCGGGGAAATGAAAATGGCTTTAGCGCTTTATCCGGTTTCAATGCAGCAGTTATTTAACATTGCCGATTCCGGCAACATCATGCCTCCGAAAACAACCTGGTTTGAACCGAAACTTCGCTCAGGTCTTGTCATTCATACTTTATCATGAGAGAAAAAAAACAGCCGTGCTGCATGATCAGTAACGGCTGTTTTTCAACGACCCGCATCTATTTATCGTATGGTAATTTTCTGTGTCTGATCGCCGATCCGAACGATGTAATAACCTACCGGTAAGTCGAGCGCAAATTCTTGCCGATTTGAGGTAATTCTTTTTTCAGCTACTTTGCTGCCCACCAAACTATAAATCTGTACCAAAGCATTCATTGGTGCATTGACGACAGTCAACACCTTCGATTCATTGACGACCAGTGAAATACGAGGCGTCGAAGAAGATGATCCGCCGGCTGCACGTTGTCCCTGTGACTGCAAACAGCTTGTAATCAACATGAAAAAAACGAAAGCGATGGAAAGTAAGCGATGTTTCATTGGCAACTGATTTGAGTACAAAAGTAATGTATCTTTTGCTAAAATATTCTTTTTAATGATTAAAATGATCCATCGGTGAGCAATTGTTTTGCGTTTTCGATGGCGGCATGGGTGATAGATGCGCCGCTAAGCATGCCGGCAATTTCATTGATTCGTTCTTCGTTGTTGAGTTGCACGATGGTTGTTTCAGAAATGTCATCGTGATGCACTTTTGACACCTTAAAGTGATGTTTTCCGCGAGCTGCTATTTGAGGTAAATGGGTAATGGAAATGACCTGCATGGCATCGCCCATTTGTTTCATTATTAATGACATGGCATTGGCTACTTCGCCTGAAATTCCCATGTCGATTTCATCAAAGATAATGCTTGGCAATGATTTGGTGTGCGCGATGATCGATTTCAGGCTTAACATGACGCGTGATATTTCGCCGCCGGATGCAATTTGAGCAACGGGCTGTGGTTTGATTTGCGCATTGGAAGAGAATAAAAAAGCAATTTCATCGTTTCCCATCGCACCCCATTCGGGCAGTCGTTGATGATCAATTTGGAAAACCACGTGTTTCATTCCCAGTTGCTTGAGCTGTTTTTCAACATGTTGAATGATGGGTTGAAAGACTTTTTGGCGTTCGTCAGAAAGCTGATTTCCAAGCCGTTCCACTTCGCGGAGCAATCGCTCCTGTTCTTGTTGCAGTTTTTCGAGATCATCCCCATAGGCATCCATTTGATTCATTTTTTGTGCAAAGGATTCTCGTAGTCGGATGAGTTCGTTGACGGAGGTCACGTGATGTTTTTGTTCCAGTCGGTACAATAGTTCTAATCGTTGTTCAATTTGTTGTAGGCGAATTGGATCAATTTCAATGGATTGTTGTTTTTTGTTCAACTCGGCAGCAATGTCTTTCAAGTCAATAATGATTGATTCGAAACGGTCGTTGAGTTCCTTTACCGGAGGGAACAATCGAGCTGCATTTCGAAGAGATGAGAGTACTTCCTGTGCTGATTGATTCACGGATGGTTCAGTACCGTCGAGCAACTGGATGGCGTGTTCTAAATCATGTTTAATTTCGGCGGCATGTTGCAGAATCTCCTGTTCCTGCTCCAATTGTTCCTGTTCATGGTCTGTTAATTCGGCTTCGTTCAATTGAGTCCATTGATAGAGGATGTAATCGCGTTCTGTTTGCTCTTTCTCCATTTGTTCGCGTAAATCAGCCCATTGTTTTTTGGTCTGCCGATAGGCCGAAAAAGCTGTTTGATAGGCGTTCAGCAAAGCTTCATGCTGAGCCACGCTATCGACAATGTTGAGCTGAAACGCATTGTGCTGCAGCAACAAGTTTTGATGTTGGGAGTGAATGTCGATCAGTTTTTCGCCAATTTCTTTGAGTTGTTGCAGGTTAACAGGTGTGTCGTTGATAAAGGCGCGTGATTTGCCTGTGGCATAAATTTCGCGTCGAAGGATAGCGTGATCGTCGTAGTCGATGTCATTGGCTTCAAAAAAAGCTTGTAAATGGTAAGTCGCTATGGAAAAAGTTCCTTCTATCACACATTTAAGGGCGCCTTCGCGGATTGATTTTGGATCGGTACGCTGCCCCAGAATCAATCCTAAAGCTCCAACAATGATGGATTTTCCGGCTCCGGTTTCTCCCGTGATAACCGAAAATCCGGAATCAAAATGAATTTGCAGGCGTTCAATGAGAATATAATTTTCGATGTATAACGTGTTTAACATAAGTCAATGATGCAATTTTTGAGAATTCATAATGATGTGTTGTTCTGCTCTTTGATGCGGCATTGCTTGAGGATGGATGCCGATCGTTTTGGTTTATCCGTTTTTGAGGATCTTGTCAAAATGATTCATTAACGAGGGTGCTACTTGCATCAGAATGGAATAGACGCTGTTTCGCTCTGCAGCCGTTCCTTGACTGAAAATATCGGCAATCTCATCTATTTTAGCATCTAAAAAAAGGGTGATTATTAGGTTGCCGGGTAGATTTTGATTGGCTTGAGTCAACAAGTTGAGCGCTTTGGCAATGACAGCCCGCCCGTTGTCCGTATTTTCGGCCATCATGTCTAAGCCCAATCGATTGTATTCATAATTTAATTTTCGCAGCATCGCTAATTTTGGATCTAAAATGTCATTAATCAATGCATACCGATTGTGATCATTTTCAAAGGCTTTCCATCCTGATTCCGTGGACGATTGCATGGCATTGACCAAACTGTTTGCTTTTTGGAAATAGGGCGTTCCTCCGTTGAGGGCAAACGAATCGGCGTCTTCTCCCAGAATGATGTAGCTATAAAACATCATGACCGCTATCAGATTGTTGTCTATTTGATTATCACTCACTTCCAGCGATTGATTTTCAACGTAATTGAAGTTTACCTCCTTATCGCGGAAATTGAAAATCGGCGTGATGTATGACGAGTTGTACACCGGACGGCTTGATTGAATTTGGAGTTCAGTGGTAAAATTATCATTGGTGTATGACTTTACGGTAAAGACAAAATTGCAATCAATGCGCTCGTTCGGTTTCACGGTTTGTTTGGTCCATTGTCGATGATTCATCCAGTCATTCAACGCTTTCTCTAAAGTAATAAAAACTCGGGTGTTTGTTCCCTGAATCAGACTGGCATTGACTTGCACATGGCAGTTCAATTCCTGTGCATGGGCTGGCATCCATGAGAATAAACAAACGAGCAACCCGCTGAAAAATAATTGCATTGCGTGTTGTTGCTTGGATTTTATTGGATTGGTCATCGACATAACTCTTTATGAATCATTTGTATAAAAGATCCTGTGCTATTTGCAGACAAAATTACGACAATAATTTCAAACGATCATCATTTTTTATGGACACTGTTTTAAATACGAATTATACGAATTATATGAATTGGTACGAATTATACGAAGCAAAAACAATTTTCTCTTTTTTTCTAATTTGGAGAAGGTGGCTGAAATATGGTGAGGTTTTAACAGGCACGAAGTAGAATCAACGTAAACTTATAACCGATTGATATTCAAATACAAATCTTTTCAAACCGTTGGATCATCAGCGTATGAACTGCTTTTGAACGTTGGGCAAAATATCTGTTTTCTGTTTTTTACGGGCAACTTTATGGTTAAAAGGGGAAATGCGTCATGCATAAAATCAGGACTTTAGGACAACGATCAGCAACAAGCAACCGATGGAAACGGATTGAATCGAGGTAAAAAGAAAAAGGACTTCTGATTGGTGTCAGAAATCCTTTTTTAAGGGAGTGGGCCCAACAGGGCTTGAACCTGTGACCCCCTGATTATGAGTCAGGTGCTACTAACCAACTGAGCTATGGGCCCTGATCTGCAATAATTTTAGTATCTTTGCAAATGAGAACACAAAGGTATTATTTTTTGTTTATTCTTGCAATAGATCCATTTTTGATTTTTCCCGTATGATTGATTTTTCCACCATTCGAGCCATTGTTTTCGATTTTGGAGGCGTTTTAATTGATTTAGACAAACAGCAGTGCATTGATCGACTAAAACAGGTAACCGGTTACGATTTTTCACCCATGCTCAGCGACTATGTTCAATCGGACATCTTCATGCAGTTTGAAAGAGGTTTTATTTCGGAATCAGTTTTTTATGATGAAGTCAGACGCATTTCAGGATCGTCGGCCACCGATGAGGCAATTCGTGATGCCTGGAACTCTTTTCTGCTGGATGTTCCTATCCGAAAAAAGCTGTTAGTGTATGAGTTGCATCGTCATTTTAATGTCTATTTGCTGAGCAATACCAATCAGATTCATATTGAGCAATGTTTTAATGCCGAATTTAACAGCAATGGTTTTTCGGTGTCCGATTATTTTGATCAATGTTTCTTTTCAAACGAGATGCATTTGGCCAAACCCGATCGGGCTGTTTTTGAATATGTTTTACAAAAAATAGGTCAGCCGGCCAACGCTTGTTTGTTTTTGGACGATGGGGAAGCCAACATTGCCATGGCGGCTTCTCTTGGATTTCAAACCTATCTGACACAGCCAAACGAAGATTTATGGCCGCTGTTTGAACCGATTTTGACTTCAAAACAACAGGATCGGCTCAAATGCCGTTGTTGAAAAATGGCTAAAAACTTCACAAAGATGGCAGAGCACAATGAATTGGGGAAAGAAGGCGAAGAATTTGCCATTGCCTATTTAGAAAAAGAAGGCTATCGCATACGTCACACCAATTGGTTTTTTGGCAAAATGGAATTGGACATCGTTGCCGAAAAAAACAATTGTTTGGTCATTGTGGAAGTAAAAACACGATCGACTGAGACTTTTGAACATCCTGAAGAGGCGATCACCCCTTCAAAAATTCGGCGTATTGTGAATGCCGCGGATGCATACATTCAGCAATTTGAGATTGACATGCCAACCCGTTTCGATGTTGTTTCCGTTATTCCCGACAAAAAAGGATTTCACATAACGCACATTGAAGATGCATTTATGGCTCCGGTCAATTAGAAAATCAGCATTTTGCATTCGGCTTGTGATGTGGCTGCCTGTTGCTATGAACAAGTTTCACAGCAACATTGTGCTCGATGCTGTTTGTTCTTTGAGGCAGTCTCGTCTTTTCCATTTCAAGCAAGAAATAAAGAGCAAAAACAACGGATGGTCAGTGCATTTTATCTGCTTGAACCCATCCGTTATTTCGTTTTTTGCTGTTGTTGCATTGTCGGTTAATCGAACAACAACGCTTGAGCTTGTTTGATGGCCTCTTCCAATCCGCTGCTGTTTTTGCCGCCTGCGGTTGCCATGAACGGTTGACCTCCGCCTTTGCCGTCAATGGCGACGGAAGCCTGACGAACAATGGTAGAAGCATTGCGTCCGGCATCGACAAGCGGTTGACTTAAAAGCACCGTCAACGAAGGTTTGTTTTCGTGCATTGTTCCGAAAATGGCCGCAAAAGATTCCTGTTGAAATTTATTTTTCAGTCGCATTCCGACGGTACGAACCATATCGGCAGCGGCCTCGCCTTTCCACACGATGAGCTTTATGTTGTTGACCGTTTCCGTTTTTTGCAACAGTTCGTGATATAATTGTTCTGTTTTTTCTTCTCGGTATTGTTCTACTTGTTTGGAAAGGGAAGCATGTTCATCGATTAACTTTTGAATAGCTTGCAAAATGGATGGAGAGTGATGTAATTTTTCGCGAATGGTTTTGATGAGTTCTTGTTGATCTTTGACAAAGGATTCGGCGCCTTCAGCGGTGACGGCTTCAATGCGACGAATGCCTGCTGCGACGGAACTTTCGGCCACGATTTTAAAGCACCCGATTTCGCCTGTGGCAGCCACATGTGTTCCGCCACACAATTCGATGGACGAACCGAATTGCACAACGCGAACTTCATCGCCGTATTTTTCGCCAAAGAGTGCCATGGCTCCCATATCGCGGGCTTTAGCAATGGGCAGGTGTCTGTATTCGTTCAAAGGCCTGTTTTCACGAATCGCCCGATTGACTTCCTTTTCCACCTGTTGGAGTTCTTCGTCTGTCAGTTTTTGAAAATGCGAAAAATCGAAACGCAATGATTCCGGCGATACAAAAGAGCCTTTCTGTTCGACGTGATTGCCAAGAACATGGCGCAACGCTTCGTGGAGCAGGTGAGTGGCGGTATGATTATTTTCGGTAGCTTGTCGCTTTTTCACATCGACATGAGCGGTAAACCGAGCTGAGGGATTTTTGGGCAACGAGGTGGTAATGTGCACCGCCAGATTGTTTTCCCGTTTGGTGTCAACAATGTCGATCGTGTCAACTTCATTGGTCAAGGTGCCGCTATCTCCAACTTGGCCTCCCATTTCAGCATAGAAAGGGGTGCGATCCAGTACCAGTTGATAAAATTGGTTGTTTTTTTGCTTCACTTCGCGATAACGTAAGATTCGTACCTCGCTTTGGGTGGTATCATATCCTACAAATTCGGAGTCTCCCTCGCGAAGGACAATCCAATCACCCGTTTCGACAGCGGCGGCATGGCGTGCACGATCTTTTTGTTGCTGCATTTCTTTTTGAAATTCAGCATGATCCAGTGATAAGCTATTTTCTTTCAAAATCAATTCAGTCAGATCGAGTGGAAAACCATACGTGTCATATAAAGTGAAAGCATCGTGACCGCTAATGATGGAAATGGCATTCTGTTTGGCATCGGCCATGACTTTATCCAAGAGACGAATTCCTGTTTCGAGCGTACGAAGAAATGATTCTTCTTCTTCTTTGATGACCTTTTCAATCAAGTTTCGTTGTGCTTTCAGTTCGGGATATGCTTCACCCATGGTTTGAATCAGCGACGGGAGCAATTGGTACATAAAAGCTTGCTTTTGATTCAGGAAGGTGTATCCGTAGCGGACGGCACGGCGAAGGATTCGACGAATGACATAGCCGGCTTTGACATTGGAAGGCAATTGTCCGTCGGTAATGGCAAAAGCAATGGTTCGAATGTGATCGGCTACCACACGCATGGCGATGTCCGTTTGTTCGTTTTGTCCGTAAGGTACTTTACACAAGGCAGCAATGTTGTTGATGACCGGTTGAAAGACGTCGGTATCGTAGTTGGATCGTTTCCCTTGAATGGCCATGCACAACCGTTCGAAGCCCATGCCGGTATCAATCACTTTGGCCGGAAGCGGTTCGAGGGATCCGTCGGCTTTACGGTTGTATTGCATAAAGACTAAATTCCAGATTTCGATCACCTGAGGATGGCTTTGATTGACTAATTCAAGTCCGTCTTTTTGGAGGCGTTCTTCGTCGGGACGAATATCAATGTGGATTTCAGAACAAGGTCCACAAGGTCCTGTATCGCCCATTTCCCAAAAATTATCCTTTCGGTTTCCGTTAATAATTCGTTTTGGATCAATAAGTTGAGCCCAAATGCGAGCTGCTTCTTCGTCGCGTTCGAGTCCTTCGTTCGGTGATCCTTCAAAAATGGTGACGTAAAGCCGTTGTTTGTCAATGCCCAGGACTTCCGTCAGATATTCCCATGCCCATTCGATGGCTTCTTTTTTGAAATAATCGCCAAACGACCAATTGCCAAGCATTTCAAACATGGTATGATGATAGGTGTCATGTCCCACTTCTTCCAGATCGTTGTGTTTGCCACTCACGCGAAGGCATTTCTGGCTGTCGGCCACGCGTGGATAGACGATCGGATCATTGCCCAAAATGATGTTTTTGAATTGATTCATTCCCGCATTGGTGAACATCAAGGTTGGATCGTCTTTGATGACCATCGGGGCGGAAGGTACGATGTGGTGGTTTTTGGAAGCGAAAAAATCAAGAAAAGATTGACGTATTTCCTGGGAAGTCTTCATAAAGTTTGACAAAATAGATGATTAATTTCAAATTTTTGGTTCCAGAATGGCGCGAATTCTTGCAAAGATTTCATCAATCGTGCCATTCCCATCGACATGGTAATATTTGCCGGCCTTTTTGTAGAAATCGATCACCGGTTCGGTTTGTTGATGATAGACGTCTAATCGACGAGCAATGGTTTCGGGATTGTCGTCACTGCGTCCTTCCAGTTTTCCGCGAGAGACCAGTCGTTGAATCAATTCGGAGGGTTCGACGGAAATCTCTATCAACATTAAAATGTCATGATGCAGGTCGTTCAACAAGGCGTTGAGGGCTTCAGCCTGTGCGACGGTGCGCGGAAAGCCGTCCAAAATCAGTCCTTTGACGTTATGATCGAGGTGTTGTAACGTATCTTTCAGCATGTCAATCATCAATTCGTCGGGAAGCAACTTTCCTTGAGCAATGTAATTTTCAGCTACTTGACCTAAAGGCGAGTGTTTCGCTATTTCAGCACGCAGCATGTCGCCCGTTGAAAGATGTTTCAACTGATAGGTCTTTGCAATCAATGCGCTTTGAGTTCCTTTTCCTGATCCGGGAGCTCCAAAAAGAATCAGATGGTTCATATATTTTTATTTTTTTTGTTGAACGTATTTCGAGCACACGTTTGTTGATCGATTTGATTTTGCCTGTTTCTTTGTTGCTTTGATGGTCACGCAGAACATTTTTTGTTTGCTTCAATGGGATCGTTTGGGCGCTTCGTCCGATTTAAGAGCATAAATTTCTTTGAGATTGCGTCCGTAACCGTCGTAATCGAGTCCGTACCCGACAATAAATTGATTTGGAATTCGCAATGCCACATAATTGAGAGGAACGTCTCGTTGCAGTGATTCGGGTTTCAAAAAGAAGGTAGCCACCCGAATGTCAACGGCTCCTTTTGCCTGGAGAGATTGCACGATGCGTTCCATGGTGATGCCTGTATCCACAATGTCTTCGACCACCACAACGGTTCTACCTTCTACGCTTTCGTTTAAGCCGAAAATTTCTTTCACCACGCCGGTGCTTTGCGTGCCTTCATAAGAAGAAAGTTTTATAAAGGTTATTTCGCAAGGAATGGTCACATGCCGCATCAGATCGGCGGCAAACATGAAAGCGCCGTTGAGGACTACCAAGAAAATCGGGTTTTTACCTGCCAAATCCCAATTAATCTGTTCGGCCACGTCTTCTACCGCTTTTTGAATCTTCTCGGCAGTGATTGCCACTGAGAATTCTTTATCTTTAATGGTGATCGTTTTCATCATAACGTTTCGTGAACTAACCGAAAGAGGGTCTCTTTCGAAAATTAAAGCAACAAAGTTAATATAAAAAAATCATACCTTTTTTATTGATTTCCGGTGTTGTCGGAAATCCGTTTCATGACATTGTATGATTGATAGATTCCTAATTCTCCGGCTTTGCTCAAGTCGGCCACCGCTTTTTGAATCTCATTTTGATACAAATAGGCGAGTCCTCTGTTGTAATAGGCTTCCGCAAAATCCGGTTCTTGTTGAATGGCTTTTGAATAAGCGTCGATGGCTGAGTTCATATCTTTTTCTTGCGAAAAGAGGTTCCCTTCGTTAAAATAGGCAAATGCAAAATTGGGTGCTAACGCAATGGCCTTGTTGTAATCGTTCAGAATGAGATCGATGTTGTGTTTGAATATTCTCATGGACAACTCTTTGTTTGCCGCATTGTTTGAATTCATGGCATTGTTCATCTCCACTTCCAACGATTTGTAGAGCGTATTTGCACGGCAAAAATAGGCTAACATGAAGGTTGGTTTCAATTGGATGGCTTTCGAGAAATCATTCAACGCATTGGGATAGTTTTGCAAGATGGCATAATTGATGCCGCGAAGGAAATAGTCGGTGGCATTGGTCGAATCAGCGGCAATCTTGTTGCTCAATTGTTTGATATTGTTGAAGTGAGTTTGAGCCATGTCGGAGGTCAAAGGGATTTCGGCATTGGTGATTTTGAGTGGAGCTGTGATTCCGTCGGTTCGGTTGAAGAGATCCAACCCTTCATAGAAATAGTTTAATCGTTTGATTTGATTGTCTTTGCTGTAGAAACTGATTTCAAAATTCGGTTCGTTTTCAATATCAACCGTTACATTTTGAATGGCCCCACGAATGGACGATGACTGGGCATTGGATTCTTCGGTGGCTTTTCCCGTACGCGCCAATACATCGTCAAAAACAGAAGCTTTGGTTTTGAGCGCTTTATTGGCTTTTTCCATTTTAGCAGCGGTATCGACATATTTTTTGGTCACTCCTTTGGGTTTTTCTTTTTCCAAATTTTGTGCCGTCATTTGATCTAAATAAGCGCCTTTGGCATCATGAAGCAATTGTTTGACATGAGCGCGTCCATAGTAGGCGGGTGGGAAATCAGGATATCGTTCAATGACTTTGGTGTAATCTTTGATGGCTTGTGCCAAATTGCCTGTCTCCGTTTCCAGCAGGGCCCGCTGATAATAGGCATCATAGTTTTGCGGATCCAATTCAATGACTTTGTTAAAGTCCAGAATTGCATTGTTCAAATCGCCTACTTCAGAACGCAACAATCCGCGATTGAAATGGGCTGTCAAGCTTTGATTGTCCAACTCCACCGCTTTGTCGTAATCGGCAAAAGCGCCTCGATAATTTTTATTCCAATAGTTCAGCAAGCCTCTGTTGATGTAATCGCCGACATAAGTTGATTTCAGTTCAATGGCATGATTCAGATCCTGCAAAGCCGCGGTATCTTTGTGCATTTGCAGCTCTAACGTGGCTCGAGCGCTCCATGCATAACTTTGTGTACTGTCTGCTTTGATGGCGTTGCTAAAGTTGGTTATGGCAGCCAGGGTATCTCCTTTTTGAAGGAGAATTTGACCTTTGTCCATAGCGAGTTGGCTGTCTGTTTTTCCTTTGTTTTTTTGAATCAGGGTATTGATGTCGGCTAAAGCCTGATCGTATTTTTTCTCCAATTCATACACCCAGATGCGAATTCGCAGCAGATCCGTATTGTCAGGATTGTATTTCATGGCTTTGTTAATGTCCGATTCGGCTCCGCTCAAATCGTTCAGTTTGACACGGGCATACGCGCGAGCATAATAGACGCCCGGCATAAACGGATTCAGTTGCAAGGCTGATGAGCAATCAGCTTCTGCGCCAAGATAATCTTCCAGTTGAATTTTGGCAATGGCACGATAGAAGTAGGGTTCAGGCAGATAAGGTTTTGCGGCAATGACTTGGTTAAAATATTGAATGGCTAATACATAGTCCTGAAAATAGAGGGCATTCTGTCCAATAGCCATGACGCGATCGGTGTTGATTTGGGCATATCCGCTTACAAAAGGGATGATCCAGAATAACAAACCCAATAATTTGATCTTCATACATTTATTTTTTTTCACGATAAACGATGTGAACACGTCCGCATGATGTCATGGCATGAGTCGAGGTGATGATGGCATGGCGTTGCGCAGCAATGAGGCTGTTTTTCTTTATGGCATTGGTGTTCGTTCTTTTCCTTATCTGTCTGTTTTATGTTGTTTTTATCGGGGAGTCCATGATGAGACAACGACTATCATTGACTCTGTTCATGCATCTTCATTGATTCATTAGTATGATTCGCTTGGTGGTGGTGAAGCTGAGGCGTCAGTCGTGGAAGCGGAGCCGGATCCGTTGCATCCCGCATTTGGATCGTATGAGGACGGCACATGGAATGAATCATTTTCAGAATAGCCTAACGTTGGATCGGCAAACACTTTTTTCATGTACAATGCCCAGATAGGAAGCGCCATGCTGGCTCCCTGTCCCTCGCTTAAATAATCAAAGTGAACTGCCCGATCTTCGCCGCCAACCCAAACGCCTGAAACTAAGCTGGGGGTAAAACCGATAAACCATCCGTCGGAATTGTTTTGGGTCGTTCCCGTCTTTCCACCGATGGGGCCTTTGAATCCATATTGATATCGCAGTCGGCTGGCGGTGCCTCCATCGACAACGCCCCGCAGAAGCGTTAACATTTTGTAGGATGTCAATTCGTTAAACACTTCCGACATGCGAGGACTGAAAGAGGCAATCACATTGCCGTTGCTGTCCTCAATGCGGGTGACGTAAATGGGGTTGACTCGAATCCCCTGATTGGCAAATGCGGTGTAAGCGCTGACCATTTCCTGCACTGATACTTCCACCGGTCCAACACAGAGAGACCATACAGCGGGAATATATCCCTGAATGCCAAAGGCGCGCATCATATGCACCATGGCCATAGGAGTGAAGTTTTTCATTAGATGAGCTGTCACCCAGTTGTTGGATTGTGCCAATCCCCACTGTAACGTTACCATTTCACCACGACGATTGTTGTTGTCGTTGCGGGGCGACCAATATTGACCGTTTCCTAACGCAAAAGTAATGGTGTCGTTCATCATCAGACTGCACGGCCAATAGCCTTCTTCCATGGCCAAAGAGTAGAGAAATGGTTTCACGGTCGATCCGATTTGTCTTCGTCCGGCTGTGGCCATGTCATATTGGAACATGCGGAAGTCGGGACCTCCGACGTAGGCCTTGACATGCCCGTTAGACGGATCCATTGAAAGGAATCCGCATCGCAGGAAATATTTGATGTATCGGATGGAATCCATGGGACTCATTACCGTATCGATGTTGCCATTGTAGGAAAAGACCTGCATAGGAATTTTGGTGTTGAAAGCCTGTTGAATTTGTGCTGCCGTGTAACCTTCCTGTTTCATTTTTCGATACCGTTCCGAAAGATGCATGGAGCGGTTCATGATGTCATCAATTTCTGATTGAGTCAACATGTGGGTGAATGGAGCATAAGGATGGCCTTTCTTTTCTTTGAAAAATTTTGCCTGCAAGGCAGTCATTTGTTCGTGTACGGCCTCTTCGGCATATTTTTGCATGCGTGAGTCAATGGTGGTATAAATTTTCAAACCGTCCGTGTAGATGTTGTAATAGGATCCGTCCGATTTTTTATTTTTATGGCAAAAGCCATAGAGCGGATTGGTTGCCCAAGCAATGGAGTCGTCGATGTATGACTGCGTATCCCAAGAGGCATAATCGGCTTTCACCGGTTTGTCGGCTGTCATGATTTGACGCAAGTATTCTCTGAAATAGGGGGCTGATCCTAACTTGTGATCCACTCGTTGGTATTTAATGCCCAGCGGAAGTTTACTGCATGAATCCAATTGTGCTTTTGTGATGTAGTTATACTTGTACATTTGTTCCAGCACCGTATTTCGACGTCCTAAGGCACGTTCTTTGTTGCGTAACGGATTGAAAAAAGCCGGATTTTTACACATTCCGACCAACATGGCAGCCTGATCGAGCGTCAGTTTGTCGGGTGTTGTGCTGAAATAGACTTGTGCAGCCGATTTAATTCCCACGGCATTGTTTAAGAAATCAAATTGGTTGAGATACATGTTTAAGATCTCTTCTTTGGTGTAGAGCCGTTCCAATTTGACGGCAATGACCCATTCAATGGGTTTTTGAAGAGCGCGGGTGAAGATGTTGGTGGCCGGTGGCGAATAGAGTTGTTTGGCCAACTGTTGCGTGAGGGTACTGGCGCCGCCGGCGCTTTTGATTTGAAAGATGCCCCGCAGAATAATCGATCGGGCCAACGCCCAGCCATCAATGCCGGAATGTTCGTAAAAACGCGAATCTTCAGTGGCCACTAAGGCATTGATAATATTGGGAGAAAGATGTTGATACGATTCAGCCAAGCGATTTCCCTGACTCAACGAAAAACTTCCCAACAGTTTCATGTCAGAAGAATAGATTTCGGAAGCAAAATGGTTGTTAGGATTTTGTAATTCGCTGATAGGAGGTAAATAACCGATCCATCCTTCTGCAATGGCAAAGAAAAGGAGGATGATTAAAAAAATGAAACTTGCAAAAGAGATCCAGAAGGTTTTAAGCCATTTTTTTGTTCGAGATGGGATTTCCTTTTTTTGCATAATTCATTCAATATTAAAGATAAAGACAAATGTTTTTTATAGAAGCGATGCTTTGGGCGTTTAATCCAATTTCAGCACGGCTAAAAAGGCTTTTTGCGGTACTTCAACCGACCCGATTTGTTTCATTCGTTTTTTGCCTTTTTTCTGTTTTTCCAGCAATTTTCGTTTTCGCGAGATGTCACCGCCGTAACATTTTGCCGTGACGTCTTTGCGCACCGCTTTGATGGTTTCGCGTGCAATGATTTTTGATCCGATGGCAGCCTGAATGGCAATATCAAATTGTTGACGTGGAATCAATTCTTTCAATTTTTCACACATGCGTCTTCCAAGTCCGTAAGCATTGTCAATGTGTGTCAAAGACGACAGGGCATCCACCGATTCGCCGTTTAGCAGGATGTCCAATTTTACCAACTTCGATTCGCGGTAATCATGGATGTGATAATCAAAGGAAGCATACCCTTTCGAAATGCTTTTCAATTTGTCGTAAAAGTCAAACACAATTTCGCCAAGAGGCATGTCGAGGATGATTTCCACGCGATTGCTCGAGATAAAATCCTGTTTGATCAGGATGCCTCGTTTGCCTAAACAAAGAGTCATAATGGCTCCTAAAAATTCGGTTTTGGTAATCACCGAAGCGCGGATGTAAGGTTCTTCAATGAAATCGATGGAGGTAGGTTCCGGCAAGCCCGATGGATTATGTACTTCAATGACATCGCCCTGTTTGGTGTGCACTCGGTAGCTGACGTTTGGCACCGTTGTGATGACATTCATGTCAAATTCACGATCCAGTCGTTCTTGAATGATTTCCATGTGGAGCAATCCTAAAAAGCCGCATCGAAAGCCAAACCCGAGCGCTAAGGAAGATTCCGGTTCGAACGTGAGGGAAGCATCATTCAGTTGAAGTTTCTCAATAGACGAACGGAGGTCTTCAAAATCGTCGGTTTCGATGGGATATACTCCTGCAAAAACCATCGGTTTGACTTCTTCAAAACCTGCAATGGCTTTGCTGCAAGGACGTTTCACGTGGGTAATCGTGTCACCCACTTTAACTTCTTTGGATGTTTTAATGCCCGATATGATGTAGCCGACATCGCCGGCTTTTAATTCGTCGCGTGGGGATAAGCTCAATTTGAGGACGCCGATTTCATCGGCTTCGTATTCTTTTTCGGTGGCTACAAATTTCACCCAATCGCCTTTGCGGATGGTGCCGTTGGCAATTTTGAAATAGGCAATGATGCCTCGGAACGAATTAAAAACCGAATCGAAGATCAGGCATTGCAACGGAGCTTCAGGATCGCCGCTTGGTGGCGGGATGCGTTGGATGATGGCATGCAGAATTTCCGGAATGCCTAATCCGGTTTTTCCACTTGCGCGGATAATTTCATCGCGGGAACAACCTAATAATTCGACGATTTGATCTTCTACTTCTTCGGGCATGGCGCTTTCCATGTCCATTTTATTGATAACGGGAATGATGGTGAGATCGTGCTCAAGCGCCATGTATAAGTTTGAAATGGTTTGAGCTTGAATGCCCTGTGTGGCATCAACAATCAGCAACGCCCCTTCACAGGCCGCAATGGAGCGCGACACTTCATATGAAAAATCGACATGACCCGGCGTATCAATCAGATTTAGAATGTAGGATTCATTCTGATGCGTGTATTCCATTTGAATCGCATGACTTTTAATGGTGATGCCTCGCTCTCTTTCGAGATCCATGTCGTCAAGCACTTGAGCTTGTAAGTCTTTGCCTGCTACTGTTTGAGTCGTTTCAAGGAGACGATCGGCTAATGTACTTTTTCCGTGATCAATGTGAGCTATGATACAAAAATTGCGTATATGATTCATGTAATGTTGATTAGCTGCTTTAAGTGGCGCAAAAACGATTGAACCGCAAAGGTAACGATAAAATTGTGGGTTGACAATAGAAGAAGGGAGCGCTCATACGAATTTATCGTCTATCAGGATTGAAATTTTTTCTCAATTTCTTCGTTGTTCAACAGCACAATGATTTTTTTGCCTTCGGGCGTGACGTTTGGGTTTTCGCAGGTGAAGAGTTGTCCTAACAAACGGTTCATTTCTTCTTGCGTCATGGTTCTGTCATTTTCAACGGCAGCCGCTTTTGCCAGCGTCAATGCGATGGATTCGTTGAGTTTCTCCCGCATGCTTCCTTTGGTTGGTTTCACTGCTTCTACCAGCATCTCGATGGTAGCGGCAATGGGTTTATTTTCCAAACCGGACGGAACGCCGTTAATGGCAATGGCGTGATTCCCGATTTTTTCCATCTCAAATCCCACTTCATTCAATTCAGCCATGAACGATTCGATCAGAAGGAAATCGGCCATATTGAAATGGATGATTTCGGGGAAAAGGAGTTTTTGCGATATTCCCGTGTGGTCGTGAAGCTGACGAAGCCATTGTTCGTACAAAATGCGAACATGAGCCTGACGCCGGTCAACAAACATCAATCCCGACTTTACTGCCACTACAATGAATCGATTTTTGAACCAAAGGGTGTTTTTTCCTTCGTAATCGTCTTCTTTTAGTTCCCATGAATCCATGGACGATGCAGATGGATTTTCAAATGGGATGGTGGCATGCGATGTCGTCTTGTTTTGACTGAATTCCTGATACAATGACTCCCAATTGAATGGAGCTCGCTGATAGTCGGAGTGTTGTTCGGCGTGAACGTTGAACGGATTATACGACGGGTTCACGTTGATTTTGGGTTGTTCCGAAGGGGTTGCTTCATAAATGGGAGGAATTTGAATGGCTCCTTCTTGGTCAAATTCAAGCGAAGGGACTGCATGCGATTTGCTTAAGGCCTCTTTTACCGATGCCATTAAAATGGACCAGATGGCGGTTTCTTGCTCAAATTTGATTTCTGTTTTGGTCGGATGAATATTCACGTCGATGGAAGCCGGATCCATTTCAAAATAGATAAAATAGTTTGGAAACACCTCTTTCGGAATCAAGCCTTCATAGGCTTGCATCACCGCTTTGTGAAAATAGGGATGACGCATGTAACGACCATTGACAAAAAAGAATTGATTGGCGTTGCGGAGAGCGCTGTCGGGGGTGCCGATGTATCCCATGATCGATCCCATGGACGTATGGGTGTCGATGGGAAGCAGCGAGTGTTGAGACGAATTGTTTCGCGAGGGAAACAGTTGTTTGATGCGTTGTCGATGATTGCAGGGAGCTAAGTTGTACAAGACCGCATCTTGATGTTGCATGGTGAAATGAATGTCGGGATAGACCAAGGCAATGCGCAAAAACTCGGTAATGATTTGCCGAAGCTCTGTTTCATTCGATTTCAAAAATTTTCGACGCGCCGGGATGTTGTAGAAGAGATTTTTTACCATGAAATTAGATCCTTTGGAACAATGAATGGATTCTTGTCCTGTTACCTGAGATCCTTCAATGGTAATCTTTGTACCTAATTCGTCGGCTTCTTGTCGCGTGTGCAGTTCCACCTGCGCTACTGCCGCAATGGAAGCAAGGGCTTCTCCTCGAAAACCCATCGTCCGAAGAGCAAACAGATCGGAGGCACTTTTTATTTTGGACGTCGCATGACGTTCGAATGCCATGCGTGCATCGGTTTCTGACATGCCTTTTCCATCGTCGATCACTTGAATCAACGTGCGTCCGGCATCTTTTAGGAAAATTTGAATCGTTGTGGCTTCGGCATCAATGGCATTTTCCACCAATTCTTTGATGACCGAGGCGGGTCGTTGAATGACTTCTCCGGCAGCTATTTGATTAGCAACGTTATCGGGCAAAAGATGGATTACATCGTGCATAGACTGTTTTGTTCTTTAAAAATGAAGGCATTAAAAGGAAATGACCTGCTTGAGAACATGTTGACAAAGATACAGAAAATCATTGTTTTTTCATAGGATCGCATCGGCCGGCTTGAAGCAGGGAAGGAATCGACAAGCTCAATCAATCCTTATTGCTTCATTGGCGATGATTGTTGCATGTTTATTGTCCGTTTTATGGCGATTGCCCTGATTTTTGGGGACTTTTTCTTGTAAGTTGTTATTTGTATTAATTAACTTATTGATGCAAGCTAATATGAAAAAAATATACGTATCTTTGCTTAAAATTTATAATAAGAAAGCATTAAAAAATTTATTTTCAGTCAAATATATAATCTATCGAATGCTCTTTTTTCTGTTCTCTTGGTTTAATCATTATTTAATTTTAAACGTATGAAACGAGCCATAAAATAGCTCATGCTTAAGAGAATGTTTATTAGGCGAGTTACATACATCCTTAATGTTAATAATAAAAATAAACGTATGAAAAATTTTTTCTCTTACCTCGTGTTGATCGCCGCTTTGATGATCAACGTAATCCCTGCTTCTGCTCAATGGAGTTACCAAACCAACCCATTATCGGGTACCGGCGATCCAACCATGGTTGGCAAAGTTCAATTTGTATCCTCTACGGAAGGTTGGATCAGCGCTACGGGAGGAAACTTGCTTCACACGACGAATGCCGGCGCCACTTGGACCGTTGTGCCAGTCACCACCGATACAGTTTTCTCCATTTCAGATCCTTCCTTCAATATGCAATTTTTGAATGCTTCCACCGGCTGGGTAATGAAAACCATGTCCACCGGTACAGCATTTAATCCTTCCTCGGCGTTAGGCGCTGTGGTTTATTATACAACCAATGGCGGATCTACCTGGAACAAAAGCGTTATTGCATCTGGCACAGGCATCATGGGTGCTCAGCTGCAATTTGTGGATGCCAACAACGGATTTGCTACGGTTTTCAATTTCTCCACTTCACCCGTAACAGGTTATTTGTATAAAACCACGAATGGCGGAGCAACATGGACGCAGGTTGGTTCCTCATTCACAGGTACCGACGAAGTACAACTTTTCTATTTTACCAGTCCCCTTAATGGCTGCACCTTGCTGATTGATGATAGTATGCCTGAATTTAAGATTAAACAAACCACCGACGGTGGCGTTACTTGGACAACCACCTACAATGATAATAGTACGCATGGAATTTATACTAAAACGAGTTGTGGTGCTTTACAATTTGTGGATGCCAACAACGGCTGGGCAGTTGGCCCCAACAGTCGCATCATCAAAACATCTAATGGCGGAAGTACATGGACTCCCGTCACGTCAAGCCTTACTTCAGGATTAAATACCTATCAAAAATGTATGTTTATGTTAGATGCCAATCACATTTGGATTGGAGAAGATGTGCCAAGTTCATCAACGGGAGAAACAACTTCTCATTTTCTGATGCATACGGCGGACGGTGGAACAACCTGGGCGCAGGATAACATTTCGCTTTCATCTTCTGCTTTCAGTATTTTCTTTTGGGATGGGAATACCGGATGGCTCACAGGCGATTATTCAAGTTCGTTTACCAACAAAGGAGTGATAGCAGCTTATCACGACTCGGGAATTTCTTTCTCCAATGCCAATTTAAACGGACCTTGGTTGGCAAGAAACTTTAATCCTGACACTTATGTTATTTTTGACGGAGCTGGCAGGATCACAGAAATGGGAGTTTTTGGTGGTGTCACCGGATCGGTCATTGGAAACTATTCTGTGACATCGTATGGAGGAATTACAGGAACCATTACAATTGAAAGCACAAATGTTCCCTTAGCAGGACAATTTATCACCGCCGATTCGATTAGTGTAAACCCCGGCCTTGTAACGGGAGGATCTCTTGCAAGAATGTATGCAAACACATTGCAGGGCAATTGGACAGGATCCATAACCAATTATAACAACAACCTTGCTTTTACCGTTAATTCCAACGGGAACATCTCAAGTCCAAGCAACCTGAGGGGCAGTTTATTTACGAAGAACGGAGAAATGGTTGGCTTTATAAACGATATAAATGGAGGGAATTGTTGGAACATGATGCAATTAAACGGCACTTATTCAAGTAATGCCATCAGTGGCACGGCACAATCAGATTGCAAAGACAATTCAGGTGCGATTTCACTGACACTGAACACCACTCCTATTCAGCATACAGAAACTTCTGCCGTGAAAGTAAGCGTACAAAATCATCAGGCGATTATCACCGGCGTAACGGTGGGCGAAAAGGTGATGCTTTATTCTGTGAATGGAGTAAGCCTGCAGAATCAGACCGCAAAAGCCGAAACAGTGGTCATCAATCTTCCGGCAAAAGGCGTTTATTTATTGCATGTCGGAGCAAAAGCGTTGAAGGTGGTCAACAACTGATCATGCAGCATGGTTATTAGATTAAATAGAGGTTGTTCATCGAAAAGGTGAGCAGCCTTTTTTTGGGTTGAGCATTTGCTTCCGAACTGAAAGCAGGATGAGAACGGCAAGGCCACTTGAAGGCCATAGGCAACCTCAACAGGCAAATAGCAATCGATTCAACTTGCGCATAGAAGGAATGAGCGATGAGTCGATCATGGCATCATCTTGTTGCAACTCTTTATGTGTCATGACAACATAAGGAGTGGAGGTGCCGGCATCGTCATTTCTAAAAAAAAATGAAGACAGGAGCAACAAACAGGAACCAAAACAAGAAACAAAATTTTATCTTTGCAAATCAACGATCAAGCATCAACCCATGTTGCCGCGCTGCGTGTCTTTCAGAAAATAACGATGCACATCGGTGCTTTTTTTTAACCCGTACCCTCAAAGAGAAGTTTCATTTTGATTATGAAAATGGTAAAAATTAATCCCAAGAAAGCTCTCAACAAAGCCTTTTTGAAGCAACGGCCTTTACGAAGCGAGATTGAATTGTTTAAATCGAACCTGATAAGGCTTTTAGACAAAGTGGATGAGATTGAACGGGAAGAAAATCAAAAAAATCACCTGCGTGATTTTCTGCGAGATACTTATTACAAAGAAACCAACGAGATCAACACCAAAGACGCCAAAGATCTGGTCATTCATTTGGGCAAAACCAACAAAGAGAAGGTTGGGGTGATCATCGAAGCCAAAAGACCCGGGAACAAAACCGAAATGATTTCCGACGACAAGCTCAATGCAAAGGCTTTTCACGAATTGGTGCTCTATTATTTGCGGGAGCGAATCGAAGAAAACAACATCGACCTGAAATACTTGATCGCCTCCAACGTGTATGAATGGTATCTGTTTGACGCATCCTATTTTGAAAAGTATTTTTACAGAAACAAAGCGTTTGTCAAACAGTACGAAGAATGGCGGGACGGCAAAAAAGTGACCAAAGACACCACCTTGTTTTACACCGACATTGTCAAACCTTATGTTGATAGCCTTCCCGACGAGATTCCCTGCATCTATTTTGATATTCGTCAATACGAAAAAATACTCAGAAACACCGACCAAGCCGATGATAAAAACCTGATCGCCTTACAGAAAATTTTATCGCCCTATTTCTTGCTCAAAGTCCCGTTTGCCAACGACAGCAATTCGCTCAATGATAAGTTCTACAAGGAATTGCTTCATATCATCGGGCTTGAAGAAGTGAAAGAAGGCACCAAAAGCATCATTCGCCGAAAAGTCAATAACCGCCAAGCAGGCTCACTGATTGAAAATGCCATCACGATCCTTGAAACGGAAGAGGTGCTCTACAAAGTCAAAGACAAAACCGCTTTCGGACAGACCAAAGAGGAACAACTCTTTGGAATTGCTCTTGAATTGAGCCTGACATGGATGAACCGTATTTTGTTCTTAAAGTTGCTCGAAGGACAATTAATCACGTATCACAAAGGCGATAAAGCCTATCGTTTTCTGAATTCGGAAATGATCCCCGATTTTGATGAACTCTACAAACTGTTTCATCAGGTTTTAGCACGCCAAATCAACGAACGAACGCCATCCGTCAAAGAGAAATTTGCCAAAGTGCCCTATCTCAACAGCACCTTGTTTGAAATATCCCCATTGGAGGATGCCACGATCAAAATCAATTCGTTGGATAATGCTGCCCCCATTGAATGGATGGAGGCTACCATTTTGAAGGAGGAAAAGAAAAAGAACGCTGCATTGCCCGCCCTCGAATACCTGTTTAAGTTTCTGGATGCCTACGATTTTGCCAGCGAAGGAGGCGAAGATATTGCCGAAGACAACAAGAGCATCATCAATGCTTCGGTGCTGGGCAAAGTGTTCGAGAAAATCAATGGCTACAAGGACGGTTCCATCTACACGCCCGGTTTTATCACCATGTACATGAGCCGTCAAGCACTTCGTTTGGCCGTGTTGCAACAATTCAACGACTATTTCAAAACGCAACAGATGCCCGAAGCTAAAACGTTTGATGAACTCTACAACCGGATTGATAAGATGGAGCTCGCAACGGCCAACCGCATTGTCAATTCGTTGCGCATTTGTGATCCCGCCGTGGGATCGGGTCATTTTTTAGTTTCGGCACTGAACGAATTGATTGTCATTAAATCGGAATTAGGCATTCTGATCGATAAAAACGGCAAGCGGTTGCGCGATTATGAAATCGTGGTGGACAATGACGAACTGATCATATCCGACGACAACGGTATTTTTGAGTACAACTATCAAAACAAGGAAAGCCAACGGGTGCAGGAGACGATCTTCAACGAACGACAAACCATCATCGAAAACTGTTTGTTTGGCGTGGATATCAATCCCAACTCGGTCAAAATATGCCGCTTGCGGTTGTGGATTGAGCTCTTGAAAAGTGCGTACTACAAACAACTCCCTGAAAGTCGGAACATGAGAGAAGACACACCCCTAAATTATCATTCCTCAAGAGATTACTCACCCCTAAATCCCCTCTCGAAAGATTACACACCCCTAAATCCCCTCTCGAAAGATTACACACCCCTAAATCCCCTCTCGAAAGATTACACACCCCTAAATCCCCTCTCAAGAGGGGACTTTGGGGAATCTTCCTTCTCGAAAGGGGCTGGAGAACCTCCCCTCTTGAGAGGAGCCGGGGGTGAAACTCCCCTCTTGAGAGGGGTTGGGGGTGTGTCTTCATATTCTCGAGAAGCCGTGAGTGTGTTAGAAACCCTTCCAAACATTGACATCAACATCAAATG
>Ga0315298_1001052_pt1 | contig 52427 bp, 32 predicted proteins | sample WHS_1_MG_FD_203077 | JGI IMG/M metagenome (GOLD analysis project Ga0315298, IMG submission 203077) | Extremophilic microbial mat communities from Washburn Hot Springs, YNP, Wyoming, USA - WHS_1_MG | ecosystem: Environmental > Aquatic > Thermal springs > Hot (42-90C) | place: USA: Wyoming... | reverse complement strand
TTCCGCGACGTCGCCGGCGAGCGCGGGGTGGTGATGCGCCACAGCCCGGGGCGACGCCACCGCCTGCTGCCCGAGGACACGGGATCGGGCCTGGCCTGGGGCGACTACGATGGCGACGGCGACTATGACCTGTACGTAGTGAACTTTCTGGCCCGCCAGGGCGAGGCGGCCGCCGCCGAGGGCTATAGCCGCCTGTTCCGCAACGACGGGGGACGTTTTACCGATGTCACCCTCCAGGCGGGCGTGGCCAACGAGGATGGTTTTGGCATGGGGGCCGCCTGGGGCGACTACGATGGCGACGGGCTCGCCGACCTGTATGTGACCAATTTCGGCCGGAATCGCCTGTACCACAACCAGGGCGACGGCACCTTCCGCGAAGTGGCTTGCCAAGCAAAGGTGGATGATCCCCTGTGGTCCACCAGCGCCACCTGGGCCGATTTCGATGGCGACGGCTTGTTGGACCTCTATGTGTGCAATTACGTGGACTACGATGCGGCGGATTTCGGCCCCGAGTTGACATTGCCCCGGGGTGGCACCGGGTACCGCGTGCCGTTCGCCCTGAACCCCAATTCGTTCGACCCCGTGCCCAATCGGCTGTACCGGAATCGCGGCGACGGCACTTTCGACGAGGTCGCCCGCGCCTGGGGCGTGGATAACCCCGACGGCCGCAGTTTCGCCGCCAGCTTTTGCGATTTCAACGGCGACGGCCAGCCCGACTTGTTCGTCGCCAACGATTCCACCCCGGACAAGCTCTTTCTGAACCTGCGGGGCAGGTACGGGTGGTTCGGGGCAGCGGGCCGGCTCCCCCCGAACGGCACGGGGTTTTGGGATGCCGCGCCATCGACGGGCACCGCCGATACCCGCGGTGCCATGGGCGTCTCGGTAGCGGAGCTGAACTTCATGCTGGGCCTGCCGGACGGCTTGCCCGATCTGTTTATCACCCACTGGGTCGCGCAAGAGAACGGGTGTTACGTCTCGCAGCGGATCAGCGCCGACCTGTTCGAGTATCACGACAAGACCCGCGAGTTCCGGCTGGGCGAGATCTCGTTGGATATGGTTGGGTGGGGCTGCGGTTTTGCGGACTTCGATCTGGACGGGCGGCCGGATCTGGCGGTGGCCAACGGCAGCACTCTGGAAGACCGCGCCGATCCGAGCCAGTTGATCCCCGAGCCAGTATTTCTGTTCTGGAACGACGGCCAGAAGTTCCACGACGTGGCTTCCCTGGCCGGGCCCGATACTCGCCGCACCTACGTGGCCAGAGGGCTAGCGATCTGCGATTTCGACGACGACAGCCTGCCGGACCTCGCGATCTCTGTCAATCGCGGCCCTGTGGTGCTGTTGCACAACGAAACGCAAACCGCGCATCACGCTTTGAAAATCCGCTTGCGCGGCCCCGCCGCTATGTGCGTAGGCGCCAAGGTGGAAGTGCATGCCGGGCCCCTCCCTCAAGTCCAGTGGCTGGGGGCCGATGTGAGCGTGATGAGCCAGCACGCGCCAGAACTGATCTTCGGCCTGGGCGAGCGAGAAAAAGCGGATCGGGTGGTGGTTACCTGGCGCGACGGCCAAACTACGGCCTTCGAGGACGTGCCGGCCGGCCGAAAGGAAATCCGCTACCCGGAGGGCCCTGCACCTCGGCCCTAAGCGGTGCGACGGGCCAGGGTGGCGCGGCCATCGCAGGAGCCGCTACGGACCGGCGAGCCGGCCCGTGGTCGAGTCCACTCTGGCCCAGAAAGGATGCTGCCGGTCGCCGCGCAGCCGTACATCTTCAAGGAGGACGGCCAGGTCGGGAACCACAGTCTTGGGGCCGCCGAGCAGGCGCCGGCCGTTGACGGTCAGCGTGGGCCGGCGTGTGAAGTCCACGATCTCAGGTGACAGCCAGACGGTGATCTGGGCGGCGGCCGTGGTGATGTTGATGCCGTTGGCCTTGTTGACCGAGACCTCGACTTCGGCGGGACGGAACCCGCGGGGCGGGGGCCAGTCGGTGGGCTCGACGGTGGCGCGGGCGGGCAATTGGTTCAGCTCTACCCAGTAGAAGCGGTTATTCCAGGGACGGGCCGTCGTGCACTTGAACTGCCGCGGAAAGGGGTTCCGCCGCAGCCGGCCCATCCAGTCGAACAGGCGGAGGATTTCGTCCGAAAAATGCTCGTGCCCCCGCCCCAAATACTCCACCACGGTCACGTTGTAGCCGGTGCGTTCGGTCATGTAGCGGTCCCATTCGCGGGCGTTGAGGGCCATGCGGTTGCCATCCAGCCCCCCCGCCACGAAATACATGGGCAGCAGCTTGCCGTTATCGACCGAGAAGGCGCAGTAGCGATCGGACTGGGCCACGATGGGAATGAGGCCGGCCCACAGGTGCGGATGCGCCAGCCCGATGTCCCACGCCGCGTCGCCCCCCATCGAGTGGCCCGAAAGGAACACCCGGTCCGTATCGATGGCAAACCTCCGGCACGCATCCTGAAGGGCCAACAGCACGGCCGCGTGCTCCCGCGCCGAATACCCGTACTGCCGCTGGTGCTCGCTCGCCCAGGCAGGAGCGATCACGATGTAACCGAAACGCGTCGCCTGGCCAAAGCGGAACCCGCCGGGAGTGATCGACCCGGCCCACCAGTCGATCTGCTGTTGCGGCGTGGTCGCGGCCCCGTGCAGGGTGACCACCGCAGGATATCGGCGATAGGGATCGTACTCCGGCGGAAGCTGCACCCAATACTGCACGGGCGGACCACCCGGCAGCCCGGCCACCTCCAGACCATAGCTTTCCACCGGATTTTCCAAAGGCGGCGTCTCTACCGGGGGTTTCATCCACGCCACCAATTGGGCCACCTGCTCCACCGTGACCCCTTCCGACTGCAACTCGGACAGCACCTGGTCGCGGGTGGCTTTGTCTTCCGCCGCCAGGTAGCGCCGCACCAGATTCCGAACGTCATAAAGCGCCACCGCGGTGCTCAAGCGATTCGTGGCGCCCCGAGCGCCCAGAAACCACCCGGTAACTGCCAGGGCCACTTTGTCGGCCGGCGGCATCGCCGGGTCGCCCGCCATTTCGCGGAAGGCCGCCAGACGCTCCAAGGTGTTGATCGAAAGCTCCTCGTGCAACTCCTTGCGAAGCGGTTCGAGCCGCCGCACGGCGCCTTTGTCTTGGACCTGCTCCAAAAAGCGGTCGAAGTTAGCCAGCGTCTCGGTTCGAGCCTTTTCCTGGGCCTCGTAGTGGCGGAGCATCTCCCGAACCGCCTGAAGCGTTTCGCCAGCCGCCCCTTCAGTGGGAAACGTCTTCAGCCGCTCCAGAACCAGGCGGTGCTGGCCGGCCCGGCTTCGTAGTTCCAACTCGGCCAGCAGCCGGCGGGCGCCCAACTGCCGCACCGCTTCCATGGCCGGCGTGATTTCGTCACGCAGCGCCGCGTCGTTGGGATGTTCGGCCAACAGAGCTTCCAACTCTTTGGCCGCCAGTTCGTAGCGCTCGGCCTGGAGATAGAATCGCGCAAGCTTCTTGCGGTCTTCGATGTTCCCCGGCCGGCACTGCTTGGCCAAGACCGCAGTGAGCGTAGCGACCGGGATGCTGCTGGTGGCCAAACGCATGTCCCAGACATGGGTGATCCCTTCGACCTTCGTCCATACCGGCGTGATCTCGGTAATGCCCTGCACGATGTCCACGCGGCCCTGCCCGGTGCTCATGGTGACGGTGCGCCGGCCGAACTCGTCGAACGGTGTAACCCGCAGAATCGCCCCCAAACTCTTTATGCCGCGCCCGGCCTGCATCACCCGCTGCCGAATCCGAAATCTCTCCAAGGCCTCGCCCGGCGGATCGGGACCAATCTCCTTGATCTGCCGCAACGGAAAAAAGGTGCGGCGAAGGTCGTCATCCAGAAAGCGGATCAGTTCCACCGCTGCCGGTCCTTCGCTGGGCATAGCGCGAGGCTGTTCGGCCATACCCGAGACCCGTCCCAGTTTCCCCCGTAGAATGCGGCCATCCTGCAGCATCACCTGCGTACCCCGCGCCCACTCGCCCCCTAAGCCGCACAAGACCGCCGTCAAAAGGACCAACCCTCGGCTGATGCGCCCGGTCATCGTCGGCCTCTTTTGCGCTCCGCAGAGAAGCTCAGCCCGCACACTTTCCCACTCCCCTATTCTCGCTCCCAGCCGAAGGCTGTCAACCAACACCCCCGCCGAGCTAGACGCAGGCGCGGGAGTCGCGTCCCCCAAAGCCGGCTCTCTGAAGCCGTGTGGCGGGCGCCACTGCTTCGCCGGACCACCCCTTAAGCCTGTGTGCCACTGCTTCGTCAGAAGCAGTGCCTAACCAACCGCCGCACTGCTTCCCTTGCGGCAAGCAGTGGCACACCGCGGACGACCCCTTAGCCTGTGTGCCACTGCTTCGTCAGAAGCAGTGCCTAACCAACCGCCGCACTGCTTGCCTTGCGGCAAGCAGTGGCACACCGCGGGCGACCCCTTAAGCCTGTGTGCCACTGCTTCGTCAGAAGCAGTGCCTAACCAACCCCAGCACACCGCGGACGCCGGCTGCCGTCAACCCTGTGGCTTGAAGATCACAGCAGCCAATGGCGGCAGCGTGACCCGGATCGAGGCCGGCCGGCCGTGGTGGCTTTCGTCATCGGCCATCACTCCCGGGCCGTTCCCCAGATTGCTCCCCCCGTAATACATCGAATCGCTGTTGAAGATCTCCTGATACCAGCACCGCCGGGGCACGCCGATGCGATGGTCCAAGCGCGGAACCGGCGTGAAATTGCAGGCAATCACCAGAAAATCGTCAGGGTCCTTGGCTTTGCGTATGTAGCTCAGCGTGCTCTCTTCCCAGTTGTGGCAGTCGATCCACTCGAAACCTCGACCGTCAAAATCCAGCTCGTGCAACGCCTTTTCCCGGGCGATCAGGGCGTTCAGGTCGGCCACGCATTTTTGCACTCCCTGATGGGTCTCCCACTGCAACAGGTCCCACTGGAGGCTCCGGTCGTAGTCCCACTCGTTCCACTGGCCGAACTCGCTCCCCATGAACAGCAGCTTCTTGCCGGGATGCGTCCACATGTAGCTGTACAGCAGCCGGAGGTTGGCAAATTTCTGCCACAAGTCGCCGGGCATTTGCCCCAAAAGCGACCCCTTGCCATGTACCACCTCGTCATGCGACAGCGGCAGCACGAAGTTCTCGTGGAAGGCGTAGATCAGGCTGAACGTCAGTTCGTTGTGATGATATTTGCGGTGGACGGGATCGTGGCGCATGTAGCTCCGCGTATCGTTCATCCACCCCATGTTCCACTTCATGCTGAAACCCAGGCCCCCGGCATACGTGGGGCGCGACACGGCGGGCCAGGCCGTCGATTCCTCGGCAATGGTCAGCACGCCGGGGAATTGCAGGTGGACCTGCTCGTTGAACTCCTTGAGAAAGGCGATGGCTTGGAGGTTTTCCCGCCCGCCGAATTCGTTGGGGATCCACTCGCCGGGCTTGCGGCTGTAATCCAGATACAGCATGGAAGCCACCGCATCGACCCGCAGGCCATCGACATGGTACTTGTCCAGCCAAAACAGGGCGTTGGCCACAAGGTAGTTGCGGACCTCATGCCGGCCGTAATTGAAAATCAAGGTTCCCCAGTCGCGGTGCTCGCCCTGGCGCGGATCGGCATGTTCGTAGAGGTGGGTGCCGTCAAAGCGGATCAGGCCGTGCCCATCCCGCGGGAAATGAGCAGGAACCCAGTCGATGATCACCCCGATGCCGTTCTGGTGGCATACGTCGACGAAATACATGAAGTCTTGGGGCGTGCCATAGCGGGCCGTGACCGCATAATAACCCACCGTCTGATATCCCCAACTGGCCGACAGCGGATGTTCGCTAATGGGCAGCAATTCCACGTGGGTATAGCCCATCTGCTTGACATACTCCACGATTTCGTGGGCCAACTCCCGGTAGCTCATCCAGCGGTAAGGATCATCGTCGGGCCGGCGCCAGCTTCCCAGGTGGACCTCGTAGATCGAGATGGGGCGCTCCAGCCAGTTGATCATCGGCCGGCGGCGCATCCACTCGTGGTCGTGCCAATGGTAGCGGTCCAGATCGACCACCTTCGAGGCGGTCCGTGGGGGCACCTCCGCCCCGAAGCCCACCGGGTCCGATTTCTCGAACGACTCGTCGTGATGCCGCACCAAATACTTGTACAGCGTGCCCTCGGACAATCCGGGTATGAACAGCTCCCAGAACCCGCTGGGGATGTGTTTGCGCATGGGATGGCGCCGGCCATCCCAGTGGTTGAAATCGCCGATGACGCTCACACTGGTGGCGTTGGGGGCCCAGAGCGCAAAATTGACCCCCTCCACCCCGTCCACTGTGCGAATCTGCGCCCCCAGCTTCTGGTACAGCCTCCAGTGGCGGCCCTCGTTGAGCAGGTGCCGGTCGTAGTCGGTCAGCAACGGAGGAAAGGCGTAGGGGTCGTGCATAGTCACCTTCTTGCCCGACTCGTCCGCAATGCGGAGCAGGTACCGCGGGTGTCCGTTGCCCTCGACCGCCGGGCAGATCGCCTCATACAGCCCGGCCGGATGGATTCGCCGCATCGGCCGCACTGCCTGCTCGTGCCCCGGGTGCACAACCCAGGCCTGACGCGACTGCGGCAGGAAGGCGCGGATCGCCACCATGCGCCGCCCGCCTTCCTCGATCTCATGAGGGCCCAAGACTTCAAACGGGTTCTCGTATCGACCTTCAACCAGTTGACAAAGCTTCTCCAGCGGAACCGTCGTTCGCACACCCACCTCCTTGCAAGAAAGACCGGTTTATCCTGCGCTGGCCCGAAGACCGCGCAAGCGGGCCAGCAGCCAGCCGGCCACCCGGGTCCGAAGCCCCTTGGCCGGCGCCTTCGTCGAACGCCCGCACCGTGGGGAGGTTCGCGATCGCGGTACCCAGGGGCCTGTGCCGCAGAGGGCTCCGCGCCACCGATGCGGCGGGTCCAATCGGTACGTCCGGCAATCCACCTCGTGGAACTCCAAGGCGCGGGCAATCCGCTGCCAAAGGTCGGCGTTCTTGACCGGAACCATCTCCCCGAAACACTCCCACCGCCACCCGTTGGCCCGCCACTCGGCCACGCCGGTCCGCATTCCTTCTCGAACGTACGAACTGCCCGTTATCAGCGTTACCCGCGAGGGCCGATCCAGGGCCTCCAACCCGCGAACCACCGTCAAAAGCTCCAGACGCTGGCCGCGGGCTTGGGGCTCCACGTCGTCCGCCTCCAGGCGAAACGCCCCATCCACCGAGCGGAGCACGAACCGCCATCGGCCTGGCTCGTCCTGGCCACCCACATCGCAGAATAGCAAATAATGCGGCCTCGGATCGCTCATCCCAACCCAAATGCCCGATGCTTGTCCAACCGCCGGCGAGTGCTACACTGCAATGCCCAGCGACCATACCGTGCGACAACCCCGCCCAGGCCAAACCCGGGCCGGCAGGCAGACAAACTGCCGCGGCTCGGCCAATGCCGGCCCGGCGCCGGAGCTCGGTTGCGTAGCATATCGGCCAGTCCATCCCAAATGCCGTAGTTTATCTGAACCACGCAGATTGTACGGCCTATTCCGAACCCCCTGCAACCCATGCGCATGACGCTCCGTCCCTTCGAGCTGCCCCTGCGGCATGTCTTTACCATCTCGCGAGGCTCTACCGCCGTCTATCGGGGGCTCGTTGTGGAACTCCAACAAGATGGAGTCGCTGGTTACGGCGAGGCAGGCGAATCGGACTACTATGGCGCCACTGTCCAGAACATGATGGCTGCCCTGGAATCGGTTCGCGAGCAAGTGGAGCACTGGCGCCTGGAAGAGCCGGAGTCGTTATGGCACGCCCTGGCTGCCAGGTTGGCATCGAACCGCTTTGCTCAGTGTGCCCTGGACATCGCGGCCTGCGACCTTTGGGGAAAGCTCCGCCGAAGCCCCGTGTGGCGGCTTTGGGGGCTGGACCTGGGCAACGCTTTACCGCCGACCGACTACACCATCGGACTCGACAGCACGGAAATCATGGTCGCCAAACTCCGCGAGTTCCCCGAGTGGCCTGTCTACAAAGTTAAGCTGGGCTGTGACCGTGACCTGGAAATCGTGGAGGAACTCCGGCGGCACACCAACGCGGTTTTCCGCGTAGATGCCAACTGCGCTTGGACTTATGAAGAAACCCTCGCCAAAGCGTGCCGCTTGCGTGATTTGGGGGTGGAATTGATCGAGCAGCCGCTACCCCCTGACAGGTGGGACGACATGCATCGCCTTTATCTTCTCTCTCCGCTCCCTTTGTTGGCTGATGAATCGTGCCAGACCGAATCGGACGTTGACCGGTGTTTGGGGCACTTTCATGGCATCAACGTCAAACTGGTCAAATGCGGCGGGCTTACCCCCGCACGAAAGATGCTCCAGCGGGCAAAGCAGCTCGGTCTGCGAACCATGGTGGGGTGCATGACCGAGACCACCGTGGGCATCTCGGCTGCGGCCCAACTGCTCCCCCTGACGGACTATGCCGACCTGGATGGCGCGCTGCTGTTGGCCGCCGACATTGCCACCGGCGTAAAAATCGAGCGAGGCCGGATCTTTTTTCCCTCCACCGATGGGTGCTGCGTAGAACTCATTGACAGGCCGAGCCCGGTGTGAAAGCTTCTTCGCGTGATCCCCCTATCGGGTCATACCGACCGGCTTTTTAGCTTGTCAGGTTCCTGCGGCCCAACCAACCCGGGCCAGTCACCCTGCGTGTAAGCCATGCCGGCCTCTGGGTGTATCTGTTGGGATCATTTCGCTTCAATTTGCGCGATTTTGCGTAACAAGACCCTGTCAAAAAGCATCTATATTGGGGCCACAGGTGCCGAGCGGGCCAAACTGCGGAACGGATGCACCCACACCTAGTGGAACGATACCACCATAATTGGCTATGCAAGCGGCGGTGAGCAGTGGCAATCGGGCCCGAATGTGGGGAACTTGGCGCGAAGAAAGGGCGGAAAGCGAAGTGAGTGTCAGCAGCCCTGGCGAAACCCGAAAATCCTGTAGAACCGGCACGCGATATGCAGTGTCTATGGGACGCGGGGCTAGGGGTTTGCAAGGGTGCCAAAGTGGCTAATCGGAGGGATGTGCCATGGTGCGAAACATCGCCGCTAATTCGGTATCTGTAGACGGGCACAGCCCTTCTGCATTTGCAGCGGGGCCGGCTGCTTTGGACGCTGGGGCTATTGCGCGGGAGATCTTCCAGCGATATCGGCGGGGCGAGTCGGTCGAGGCCCTCGCCCGGCGCTATGCATTAGCTTCCTCGGAAATCCGCCGCATCATACGCCAGATGCGGTACCAGCGGGTCATGGAATTGCCGCTGGAGTATATTCCGAACCCGGAGTTCAGTGGTTATTCGGCCGAGGAAGAAGCCCGCGTGCTGGGGCCGGCCCCCGCGCCGGCGAAGCCCGTCAAGCGGGTTCGCCCGCCCGCCGGACTGCCGCCCTATTTGGCCAGCCTGTACGAGACCCCCTTGCTGACGCGAGAGCAGGAGGTTCATCTGTTCCGCAAGATGAACTACCTGAAGTTCAAGGCGGCCCGGCTCCGCGAGGAGTTATCCCCTGGCCGGCCCTCGAACGCCCTGATGGACCAGATCGAGCGGTTATACCAGCAGTCGGTGGCGGTCAAAAACGAGATCATCCGCGCCAACCTTCGCTTGGTGGTGGCTATTGCCAAGCGGTACGCCAGCAGCTCGGACTCGCTGTTTGAGTTGGTGAGCGATGGGAATATCTCGCTGATCCGCGCCGTGGAGAAGTTCGATTTCGCCCGAGGCTTCAAGTTCAGCACTTATGCCACCTGGGCCATCATCAAGAATTTCGCCCGCACCATCCCCACCGAGCAGAAGTACCACAAGCGGTTCCGCACTGGAACGGAGGAGATGTTCCAATCGACGGCCGACACGCGGGCCAATCCGCATCACGAAGAGTCGGCTCGCCACGAGGCCCTCGACCAGGTGGCGCGGATCATGGAGCGGCTGGACGATCGCGAGCGGCAAATTGTTCGGTACCGCTTTGGCCTGGACGGCACCCGGGAGCGGATGACGCTCAAGGAAGTCGGCAGCGCCCTGGGTGTTACCAAGGAGCGGGTGCGGCAAATCGAAACCCGCGCCATGGCCAAACTCCGCCGAGCGGCTATTGAGCAAGGTATCGAGATCCCGGAGCCCTGATCACTTGGGGCGAGACCCTGACTGGGCGCCCTACCCACGCGGGACCTTGGCCGTACTGGCCCGCTTTGAGCCTATCCCGGTGCCCTAAGTGAAGGGGTGCGGCCAGTCCCTCTTCCAGTTGTACGTTGCTTCCAACGCCTGGAAGACTACTCCGGTAATCTGTTGGCGAGTGACTGGCTTGCGAAGCACGGAGAACGCATGGGCTCGGCGGGCCTGCTGGATCGTCGTTTCGTCCAAGTCGGCGGAAAGCAGAATGCAGGGCAACAGCGCCTTGATCTGCTTCACCAGGCGGAGCGTTTCCAAGCCGGTGAGCTTGGGCATGTGCATGTCCAAAAGCACCAAGTGGACCACTTCGGTGCGGATAATGCGCACGGCCTGCTCACCATCCTCGGCCTGGAGGGTATGAAGCCCCTGCGGCTCAAGGACCTCTTGCAACGTTTCTCGGAACGCGGCGTCGTCGTCGGTAATCAGCAGCGAGGGCGTTTCGATAATCATGGCAAACCGCCTGGCCCGAACCCCTCATTCAAACCGGTGCTGCAATTCCGGTGCCCAACCGGCCTGCGGGTCGGCCATCATGCCTTAACGCTCGTCTATGTAATATCTTACAACGTTTCGCACAATCCCGGTAGCGCGATTCGAGAAGCCTGACCGACTGCCGTTTCTGACCACATCGATCACAGCACGCTCCGGGGGGAGCGGGCCCCCTGGTTCGCCCCGCCAAGCCAGGAATTGCTTTTTGGGCGGCCAGAAGGCCCCGCCACTTTGCGTGGGTCATGCCATCCACTCGTAGGTATCTCCGCTATGCCGCCACCGAAGCAGGTAGCCGGCAAGATGGGTTGCGAGGCACCAAGAAAAACTCCCCAATTGCCATAGCTCCCGCTGGCAAGGTTTCTTATCATGAAGCGGCTCGTCGGAGTGCCTTTGGTCAGGGAGGACGCCAATGAACTCGCTGAAGACCGCCGTGGTCGTCACCGTGCTTTTGGGGGTGATGTACGGCGTGTACACCACGCTTACGACCCACTCTGGCGGTCCGAACTCCGAAGGGGCCAGCAGCCCCTGGCCTTCGGTCAATCTCTCGTTGCCAGTTAGGTCGGGTAAAGAGGCGGAACCCCCGGGGCCGCCGCGTTCGGAAACGCCAGTGGCGAGCTGGCCCCCCACGACTCGCAGCGATTCGCCACCGCCGGAGAGTACGGTTGGCAGCGGCGGCCGCTCGGTGGCGGCCAACCAAAAGGCGGGTTGGCCAGCTTCGTCGGATCCGTTTGCTAAAGGCGGCCCATCGGCGTCCGACACCCGCGCCTCTCAATCACCCGCCTTGGACCCCCGCGTCACTCAGGCGTCAGCCAGCCCCAGCCAATCTGGAGCGGTTACCCCAGCCACGGTCTTAGAAGAGGCCAGCCCCACGGGCGTGCGGGCTGAGTTCCGAGCCATGATGGAAGCGGTGCAGCGCCGGCTTGACGAGGGCAAGTTGGCGGAAGTGCTTTTGGAACTGAGCCCGCTGTATGGCAGCGCGGACCTTACTTCAGAGGAGAGCCGCCGGCTGACCGAACTCCTCGACCAGCTCGCCGGAACGGTCATTTACTCACGCCAGCACTTGTTGGAGCCCCCCTATGTGGTAAAACGGGGCGATACCCTGGAGCAGATTGCGACGGCCTACGAAGTTCCGTGGCAACTCTTGGCCAAGATCAATGGGATTCGGCCGACGAGCAGCTTGGTCCCAGGCCGGGAGCTGAAAGTGGTGCGTGGGCCTTTCGAAGCGGTGATTCGCCTGGAGCACTTCGAGCTGGTGCTTTATGTAGGCGGCCGCTATGCCGGCAGATTCCCCATCGGCATCGGTCCCGACCAACCCCGCCTCGAGGGAACTTACACGGTGCGGGAAAAGCTTCCGGGCAAGGCCTATCGGGGGCCGGAGGGCGAGTTTCCACCGGGCGACCCGCGGAATCCGCTGGGGCGCTTGTGGATCGGCCTGGATGGCCCGGTCGGGATTCATGGGACGAATGACGCGCGAAACCTCCGGCGAATGGCGCCGGCGGGCAACATCTGTCTGGGCGAGCGGGATATCGAAGACCTTTATGACATTCTGTCCTGCGGGTCGCGGGTGACCATCCGGCGATAGGCATCCGCGCCCCCACATGGGCCCCCGCCCAAAGGAATTCTCCGCACGAACCCCGCTGCACGCCCGCCGTGCTGGCCCCCGGGGGCGATAAGGCGGAGGCGGCCGGCCGAGGGCGGTCTGCCTTGCGCGGCCCTTGGAGCTGGCTTAGCTACTGGCAGGGCGGTGGCGGGTGGGGTATCATGTTGGATAAGATGGGGCGGCGGTTGCGCAGTGACTGGCCTGAAGCCGGGGGAGATGGGCCGGCCCTCTTGATTTCTCTCTTCCGAGGTAACACGATGGGACGCCGGATACTGAATCGTAAGGAGCTTCGCGTGGACGACGAAGATCTGGAAAAGCTGGACTCCGAAGAGGAGGCTGCGGAGCCGGAGGCCGAACCGTCCATCCCGGAGGCCCGCAAGCCCGTTCGTCGCAAGAGCCGGGCCAAGGCCGCCCGGGAAGTACGGCTGAAGGCCTTTTGGGGCGTATTCAGCCAAGCAGGCCAACAGGTGGCGCAATTCGAGTACAGCCAGCGGGCCGAGGCCGACAAAAAGGCCAAAGACCTCACGGAGTCGAAAAAGGCGCCTCATTTCGTGCAACTCGTCAAGAAGGTGATTGAAGAGTAACTGCTGGATTTTCTGGGGAAGCGGTAGCCATGCACTTCGAACCAGGTCACACTGTCGGTATCGACTTGGGCACCACCTACTCGACCATCGCCCAGTTGAATCAAAATGGCGAGCCTGTCCCCTTGCCCAACGAGGACGACGAGGTGGAAACCGCCAGCATGATCTTGCTCACGGAGCGCGGGCATGTGATTGTCGGCCCGAACCGCGCCCGTGCGGCCCTGGAGGACCCCGAACGCGTCGTCCAATGGATCAAGCGGTACATGGGCGTGGCCGATTATCACCGGGTGTTCGACGGCCACCCGATCTCGCCCGAGTTCCTTTCGGCGCTGATCCTCAAGAAACTGCGCCAGGATGCCGAGAAGCGGATCGGCCCCATCGGCAACGCAGTCATCACGGTTCCATATTACTTCAACGATCAGCGCCGCAAGGCCACGGAAGACGCCGGCCGGATCGCGGGCTTCAACGTCATCGATATCATCAACGAGCCCACGGCGGCCACCTTGACCTATGCATGGCACCGGGGGGAACTGGGCATGGGCAAGACGACCGACCGCCCCCACCGGGCGCTGATCTACGATCTGGGCGGCGGCACATTCGACGTGACGGTGGTCCAATACACCCCGACCCATTTCCAGGTACTGGCCACCGATGGCGATGTCGAGCTGGGCGGCGTGGACTGGGACCATCGCCTGGTGGAGTACGTCTGCGACCAGTTCAAAGATCGCTATGGCGAGGACCCCCGCGAATCGGCCCAGGCCATCCAGATCCTTCATAACGACTGCGACCTGGCCAAGATGGAGCTTTCCACCAAGCACGAGACCCGGGTGCTTTGCCGGTACAACGGCAAGGCGATGACCGTGCCTATTACGCGGGAGCTGTTCGAGTCGCTCACGGCGGACCTGCTGGAGCGGACGGCCACCACCTTGGAGATCGTGATGGAGCAGGCCAAACTGACCTTCAACGATTTGGACGCGATCGTGCTGGTGGGGGGTTCGACGCTCATGCCCCAGGTCCGGCGGATGATCAAGAACGTGACGGGTCGCGAGCCGTACACCGAGTTGGACCCTTACACGTCGGTGGCCAAGGGGGCGGCCATCCACGCGGCCATCCTCGAGGTGCAGCATCGCCACGGCGGCGCGGAGTTGGCCGACAAGGTCCGCAAAATGCTCAGCTCGATCCGCCAGGAAAACGTCAACTCGCACGCCTTGGGCATCATCGTCAAGGACCGCCAGACAGGCGAACCGGTCAACCACGTGATGATCCCCAAAAACCAGCGCCTGCCGGTCGAGGCCCGGCAGGTCTTCGCCACGCAACGGCCTGGGCAGCAGCGCGTCGCGGTCAAGGTGGTCCAGGGGGATGCCCCGGACCCGGCTGCTTGCGCCATTGTGGGCGAATGCGTCATCAGCGACCTGCCCCCGGATCTGCCCCAAGGCTCCCGGGTCGAGGTGACGTACTCCTTCGACCTGTCTGGCCGCATCCGAGTGCGGGCCCGCGACCTGACCACCAATAAGGAAGCCACGACCGAAATCGACCGCCGCGGCGGCCTGAACGAAGAACAGATCGAGGCGTTCACCCGCCTGGCCAACGAATACAAGGTGGAATAAGCCCCGCCGGACGAGGCGGACTGCGGACCGGCTGCGCCGGCCCGGGCGTATATGTGTTGCGCCTTGTTTTCTGTCGTGCATGGCGGCTTGCTCCAGACGCGCTGCTATGGCCAAAAAACAGATCGACGTTTACCGCGAGTGGCTGGGAATCACCGAAACAGCCCGGCCGCTCAACTACTATCAGCTCTTGAAGCTGAAACTGTTCGAGGACGACCCGGCCAAGATCCGCGCCGCCTATCGCCAGCTCAATGCGCATGTGCGGCGCTATGCTACGGGCGAATACGGCCCCGAATCGCAGGCCTTGCTCAACGAGCTGACCAAGGCCATGCTCTGCCTGACCGACGCCCAGCGCAAACGGGAGTACGATATCACGCTGGGGCGCAAGGAAGAGGGAGAGTTCCGGCGGCGCTCGTTCGAGGAGGTCTTGCTGGCCAACAAGGTGCTCACGCCGGAGCAGCTCAACAAAGCCCGCAGCTTTTCCATGACCGTGGGGCTGGATATCCGTGACGCGGTATTGCAACAACGGCTGGCAACGCCTGAAGTGGTCATGCAGTCCTACGCGGAAGCCGTGGGATTGCCCTACGTCGACCTGGGCGAAATGACGCTGGACGAGGCCCTTATTCGCCGGGTGCCCGCCACGATAGCCCGGCCGCATTCGTGCATCCCCTTATTGATTGATGACAACCAGTTGCTGGTGGCGTCGCCCAATCCGCTGGCCCCGGAGGTCGAGGACCAGCTTCGCCTACGGTTTGGGATTCCGGTCCGCAGCGTGTTGTGCACTCCTCGGGCGGTGAATGAATTGATTGCCAAGTACTACTCGCGGGAGGCCTTGGCGGAAGCCGCCTACGAGGCGGCGGCCGCCGCGGCCGCTGCCAAGCGGGCCAGCGCCACCCCCAAACCCGCTTCCAAGGCCACCCCCGCAACCGAAGCCAAGCCCGAACTCCCCGCCGAAACCAAACCCGAACCCAAACCCGAGGCTGCCCCCACCATCGTGCCCGCCGAATCCCAAGCGGCCAAGAATCCCCCTTGGGTCATTGCGGGCATCGTGGTCATGAGTCTGATCATCCTGTACTTGGCTTATAAGATGCTTTTCGGCTGAGGCTATCACCGATGTGGGATACCGCCAGCGGCGTCGCGCGGGCCAGGAAGGGCCCCTGGATAGCCGGCAAGGCTGGGCCGGTTTGGGTTGCGATCCGTTGGCGGCGGTCGCCTGGCCGCCCCTTGTTGCCCTGGGCTGAGAGTTTGCGGTGAGCTGGGCGGCGCTTGTCGGCATTGCGGTCGGGTTGGCGATGGACGCCTTTGCCGTGTCGATCGCCACCGGGCTGACGTTACCCGTGGTCACCGGCCGCCATACCTTCCGCATGGCGTTCCATTTTGGACTGTTCCAGTTCGTAATGCCGGTAGCGGGGTGGGCGGCCGGTCGCCAAGTGGCCGAGCTTGTCGCCCCCGTGGATCACTGGCTGGCGTTCGGGGTTTTGGGTTACGTGGGAAGCAAGATGCTGCTGGATGCCGCCAGCCATCGGTCCAAGCGTCCCCTTACGGACCCCACGCGAGGCTGGACGCTGGTCGGCTTGGCCGTGGCCACCAGTCTGGACGCCCTGGCCGTGGGCCTGAGCATGGCGCTGCTGAACCTGTCCATTTGGAGCGCCGCTTTGGTCATCGGACTGATAGCCGGCGGGCTGAGTGCGGTGGGCATTCTGTTCGGCGGCCGGCTGGGCTCCCGCGCAGGTCGCTGGGCGGAGATCCTGGGCGGGGCCTTACTCATTCTCATTGGCTTGCACATCCTGGCCGAGCACCTCCTTGGCTCTCTCGGCTCTTAAATCCCACCCGAGGCTCTTGAGTCCCGCCCGAAAGCCGGTCGTCCTTCTCGCCTATCGGCATAATGCTTTGCCCAAGGTGGCGGGGGGTGCACCGCTGGTCCGGTCATCGCATACGCTTGGCAGTCGTCCGGCAAAGTAGCTTTTTCTTTACCGACCCCAGTCCGATGTTGGCCGGTTTCTGGAAAGCGGTAGGAAGCTCTGCAAGGCCGCGGTCTGTGTTTCCTCGAAGCCGCCACGGGCCCCGGATGCCCCAAAGAGTTGGCTTCCGCGTTCCTTTGGATCGCGGCGGGCTCGCTCGCCGAGGTGGGTTTCCGCCGAAAGGGTTGGAACTTACAATGGCCTAAGCAGCCAGCATCGAAAGGGCCCATACCATGGCATCTTCTGCATGGATCATCGAGACCCGAGCCGAGCGATTTCAGGAAGACGTTTTAGACCGCTCCAAGCAGGTGCCGGTGGTGGTCGATTTCTGGGCCCCCTGGTGCGCTCCCTGCCGCACGCTGGGACCTATTTTGGAGCGACTGGCTCAGGAGTACGACGGCCGCTTCGTGCTGGTGAAGGCCAACATCGAGGAAATGCCGGAAATCGTTGTGGCGTTCGGGGTGGAGGTGGTGCCCACGGTTTTCGCCTTGCGTAATGGGGCGGTGGTGGATCAATTCCGAGGGGCGATGCCCGAGGCCGAGGTCAGGGCGTGGATCGAGCGCGTGCTGCCCAGCGAGGCCGAGGTGCTCACCGCCCAGGCCCGCCAACTCGAACGGACCGATCTCCAGGCGGCCGAGGAAACCTATCGCAAAGCTCTGGAGCGATCGCCCAATGCGGTGACGGCCAAAGTGGGCCTGGCCCGCACGGTGCTGGCCCGCGGCCGGTTGGAGGAGGCTCGCCAAATCATTGAGGAACTGGCCCAGGTCGGCGCGCTGGATGCGGAGGGCGAGCGGCTACAGGCGGAAATCCATCTGCGGTGCCAGTCCAGCCAACCGGGGGGCGTCGAGGCGGCTCGGGCTGCTGCCGCCGCCCAGCCCGATAACCTCGAACTCCAGTTCCGGCTGGCTCAGGCACTGGCCTCGGCTGGCCAGCACGCCGAGGCGATGGACATCTGCCTGGCCATCATCCACCGCGACCGCCGAGGATTGGGGGAAAAGGCCCGGGAGTTGATGGTCCATCTATTCCATCTCTTGGGACCCGACAGCGAACTGACCAGCACCTACCGCCGTAAACTGGCGTTGGCCCTGTATTGAAAGAAGCCCTCCCCGCGGCTTGAGGTGGTGAAGGAAGGGGCGAGGGACCCATTGTGCAGTTGCGCAGAGGCGCAGGAAGTTCGGCTGCCTTGCCGGTGCCCGCAGGGTGTTGACGGTCCGTTTCGCCTGACTCTTGCAATTCGCGCAAATCTTGCTTAAGTTAGGAGAGACGTGGGACTTGGTCGCGGCAACGGCGTGGCATTCGTGGAAAGGGCATCTATGGCGGACCACCGGGCGTGCAGGGTATGGATCACACCAGCGGCGGCACTGATGGCTGCCGCGATCGTTTTGGTCGGATGCGGCCAGCGGACCCAAAGTAAATCCCAGCAGGAATCCAGGCTGAAGCCGTTGGCCATGCTGTACGGACAGTACATGGGCCAGCATCGAGGCCAGCCCCCCCAGAGCGAAGCGGATTTCAAGAAGTTCGTTGAATCGCAACAGGGTTTCCTCAAACAATTCGGCATTACGGACCCCGCCACGTTGTTCATTTCGGAGCGCGACGGGCAGCCCTACGTCGTAATCTATGGCAAGCCACAGGGGCCGGCTGCGCTGGGTGGCCAGCCCGTTATCGCCTATGAGAAAGTGGGAGTGGGGGGAAAACGATTCGTGGCTTCCCAATTGGGCGCGGTGGAAGAGGTGGACGAAACCCGATTCAAGGAACTGGTGCCCGGCGGCTAGAGAAGAAACGACCTGCGACCACAGACGCGAAAAGGTAGGTGAAGGGGGGATAGGTGACGGGTGACAGGGGTCAGGTGACAGGGGAAATGCAGTTCGCTTGGGGCCTGCATATTCTGTTTGTCGTCTTTATTTCTTTCCGGAGGTTTGTCATGAACGCAAGTGTACGTGTCCGGCGGGGCTCGCGGGGGTTTACCCTGGTCGAGCTCTTGGTGGTGATTGCCATCATCGGCATCCTTATCGCGTTGCTGCTGCCTGCGGTCCAGGCCGCACGCGAGGCGGCACGCCGCGGCCAGTGCCAAAATAACCTGAAACAGATCGGTCTGGCTATCCACAACCACGTGGATATTCTGAAGGTGCTCCCTACCGGCGGCACCCACCCCTGGCCTCCCTACGCGGGTGAGGAATTCTACGAGTTCCGCATGCCCAACGGCGGTCCGTACATCGCCGACAAGCAGGGCCTGGGCTGGATGTTCCAGATTCTGGAATACATCGAGCAGAGCGCGATTCACCGGCTGCCAGATTACAACGATGTGCGGCGCTCGCGCATCCCCCCGTATGCTTGCCCTTCCCGTGGCCTGCGCATGCAGGGCGACCGCGTATTGAACGACTACGCCGGTTGCGAGCCTGGCGTGGATTTCTGGCACGGCGAGACCTGGAACGTCCCCACCGGCAAGACCTATAACGGGACCATCGTCCGCACTAACTGGCGGCAGTACGGCACCAACGACTGGCGGCCGGCCTCCTCCACTCCCCCTATCAACTTCGCCAACGTGGTCGATGGCCTGTCGAATGTCATTGTGGTCGGCGAGAAACGGTTGTTCGTCAACCGCTATCAGTCCGGCGACTGGCACGATGACTGCGGCTGGGCGGACGGCTGGGACCCCGATACGATGCGTTTGACCGGTTTCGGCCAGGATTGGACCGGTTTCGGTCCCGACGCCAACACCGGCCAGGTCGATGGCGACGATGCCGACAGCACTCCCGACGACGACGTGGGCTATCACTTCGGCTCTGGCCATCCCGCCGGAGTCAATTTCCTGCTGGGCGACGGCTCGGTCCGAATGCTGAGCTACACCATCGACCGGACCCTGCTGGATCGCCTGGGTGACCGCCGCGACCAGCAAATCGTCCAGATTCCGTAAAGGGGTGGCAAGCGACGTCCAAGCACGCGCTGGCCACCAGGGCGTGATGCACCTGCGGCCAACCGGGCCGAATCGCAATGCTCGCGGGCCGGGTGGCCCTAAGCCCTTCATAGCCCGGGCGCCATTCAGGCGCCCCCTTTGCTCGCGGGGGGGCTTGGCCCGCCGCGGCAACCTTGCGCCGCAGCCCCACGTGGCTTAGCGGATCGGAGGCCCTTTTCCGCCGGCAGGTCTGGCGGAGCCCGCCCGAGAATAAGCAGAGTCCTTGGGGCCGCAGGTGGTCGCCAAGGGTTTTTTCATCTCTTTCTTGGGAGGAGTTGGAACACCCGCGGGCCCTACGTGTGGTAATCGGCGTTCAGACGGACGTACTCGGCCGTCAAGTCGGTCGTCCAGAAGCGGCCCGAGGCATTGCCCTCGCTGAGTTGGAGCTGGATGAGTGTGTCGCGGTTGTTGCGGATGGACTCGGACACCGCCTGGGCGTCGAACTCCACAGGGGTGCCCCCCTGGTACAACAGGGTGCCATTGAGGTAGAGGCTGATGCCGGCAGGGTCGAAGTTGACGCCGGCGTACCCGGCAGCCGAGACGATTCGCCCCCAGTTGGGATCCGCACCGGTGATGGCGGTCTTCACCAGGGGACTGTTGGCCACGGTGCGGGCAATCTGCAAGGCATCTTCGCGGGTCTTGCAGCCCGAAACCTCGATGGTGATGAGATGGCTAGCGCCCTCGCCATCGGCCGGGATCATGCGGGCCAGTTCGACGCACAGGTCGTTCAGCGTGCGGCCAAAGGTGGCCAGATCCGCCCCGCTAAGCAGTCCGCTGCCGGCGGCCCCGTTGGCCAACAAGAGGACCGTGTCGTTGGTGCTCATGTGCCCATCGACATTGATGCAGTTGAAGCTGTCGGCCACCGCGGCGCGGAGCATAGCCTGGGCCGAGGGGATATCCAGCCCCGCATCGGTCATGATCACGCCCAGCATGGTGGCCAGGTTGGGCCCCATCATGGCGGCCCCTTTGACCATGCCGGTGATCTGGATTTCGCGGCGGCGCAGCGAGACGGTGCGGCCGGCCAGCTTGTACACCGTGTCGGTGGTCATCATGCCGCGGGCCGCAGAAATCAAGGCCTGCTCGTCGGAGCCAAGCTGGGCGGCCGCCAGTTTGATGCCGTGCGCGATCTTATCCATGGGCAGATAATGCCCGATGACGCCGGTCGAGAGGACCAGGGCCTGATCCTCTTCGGCGCCGACGGCTTCGGCCGCCAGACGGGCCATCTCCCGAGCATCCTCCAGACCCCGCTGGCCTGTGCACGCATTGGCATTGCCCGAGTTGGCCACCACCACTCGAATGCGGTCGCTGGGGGTCCGCTGGCGGTCCAGCGCGACGGGGGCGGCATAAACCAGGTTTTGAGTATATACGCCCACCGCCACAGCAGGAGTTTCCGAGACGATCAGGGTCAGATCGGGCTTGCGCAAGTCGCGCTTCAGCCCGCAGTGGACCCCAGCCACCAAAAACCCCTTGGGAACCCGCACTGCCATCAACCACTTCCTCCCGCAACCCAGCCGCCCAGACACCGCGGCGCAGCCACCACCTTACAGCGCGGTCGTTTCCGCATAACCGTACATCAAATTGAAGTTCTGCACCGCGGCCCCCGAGGCGCCTTTGACCAGATTATCAAGGCAACTGATGGTGATCACTCGGCCCCGCACCACCCGGGCCGTGATGTCGCAGTAATTCGTCCCCATGGTATCCTTGGTGCCCGGCAGATGGTCGATCACGCGCACAAAAGGCTCGTCCGCGTAGAACTCCCGCAAGACCTCCAGAATCTCGTCCTCGCCGACTTCCCGCGTTGGCCGGCTGTAGGTGGTGGTCAGAATGCCCCGGTCCATGGGCACCAAATGCGGCGTGAAGATCACCTCCACCTTGGTCCCCGCCACCGCCGTTAGTATCTGGTCGATCTCCGGCGTGTGGCGGTGCCGGCCTACGTTGTATGCAGAGACGCTCTCGTTGCACTCCGGGTAATGCGTGGTGAGTTTCAGGGTCCGTCCGGCCCCCGACACGCCGCTTTTGGCGTCCACGATGATTCCTTCCGGCTCGATCAGCCCAGCTTTCAGCAAAGGCGCAAGTGCCAGAATCACCGAGGTCGGATAGCATCCCGGATTGGCCACCAGAGGCGCCCCGATGATCTGCTCGCGGAACAACTCGGGCAGCCCGTACACCACTTTGCCCAGGCGCTGGGGATCATGATGCTTCTCGCCATACCAGCGAGCAAACACCTCGGGGTCGTTCAGCCGATAGTCGGCACTGAAATCCACCACCCGGCAGCCTGCCTCCAACAGGGCCGGGATCACCGAGGCACTAGCCCCGTGGGGCAGGCAACTGAAGACGCACTCGGCCCGTGCCGCCACTTCCTGGGGGGTCAGGTCTTCGAGATTCAGGTCCACGCGCCGATTCAACGAGGGATGGACCATTGCCACAGGGGGGTTGCCCTCCTGCCGGCTGGTGGCCGCCACGATCTCTGCCTCCGGGTGGCGGAGGAGAATCTTAATAAGTTCCAGGGCGGTGTAGCCCGTGGCCCCCAGAATAGCGATGCGGGTCATAACCTCGGCGAGCCGCTGGTGCTTACGTTGCGAACTCCAAAGTTTCCAAGAATCTGGCAGTATACCTATCGCGGGAGCCCGTCGCCAAGAGTCGGCGATGACGGGCTAGGTGGGGCGGTTGGGCCGGCCGGTTCGAGCCAGGCCATCCCGTGACGAAACTCGCCGCCCCCTTTGGATAGCCTGGCAAAGGAAATCGCCCGAGCCGATGGCCGGATAGCACGCCCTGGATGGGGACGGGTGACCTGTGAGAGGGGACGGGTGACGGGCAACAGGGGGCTGCGAGCCCATGGGTGCATAGCACGCCCCCCGGGTTCCGCCTGGCACGAAGCAGCACGTTGCTACGCACAGGGGGTCATGTGCGCCCAAAGCGGGTGACATGACTTACTGCTTGCGGGCTTGCAGTGCGTACAGCTCGACCTGGGGTTGTCGGCCCAGATCCAGCGTGAGGGCCAGTCGGTTCATGGTTTCGTCGGGCTTCTGGTGGAGAACGCCGGCGAAGATCACGAAATGGCTAGCCGGCGGCGAATGTTCGATACCCACGCCACCGGCACCGCTGCCTGGGGCCACGTGGTGCAGCGCCCGGGTGCCCGGCGTGGCCATGCCCACTGCCAGGTTCTGGGAATTGAACTTGATTGCCCAGACACTTCCGGGCCCTTCGACCTGCGCGGCTACCCCGTCGGCACGTCGGCCCACGGCTCCTGTGGCGCCGGTGGAGAAGAGGTATTTGCCGGGGGCAGGCCCGTCGGCTGCGAAGTTGGCCGGCGTATCGAAGTTCCAGAACGTGTCGGTCGGCTCGTCGAGCATTACTTCTATCCACCGGGTGCCGGCGTACAGACTAAGGACCTTGGTGGGAGCATCTGGCGCGGAGCACTGGTAGCGGACCACGGCCGGTCCCGCAGCCAGGCACGTCAAGCGATACGGCGTGGCGCGATACGCATGGATGTCGCAAAAGCCGGCCCAGCCGGTTTCGCCCGCTTCAGTGAGATCGCGGTTGGCCAGGGCCTTCACTTCCCAGCGATACACGTGTCCGCCTTCGGGTCCGAGCAGCAGCCGCACCTGGTCGTTTTCCAGCCATTGCATTCCCTTGGGGCCCTGGCGCGTGGTGGCTGCCGTGGGCAGGGGCCTGGGCGGGGCGGGAAGGCCCAGGTACACATGCAGCCGGGCTTGGCTATCGCGGGGCAACGGTCCGGGGATTATCGTCACCAGCCGATGCGTATCGGGCGCGCCCGTCGCATCAAGCTGGGCCACCAGTTCCTGGGGAGAAGATTCCGCTTTCAGAAGGAATGCCCGCACTGGCCGGCGGGCCAGGCCGGAAGGAAGCGACAGCTCGACCTCCACAGGCAGTTCGGTGCGTTCGACCGATCCGGCGGCCACAGTCAAGCCTAGGCGGTGGGTGGTGGAAGGGTCGGCCCAGGGGGCTTCCGGGGCCAGAGGTTCGGACAGGATTTTTCGGGGCCGGCTGCGGCGGCTCAATGTCTCGATAATCGCCAACCCCATCTCTTCCGGTGGAGGCAAAGGTTTACCCGACTCGGCCGCTTGCCGGGCTCGCCCGAGCCGCTCCAGCAAACCGTCGAAGCGCTTGGCGACTTGGTCGTATCGGGCCATGGTCCAGTCCAGGGCGTAGGGCTTGCTTTCGGACAGCCACAGGGCTGCAAATTGGCGGCCCAAAGCGGCGGGGGCCTCGCGGTTGCGGCGCACCAGGGCCTCGGCTTGCTGGAGCAGGGGGAGGGCCTCGGCCGGCTTGGCGCGCCATGCCCGTTCATACAGCCGAGCGGCTTCCAGGCCGTCCAGCATGCGCTGGCCGATGAGTTCCATGCGGCGGGCGCCGAACAAATAGGCTTCGAGGATATTGCGGTTGGCAGTGGCTTCAGCCTGGCAGGTCTTCAGTTCTTCAATGGCCGGCCGCACAGCCTCCAGCAGGCGCTGGGCCCGCCGCTGTGCTACCGCCGGGCTGGCCTGCGGTGGGAAATCGTTTTCCCAGAAGCGGGCATTATTCATGCCGCGCATGCCGGGCATGCGATGGGTGGCGGCCAAAAGTTGGATAGCCTTGCCCAGCCGATCGCTCGCCTCGCCCACCAGCACCGCACCCACGCGCCGGTTGAAGGCCTCCAAAGGCGTGGCCGATGCGTTCCAGGCGCACTCGGCGGCCCAGGCGTCGCAGTACCATTTGACGGCGTTGATCGCCTCGCCATCGTCCTCCCAGTCGGTGTTGAGCATGCCCAAGGCCCCGTGCTTGACCCCATCGCGCACGAAATTGCGGATATTGACCGCAGCCACGTTGAAATCGGGAAGAATCCGGCTCCAGTTGCTCACGCCCGGGCAGACGAAGAACTCATAGCCCGAGCGGGCAAAGGGGATGATCTGGTCCTCGAAGCTCGGCCGGTCGCTGTAGCCCCAAGTGAGCATGATCACGTCCTTGGGGATGTGTTTAAGATGCTCGGGGTGCTGGAGGATGATGTCGCCCCACATCATCATCCGCTTGCGATACTTCTTGACGACCAGCTCATACACCCGGCGAATGTGCTGCACGTACACCCCGCCCACACCGATCTTGGCGGCGAGTTCTTTGGAAGGCCCCTTGCCCAGTCCCCACGTCTCGTCGCAGCATACATTGAAGAACTCGAACGGCAGCACCGGGCACACCTCGCTGTAGAGGTCGTCCAGAAGCTGGTACGTTTCTTCCCGCACCGGCGTCAGTACATCGGCCGTCTCGCGCAGCGGCGCATACCGGGGGTGCTTGAGGATATGGGCGAAATGGCCAAAGGACTGCTGGTTGCCCACAATCTCCACATGCAGCGGCCGGGCGTATTCGACCAGGGCCCGCAGTTCGTCGGCGGTGAGCGACCCGTTGGGCGGGCCAATTTCGGGGTGCTTGCGAAAAGCGAACTGATACTCCATGTAGTACGTCATCAGATTGAACTTCAGATAGGCTCCCAGAGCCGCCTCGAACTGCAGGGTTTCCAGACGGGAGCTGGGCCCGCGGGTCATGTCATCCTGAAAGCACCGCCAACGCAGCGAAGGCCAGTCGCGGATAACAAGGCACGGCAGGGCGGTGTCCCGGCGGTTCGCGCGGATCATTTGCCGCAGCGTAGCCAGTGCATAGAACAAACCCGGCGCCTGGCGCCCCTGCCCAGCGATAGTGTCCTGGCTGATGGTCAACACGTAGTCTTCGGGGCCTGCCTCGGCGCGAAATACGGGTTCAGGCACAGTGGACGGCGGTTTTGCCGAGTCAGCCGATGCGGAAAAGAGTTGAAATGCGTGCCCCGGCCCTTTCCCGAGGCGAACCTGGACTGCGGGCAAGCCGGCCCGCTTCAACTCGTCGTTGAGCAAGTCGGCAAAAGTCGCTGCCCGATCGGCCGGCACCTCTAGCACAAGCGGCCTTTTCAGCTCGAAAGAACCCGGCTGCAGGCGGACTTCTTTGGGAAAGGGCACCAGGCGCAGGGTAGCGACGTCTTCGGGCGTGGCAGCCTGGCTGGGCGCCCCCAAAACCCAGGCCCCGACCCCCACCACCAGCGCAAAGCGGACAAGCGGCGACCCCATGGCAATTCCTCCTCGGCAAATGGCTTTCTCGTCCCTTGGAGAGTGCCGTGGTTGTACCCCACGGCCGATAGCACGCTCAGCGGGCGCCATTATAAAAGCTTCGTTGGCCGAGGTCGCCCCGGCCCAACCCAATGCACCACGGTTTCAATCCCGTGGAGCAAGCTGGCCTGAGCCGGAGCCTCGCTGCTCTTCAGACGGGCTTTCTCGCCAGGCCAGTGCTATGAGTCTGCGCCGGCTGCCGGAGAGCAAAGAGCAGAAAGCGAGGAGGAAAGAACAAAGAGCCAGGTGGAAGGAAGCAACGGGGGAAGACCACTCAAGGTGGTTGCGGCCGCGGATTGCCGCGCAGCGATCTCTGCGAAGCACATCTGCTTGCGCCGCAGACGCTCAAAGGAACCCCAAGCGAGCGGGTCCGGCAGTAGCTAGTCGCTCAATCCCACCACCAGGTCACGGCCGGTTTGCCGGCTGCTTTGGTGCGGACCTGGGCTACACGGGCTTGCGCTTCGGTCTTGTCCACGACGGGCCAGGGGTTGATGGCCACTCCGCCGGCCGCAATCACCCAGGTGCGGCCCTTCTTGACCACCACGGCCTTGCTGGCCACCTGCCGAGGGGCGGGCAATTGGACTGTGGCGAATCCGTCGCTCTGGGTCAACAGGGGGAAGTGGGCGCCTGCCTTGGCAATGAGGTTCTCTTTTGCTACCAAGGCTGCCACGACCGCCAGTTCCATGCAGTTGCGGAGTTGGGCGAAGACGGGTTCGGCCTGGGCCAACTCGGCGTAGTGGCGGGTGAAGAGTTCGGCCCACCGCTGGCTGGCTGAGTCCGCTTTGCCGCTGGGATGCTGGCGCCCTTGGGCATCGAAGAAATCGGCCTCGGCCATGGCCCGGACCGAGCCGGGGCGAATTTCCCACGCCAGGCCCGCCTCATCCCGGACCAGTCCCGGGTAATCCGGTTCCAGCCACCATCGGGGGAGCATGTTGCTCATGCCCCGACCGCTCGCCCGTACAAATTCGAGGAACGAAGGCACGCCCGCCACCGGAGCAGGCTCCATACCCATGGAGATGCGTTTCATGCGGTAATCGGCGGCCACCAGCACGTGGGCGAAGTGGCTGGTTGCGGGGACCCCGGCCACGGTGATCTTTTGCGGACCGAGCTGTTCCTCAATGGCTGCCGCCGTGGCCGCCGGGTTGCCGATCTCCCGCAGCCGACGCGAAAACGCTGAGACCCGCTGAATGCCTTCCGGCGTCGGATCGATGGAACAGGTCATAGGCCCGCGCACCTGGCCCCCCAGAGTTCGCAGCGCGGTTAGCAGATCGTCGAGCAGCAGCACGGGCTGGCCGGTCGTCTGCCCCACCACGTTGCCCCGAGCATCCAGTCTCCAGCCTTCGGCGTAGCCAGCCAGCACGATGTCCTGCTGGTCGGGGTACACCAGTACATAGCGGATGTTTTGGAGACCTGCCAGGCAGTGTACGTCATCGGGAAGCGGCGTGCCGGCTTGCTGGTGTTCGCGGATGAGCCGCTCCAGGGCCTTGAGCGAGACTTTGCGAAGTTCGGCGCGGGCCTGCAACGCTTGGGGAACGGCCTGGAGGCGGATCTGCTGTAGCGATCCGTCCCGCGACACGTCGACGCGCGTCAAGATACCTTCGGCGTTGATCGAAACCCCTCCCACGGCCCGCGTAGTGGTGGCCAACACCTGCGCCTCAACCGGCGCCGAACCCGAAAGGATCAACGCCAAAGCGAGCATCCACCGGCGCCCAACCAGCGCGGCGGGACGATCACAGAACGGCATGACGGTTTCTCCTTGTATTGGCGGGTGCCGACCGGCCAGCCCGCTTGCCCCCGTTGCCGTTGGAGCAGCGTGGCCACCGACGACGACAGAGCATCAAAAGACGCAAAATATAGACTAATTGGGAATCATGGCAGTTGCAAGGAAATATCAAGCACGGCCCCGCCTGGTGGGGCCTCGCCCGGCGGTCCCCACGAAATGGTGGTCCGCACGAAACGGTCCAGCGCCAAGGAATCCTCGTGGCGCTTGTCAAGCCGGGCCGGGGGCGGGTATCCTAAATGGAGACTGTTCGATTTTGCCGCACCCGGCGGGGTGGTGCGTTCCCCGACGGGGTCGCTACTTTTCGTGGCTGGCCTATGGGAGTTCGACGGTGGCGGAGTTAGCCTACCTCGTCATCCGCGAAGGCTCGAAGTGGACCGACGTATTCCGTTTGGTGCCGGGGCAATCGGTGACTATCGGCCGGGCCCCCACCAATCAGATCGTATTGAAAGACGAGCGGTGCAGCCGGAACCATGCCGAGCTATTTGTGAGTCAGGACCAGTGGGTGCTGCGCGACTTAGAAAGCCGCAACGGCACTGTGGTGGGCGAACACCGGCTTACCAGCGACTGGGTACTCAAACCGGGCGACGTGATCCGCATTGGCCGGTCGCAACTGGTGTTCGTCCACAGCCTCACGCAGGCCTTCAGCGACATGGGGGCGCTGCGGCAGGCCGGCGGTTCGCAGACCGAAGTGGCCGTGGCCGAGGATGATTCCGACGTGCTGGCGGCCTACGAGCCGACCACCATCATGCACCGTCGCGGCCAGAGCCGCTTTCTCAAGCCGACGGAGGAGGGCCCCAGCATTGCGCGGATGGGGGTGGCGGCGGCCCGATTGTGCCGGCTGGCCTTCGAGCTTGCTAACACGCCCGATGTCGGCAAAATGTGCGAGTTGGCGCTGGCCGGGCTCTTCCAAAACGTGCAGATCGATGCGGGGGCCATCTTGCTTTTGCCGCGAGATAACCCCACCCCGCGGCCGGTGGACTTGGAGGTGGTGGCCTCCCGCACCACCAGCGAACGGCGTTACCACCGCGTCCCCAATTTCCTGGCCAGCACGGTGATGCGCGAAGGCGAGGCGGTCCTGGCCCGCAATGTGCTGGGCGACAGCTCGGTGGGCAGCCGCGACAGCAAAGGGGAGATTCCGGCGGTAAGCGTCATCTGCGCACCGATTCGCCGGGGGCCGCAAGTGCTGGGATTGATCCATCTGTACTCGACCGATCCCCAGCGCGTGCCGGACCCAGAAGACCTGGAGTTCACGCTGGCCGTGGCCGACTCCGTCGCCGTGGCCCTCAGCAACCTCACCCGCCAGCAGGAACTGACCGAACACCTTACGCAGATCCGCAACGAGAATGTCGAGCTGCGCGAGCGGCTGGGGGTGCAGAGCGAGATCGTCGGGCAAAGCGCTGCGATCCGCCAGATTAACGAGGAGATCGCCCGGGCGGCCGCCAGCAAGGCCACGTTGCTCATTCGGGGAGAGAGCGGGTCGGGCAAGGAACTGGTGGCCCGAGCGGTCCACTACAGCAGCCCGCGTCGCAAAGGTCCCTTCGTGTGCCTGAACTGTGCCGCATTGTCCGAGGACCTTTTGGCCAGCGAACTGTTCGGCCATGAGCGCGGCGCGTTTACCGGGGCCACGGAACGGAAGATCGGCAAGTTCGAGGCCGCGCATGGCGGCACGCTGATGCTGGACGAGATCGGCGAGATGGGCTTGGGCATCCAGGCCAAGTTCCTCCGCGTGCTGGAAGGCCACCCGTTCGAGCGCGTGGGGGGGAGTAAGCCCGTGCAGGTCGATGTGCGGGTAATCGCTGCTACGAACCGCGACCTGGAAAAGGACGTGGCCGAAGGCCGCTTCCGCCGCGACCTCTTCTTCCGCCTTCGCGTGCTGGAAATCGTCGTGCCGCCGCTCCGCAAACGCCCGGAGGATATCGTGCTGTTGGCCCACCATTTCCTGGAGCGATTCCGTGAAGAAACCGGGCGCAAGATCTTCGGTTTTACCCCCCGGGCCCTGGAACAGCTCCAGGCGTACCGCTGGCCAGGAAATGTCCGCGAGCTGAAAAACGTCATCGAGCGGGCCGTCGTCCTTTGCCGCGGCGACCGCATCGACCAGGACGATCTGCTTTTGTCCAACCTGGCCACGGCGGGCGACACTGCCGAAAGTCCGCTCCAGGGCAAGTTCCTCCCTTGCACGCTGGACGACATGGAGCGGCGGCACATCTTGATGACGCTCCAGCACACCAACTGGAACAAAAGCCGGGCCGCGGTGCTGCTGGGCATCGAACGCTCGACCCTGGACCGCAAAATCCGCCGTTACGGTCTGGTGGAACAAGGGCCCCCTCGCCCGCCGGGGGCAGACAATCTGACCCTGGATTGACTCGCCCGAAGGTTCCGCCCCTAATGCCGTTGAACCCGGTTAGGGGCCCCAAGGGGTATCTTTGACCGCCGCTAGCTCCGAGCGCCGCAGGTGGGGTGGCATGGATCGGGTTTTGTGGCGATGCGTGTAGCGAGGGGACGCCAAGCTTGGTATGGGAATGTAATGTGTGGAGGCGGCGTGGCCTTGGTTGTGTCCCCCCTGTCACCTCTCACCCGTCACCTGTTACCTCTCACCTGTCACCTGTGACCTGTGCCGTCACCTCTTCTTCAGGCTCGGACCTCGGCCGGAGTGCGTGCCCGGCGCCGCATTCCGGGTGGAAGCTGTTGGAGTTGCTCGTCTTGCTGTTTGGGGCTCAGGCGGTTGGAGAGGAAGGTCTCGAAGACCAGCACCATCAACACGGCCGTCAGGAACCAGGGCCAAAGGTCCTGGTCTCCTTCGCGGCGACGCCGGAACACGTCCGACAGATCCTCCGGGTTGTCGGCATAAATCACCTCGGCCGGTTTGGCCCATTGGGCGAACTCTTCGCGGTCCACCGTGGCCGAAAGCGACTCGTCGGGATCCGGATTGACCGCATAGGCCAACTGGCTTGGCGTGGTCCCTTCCAGCAGGCGGAGGGTATAGATGCCGGGCTCGTGGGTCTCGTCATAGCGGAAGGTGGGGGCGGCTTGGCCATCCTCGCCCTTGTTCGGCAGCCGCCGTGGCACGCCGGACGGCGGGATCACCTCGACCGACAACGGGCGATTCGTGGGCTCGAAATCCACCACGAGCGGCAGTCCCGCAATGCTGCCGCGCTGCACCGATTCGGTACCGACCAAGTGAAACGTGAATCGAGCCAAAAGTGGCAGGAAGATCGGACGCAGGGGGAAGTTGGTCCAGCCTACATGGGCACTGGTACCCAGCAGCGTGGTCGTTCCGCGGCCGATTCTTTTGTGCACCATCAGGGGTTCGCCATCGTCGAGACGGGCCAGCACCGTGGCCCCGCTTTGAGGGCCGGCATCGACCCGAATGTGCTTGTACACCAAAACCGATTGATAGAGCGCCACCGGTTCAAGGAATTGGCGGAGCGCTGGATGCTCCTTGTCGAGGTAGGCGATGTGCCAGCTATCGCGGCCCGAGCCTGCCGTGGCGGCGCGCACCTCGCCCAGCAGCGCCGGCAGCAAGCCGTTTGCGGCCTGCTGGTGCATCTGGTTGTAGGCTTCGGGCTGAACGTTCTCGCCGCAAATCCACACCACATGGCCGCCGGTTTCGATGTAGGTTCTCACGCGTTCGGCGGCCGCCGGCTCGAGGGCAGGCAGATTCACGAGGTAGAGGACGCGGTAATTCCATCCGCTCTGGGCCAACAGATCGCTCAACGTCAACCGGTTGCCCTGCAAGGCCCACGAGCCGCGCCGTGGGGCCAGGGCGTGTTCCAAGTAGAAGGTGTCGTCCAGGTAGGCGATATCGTGGCGTTGGGGGCCGACCAAGGCGATGGGGATATTCTGGTGGACTTCGAGGGTGAAAAAACGCCGGTCGTCGAACTTGCCACCGTCCTCGCCCACCAGCCGCACCTCGCCACGGAGTATGCCGCCCCGCTGGAAGGGTAGAGAAAAGGCGTAGGTAATTTCGCCGTCGGCGGGGATGGCCAGTGCCGGGCTGGTTGCCACTTTGGCGTCGTCCACGTATAGCTCGACCAGCCGCGACTGCTCGGCACTGAACGCATTGTACACCTTCACCAGGGCCTTGCCCTGGAGTCCGACGACGGGTACCGGCGCTTCGACTTGCACCTCGCGGACCGCCTGGTTGGACTGGGGGGTGCGATGGCAGTCCACGATGGTCAGCGGGATTTCCAGGGCTTTTTGCTCTTCCTCGCTGAGGCCTTCGGCGGAAGGTTTCTCGGCCAGGGCCGCCTTCCACGAGGCGGCCTGCTGGTCGCTGACGATATAGATGTCCTTATTGACCGCGTTGGAAGCGGCCAGCAGCCGCCGCGCCTGGCGCAAGCGCAGACCCAAATCCGCTCCTTCGGCCGTCGGTCCGCATTGATTGAGAATCTCCAGGATGGGCGCGTGAAAGCGATGGAGCTTGCCCGCCTCGGGAAACGGCGGCCCGCTGGTCAGAAGCAGCCCCACCTGGTTCCCCTCGGGGATTTCGCGCAGGATCTGCTGGACCGCCCCCAAGGCTGTCTCGAACCGCACGCGGCCTTCATCGACCACGCCCATGCTGGCCGAGTTGTCGAGGATGATCACCGCCGCCGATTCCCCGCGCGCCAGGAGCGACTTGAACGAAGTGAGGCGGAGTTCGGACAGCCCCACGGCGATGAGCACCAGCACCGCCATGCGCACCAGCATCAGCAGCGCGTCGTGGATCCGCCGCCGGCGGCGGGTCTTCTGCACGCTGATGCGCAGGAATCGCAGGGTGCTGAACGGCAGGTCTTTAGCCTTTTGGCGGCTGATCAGGTGGAGCACCACCGGGATCACCGCGGCGAGCGTCGCCAGGAGGAACCACGGGGCAAGCGGGATCATGGCACTATAGCCGGTTGCGTCTGCTCAGATAGCGCGAAAGCATCAGATCGTAGGGGGTGGTGGTGTCCACCAGCACGTAGTCGATGTAGCTTTCGGCACATGCCCGGCGGTAGCCGGCGATGAACTCCTCCATCTGCTCCAGATATACGTCTCGCACATAGGCCGGATCCACCTGAATCCGCTCGTTGGTCTCCAGATCATAGAAGGCCACGGTCTCGCGGAAGGGGAAATCGATCTCCGCCTTGTCCAGCACGTGGAACACGATCACCTCGTGCCGGCGATGGCGGAAATGGTGCAGCGCCCGGATGACTTCCTCCGGATCGTCGTAGAGATCGCTGATGAGCACGATCAGGCAGCGTTTTTTGAAGCGGTTGGCCAGTTTATGGAGGGTCCGGGCCAGGTCGGTTTCGCCCGAGGGCTGGAGGGCCTCGAGTTGGTGCATCATCTCGTTGAAGTGCCGGGGGGAACTTCGGGTGGGCATGTCCAGGCGCACATCGGTATCGAACGCCGTCAGCCCCACCAGGTCCTGCTGCCGGGTCATCAAGTAGGCGAGCACCGCGGTCAGATAAGCGCTGTACTCGAACTTGGTGATCTTCGTCTCGTACCGGTAGCCCATCGAACCCGATGCGTCCAGAATGATCTGGACGCGCATGTTCGTCTCTTCCTCGTACTGCTTGACGTACAGGCGCTCGGTGCGGGCCAGCATCTTGTAATCCAGGTGCCTGGGATCGTCGCCGGGGGTGTACTCGCGATGCTCGGCGAACTCGACGCTGAACCCTTTGTACGGGCTGGCGTGCAGTCCGCTGATCGAGCCTTCGACCACGCCCCGGGCCACCAGGGCCAGGTTCTTCACCCGCGCGAGGGCCTCCGGCTCCAGAAAACGGTATCCGCGGTGTGCCGTCATCGCAATTGAAACCTCCGCCGCAGGAGCCACTCGACCGACAGCACGGCCACGAACAGGGTCCACAACCCTGGCGGCCAGTACAATCGCCGCTCGAGCTTTTCGGTCTTCTGCCGGGCCGCGGTATTGAGCTGCTCGATGAGCGTATCGGCCACGCTGATGTGGACGTAGCGTCCCTTGGCGGCGGCCGCAATCCGGGTGAGCATCTTTTCGTCCATGTCGAGCTTTTCGAACTCGAGGTTGACCCGGCCTGCCTCGATGGGCAGGTTCTCGCTTTGCAGTTCGGTCTGGCCCACTTGGGCCCGGACGACGATGGTGTACTTGCCAGGGGCTTTGGGAACGAAGGTTCCGCTGAAGTGGCCGCCGGGCCCCGCCGCCGGGGCCAAAGGCACTTCCTCGGCCTGCCCCATGGGACCCAGCACTTTGGCCACTACGGTGGCGCGGGTGGCCCCTTCGCCCTTTTCATCGCGGACGACGGCGGAGATTTTGACCGGCTCTTCCGGGTCATATAAGCCTTTATCGGTGCTGGCGGTGAGGCTGGCTTTGGCCTCGACGGCCTCGGCCCGCCCCGCCAGCCAGCGGACCATCTGGCCCCAGAAACGCAAGAAAGGCGTCTCCCGGCCTAGCGCCCGCGGTGTCTGCTGCCACTTCCACGTCGTATCGCCGCAGAATACCGCGGTCCGCCCCTTGTCCAGCGGCTGAACCGCCAGGACCGGCATGTTGCCCGCCAGCGGGTTGATGGCCAGCACTGTAGCTCCCGGCCGAGGCCCTTCCACCTTCGTGCAACCGTCCAGTTCCGGCAGCCCCGACTCCCGGGGCCCCACGGCCTGGGTCGGAAAGAAGCCGTCGATGTTGGCAAAAATGGGGTGCCTCACCCCATCAGGCGTCAACTGCGGCAGGAACGGTTCCGTCGCTTGGCCGATCTCCCGGCCTCCCAAGCGTACCGGCAAGGCCTCGCCGAGGGGAGTTCCCGCATAACCTCCCGGCCCCAGGGCATGGTAGCCGCCAATCATCAGCAGTCCCGCCCCCTCGCGGACCCGCCGCAACAGCAGTTCCTGCACCTCGGGGCGCAAAAACGAGCTGTCGAGGTCGCCAATCAGGAAGACGTCGAACTTGCGGATCGTCTCTTCGTCGGCCGGGATCCCCGTGAGCTTCAGTTCCGGGATGTTGCTCCGCACCACGAAGGTGTTCTGGCGGGTCTGGTACATCGAACAGAACTCGATATCGGGGTCCTTGGCTAAAAACCATGACGAAATCGCCCCGTACTCCCTCCGGGTCGTCCCTTCGATGTACAACACCCGGAGGCCCGGCTCGGTAACCATGGCCACCGCGGTCCGCTGGTTGTTCTCCGCGATCTTCTCGTCGGCAAGCGGTGCTACGCGCACCGTATAGGTGTGTCGCCCCTTTGCCGCGGGCGTGAATTCGAACTCGACTTTTTGCGAGCCTTCGATATCGTCCAAAATCAACTCGCGCTGGAGCACTTGCTTGCCATCCTCCTCCAGTAGGACTTGGATGGGCCGGCCACCCAGCCCGATGCCTTCCACCGAGCCGGTAATCTTTGCCTTGTTGTGGATGGGCATTTGTTCGGGGCAGTCGATGCCGACGACCTGCACATCGCGAAACGAGCGATTGCTTCGCAGGCTGGCCCCGACGCCCACGGTGTGCACGAGCACCCCGAGCTTGCCGGCCACCTCAGCGGGATTGCGGGCGGCATTGTGGATGCCGTCGGAGATCAGCAGGATGGCTTCGAGTTCCCTGCGGGGCACCTGTTGCGCGCCGGATACCAGTGCCGCCGAAAGCGAGGTGGCCTGCCCGGTAGGGGCGAGTTGGGGCAGAAAAACCGGGCTGGATATGGGCAGGGCCCGGTCCGAAAACTGCATCAGATGGACCACGAAGTTTTGTTCCAGGCGCGGCAGCCACCGTTCGACTTGCTGCCGCGCCAAGGTCAGCCGGGGCACGCCCGATTCGTCGTCGGCCACGCCCATCGAGGCCGATGTATCGATCAACACCACGACCGCCGGCTTCTCCTGATAGCTGAACTGGTAGCTGAATACCGGTCGAAACAACAACAGCACCACAAGCGTGATGGCGACCACGCGGAGCCCCAACAGCAGCTTCCATTGGGCCGGCCGGAGGTTGCCGTAGGTCCGGTAGTAGAACACCCCGGCCAGAAGGATCGAGGCGGCCAGTACCGCCAGCATCGTCGTAAAACTGAACCCGCCCTTGAGCGTAATCTGCACCGTGCGATCCTCGTGTTGCCGCGGCCCGGGGCCGGCTGGAGTTAAATGCCTGGCCCACCCCGAGGCCGGCGTCGCAGCCGCCGGACGCGATTGCCGTCACCCCCTGTGCCGCCCTTCACGGGGGCCCAGCCTACCGAGGGGCCATCGCTGCGTGCCCATGGCACTCGGCAGGGCTACTTGTCCGCGGCCGGCTCGTCGGCATCCCGCTCTTCCACCGGTGGGGCTTTCCGGGCCGCCCGTGGTTCCGCAGGGCCTGGCTTGGTCTTGGCCCGCTTTGCGGCCTTGGCCAGCCCTTCCTCGTAGGCGTCCTTGCCCAACTTAACCAGTTTGACGTAGACCAGGGATTTCAAATCCGTGCCCGGGGGGCCCTTGTCGCGTTTGTGAAGCAGGAACCGCTGCGGTTCGAGCTTCGACGCATCCAGGCCCGCCGAGGGGTCGGCGTAGGGCCGCACATAGATGATCTCGGCCAGCGGACCGGTGATCGTCCGCCCGTCGCTCCGCAGGGTGACGGTGTGTACGTACAGCCGGGCCGGGTACTTGCGGCCGGTGTACATCTTCTCATCCAGCGCCAGTTCCTTGAAACGCCATTCGCGCTCCATCCATTCCTTTTCCACCTTGCACTCGATCTGGCGAATGGCCCGCAGTGGGATCTCGCGCTGTCGCTGCAAGTTGGCGTCCCAAATCTTCAGGCGCTTGTCGCGGGTCATATACACGCTGCCGACGTAGACGCGGCCATCGGAAAGCTCCACATACCCGGGCTCGGCATCCTGGCGGTCCTGCCGTACCGGGCCAAAGGGATTCAGCGCGGGCGGCTCCTCGGCTGCCAACACCCCGGCCGAGCCCCCAAGGCAGGCCGCAAGGTAAAGCACCGCAATGCGGACCGCCTCGAACTGCGGATGGGTCCGGATCATCATCGTGCCCTTTCGCATGGAAAATCCCATCTGGCCTCGCGGTGGGGTCGCGCCAGTCTCTCCACCCCATATCTTATTATTGCTGCCAGCAGAGGAGTTTTCACCACGACTCGAGGCGACTCGCTCGAGGTGTCGAGCTACACGGGATATGCCGTCAGCTCCGGCGCCGAGGGGTTTTCCGGGTAGCGGCCCAGCCGGGCTACCAAGTCGCAGTAGAGCTGGAGGTCCAAAACGCTCAGGGTCTGCACAGCCCGCAGCACCACGAGCTGCCGGGTCCAAGGCGCGGGGTCGCGGGCCACCGCCTGGAGTGCATCGCGGGCCTCGGCCAGCGGGTCGGGGGTGAGGAGAAAACACGCCAGGGTCTGCACTGCTTTGCGCAGCTCGGGTCGCTCCCAAGCTTGACGAATCCACTGGGGATGGCAGCCCCTTGGAATGTTCGCCAGCCAAGGGTATGCCAATACCCGCTCCGCCTGCCGCTCAAAACGCTGCCGGCGGAAGCGGAAAGGCCTAAGCAGCACGTCCTTGGCCCCCAGCATGGCCCCAGCCACGGCCCTCAAGGGGCCCCAGGCCCCTCGCCGCGGCGCCCGGTCCACTTCCCGCCCGGTTCTCTGCTGCGCGGCAGAGTCGCGGGTGGCGGCGAAGGCCCAGCTCCGCTCCACCGCACGTACCGACTCTAAGAGGGACCGCACCCGGCAGTGGTCCACGATATAGGCTAAGGCCATGGCTCGAAGGGACTCGGCGGGCTCGTCGTCCAGCCCCAGGCGACGTAGCCAATAGCGGAGGTCCAGCACCTGTCGCCGGCGCCCGGCCGCCAATTGGGCCAACTGGCGCCGCAGCGGCGGCTCGGCCGCAATCAGGTTCAGGTCGTCATCGACCGGCACCGTGGGCCCCCGCAAGCCCGGGCAGCCCGGCAGGAGCACCCCGAGATATTCGGGATCGAACTCCGCCCGAAGTTGCAGGCACTGCAGAAACACCGGCTTGCGCATGCGGTGGACCTTACGCAGGGCGACGGCCAAAGGTTCGTCGTCGGCCAACTCGGAGACCTCGGCGACCGGCGGGGAGAGCACTTCGCGGACCTTTCGGCCCACCAGGCGCAATGCCCGCCACCCCAACACCGTCAGCCACCATGCCACTTTCAACGGAAACACAAGCACCCAGCCGCCCGCCAAGTGCTGCTGGTAAAACACCAGCGGATTGAATGTCCTTTGCTCCTTGGGCCAGTGGTGCAGCGGATAGGCCCGGAACACCCGGCGGATGTTGTCGCGCCGGTCCCGTTCCATGAGCTCCGCCACCCAGGGGCCATAGCGCCGGCGAATGTCATCGGCCAATTCCGCTTCATCGGAAAGGAAATGCAGGGCTGTGAAGTCGCTTCCCTGAAAGCTTTGGCGCAAGCGACCGGCTTGACCGTTTTCGCTGGTTGCCGGGCCGGCTGCTTCCAGCCGCTGGCGAACCGCCGGCGGCAGCCCCAGCGCATCCAGCCCGCAACGCCCGCGCCGGACCAGCCATGCGGCATACGCCCGCACTTCCTCCTCGGTGGCCCTGGCCAGGCGGTCCACGGGGATGGCAAACGTGTTGTAATCGACCACCAGTTTGGCGGTTTGCTGGGTAAGGCTGCGCGAAATGAAGTGGAACCAAAGGTACGGGCCGCGGAGCGATCCCCGGGCGGCCGAGAGGTCCAGACGCCGCAGTTGTTTGCGCCGGCGGCGGCCGTACCGCAAGCGGCTGGAGTACAGCGACAACAGATCGAGGTTCCCCAGCAACTGCGTCGTAACCCGGGTGTCGCTGCGGTGCAGCGGAGCGCCGTCCAGGTAATCGTCCCACAGGCGCTCGACGGTCGCCCGCAGGGCATCGCCGCACGAGGTTCCCGCCGCACCCGCCAACTCGGCTTCCGGTGCCAGCACCCGCTGGATCCACACGCTGTGCCAGCGCTGGGCCAGTCGGCGTTTCATGCGTTTGGCACCGGAAAGGAACTGGGCCTCGGCCACTTTGGTGTAGAAATCGCTGGCTTCGCCGGCGATCTGCCGGAACCACAGCCCTACCAGCAACGGGATGAGGCAGAAAGTGCCCAGAACGACTAAAGGGGTCCCCAGCACGCGGTTGACTAGCGCGGCCAGGTAATCCAGAAAGCCAGGGTGAGGCAAACGGAGCACCAAGTGCGACAGCAGCACGAACAAAGTGCCGAACAGCAAAAATCGCCGGGCGGGTTGGGCGGTACCGCGGATCATCCATTCGCCGATCGAGTCCACCAGTTGCGGGGCGGTAACGGTGCCGTAGAGGTCCGCGAACCAGTACACCCGTTCCAGCAAGCGGCGGCCCAAAAGCCCGATGCGGTTGCCGGCCCGTGCGGCGGCCTCATAGGGGTCGGCCAGGCGGCTGGCTGCCACCAGGTCGCGGATCACCGGCAGGCGGCGCACGGCGAACACGTCGAAGGCCCGGCACCATTGGGCGATGCTGCGGGCCAGGCCGCGACCGAAGCGTTCCGCCACGCTGGCCGGCGTGGCCGACAGCAACTGCACAATCACATCTTCCAGCGGGATTTCGCGGGACGACGCCGGCCCCGCGCTCGGCGTGCGTGCCAGGGCCGCGGTAGGCGCGCCGAGCTTGGCCCGCAAGTCAGCTACGCGGGCATGGAGGACGGCCAGGCGTGCGGCCGGCTCCAACTCTTCTGCGTCCGCTGCCAGGTGCGAAAACCGTTCACGCAGCGATTCCAGGGCCTTGTGATGCGGGGCCCCCAGTTCTTCCAGGGCGGCCTGCTCGAACACCACCACGTTGCGGTTCAGCAGCGGGCTCATGCGCCGCACGAGTCGGTCGGAAGTCCACAGCATAAAGCCCACCAGTCGCGCCAGGCGCAACAACGGCCGCGCCACCCGTAGCCACTCCGCCACCCGCGATAGCCGCAGATATCGTAGCGCCCGGATGGCTACCACCCACTCCCCCTCCACCGCCAGGGCCAGATGATGCGTGGCATACGCCAGAAACCCCACGGGAATGGCCGGCAACAGCCCGGTGAGCCAGTTGCGGCGAACGTACAAGCCCTTTCCCTGCGCCAGGGCCAGCTTCAAGGCGAACTCCCCCAGAAAAACCACGCAAATCGCCAGGTCCAGCCAGGCGAAGACCGCTTCCACCCGGCTGTGAACCATGGATTCGACCGCCATGCCTTGCCACGCGGCCTCGCGCCGCAACAGCGGCCCTTCGATGGACAGCATCAGGATGAAGACCAGCAGGAGCAAGAGGATGAGCTTTTCGAGGGCCATGGCTCCCCGTCGGCCAAGCAGGCGCTCCAGCCCCCACGCCAGCCGGCGTTCCTGAAGTTCTCCGTCCAGCGCTCGCCGCCGCCGGCGTAACATCCGGCGCACGCCGCGGAGGCTGCGGGACGGCCCTTGCTCCAGCGTGGCCAGGCACGTCTGCATATCGTCCCGCACCGATTCCAGGCTTTGCACCGCGGCGGCAATCGGCTGCTCTTCCAAAAACGTCATCGCCTCGCTCGCCCGGTCCGCAAGGTCCTCGGCGGCCTCGCGGAGCAGGGACAGCCGCTCCGGCTCGGGTAGCCCTTGAAGGGATTCCTGCCACCTCCGGGCAGCCTCCTGGCGGCGGCAGGCCAGCACCCCTGCCATGCCGGCCAGTGTTCCGCAGGGCGTGCCGGACTCCTCACCCGCTTTTTCTGGCCCGGCGCCCGGTGGGGACGACATCGCCACGGCAACACGCGCCCACAGCCGGCTGGCCGTCTGCCACCGCCGATACCAATCGGCGGGATCGGAGGGCTCGGCAGTGGCAAGAAACGCTTCCACCTGGCGCACGATGGCCAGGCGCCGCAATTGGGCCAGCGCCTCGCACAATTCCGCCCGCTGTGTCGGCCCCAAGGCATCGGGCTGGAGCTGGGTGCCGGGTTCGGGAGTGTCCTTCAGCCCCCAGCGCCGGTGCAACCCGTCCTGCTCGATCAAGACCCGCTCCAGGGCGTCAACGCCCGGCCCCCCGTCCAGCACCGAAACCAGGGTGGAAAGCCAGTGCAGGTCGTCGCGGAACGATTCGAGGGCGAAGGCTACGGTGTCGGCCGACAACTCGTCCGAGTGGGCGATGCCGGCCAGGTACTGCTCGTCCTCGGCGATCTGTTGAAGGATGGCGTCCCGCACGTCAGCCGCGTCGGGCCCGGCCACTGCCGCTGCCACCGCTTCGTGGCACAACGACTCTCCCGCCGGCAACAGGCGAAGCACTTCGTGCCGGAGGGGAGACTGGCGGTCGGCCACGTCGCTTTGGCGCCGCAGAAGGATGCCCCGCCGGACCAACTCCAGGCTCTCGCGCCACGAGACAGCCCCTCGGCTGCCCGCCTCGTCGATCTGCTGCCGCCAGCGGATCACCTCCTGTGGATCCAGGGGGCGACAGCGGTCGGCCAAAACGTCTGCCACTTGAACCACGACAACTCCGGAGACACCGGCAAAAGTTCCCTACCCGCGCCAATATGGCTGCCGGACACTTCAGCGTCAATCGCGCGCGACGGCCCGGTCCCGCGCCGTCCAGCCAGTACGCGGCTTGCACGCAAACCTACTCGGCCCATGCTAGTCCCGCCATGGCCAGCCGGGTTACAATGGCTGCCAGTCGCAAACTCATGATCCGGCCGGCAAGGTGGCACCATGAACAAGCTCACTATGAGTGCGAGTGTTGCAGTGGTCTGGCTGGGGGCCAGCATTGGCGCAGGCCAACCGAATGCGGTTCGTCCCGCCGAATTGCACACGTACGCTACGCTTCATTCCATCGGCATCGAGTGGGACGTAACAGGCGATGCGAATCATAATGCCCGCTGCCGCGTGGAGTACCGCCGCCAGGGGACCGAAGCCTGGCATCGGGCCCTGGACCTGTTCCGCATCGACTACTACGGCTGGTACGGCGATAACAAGGCCGAGCGACCGTACAACATGCTCGCCGGCAGCATCATGTTTCTGGAGCCTGGCACGGCCTACGAGGTGCGATTGGAACTGGAAGATCCCGACGGCGGCGCCGCGCGGCGCACGGCCCTCGTCTCCACCCGCCCGGAGCCCACGCTACCCCAGGGCGGGCGCACCCTGCATGTAGTGCCCGGGGCGGGCGGGGGCGAAGGTTCGACCCAGCGCCCCTTCCAAGGACTGAAGGCCGCCCAAGCCGCTGCCCGGCCCGGCGATGTGATCCGGGTACACGCTGGCCAGTATGGCCAGTTCACTTTCGACAAACCCGGCCAGTCGGGCAAGTATCTGGTCTACGTGGCTGCCGGCGATGGCCCTGCCGTGTTCCGCCAGCTCATTGTGGCGGCCAGCCACCTGTGGCTCGAAGGCCTCGTGCTGCGGCGGGGGGAAAGCCCCAACGGCTTGAGAGCCTCGGGCTCGCCGCGCGATGTGGTCATCCGCCGCTGCCGCTTCGAGGGGTACCACTATTCCATCACACTCACCCGCGAGTCGAAAAACTGGTACATCGCCGACAACGCCATCATCGGCGACAAGCAGGACCTGGACAAAGGCGATATTTCGGGCGAGGGGATCGAACTGAACCATTCCAGCGGCCACGACGTGGCATACAACCGCATCGAGCGGGTGGCCGACGGCATCTCTTATCCCCACCACAATTGCGACCTGTACGGCAACGACATCCGCGACGTGACCGACGACGGTATCGAGCCGGACTACGGCTACGCCAATGTGCGGATCTGGGGCAATCGGATCCACCGGGCGTTCTACCACGGGGTGAGTTTTCAGCCGCAATATTGCGGGCCGTGGTACATCGTGCGCAACGAGATTTCATCGCGGGGTTCGATCCTCAAGCCGAACGTGGCTGACCGATTCGTGTTGGTCAACAATACGCTGGTAGCGGAAAACCGCCACGCGCAGCGCAACGCAGATCTCCTGTTGAAGTCCTTTTCGCGCAACAACCTATGGATCTTGCTGCCGCCGGCGACGGAGAAGGGCCCCGGTTCGCCCATCTGGTATGCGGGCAGCGCCGGCCGCGGGCAGAAGTACGCGATGGAGTATCAACCGGCGGCCGATTGGCGTACCGATGTGGATTACGATGGCTTCGATTGGGGACAGGCCCCGGTGGCGTTCCGCTGGGAGCCGGTGCCGGGCCAGCGACGCGACTTTGCCGATCTGCCGTCCTTTGCCAAAGCCGTGGGCATCGAACGCCATGCCCGCCGGGTTCGCAAGGAAGAAATCTTCGAGATCCAGGACATCCGCGCCTATTTGAAGGAGCCGTATTCGGCCCGGCGCCTGACCCTGAGGGCGGGTTCTGCCGCCATCGATGCCGGCCAGCCCGTGCCCAATCTGTGCGACACCTTCCAAGGCACTGCGCCTGACCTGGGGGCGTATGAACTCGGTCTGCCGCTGGCCCACTACGGACCGCGCCGGCCGTAAGGACGGGGCAGCACCGGACCCTTGCTCGGGCCGAAAATCGGCTTGCTGCCCGCCTCCTGAATACCCGCTGCCGTTACCTGTGAACTGCCCAGCGCGCCACCGCTGGCCGAGGGTTTCTGCACCATCTTGGGCAGTTCCACGTGCGCGAACCAGGCATAGTTCGGTCGCTCGTGGCGGCGGAGTACCTCTTGCAGCGTCTCGCCCTCTTTGAGCTGGACGAAGCCCGGGACGTTGGTACCTGAAACCTCCCAGGCCGTCAGCCCTTGCCATACCAGTTTCAGCCGCGAAACATACTCTTGCACATTGTAGATTCGCGTCCCGATCTGGCCGAACGTGTGATACCCCACCTCGCGCTGCTTGCCCGCCTCCGTAGTGGCGACCAACTCCACGCTGCCCGTCTCTCCCACCAGACAGCCGTTGGCGAGCAGTTTTTCTCGCAGCACAGCGGCCACCTTCTCGCGCTCGGCGGGGTCCGTAAGCCCGCTGACATTGATCCGCACGGTGACCCCGGGCTTGAGCACGAAGAAGTCGGGAGCCGCCATGGCCTGGTGGATCCGCTGCTTGGCGCCAGCGTGCGGGAGCGTAGCGGGGACCAGGGCCCCCGCATCGGGGCTCGACACCACAAACCAGCACACATTGCCCAGCAGGTCCACCTCCTCGTGTCCCTGATAGGTCCACACCTTGGCTTGCGTGACCAGGTCCACCAGCAGCGTCTTCCCCACCAGCGCGTAGTTTTCGCCGGGGCAAACCAGGTGCTCACCAACGACGACATTCGTCCCCGCCAGCAAGATCTCTCCAGCCAGGCTTCCTGTGGCAGTATCCCACACGTACAGCCGATCGAAGGCTGCGCACACCAGCCGCGTTCCTTTGGGCGTAAACGCAAACACCGGGAAGTGCAGGCGCTCCCCCGGGGCCGCTTGAAACGCTGCCACCCCGTCGGCCTCCAGATCCAAAATGCCCACCTCGTGGTCTGTGGCGAAGGCCACGTACTTGCGGTCCGGACTCAGCCCAGGAATGCACCCCCCTTGGGTCTTGACCCAGCACAACGGCTGGGCGGTGGCTGCGTTCCACACCGTCAGTTTTCCGCCGCCTTGGGTGAGGAGCTTCTCGGGCCCGGCAAACGCGGCCCATTTGATATCCCTTTCGCCTCCCGTGGCATCGTCATGGGGAATCCACTGGAGCACCCGCTGAATACCCGACCGTGTCAATTTCCAGATTTCCAGCCGGTCCTGGTTGCCAAACCCGAACTCATGGCGCCGCATGAGGACTTTGGTGCCTGCGTCATCCAGGGCCAAGGGAACCATCTTCAGCGGTGCGGTGCCGCTGCCTAGGACCTTACCACTGGCCAGATCGCACAGCACGATGCGGGTCCGGCCCTCGCTGCGAGGTCCCCCCTTTTCCCACAAGTAGCCGATCACTGCCCGCTGGCACGCCGGATTGATGACGAGAGCCGTAGTCTTTTCGAAGAAATCGGTCTTCGGCGGGATGGGCAGCGCCCGGCTCCGAGTGCCAGAAGTCGCTTCCGCGGCAGTGATCGAAAGTTTCCACTGCGCGTCGGTCGGCGCAGGAAAAAGCTGCTGAACCTGGGCCCAGCGGGGCGTGACGGTTTTCGGCTCGCCCGGCCCTTCCGCCTCTTCGCCCTCGGCCTCTTCTTCCGCCGCAGGCATCTTCTTTCGCACCATGGGCTTGGCCGGGGCAGCTTCCTCGAAGGGGTTCTCCTCGCCGCCTAACTGGGCAACATACTTGCGGTCGGCCTCGCTAAGCTTGGTCAGCGGGACGACCACACGCTTGCCATCGGCCCGCTCCAGCGTGACTTTGCCGTCCGTCATTTCGACGAACTTGGCCTGGACCTTGAATTTGCCTGTGGCGTCGGTCCAAGTCCGCATCTCTTGGGCCAGGGTCGAACCGAGTAGCACTCCGGCGACCATCAGGCCCCCCACCCAACTCCACCATGGACGCAATGTCATGCATCCTGTGTGGACACTCGCGGTAGCCATAGCCCACCCTTTCGGAACTAACACAGAAACCCGCCGCCCCCGGGCGACCATCACCCGGCCAACGGCAGCAAACACATGAGACCAATTTAGTGGTTCCAGGGTAGGCCGTCAAATCCCCCCAGCGAGGGTAGCCCTATTGCACGAACGGCCCGTCTCGTGTGCGTGAATCGGACGCGCTTCCCTACAGGCGCCTCAGCGCGATCACGCCTGCGCCCACTGGTCCCGCAAGAAGGCCATCGACTTGGGAATCTCCACTTTGGGATCGCCCCGCACGCCGCACTCGAAACTGCAAAAGTCTTGGTACCCGATCCACTTCAGGCCGCGGAATCCATCGACGAACTGACGATCGTCCTGGCCCGGGAGCACCCGGGTCCGCGAGGCCAAATGGACGTGGTGCAGGTACGATCCGGCCGAGATGAACGCCCCCAGGTCGCTCGTCTCCTCGATGGCCATGTGATAAAAGTCGCCCATCATGCACACGGCGGGGTGATTGCAGTCGCGGCAAATGGCCGCCGCGTCGGCCAGTTGCCTCAAAAAGAACGCTTCTCTGCGATTCAAGGGCTCCAACAGGATGCGGGTGCCCGCCTGCACAGCGTGCTCGCCCAGTCGCGGCAGCGTATCGACCAGGATCTGCCGGATCTCCTGATTGCCCAGCTTGGTCTGCCCATTGAACGCCGGCACGTAGATCACGCCCGTGGAACCCAACTGGCCGGCCGCGTCCAACACGCGGCGGAACTGCTCCATCGCCGGCTTGCGTTTCTCCACCACCTCGGAAACCAGGTCCCCGTTGATCGAACCCCAGCACACGGCGCTGGGTTTGAGCTTCGAGTTGGCCAGCGCCCGGCGGAACTCCTCCAAGCGATCCGCGACATTGCCCGGCAACTCCACGCCCTCGAATCCCCACGCCTCCATTTGCGCCAGTTTGTCGCCCAAGGATTTGCCGGGAATGAGCCCCAGTTGGCTGGAGAGCTTGAGGACTGCCGCCGGCTTTTGTTTGGGGGATTCGCCCCCGCCAGCCGAGGCGAGGCCAAAGAGGCCGGCGGCTGCACCCGCACCGGCCAGGAACACACGTCGGGAAGCTATCATTGTCAACTCTCCGAAACCCGAAGCGTTTTCAATCTTCTGCGGGCGATGCCAGCGAGACTCATTTTGGGCGGCGGGCCCTTGGCGTGTCAATCTGCCTGAAATACAGAGGTTCCAGCACCGCCACCACCGTGAGCCGGGGTCAAGCGAGCCGATGCACGTCAATCGGCTACCGGAGTCGGTTCCGGTGGGGCAGGGGGTTCCACGGGTTCGAACCTCAGCGGGGCATCGGCGTTAGGGTCGGCCACGCGGAGTGCCAGTCGGCCGGCCAGCAGATCATCGAGCACCGCTCCAACGAGCGTGGCTCGCCAACCGCGGGCCAAAAGCGGCGGATCGGGCCGAGGCCACTGCCCCGTCCGATACAGCACCCAATCGCGCACGTCGGCGGGGGTGCCCACCAAGCCGGGCGAAATGCCTTGCTGGCGGGAGATGGTTCCCAGTGCAGAAAACAGGAACTGGCCCAGCACGGCCAACTGAGGCGCAGGTTCGGAGGGCACGGCGGGGGGCAGTTCCGCAGGGGCCGCCGAAAGCCCGCGCTGGATAGCCGCAGCTATCCGCGGCAATTGCCGTTTCAGGTCCCCCCGCTCCAGGCCCCGCAGCGCCCGGATCTGGCCGATATCGGCGGACTGCCGCCGCGCCAATTCCACCAGCAAATCATCGCGCAGGACGCGGCGGGGCGGGCAGTTCCGGCGCTCGGCCACCGACTGCCGCCACTTCCACAATTCCCGCAGAATCGCAAGACTCCGCGGGTCCAGCCCCGTGTTGCCCGAAACCCGCCGCCACCGCTCTTCCGAAAGGCTGGCCACCACCTCCGCGCGCCAGGCCTCCATTTCTTCCGCAAACCACCCCAGGCGGCCTCTTTCCGCCAGCCGCGCATGAAGCGCCGCACGCAGCGGCGCCAAATGGCGGATATCGTCCAACGCATACGCAATCTGGCGCGCAGACAGCGGCCGGCGCCGCCAATCGGTCCGCGTCTCCCGCTTGGCCGATGCGACGCCCAAAACCTTGGCCAGCAGATTGCCGTAACTGGCCGGATATTCGATCCCCACCATCCCCGCCGCAATTTGCACATCGAACACCTGCGCGGGCAGCGCCCCGGTCGATCGGTAGCAGAAGGCCAGCTCCCCCCGCCCGGCATGAACGATCACCTCGTGCCCGGGGGCCACCAGCGTCTGCCAGAAAAGGCCAAGCTCGGGCACCGCCAGGGCATCGATCAGCACCAGTTCGCTTCCCGCCGCCACCTGGACCAAGCAAAGCTGCGGTTCGAACCTCTGCTCGCCCACGAATTCGGTGTCCAAAGCAACCTCCGGGAATTGAGCCAGCCGGCCGCAGTACTCGGCTAGCGCCTCCGGAGTGCTGATCGTGCGGTAAGAAGGCAGCGCTTCACGCATCGCCACTATGGCTTTTCCATTCTCCAGTGCCTTTGGTTCCGGCTTGAGTTTGCCACCGCCGCACCTGGCTCCCTCCATTGAAGCGTTCGAACTCTCTGCCAACGAGCCGCACGGGTCGCCCCCCAACGTAATGGCCGCTCAAGGGATGTTGTCCGGCCCGGCGAGGCCTCGTCCCCCGCGGCCGACTCTTCGCTACAAGAACAACCACACCACCAACTCGAACAGGGGCAGCAGAATGGTAGCACTGTAAAACAGGTATCCGAAGAAACTTGGCATCCGTACCCCGGATTTCTCGGCGATGGCCCGCACCATGAAGTTCGGACCGTTGCCGATGTATGTCATGGCTCCCATGAACACGGCTCCCAGGCTCACGCCACGCAACAGCGGTTCGGGCACCCCACCGACCAAGGTTCCCGTGGTGCCCTCGGCCAGCGACCGAGCCAGCTCGAAAAACACCACGTAGGTCGGAGCATTATCGAGCACCGAAGAGAGGCTGCCGGTAGCCCAGAAAAAGTGGGCCGGCGCCTCCAGCCCCAGGCTGGGCCCTTCGACCCGCAGGATTTGCAAGGGCGGCTGCATGCACACGAATATCCCCAAAAACAGCGCCGCCACTTCCAGGATGGCATGATACGTAAATCCGTTTCGCCGGCGAACGCCCTCGTCGCCCAGCGTCAGCGATAGCGCCACCAATGCCAACTGTACCGCCTCGCGGAGATACACCCACGGGTGCCACGAGGTTCCGGGCAACGGCTTGGTCGGATCTAACAGGCCCACGCTGAACACTACGCCCAACAACAGGGGAACGTTAGGCCAAAGCCCCACAACCTGCAACCGGCGAACCTCGACCTCGTCGCGAGCCCGATCCCGCGGAGCCTCGTGTGGATAGAACCACCACCGGTCGATTGCGAAATACAGCGCCAGCAATGCCCCGTTGACCACCAGCCACTCCGGCCACAGCCCGAGGGTCCACAAGAACGGAACTCCCAGCAGATACCCCAAGAACAGGGGGGGATCGCCCAGCGGCAAAAGGCACCCACCGCAGTTGCACGCGACGAAGATAAAAAAGATGATCGTGTGGGCCACGTGCGTGCGCTCGCGGTTGGTCTCCAGCAGCGGCCGGATAAGCAGCATCGCCGCCCCGGTGGTCCCTATCAGACTGGCCAAAATCGCCCCGCCGGCCAGAAACAAGAGGTTCGTGGCCGGATGGGCCGGCAGGTCCCCTTCGATACGAATGCCCCCGCTGATCGTGTAGAGCGTGAACAACAGCACGATAAACGGCACATACTCGGCCAGCAGGGCATCGGCCAGTACGGCGGCCGCCAAATCAAAGTTCATGCCATACCCCGCCGGCTCCACCACCCGTGGCATCGGCCAGTGACCTTGCGTGGGGCCATCGTGAAGGAACAAGTAGTACGCCACGCTTAAGGCCCCCAAGGTCCCGGCCACAAGCAGGCGATGAAGATTGCTTTCCCACCAATGATTTACGCGGGGAACCAGGGGCAACACCGCGATTGCCCCAAGCAGCCCTCCAAAAGGTGCAATCATCCAGTAGGGAGGGGCCTTGACGGCTGCCCCATGCGTTTCGGAGGTCGTGCCCACCTGCTGGGCCTCCGCCCCCTGAGCGTGCTGGATCTCCGACCCTTGAGCCACCAGCCGAGTTACCCGTTGCGGTATCCCGTACCCGGCACAAACCCCATAGGCTGTCAGCACCACGCCAATTCCCACCGCCAGCCACCGGTGCGAAGAACAACGAGTTCCATCCGTAGAGTCATGCGGGCTGTGGACCACGTGTCGTCTATCCTCCAGCGGCGTCGGCGGCCGACGCCATCGACAAAACCCATGCCACCGACAAAAACAGTCAACTGAACAAGAAGCTTCTATGAAATCAAGGGCCCCACCCGGCAGAGTTGTTTTCTCCGCCCCCCGGCCCCGCATCTATCCGCGGGGCCCGACGGGGCTAGAATTATCAATGGCGACGGGTCTCCCGGTAACCCGCTTGGGTGGTGAACCCCTGCAACTTGGCCAATTGTACGGAAACCCTGCGGATACAACCATGGCCGGTCTTTTGCTGAGTGTCCGCAACCCTTCGGAAGCTGCGGTGGCTGTCGCCGCCGGAGCCCAAATCATCGACATCAAGGAACCGGATCGAGGGCCCCTGGGCCGGCCCCTGGCCCGCGTGGTGGATCAAGTGGTGGCGGCGGTAGCAGCCAGAGCGCCGGTCAGCGTCGCGCTGGGAGAGCTGCTCGATTGGGACCGCTCCGATTGGGCCGATTTTCCCCGCGGGGTGGCCTTCGCGAAGTTCGGCCTGGCAGGCTGTGGCCGCCGCACCCATTGGGCACGCCAGTGGCACGACGTCCTCATGGGGTTACCGGTGGGAGTTGGCCCCGTGGCCGTTATCTACGCCGATTGGGTTGCGGCCGCCGCCCCACCGCCCGCCCAAGTCTTGGATGCCGCCACCGAAAACCGGTGCGCTGCGGTGCTGATTGATACGTTCGATAAATCCCGCGGACCCCTGTTGAGCTGGTTCAATTTCCCCCAACTTTCGACCCTGACTAACGAGATCCGCCAGCGCCACATGCTGGTGGTGCTGGGCGGCTCGCTTGGCCTGGACACCATCCCCCTGGTCCTCCCGCTGCGGCCCGACTATGTGGCCGTTCGGCAAGCGGCCTGCCGGGGGGCAAGAAACGGCCCCCTCGACCCCAGCCTGGCCCGGCGCCTGGCTATGCTGGTGGCCGAAGACAAGGTCCCTCAACCCGCTATAATCACGTGAAAAGTGGTGGCGGCCCTAGTTTTGTCGCCTGCTAGCCGTTCCTCTGCGTTCATCTCCGGGGCCGGCTCCGCAAAAAAGGCCAGTGCCGGCCGCGGTAAACCGTGGCCCTTTACGCCGTGGGGCGGCCCGAACGGCTCCGGCCTTAGCCGATCCCCCGCGACTTCTTACTCCGTGCCTGGTATATTATTGGGGCTAACCTCACTGTTCCCGAATTGCGCGTGCCGCCGGAGGGAAGGCTGACTGCCCACATCCGCTTTTGGCCTGAAACCCCTATGGACGATCAAAGCAAATCAACTCGCGGAAAATCCGATCATTGGGACCTCTTGGCTTCGACTTTGGGGGCCATTCCATCGCCGGAAAGTGCGGAATCTGCGGAATCGCCGCCCCAGCCGCAGCCTTCCCAGCCAGCTCCTTCTCAGCTGCCAGAGGAAAGCCCTTCTCCGCCTTCCTTTGCCGACGAAGCCAGCCTCGGCCCGTCCGACTTGGTAGTCGTTTCGGAGCCTGTGGGGCCACCAGAGGGCGAGGCGATTCCAGCCGTGTCGCAGGAAATCGTGTCCGAAACGCCGCAGGAATCCCGTCCGCCCGAAGCCCAAGACCTCTTGGCCTCGCTGCCGCAATCGACGTTTGTCCCTCCTCGCCCCGACCGCCAAAAGACCCCCCAAGACTGGGCCCGACTGGCGAGCCAGCTAGGGGTTGAATTGCCCCCGGAATCGTTCGAGCCCGTCGAAGCCACGGCCGCGACCACACTGGAGCCCTCACCCCGGCCAAGCATCGTGGTTACCACGCTGGAGACCGGCCCCTGGGCCGCTGATAAGTCTGCCGCGAAGCCGCACGCCGAAGAATCCCGGGCCGCCCGCCGGCGGGGCCAGCGCCGCCGGAAGCCGGTATCGGCGGCCGGTTCGGCCTTTGGGCAGTCGCTCCACGAACCCGCGGTCGGCCATGCAGGGCTTGAGGAAGCCTCTGCAACGCACGAAGACCTCGATGACCTGCTGCTAGCACCAGAAGAGCCCATCGCCGGGCCCGAGCCCCCCGACGTGTCTGAAGTGCCAGCCCCAGATTCTACCGCCCCCACCGCCGCAGGCTCCCAAACCGCCGCTCCGCCTCGCGGCAAACGACGCCGACGCCGCAAGAAGAAGTCGGCATCCCATGGGCCTGACACGGCAGAGGCCGCACTGGCACAGGCCAGAGAACGCGTCGAGTCGATCGAAGATCGGGCCTTCGACGCCGATGCCCACTTGGCCGAGTCGGGCGACGCCGACCTCCCCGACGACACCGACCACACCCAGAGCGACGAGACCGAAGATGAGAAAGGGGGCATCCACCGCAGCATTCCCACATGGGAAGAAGCCGTGGGGATCATCATCGCGGCCAACATGGAAGCCCGGGCCAAAAACCCCGAGCGACGTCCTCTTTACTCCCCTCGCGGGCGGAATCGGTAACATCGCTGCGAGACGGCGCGAAGGTGTTGCACCAGCGCCGTGGCAGGCCGAGCCGTTCCTTGCCTCGGCGCCACGCGCCGGACCCCAAGGGACACGGTCTAATAGCAGGGGAGCGTGCCTTCCGCGTCGCCCCGGGCGAAAGACTTTATCCGGTCGCGTTTCGGCACGCTGCCGGCCCCCTTTCCGCCTCTCCGGCCGCGGCGGAGCACCCAACATGTGGGGAGAGGCTGCTACCTCTTGCAACTATTCCGGGTGGGCCCCCACGCCCCTTGCCCCGCGGCTGCGGGCCCTTGACGGCTCGCCAGAAAGCGTCTATATGTTAGGGTGGACGGGGCGAAAGGTCCTCGGTATCTGACCGCGCTGGACCGCCAGCCGCGAACTGGCTTACTCATCCGGCTGGTACCGGCGGATGCCCCACCGGGCCCGTTTCAGCGGAAACCGTACTCTGGGGAATAGTGTAACGGCAGCACAACTGACTCTGGATCAGTTAGTCTAGGTTCGAATCCTAGTTCCCCAGCTCAGTAACGTCTTGAGAAACAAGCACTTGAGAAAAGATATCCAGCGGGTGGAAAAACCAAGCAAGTCGCCGCGCTACGCGGGCGCTACAAGGTTCTGTGATCCTTCGTTCTGGGGGTCCTTCCTAGCGATTCGTGGCGGAAAACCGCCTCGGGAACAATCGAAGGTTCACCCAGTCTTGCTTGTCCGTCGCGCTTTTTGACTTTTCCCGGACGGCTGCAATTGACAGACAGACTGTGCTGGAGGTGGATCGCCATTCGGGCTACAAGGCCAGGAGGCCCGTGAAAAACGGCTCGCTGCAGTGGGCCTTCTGTGGGACGCATGGGCGACGCGACTTTGTGGCCGAGGGCAACAGTTGGACCCCGTGGACGCCTTGGGCCGGGGAGTGGGTTGGCCGCATCCGCCCCATGGAACGCGTGAATCGAGAACGCCTCCGCCATGCGCCCGATTCGCCGGAGTTTCGCCAGCAGGACGCCTCCTTGCCTCAGGCCCTCCATGCCATGCGTGCCGCCGCCGGGGAAGAACTCTCCGAACCCAAACTCTGCCAGCCGTATCGCAAGGTTCTGGAAAGCCTGGAAGAGCACGGGCCGGGCCTGGTGCGGTTCGTGGACGACCCGCGTATTGCGATGGACAATAACGCTTCGGGACGAGCTAGCGGCG